>ERZ1673702.3531-NODE-3531-length-12079-cov-3.653194_pt1 | contig 12079 bp, 8 predicted proteins | sample MGYA00580232_ERZ1673702 | MGnify/ENA primary metagenome ERZ1673702 (study PRJEB41218, sample SAMN15661792) | gut metagenome | host: Homo sapiens | place: Canada: London | collected 2015-08-20/2019-03-30 | study: EMG produced TPA metagenomics assembly of... | reverse complement strand
GACTCTACAAATCGTGAATTTATCCCTATAGGATATTCTCCTAATGATGCTTCTATATCAGCACGTACAACTAAATATTCATTCCAAGGAGATTTTGATGGGAATGGATATACTATAAAAAATATAACATATAACTTAACACAAATTTCAAGTGTAGAGGGAGTAAGTTATGGATTATTTGGAATGTTGTGGGGAGATGGAATAAATAATGGAAGTATTTATAATTTATCAGTAGATAATATGAATGTAAATATAGATTTTAAAACAAATCATCACAAGGATATGAGAGTTGGAATAATAGCTGGACATCTAGGACAAAATTCTTCTATAAAAAATTGCATAGTAACTAATTCAAAAATAACATATAGTGCAACGGAAATTGGAAATGGTAAAAAAATGGCAATAGGTGGTATTGTTGGTGAAACTAGTGGAAATGCATCAAGCGATACTTCTGGTTGGGCATTTTTTGATACATCTACAGGCGGATATGGAATAGAAAATTGTTTTTCAAATGTTGATATTATTGCAAATGATGATTCTTGGGAAGAAGATTATACAAGAATAAAGTTTCGTAGATTTTCTATTGGAGGAATTGTTGGAAGTTTTTGTAATGTAAATAAATTTCCTAAATCTTCTATATATAAAGGTACTATTCAAACAACTAAAGCTATTGCAGGTCCAATCTTTGGATATGGTGAATTTTCTGAAGGAGTAGAATGGAGTTATTTAAATGCATTTTCTGCATATGGTTCAAATGATACAAATACAGATACAAACTACTATTATAAAACAACATTTATAAATAATGCACTATCACCAAAAAGTTATTTGATTAATAGTTCATATTTAAATGATGATAGAAAAATGTCTGTAGGAAATAGAGTAATATACCCACTAACAAAAGACACTTCAAAAATGGGAGATGTACAAGGAATAAATAGTGGAAACCTACAAGAAAACTTACAAAATTCTTTAGAAAAAATGAATTCATATAATGGAGTAGGAAAAAAATATAAAAAATGGTATTATGATTCAACATTGGATGTATTAACTTTTAGTAACAAAACTAGTTTTGAAATAATAAGAAATGGATATGATTTTGAACTTGCAATATATAATAATATATATGATGAAAATACACTTAAATATGAATGGTATTTAGATGAAGTAAAACAAGAATCTATTGAAAAAAATATTAAATTATTACCAACACTAGAAAATGATAGAAAATTAACTTGTAAAGTTTATTCTGGAAATGTATATGTAGGAACAACTACCAAAGTAATTGAGAAAGAGAATATAAACTTTAATATAAATAGAGAATATGAAGATAACAAAGAAATTTTACATGCAGATTTGGAAGAACAAGGTTATTTCAACAAAGAGGATTTTACATATCAATGGTATTATAGAGAAGAAACAGAAACAGAATATACAAAACTTGCAGGTGAGACAAGTTCCCAATATGATATAACTAATGAGAAATTTGGAAGAGTATTTAAGATTGTAATCGAATTAAATAAATATGATATTTCATATTCAGAAGAATTAACATACACAAGAAATATAGTTATATATGTAGATCAAGCAAATGGAAATGATAATAATGATGGAAAAACAGATTCCACAGCTGTTGCAACATTAGAACAAGCATATAAGCTAATACCAGAAGAAAATCAGGCAAAGAATAATATGATTGTAATTATTGGAACATATGATAAAGATATTTGGACAGCTGCTCAGAAGAATAGAAATAATATATTCTGCAAACCAGCTACAATATGTGGAAAATATGCTAATAAAGATTATTCTGGAATTATAAAATTAAGAAGAGATAATTATTTTAATACTGATGTTATTTGGAAAGATATAGTTATTGGGTGTGTGACAGATGTAATTTTTATGTATGCACAAGGAAATGATTTGATTCTTGAAGAAAGTGTTACAATTGACTCGGCTTTAAAAATGTATAATGGTGATGGACAAGCAAAATATTGGGGACTTAGTGATGTTGAAAACTATCAACAATTAAAAAGAGTTACAATAGTTGGAGGAACGTTAAATTATAAAACAGGTACACATGATGAGATAAAAACAAGAACAAGTAATATAGTTGTAAAATGTAGTGGAATTGCTGTAATAACTGCAGGCTCAAGAACTCAAGAGGATAAAGAAGCAGATGTTTATGGTACAATAGATAAACATTCAAATGTAAAAATAACAGTAGATATTCCAAATAGTACATCAAAACTTGATGTTGGACTAGTTGTTGGTGGACAATGTGACAGTAGTTGTTATATTAATAGTGAAATAAATATTAATAATGGTAAGATAGGAAAAGTAATTGGTGGAACACTTGGATATGGAAATGCATATACAAAGAATATACCAAGAGATACATTTTATGGAAGTTCTATAATAAATATAAATGGAGGAAATATTGTAGATGTATTTGGAGGGTCCCTTGGTAGAAATAAGCCAACATCTTATATGTATGGAAAAGTTGAAATAAATGTAACTGGAGGAACAATAGAAAACATATATGGAGCTGGTTCTGGTGGAACAATGGGATATTCTAGTCTTTCAACAGATACATATAAAGATGATGCAATATATGGTGTTGCAGGAAAAACAATGACAAGAATTAATAGTGATGGTCAAGAAGAAATATATAATTTGGATCAATCACAAGTTATAGTAAATATTTCTGGAGGAACTATAGAAAAATCTATTTATGGAGGAGGATATGGAAAATTCCAAAATTGTCAACCAAATCCAGAAATGGCTGACGATGGAGGAACTTTATATGGAAATACAACTTTAAATATAACAGGAGGAGTTATAAAAGGCTCTGTTTATGGAGGAGCAAAAGGAATTGAAGACCAATATACAACAAATAAACCTAATATTGCTCAAATATATGGAAATATTACTGTAAATATATCTGGAACAGCAGATATAAAAGGATCTGTATATGGAGGAAGTGAAGGATTAGCTCAATATGAAAATATGAGCAAAATTACTGGAAATATAACATTAAACATAGAAGGAAAAAATGTTAAAATTGCAGATGGAAATAGTATATATGGTGGTGGAAAAGCAGGAAAAGTTGATGGAACAATAAATTTAAAAATTAATAATACTAATTTAAAAGTAAATATATATGGAGCTGGAGATGGTGAAACAGCAACAATAGGAAATAATACAGTAACTGCATCAAATGATATTGAAGTCGAAAATAAAGTAATTGATTTGAAAATTACAAATTCAGTAATAGATGGAATAGTTTTCGGTGGTGGAAATTCAGCAGATGTATATGGATCAATATTAGTAAAAATAACAGATAAGTCAAATATAACTAATGCAATTTATGGTGGATGTAATAATGCTAATGTTGGAAAAGAAAATAATAATCAAAATACTTATGTATATGTTTCAAATGCAATAATAGGAGAAGAAAACGATAAGTCTATTACAGGAGGAGAAGTTTTTGGCGGTGGAAATCTCGGAATTGTTTATGGAAATACTACAATTGAAATTGGAGATGAAGACTCAAAAATTCAAACTAAAGTAGGAAAACATGTATATGCTGGTGGAAAAGGAAAATATGCACAATCAAAGTCAAATGATGAGAACACTACAGTTACAGGAAATTCAATAGGAAAAATAATAGGAACAAATACAGAAATTGCACAATATGGTAGTTCAGAATTAGGTGCTGTTGATGGTATTGTTGATATATATTTTGAAAATTATAAAAAGACAAGTGGAACAAATAAATATAAAACAATGACAGGTATTAATAAAGCAACAAATATTTATTTAACAAATTCATATGTATATTTAACAGGAGGATTAGAAAATATTGAAAATCTATTTATACCTCAAGAGACTGGTATGATGATTTCAGATAAAAGCACTCTGGAAGGAAATCTAATCGGTGGGGGAGATCTTGATATTCAAAGTGGATCTAGATTGATAATTAAGGGAAATTTACAAAATACAACAACCTTAACATTGAGTCCAAAAGAAAATGATGAGGGTAGCCTTCAAGTAATAGGTGGAGAAGAAAATCCATATGTAGTTGTATTAGGAAAAGATGAAAGTTCTGGAAAATGTATGATAAGTGGAAATCCAGAAAGATATACAATTGAGAATAATTTAGAGAAAGATTATACGATAGATACAACAACTCAAAAAGCAAGTATATATTATATTGAAAAAACAATAACAGTTAATAGAGGAATAGTAGAAAAAATTTATAATGTAGAAGATAAAGTATTTACATCAGAAGTAAATAATACAGAGCAGATTTATATTTTAAATAATAATTCATTTACAAGTTTTATGGATATAGAATATTCAATGATTAGGCAAAGAAACGATAATGGTGAATGGGTATTTACAGATGAAGATTCAATGAAAAATATAAGAAGATATATATATTTATCAGGTAATAATACATCAGTTAAATTACCACAGAATACTATAATAAGTATTATAGTTATACAATACCAGACAACTTTGGAACAGATGAATTTTGGAAAAATATTTCTACAGAACTTGGAGTAAGCGAAAATTTACAAAATCAAATTCCATTATCTATGTTTGAAGATAATAATGGAAATAAGTTTGAAGAAGTAACTAATATTCAAGCCAAAATGGATTTGAATAGTGAGAAAATTACTAAAATCTTAACATTAAATGAAAATTATAGATTTATAATTGATTTCTCTAATTGCCAAAGTGAAAAAATAGATGGTGATTATGAAATAATTTTAAATGCAGTTGATTATAAAGAAAATAATACGAAAGATAATGTTTATACAGAATATGAACAAAACAATGTAATAAATATAGAAGACAGAAATTATAATATAGAAGCAACTACAAAAAATGAAAAACAAAATCAAAATATACCATTTGATTTTAAAATAAGATTTACAGCTGATGAAATTTCAAAAAATAATACAATGGATACAAATAAAAGCGTAAAATTAAGAATAACATTATTAAAAGATGATACTTCTGAAATAGTTAAATTACCTAAAGGAACAATAATAATAATTGATGGAAATAAATATAATGTTACAAGTAATGATGTAATTTTTAATATAATTGATTCACTACAAACAATTTCTTATGATAAGGAAATAAATTTACAAATTGATATGTCAAATGTTGCTGATACAAATTTACTTGAAAATGGTAAATATTCTTTAAAAATTGATGCTTATTTAGCAGATAATAATATTTTGCTTGGAAATACATCTGTAGCATCATCCAAAACAAAATTTGATTTTATAAAAGCAGAAGGATATGGAATTAAAGTAAGTACTATGGATTCACAAGTGATTTCAAAGCTAAATGATGTAAGAAATATAAGTATAAAAACAGAAACAGGAACATTAGAAAATGGAGCATATATAAATATAAAAACATTTAAAAGACAAGATGAATTTAAGTATGTAGAAATTACACAAACAACATCTGTTGAAGAACAAAAGGTTGAAAATCTTGAAACAAGAGAGTCACTAATACCAACTTCATCAACAATTATATTTAGAGAAGATGGAATTTTTAGATATGTATACCAATTATGTGATAAATATGGAAATGTTATGGCAGAAGATTCAATAAACTTTATAGTAAAATCAACAGAATAAAACTAAAAAAGCCCTAAGTTATGGGGCTTTTTTTGATATTATAGGTGGAATTTCAAAGATTATATCAAAACATTTAAATTTTTCAGTTTCATTGTTTTCTAAGCAATCAAGATAAATATCTAATTCATCTAAATTTCTACAAGCTGTTATAATTGCTGGGTGCAAATTATAATTAAACATTAATTCAGTTGCTAAATTTAAAGAAAAAGCGATTGATTTTTTTTCTTTATAATGAGCTAGTTTAAAAGCTTCTCTAAATCTTGAAGCAAAAGCTGGTTTAAATAAATCAATTGGAAGAGTATAATCTTCTTGAATTATTTGTTGGGATGATTTATTTTTGCCATTTAAATCGTTTATATAATATGGTAATATAACATTACCAGTTGTTTCAGAAATAATTAAGCTATTTTCTTTATATTGATTATCATTAATAATTTTATCTTTTTCAGCCAAATCATGTAATAAATTTTCTGAGTTAGTAATATTTATGTGATTTTTATTACTTGAAGGTATAGATAGTTCAAAGAATTTTAGAACAGAATATATATAATCTTCTATTATTGCAGTATTATTATTTATTTTTAAAATATTATTTTCATAATTATTTAGAAAGCTTTCAGAAGAATTATTATAATCTTTAATTAAAAGATTTAGTAAATTCATATTTTCATTACAAACTTTTAATGATTCTTTTGATTTGTTTAGAATATCTAATATAGTGTGTAGATGTGAAGAATTAGATATGTCTAAAGAATTTATCATTTTTTCAATATTGCAAAAAAGAATTTTCATAAGATTTTGCTGAACATGTATTAGTGAATTTAATTCATCTTTATAAAATTTTGTCATTAGTGTCACCTCATATTTATTATATATTATAAATTTTATTTTTACAATAAAATTATAATATTTTGCTATAATATAGTTCAAATATTTTTACAATAAGCATAAATAATCTTGAAAAAAATGTTAATATAATGTATAATGTACGAGTATAAAATTTAGTAATAACATAAGAAAAAAGTCATTCAACAAGGAAGGAAAAGTGATATAAATGAATAAATCAATAATAAAAGAAACATTAGAATGGATATTATGTTTTATAATAGCAGTAGTATTAGCATTAATAGTAAGATATTATATAGGAACACCAACAGAAGTAAGAATGTCATCAATGTTTCCTACATTACATGAGGGTGAAAGACTATGGTTAAGTAGAATTGGAAGAACAGCAAAAAAACTTCCAAATAGAGGAGATATAGTTACTTTTGAAGCTCCAAGTAAAACATGGGTATCAAAAGAAGAAATAGATTTAACAAATCCAGTTGCAACATACGAAAATGAACCACAAGGATTTTGGAATAAATTTGCATATTATGTGTTAGAAACATCTAAAACAAGTTATATAAAAAGGGTAATAGGGTTACCAGGAGATTATGTAGAAATAAAAGATGGAGCAGTATATATTAATGGAGAAAAGCTACAAGAAGATTATTTACAATCAGGGGTAGTTACAGATATGCATCAAGATGCAACACATGAAGGAAATTTTACAGGATTTACAGTACCTGAAAATTGTGTATTTTGTCTAGGAGATAATAGAACAGGAAGTAGAGATTGTAGATCATTTGGTTGTATACCATTAGAGAAAATAGAAGGAAAAGTATTATTTAGATTTTGGCCATTAAATAAATTTGGAGGAGTATAAATTGTTTGAAAAAATAATTGGAAACGAAAAAAATAAAACAATATTAAAAAAAGCCTTAGAATTAAACAAAACATCACATAGTTATTTGTTTTGGGGAACAGAAGGAATTGGAAAGAAAAAAATAGCTTTAGAATTTGCCAAAAAATTACTATGTTTAACACTAAATGAAGAAAATTGCAGATGTAAAGCATGTATAGAATTTGATTCTAACAATAATCCAGATTTTATGATGATAGAACCACAAGATGGAAAAGTAAAAATAGATCAAATAAGAGAAATGCAAAGAAAAGTAGCAGAAAAACCAATAGTATCAGACAATAAAGTATATATAATAGATGATAGTGATACTATGACATCAGAAGCACAAAATTGCTTATTAAAGACATTAGAAGAGCCACCAGAATATGTAACAATTATATTAATATGTTCAAATGAAGATAATATGTTAAGTACCATAAAATCAAGATGTACAAGAATACATTTCGAAAATTTAGAAATTTCTGAAGTAAAGGAATATATAAAACAAAATTATCCAGAAATAGAGATTGATGATATTATAATAAATCTTTCGCAAGGTAGTATAGGAAAAGCATTAAAACTAAATGAAAATAAAACTTTATATGAAAATATTGAAAATATATTAAAAAGTTTTAAAAATAAAGATATAATAGATATTGTAAAAATGTCAGAAGAAATATATAAAGCAAAAGAAGAAATTTACTCTGTTTTAGAATATATGAATGTTTTATTGTTAAAATTAAGCAAAGAAGATTTAAGATATATAAATGCTATAGATATTGTAGAAGAAACTAAAAAAAGACTAAAAGCAAATAGTAATTATGATATGTGCATAGATAATTTATTATTTAATATAAATTATTTATTTCGAAAATAGAAAGGACGTAATGAATGAAAAAAATAGTAGGAGTTAGATTTAAGAGATTAGGAAAAATATATTTTTTTGATCCTAAATGGCTAGAAGTCCAAAAGGGTGAATATATTATTGTTGAAACAACACAAGGTGAAGATATTGCAGAAGTAATAATTCCAGGAAGAATGATAGATGAAGAAAAATTAAACACACCATTAAAAAAAGTTTTAAGACTTGCATCAAACAAAGATTTGAAACATGCAGAAGACTTAAAAAAGAAAGAAAAAGAAGCATTTGAATATTGTAATAAAAAAATTAAAGAATATAAATTAGACATGACTTTAACAGATGTAGAATATAAATTTGATAATAGCAAAATATTATTTTCATTTACATCAGATGGAAGAGTGGATTTTAGAGAACTTGTTAAAGATTTAGCTGCAACATATAAGACAAGAATAGAATTAAGACAAATAGGTGTAAGAGATGAAGTAAAAAGAATCGGTGGAAATGGAGTTTGTGGACGTGAATTATGTTGCTGTTCATTTTTAGGAGACTTTGAAACAGTATCAATAAAAATGGCAAAAGAACAAAATCTTTCATTAAACCCAACGAAAATTTCAGGAAATTGTGGTAGATTAATGTGCTGCTTAAAATATGAACAAGAAGTATATGAAGAAAAGGAAAAAAGATTACCACATGTAGGAGCAATAGTAAAAACTCCAGATGGTGTTGGAGAAGTTGATAATGTTGAAACATTAAAAGAAACAGTTAGAGTTAGAATAAAAGATGGAGACATCTTTAAACAAAAAAGATATGAAGTAAAAGATATAAAAGTTATAAAAGATGTAAAAGTAGATGAAGATGACAATGAAAAAGATGAATTAGAAGAAAATTAGTGAAAGGTGGTGAATATAATGGCATACAGAATACAATGTGATAAATGTATAAGCTGTGGTGCATGTGCTGCAAATTGTCCTGTTGGATGTATATCACAAGGTGAAACTTGTTTTGTTATAGATGAGTCTGCATGTATAGGATGTGGAACATGTGCAGGTGTTTGCCCTGTTAAAGCACCAGAAGAAGCTTAATAGATAAAAAGCCTTGAATATAATAAAGTCAGGGCTTCTTTTTTTCTGTACATAATAAATATGTGACTTATAGAACCTCTAAGTAATTACCATTACATAGAAATTCTTAGAGCCACTTTTATTGTTAAAAATATTTACAAAAGTAAGAATTGGTATTATAATAAAATATGTGTAAAATAATAAGAAAAGGAAATGTGATAAAATGAAAATAGGAATAGTAGGCTTACCAAATGTAGGAAAAAGTACAATGTTTAATAGTATAACAAAAGCAGGAGCAGAATGTGCAAACTATCCATTTTGTACAATAGAACCAAATGTAGGAGTTGTAGCAGTACCTGATGAAAGAATAGACAATCTTGCAAAAATGTATAATCCAGCCAAAATAACAAAAGCAATAGTAGAATTTGTTGATATAGCAGGATTAGTAAAAGGAGCAAGCAAAGGTGAAGGATTAGGAAACAAATTTTTATCACACATAAGAGAAGTAGACGCAATTTGCCAAGTTGTAAGATGTTTTGAAGATCCAAATGTAATACATGTAGATGGAAGTGTAAATCCATTAAGAGATATAGAAACAATTAATTTAGAATTAATATTTGCAGATTTAGAAACACTTGATAAAAGATTAGACAAGGCAAAGAAAAACTTAAAAGCAGATAAAAAATATCAAGCAGAAATAGACTTAATTGAAAAATTAAAAGAAAACTTAAATAACGGAATTCCAGCAAGAGCTGTAGAATGTAATGAAGATGAACAAGAATTAGTAAAAGATATGTTTTTATTAACATCAAAACCAATAATTTATATTGCCAATATATCTGAAGAGCAAATTCAAACAGCAGATGATGAAGAAATGGTAAAACAAGTAAAAGAATATGCTGCAAAAGAACATGCAGAAGTAATTCCACTATGTGTAAAAATAGAAGAAGAATTATCAGGACTAGATGATTCAGATAAAAAAGAAATGTTAGATGCTCTTGGATTAGAAGAATCAGGATTAGACAAATTAATAAAGAAAAGCTATGATTTACTTGGATTAATGTCATTCCTTACAGCTGGTGAAACTGAAGTAAGAGCATGGACAATAACAAAAGGAACAAAAGCACCACAAGCTGCTGGAAAAATTCACTCTGACTTTGAAAGAGGATTTATTAAAGCAGAGGTTGTATCATATAATGATTTAATGAAAGAAGGCTCAATGCTTGCTGCAAAAGAAAAAGGACTTGTTAGACAAGAAGGAAAAGAATATGTAATGCAAGATGGAGATATAGTAGTATTTAAGTTCAATGTTTAATAGAAAAGGATAAAATATGGAAAATTTAGCTGAATTTAATCTATTTACAACTAAAAATTTTGTAATATATTTAATAATAATAAATTTAATAGGTTTTTATGTTATGTGGTCAGATAAAAGAAAAGCAAAAAAAGGAAGATGGAGAATTCCAGAAAACACATTATTTTTAATTACATTATTAGGTGGAGGAATTGGAACAATTTCTGGAATGTACACATTTAGACATAAAACTAAAAAACTAAAGTTTACAATTGGAATGCCAGTAATATTGATATTAGAGGTAGTTTTGTTTATATATTTAAAATTTATAATGTAAAATTATAAGCTTTAAGCACTTTATGTGTTTAAGGCTTTTTAGTTGACAATAATCCATAAATAGAGTATAATTTAACCTGTATTATTAGGCACAAAATGTGCTATCGTGAAAGAAGAAAGGAAAAGAATAAAGTGAAAGAAATAGAATTATTAGCACCAGCAGGTTCATTTGAAAAAGCAAAAATAGCATTTTTATACGGAGCAGATGCAGTATATTGTGGAACAGCATCATTATCATTAAGATCAAGAGCAGAAATACAAGATGATGATTTAATACAAACAATAAAATATGCACATAGTATTGGAAAAAAAGTATATGTAGCCTTAAATATATATGCTTGGGATGAAACATATCCAGAAATAATAGAAATGGCAAAAAAATTAGAAGAGATAAAACCAGATGGAATAATTGCGGCAGATGGAGGAGTAATAGAAACGTTAAAACAATATGCACCAAGTGTTCCAATAAATGTAAGTACACAAGCTAATCTAGTAAGCTTACACTCATGTAATTTCTGGTATAAAAATGGTGCTAAAAGAATGATAATGGCAAGAGAATTAAATAAAGAACAATTAAAATATATAATGGCAAATAAACCAGAAGGAATGGAAATTGAAATATTTGTACATGGTGCAATATGTTTTGCATATTCTGGAAGATGTTTCTTGAGTGATTTCTTAGCTTGTAGAAGTGCTAATTTAGGAGATTGTGCACAAAGCTGTAGATGGTCATATAATTTATATGCAGAAGAAAGAAATAATCCAGGACAATATATGCCAATAGAAATGGACGAACATGGAACAAGTATATTTTCATCAAAAGATTTATGTTTAATAAGAGAACTTCCAGAAATAATAGACATGGGAGTTGACAGTGTAAAAATAGAAGGACGTTTAAAAACAGAATATTATGTTGCAAGTATAGTAAATGTTTATAGAAATGCAATAGATGATTATAAAAAAGATCCATCACATTATGATGTTGATAAATATTTAAAAGAAATTGAAAAAATAAAAACAAGAGAATTAACAACATTTTATTTCAATGATAGAAAAAATCAAGATATACAAGAATATGATGGACACCAATATAATGAGTTATACCAATTTGGTGGAAAAGTTGTGGAATACAAT
>ERZ1673702.3519-NODE-3519-length-12105-cov-3.221992_pt1 | contig 12105 bp, 11 predicted proteins | sample MGYA00580232_ERZ1673702 | MGnify/ENA primary metagenome ERZ1673702 (study PRJEB41218, sample SAMN15661792) | gut metagenome | host: Homo sapiens | place: Canada: London | collected 2015-08-20/2019-03-30 | study: EMG produced TPA metagenomics assembly of... | reverse complement strand
AGTATACAGGTAAATCCACGATCCTACAAACTTGGGGGTCATTACATATTGTCTCTTTCAGATAATCTTATCAAGCAATTTTTGTCGCAGTTAAATGAATACAATTACTCTGAAGAAAAGGATAAAAAAGATTCAGATGAATATCAATTTGTTGATTCTATTTTCATTCCAGAAAGAAAAATTGTATTACAGGCGAATCATAAGTCTAAAACTGTGCAAATAGCAAGAATCAAAATCGGCTCAAGAGAATACGAAAATGCACAGATCTTATATCAGCATGGATATCAGATCTTGCATGATAAGAAGAAGCTATCAGAAAAAGAAATAAAGAAATTATTGAATAAAATGGAATATGACCATGACTATATGCTAAAGAAGGATATGAAAAATAAAACATTAACAATCATTGATCCATAAAGGAGAAAGAAAATGAGCAGATTAACAAGCTATGACGAAAAAGAAAAAGAGATCGTTGTCAACGAAGAAGAGGCAAGGAATGAATAATAAACCATTTGAGTTTAATCAAGCAGCTCCTAACAGATATATAGCCCATTTTTACAGGGAATGCACAGTTGATCAATTTCTTAAAATCATATTGGAAACAAAACCAGAAGATTGCGGATGTATTGTAATTTTTGATCCAAAGGATCGTCCTTTGGGAGCTATCATTACAAAAATAGTCAATTAACTCATGATTTCACAAATGAAAATATTGATGAAAAGACAATTCAATTTGCTTTTGGAAATGGAAGCGGAACTTCAATGGACTATACATTAACTGTATCATAAGCAAGAAACTCTGTTGTAAGACAATATAGGTTTTGCCGCAGAGTTTTTTATATGTGAAAAACTTTTTTCATAAATTCCGTCATATTTAAAATAAAAGGAGAAATTCAAGATGTATTTACATGAAAGTTATAACATTGAAGCATTGAATTTTTTACTAGATTCAATTAATATAAATATTCCTCAATTAAAAGCATTTAATTTAATGAAATTCACAAGAAAAATTACAACAGAAGAATTAAATGAAATGATAATAGAAAATGAAGTTGCAAACGTTGCTGCATTAATTGATGATTATCATAGATGGAATGATCCAAGATTACAACCCACGTTAAGTTATGAGATTAAACCCAGTAAAAGACGTAGATATTTAAAGTATGATGAAGAAACGGGATGGGATGAGTCTGTCAGATGGGAAAATATTCATGGAAGACATCGAAAAACAGCAAAATTTGAATGCAAGAAGGACAGAAAAAACATTATCAAAAATGTGACCACATTCAATAAATATGTTGGACAAGACAATATATTACGAGTTTGTGCAAGATTAGGAGGATTTAATTGGATCTATTTTCGTGGAGACAGATTCACAAAACATCCAGCATTTCTTGAAAAAATAGATTGTGTTGGAGATAGCACATTCTGTGATATTTATCTAAAGATTTCACCGCAGTTAATTTAAAATTACTTAAGTAAGGGATTTCGAGAGGAACAATTCAAAACGTCAGTTCTGAAACGATCAAATGGTATGTGGATACACAGAAAACGAGGTATTAAATGCACACAGTTCAGTTACTTTTAAAGCCAACTACATATGAACGGGCAGAGATCGAACGGAGATTTCATGCAGTCTCTCATATCCATAACGTCTGTGTGAAACGTATGCGCAAACAGATCGTTCTACTGCTGAAAGACGAGGAATACCGAAATTGGAGGACAGAATATGGCTCTTTGAGTAAAATCGAAAAACCTTCGAAAGCTGAGAAAGAACGAAAAAAAGCACTTGCTTCTGACATGAACACCAGACGGACCGAGCTCGGATTGAACAGATCTGAACTGGAAAAATACATCAAAGTCTGTGGAGCCAGGTATAAGAAGCTTCTGTCTTCCCAACAGGTTCAGGCTGAAGCTGCGAACGTATGGAAAGGTGTCGAAGATTTCCTGTTTTCCAATGGAAAGCAGCTGCATTTTAAAAAGTTCCGCGATTTTCGAACGATCGGAGGAAAGTCCAATATCAACGGGATCTGTTATGACACAGAAACAAGACAGATCCAGTGGCTCGGACTACAGATGCAGTGCTATCTTCCAAAGAAAGCATCGGACAGAGAATATGTCCTGCAATCTCTGGACCATAAGATCTCTTACTGCATGATAAAACGGCAGATGTTCTCGAACGGATGGCGGTACCATATCATTCTTGTCCTGAAAGACGATGCTCCACAAAAACTGGAACATGGATTTGGAGACATGGGGATCGATCCGGGCGTATCCACGATGGCATGTACGGCAGATACCGGATGTGTCTTAGAAGAACTAGCTCCGGAAACAGATCGGTATGACCGACAGATCCAGGAGATCCTTCGAAAGATGGATCGATCCAGAAGGAAGAGCAATCCGGATAAATATAATCCGGACGGAACGGTCAAAAAGAACGACCACTCCAGATGGAAGAATTCAAAGAACTACATCCGTCTTCTCCGGCGTCTGCAGATCCTTTATCGTAAAAGATCCCAATATATCCTGACCAGTCATCGGACTTTATGTAACCGGCTGATCCAGATGGCAGACCGGATCCGCGTAGAAAGGATGACTTACAAGGCACTTCAAAAGCGTTCGAAAAAGACCGAACATCAGGATAAGATATCGGAAGTAAAGAAAAAAGATGGATCCGTTGTTATGATCCGGAAGTTTAAGAAAAAGAAACGCTTTGGAAGATCCATCAACCGCAGGGCTCCGTCTTTGTTTTTAACAGAACTGGAACGAAAGATCACGACCGCAGGAGGGACTTATGAAGAGGTCAAGACAGAAACCTTTAAGGCCAGTCAGTATGATCACAGTACGGATGAATGTACCAAGATCCCATTAAAGCAACGTACCAAAGTGATCGATGGACATGAAGTCCAGAGAGACCTGTATTCCGGGTTCTTGATAAAGAATGCAGATGACAGCCTGGAACATCCGGACAGAGAAAAATGTAAAGAAGAATTTTTGAAATTTATAGAGATGCACGATGAACTGATCAAAGACATGAAACGATCAGGAGTTTCAATGAAACAATGTTTCGGTTTTTAATATAAGATCCATATGGGGCCCGACATCGCTCCATAGACCTGGCAAGTACCATACGATATGCGAAAGCCCATAGGTTTAAATCCTGAAAACCACAGCTATATCCGATCCTTTTGAGAAAGGTGATCCTGTGAGAGAATTTAAGGAATCCCACGGCTTCAGCCGTGGGAGGATGTCAAAGATCGATCTGCGCAGGATCGCAGAAAAATTAGAGGCGAAAAGAAAATGAAAAAAGAAGAATTTTTAAAAGTAATATCAGAAAAAGATAATGATCAGAATGTGAATGAACTGATAGGAGAAATTGAAGAACATGTTTTTCGATACATCAAATACGGAACCAGATCGAATGTATTTAATCTTGTTGAAACCTGTTATGACGATGTCAAAAGCATGATTGTTTCTGAAACGCTAAAAAACTATTCTGTAGGACGTTTCATGGATCTTACCTATTTTGTCGCATTATGTGACTTATATTTTAAAAATAAATCAGTCTTATCAGAACGACATGATTTTGAAAAAGCATTAAAAGATCGCAGAGAATTAGCAGCGATCATCAGCTTCATTGTAGAAGAAAAACATCATGTGACATTGGAAGATCTGTGCTCTCATTTTGAAAAAGATCTAACAAAAAATCAGATCAAAGATTGTGTCCTTCGATTTGATCAGTATTTTTCCTTTCGGGTAAAAGATAAAGACCGTAACAAGGAGAATGCAGAGATCATAGAATCAACTAAGATCACAGTCAGCCATGCAGGAAGAAGAATGTATCAGTTCATTCGGGATAATGGATGCACGTACAGCCCATATGCCGTAGATTACTATATTTACAAAAATTGTAGTGATATTTTGGATTTTGTTGGAGATGTACTAGATGGAGAGAAAGATATCTCTGATCTTGATGACCTGACGATCGATCTTCCAAAAAATCAGCAGAGAATTTTGAAGACAAAAATTAAACTGTTATGTGGGCAGGAGATTATTACTTTATAAGGCGGGGATACCCCGTCTTTTCTTTTGCAAAAATTTTATATATGAAAAATGAAGATTGAAAAATATCTCATATTTGTAATGAAGAAAAAAAATAAAAGGATGAAAAGCAAAGTTGGAAGAAGGTGAGGTGTTAGATTAATGAATATTGCAATACAGATTGTGTGTCTTTTGGCTCTAGTATTTACAATTTTTGCTTGGTATTTGAGCCTTATGGAATTCTTGGTAAACCTATATATACACAGAGACAATCAACTTCGTGGGAAAAAAGATGAAGAAAGTGATTTTGTCAATACTAGAGAAATGATCAAAGAGGATATTGTAAATTTTTTTAAACGGATTACAAATGTTTTTAAGATAAGGAGAAAAAGATGGAAAAAATTGAATTAGTAAAAAGTATGCACAAAATGGTAGATGGGGTTAAAGTATATCGAATTCGAGCGTTAAAATCCTTTTATCCTCGTCATCTTCAATGCAAAGAAGTTAAAAAAGGTGATTTGGGAGGATATGCTCAATATCTGCTCAATTTGTCGGAAGAAGGAAATTGCTGGATCGCTGAAAATGCTGCTGTATATGGGATGGCTAAGGTCAAAGATAATGCTTTGGTAACTGGAAATGCAATAGTTTGTGGAAATTCAACTATTTGTGAAGAAGCAGCAGTAAGAGATTATGCCAAAATAAGTGGAAAAGCTATTGTAGCAGGACATTCAAAAGTTTTTGGAAATGCAGAATTAACTGATGAAGTATGTATCGGTGATCACATTAATGTCTTTGGAAATGCAAAAATTTATGGGAAAACTGTGCTTTCAGGGAATGCATTTATTTCAGACTAAAAATTTCATATGGCAGGTGGTATCATTGAAAAAATATGAAATTGTGAAAGATAACTTCAAGGAAATATATGGAATTAAAGTATACAAGATCAGGGCTTTAACAAAATTCCGGAGAATTCCCCTGCCTCTGTAGGCAGTGGGATGAATCCGGTTTTCTTATATGTGAAAAGTTTTTTTTTTCCGAAATCTCTCATATTTATCGTAGAAAGATATTTATGAGAAAGGAGAAGTGATTTTGTTAACAACAGAAAGATGATTCAAGAAATCTTTACGGATTGCTACAAAAGCATCATCAATTTGTTTAAAAAAGGAGAAAATAAATGAAAAAATATGAAATTGTAAAAGATAACTTTAAAGAAGTGAACGGAGTTAAAGTATATCGGATTCGTGCTTTAAAAGATTTTCAGAATGATCTCTTAAGAAATAAGAAAATAAAAAAGGGAGATCTTGGTGGATATATAGAATCAGAAAAAAATTTGTCGCAAGAAGGAAACTGCTGGATTGCTGACAATGCCATTGTCTGTGATAATGCTACAATTAAAGATAATTCTGTAATATTAGATAATGCAACGGTTTCAAAATACGCTGCAATATCAGAAAATACTACAATTTTTGAATATGCTAAAATTTGGGGAAGTGCAAAAATACATGGACAAATACTTATCGGAGGTCATGCAAAAATTTATGACCATGCAAATCTTCATGGTAAATTATGCATTGGAGATCACGTTAATATATTTGGTGATGCAAATGTACATGGATTAGTTGTTCTGGCAAGAGCTCATTTCATTGGAAATAATGCAGATATAAAAGAAATGGGAGATGTGATGACAATTTTGGGGCTTGATACGGCATACGATAACATTACTTTTTATCGTACAAAATCAGAAACAGAGATTTCCTTGGTTTATTGGAAATTTAATGGGATTACGATAGATGAATTCCGAAAAGAACTTGCTGTGGTATATTATAATGCTGTACAAAATATGGAATCATTGCATTATGCAAGAGAACTCGATAAGATCTGCGATCTTGCAGAATATCATTTTCAAAAAGAAACTGTAAATCATTGACATGTAAACGTAAATCGAATATACTAACAAATGAGGGCTTAGTCCTTTAAATTCTATGCCACGATAAAGACAAACAACCCAAAAACTGTCTTAAATCATTTTAATATGTCGTGGTTGCCCTCACTGCAAATTTTTTTATATATTTGAAAAGATCGGATCATCCGGTCTTTTTTTCGTGCAAAAATTTCATTTTTTATATGTGAAAAACTTTCGAACCTCTTTTCGTGCATATTTGTATTAGAAAAAAATACCCATTTTTCTTTCGAAATCTCTCATATTTGAGATATAGAGAAGAAAGGAGATTCATGATGAGTCAATTTGTACGAAAAGTAGCTCCTCAGAAACCTGAGGAAAGTAGATTAACAAGTGAGATCATTCCGAGATATACAAATTTCTTATATAACCATGCAAATATGCGTGGCCAGTTTTTGTGTTTAAATTCAAAGAATGAGGAACTGTTCATCATGAATCGAAAAGAATGGACGCTGCTCACAAAAAATGGATATCAAAATCCTTATGTCTGGATCCGCAGGATCAAAAAGGCATTTTATGTAACAGCGAATCCAAGAGACAAGAAAACAGGAGAGCTGGCAGGATATGTGCAGATTGTTATCCCATGCTACGGAAAAGAGTTTCAAAGAGAATCATTGTTGGCTTTGATCAAAGAACATAAAGATATTCCAAATCCAACATATGTAATCGATAATGGATATGGGTTATTTGATCTTGTATATATGTTAAAAAAATCAGTCGCTCCTACCATGGAACAGGCAATCCGTGCTGTCTTATGGACAATCACAGAAAAGATCGTTGGATTAGAAAGAACTGTCAATTATCGCAATAATGATTACGTTGACTTTGAAGTCCTTGTAGAAAAACTGACTGTAAATCCAAAACTAAGATTACCAGGAAGTTACAATGAACGTAAAATGGTGCAGGTGTATTATCCAAAGAGAGCAAAACAATATACTTATCATGAATTGTTAAATTGCATGGGAATTCGTCCGCCTTACAAAGCCAGCTATCAGATCAAAAAAATGAAAAAATCTGTTCAAAAGACCAGAAAAGGGAAATGGCTCGATCAGTTTTATCTGGAACTGGATAAATCAGAAAAGAACCTGGACATCTTTATCCAAATGCGTAGGATTCATGTCTTAGAAGAGCTGATGATCAAAGGATACGACAGAATGACAAATCGGGAATTTGTAACAGAATATTGCCGATTACTTTGTCATGTCTACAGATACAAATGCTATAGAAGTATTACAGAACAGATGATCCCGATCACAGAACGTATGGTTCAAGTGATCACTTATCTGACAGATAACAGGGATGAGCAGATGAATTTAAAGGATATTGTCATGGAAGAAGTGGACCATAATTACGACTTCAATCATGATTCTTTTGTGGAGCTATTAAGAAATCCAAAAGTGCATCATCTTTTACATAAATACAGAACCATGATCTATTAAAGCTAAGCAGAGTACCATGTCCATAAGAGCAATTGCACCGCATGGGCGTGGGTGAATGCGCCTTGATGAACCCTAGATTTTCCTTTCCTCTTTGTTCTTTTATATAGTATCGAATAACTTTCAAAAGGAATCCAAAATCTTATATATGAAAAATATTTCTCATAAAATCTCGCATATTTATAATGTAGGAACAAAAAGGAAATTTATAAATACGATGTTTCCCAGACATCAGAAAGGATACAACCATATGGCATTTACCGTGACACAACGGGTGATCTCATCCGAAAATACGATCTACAGTTATTGCGACAACCTCTGCAGAAAAGCAAAGTTGTTGTACAATGCTGCTCTTTTTCGTGTCCGTAATGTTTTTACCGGATATGAGAAGGAGCATCGGACAGAAAACGAGATCGGAGTCTTTGAAGAGATCGCTATGTTGCAGAAAGCTTATCCAACGATCCATGTCCGGAAAGTGATCTCTTATTATCATCTGGAAAAGCTGATGCGTGTGACAGATAATCCGGATTTCTTTGCCGGTCTTCCAAAACAGACGGCTCAGCAGATGACAAAACAGGCTGTCACGGATTTTAAGAACTGGCTGACCGCTTTAAGAGATTTCAAGAAACATCCGGAAAAGTATCTGGGAAAGCCTAGGATGCCGCATTATAAAAAACGGGATCTTGCGACTGTGATCATCACGAATCAGGATGCCGTTTTGTATCCAGAACAAGATGGTGTATCCTTGAAACTTCCGATCACAAAGGAACGTTTGTACTTCTCAAATATCTCAGAGGATGCTTTTCTGAAAGATGTCAAGATCAAACCATATCATGGAAGATTCTTACTCTGTCTGACATTTGAAGAACCGGAACCTGTGATCAAAACTTCCATGCCGAATACCTGTGCCATTGATTTCGGGACTGACAACTTCGCAGCTATCGTATGTGATGATGAATCATCAGCAATCTACAAAGGCGGAGCTGTCTTATCTGATACGCAGTGGTTTCATAAACAGAAGGCAAAGTATGTTTCCATCCTGACAAGGGGACATAAAAACCGATATATCCCATCGAAGAGATTATCTGATCTTTCTTATCATCATGCGAACTTTGTAAAGGATCAATGCCATAAGATCAGTCGGAGCATCATCGATTTCTGTGTAGAACATCAGGCAGGGACTCTGATCCTTGGTGTGAATCCGTTATGGAAACAGAATTCCAGGATCGGAAGAGTCAATAACCAAAAGTTTGTCTCCATGCCGATCGCTTTCCTGCGAACGATGATCACATATAAAGCATTGAATGCGGGGATCAAGATCGTTGAACAGGAAGAAAGCTACACGTCCAAAGCAGATATCATGACAAAGGATTACATCCCTACCTATGGTGTGGATGATGAGAACGCACAGTTTTCTGGGACTCGTATCAAACGAGGACTATACCGTTGCGCAGATGGAACGATCCTGAATGCGGATTGTCATGCGGCTGCTAATATCATGAGAAAAGCAGTTCCTGATATCTGGGATAGAACAACAGACTTTTCTTTTCTGGCAAATCCAAAAGTGTATGGATTCCACGAACTGAATCCTAAAAGTATTCCCGTCAAAGGGATAGCGGCATGAGTGAATATGCCCTGATCGGTACGAACAGCCAGAATCTTCTGGTCAGAGATGAGTAATTGTTACGACTGTCAGAAGCCCCTTCCATAGAAACTACTGTACCGCATGGGAGAGGCAATTCACCTTATACAAACAGATATAAAGTAGAAAACAAAGTAAGGATTGTTGTTAAGAAAAACTGGAATGATTCCGGCAATAGTGATGGCATTCGTCCGGATTCTGTGGTTGTAAAATTGTATCAAAATGGTAAGTATATCGATCAAGATGTGTTAAAATCAAGTAATAACTGGACAACAGAATTTAACAATCTACCGAAAAATGATGTGGTTGGAGAAAAATATGATTATGAAGTGAAAGAAGAAAAAACATCTGTGATCAATGGAAATTCAAAGACTGGGTATGAAATTGCGTATGATGTTAAAGAATCTACAGATAAATCTACTGGTATTACAACAATCACAAACGATATTACTAATACACATACCCCGGATCCAACCACAAGATCCATTATGAAAAAATGGGATGATAACAACGATGTTGATGGTATTCGTCCAGAATCCGTTACATTCCATCTATTAGGAAATGGGACAGTTGTAGATACTGTTACGTTAACAGATCAGAATGGATGGAAAGCAACATCTAAATTACTTCCTAAGAAAGATCATGGAAAAGAGATCACTTACAAATGGGAAGAAGTGAAAGAAGGCGTGGTTACTGGAGAAAGTCAGATTGGTTATAAAACATCTTACACAACAGATAAAGATGATCCAGATCTGACCATTGCAACAAATACTCATGAGAAATCCAAACCTGGTTCTATCACAGTTACGAAAGAACTGGATCCATTAAACTTAAATATGGATATTGGAAATGCGAAATTTACGTTTACGATCACAGGAAAAGATGTGTATGGTAAGAAACATACTTACAAAAAAGACGTGGAATTCAGTAAAAATGAAGTCGAAAAACAGATGAAAGCACATCCTGGAGAAAAAATAAGACTTTCTACAACATTTGATGATCTGATCTATGGAACATACACTTGTAGTGAAAGTGGTGGAGAAAAGTATTTCAAACAGTTAGCAGTAACATCCGATGATGCAAATGCAGAAGTTAATTCAAAAGCTGGAACGGTAACATTTAAGATCGGACCAGAAGGAACTTTTGGAAATGCAAAATTAACATCAAATGCAACTTTCTTAAACCAGATGATCAGAGGATCTGTAAAATTGATCAAAAAGGATTCCAATGGACAAGTGTTAAAAGGTGTTGAATTTACGATCTATGACAGTGATGGAAACGAGATTGCTAGTGATGTAACAAATAACAGCGGCGAGATTAAATTTGACGGATTAATCCCAGATACGTATAAGATTGTTGAGACAAAAACAAAAGCTGGAAATACTCTGTTAAAAGAACCGCTTTTTGTAACAATTCCACTAACAGTAACACAAACTGAGGTGGATAAAGAAAATATTGATACGAGCAAAGCGATCAAGCAGGGAAACAATTATTATTTCTATCATTTGACATATGAAATTAAGAATGATGCCAGATTAAAATTACCATCTACGGGTGGATTTCGTAACATCAAAACATATCTGCCACTAATTGGTGGATCTGTATTGATCTTGATCGCAGCATATTTCGTATTAAAAAGGAAATATCAAAATTAAACAGGAAAACCGATGGCATAAACTGCTGTCGGTTTTTTTATATGTGAATTTTGTTTTTCTAAAAATCTCTCATATTTATGATATAATAAAAAATAAGAAAGGAAAATGACTATGAAAAAAAGAAAAATAATCACAGCTGCATTAGCAATGACACTATCTGCTGCAACAGCCACAACAGGTATTGTTTCAAATCCACAAGTATATGTACAGGCAGCGGAAAATACAACGGTAAAGAAATTGGCTGATTCGAGTGTTTCTGGATTTTTTTATCAGTATGATAAATATGGCGATGTTCAATGCACAACAGAAAAGACTTATGTATACACATCTTATGATGAGGCAGTCAAAGACATTGGAACTATGGCAAAAAAGATTTATCTGGAAGACAAGTATGATAAATTTTCGCTAAAAATTCCAATGGAAATTAAAACTGGTGAAAAAGTTGATAAAATTGAAAATAATCAGTTTGACAAAGATATTCAAAAAGTAATTCGTGAAGATACTGGTAAAGCAGATGAGGGATATACGTTAGTATTCATGCAACGATGTGGTGGAGAAGTTTATTCAGAGGATGGAGATTCATTTCGTTCCTCATATACAAACGGAACATATAAGGGGTATTATGGTGGAATTGGTGGCTACCGTGATATGAGTGATCGATATCATCAAACAGTAAAAAAAATAAATACAGTTATTGAATCATTAAATCTTGATGGAAAATCTGATTATGATAAGTTTAAAGCAATAACAAACTGGATCGTTTCGAATGTAAAATATGATTCACATTACAATGGAGAACCAAATACTCCGGCAGGCACAAAATATCCTCATGATATGACAGGTGCTGTATTAGATGGTTATGCGGTCTGCGATGGCTATGCTGGTCTGTTCTATTATATGGCGAATTCAGTAGGACTTAAAGCGTTGTATGAAGATGGAACATCAATTTCTGAAAACAGAGGGCATGCATGGAATCTGCTTGAAATGGATAATACTTACTATTATGTAGATCCTACAAATGCTTATTTTAAAGAAGATGGAGAGCCAGGAAGCGAAGTATTATATGGCCAAAAATATTTCTTTACCCTTTATAAACCTGATAGTACGACAATTGAGGATACCTACAAAAACATCTCTCAGGATGATTGGTTAAAAGAGCATTCTGTTTGTAAGGGTAATCATAACTTTTATGAAGCGGGGGGAAAGACTGCCCAGTGTGAAACTCCTGCAACAACTAGATATAGATGTTCTAATCCTGGCTGTTTATATAAATATGAAGTAGAAAAATCTCCGGCTTTAGGACATGCATGGGATGGAGGCAAGATCACACAGGAACAATCCTGTGATAATCCAGAAATTACAACATATACA
>ERZ1673702.3517-NODE-3517-length-12108-cov-4.319423_pt1 | contig 12108 bp, 9 predicted proteins | sample MGYA00580232_ERZ1673702 | MGnify/ENA primary metagenome ERZ1673702 (study PRJEB41218, sample SAMN15661792) | gut metagenome | host: Homo sapiens | place: Canada: London | collected 2015-08-20/2019-03-30 | study: EMG produced TPA metagenomics assembly of... | reverse complement strand
GAGCTCGATGATGCGGGCCAGTTTGTCGATGGTCAGCGCGGGCTTCGGCAGCGTTTCCAGCTCCGTGATCTCGGAATCGAGCTGCAGGTTGCGGCTGCGCAGCTCCGCCATGCGGGCGTAATCGTCCTGCGTCTTTTCGGCGTTCTCCGTGAGCATGGAAAGCTCCAGATCATAATCGGCGTGCTCTTTTTTGAGCGCTTCGAGCCGGCCGATGTTCTTATTCTTGAGGTTCACGTCCGAGCACGCCTCGTCGATGAGGTCGATGGCCTTATCCGGCAGGAAACGGTCAGTGATATAGCGCTCGGAGAGCAGGACGGCCTGCCGCGCGATCTCCGGGGAGATCACAACGCCGTGGAACGTCTCATAATAGTGGCTGATGCCGCGGATGATGGCAATGGATTGTTCAATGGTTGGCTCGGCGACGGTGACGGGCTGGAAGCGGCGCTCAAGCGCGGCGTCCTTTTCGATGTGCTTGCGGTACTCGTTGAAGGTCGTCGCGCCGATGACCTGGATCTCGCCGCGCGAAAGCGCGGGCTTGAGGATATTGGCGGCGTTCATGGAACCCTCCGCATCGCCCGCGCCGACGAGATTATGCACTTCGTCAATGACCAGAATGATGTTGCCGAGCTTCTTGACCTCCTCAATGAGGCCCTTCATGCGGCTTTCAAACTGGCCCCGGAACTGCGTGCCCGCGACGAGGGCCGTGAGGTCCATGAGATAGACCTCCTTGTTCTGGAGCTTATACGGAACGTCCTTGTCGGCGATCTTCTGCGCAAGGCCCTCGGCGATGGCAGTCTTGCCGACGCCCGGCTCGCCGATGAGGCAGGGGTTATTCTTCTGGCGGCGGTTGAGGATCTGAATGACGCGCTCCGTCTCCTCCTCGCGGCCGATGATGCGGTCAAGCTTGCCGTCACGCGCTTTCTGCGTCAGATTCTGGCAGTAGGTGTCAAGGAATTTATGCTTCTTGTTCTTGCTGTTCGGCTTGTCGCCGGAGCGCTGGCGGCTCTCGGTTTTTTCCGGCTCCGGGACAGCAGGCGTGTTGTCCTGCCCCTGACCGGCGGCGCCAAAGAGCTTGTTGAGGAAGGGGAACGTGGCGGTCTGGCTGTCAGCCTCGTCGTCCTCGCTGCCGTCCTCCGCGTCATGGCCCTGACTGAGCAGGCTCTCAAGGCCGTTCATGGCCTCGGTCATTTCGCCGTTGAGATTTTCGAGGTCGTCCTCTGAAAGCCCCATGCGTTCGATCATATCGTCGACGGGCTTGATGCCCATCTCCTTTGCGCATTTGAGGCAGAGGCCCTCGTTGACGGTCTTTCCGCCGTCGATTTTCGTTATAAAAACGACTGCAAGATTCTTTTTGCATCTTGAGCACAGGGTCGGTTTCATAAAAGGCTTCTCCTTATCGTGTTTCCTTCTGCAAAGTATATCACAGGCAGGCCGTCGTATCTTTGCAGAATTGTAAACGTTTTTTGGAAAATTATTTACGGGACATACAGCGTCCCATGGCCGTTGGCCAGGAGAATGGCAGAGCCGTCCTCGCGCATGACGGCGCTGGACGCGCCGGTCGTGTTGTCGGAAACGTCGTATTCCGTGAGATTCTGATCGTAAATGGAAAGCGCGCCGCTCGTCAGGAGGGCGAGATACTTGCCCGAAGCGGAAATGTCCAGAATCTGCTCGCTGATTGGAAGCGTGCCGAGCACTGTCCCGTCATACCCGACGGTCAGGGCGGTATAGCCGTTTCCGGCCTTATAGAGATTCATGACGAGCGTGACGAAGCCGTTTCCGTCCAGCGTGTAGTCTTTGAGATAGGCGTCCTCAAAGGCGTAGCTGCCGAGGCACTGGCCGTCCAGCTCATAGAAATACAGCGCGTCTTCACACAGGACGCAGAGCGTGTTTCCGGGCAGGAAATGCAGATCGTAGATCAGGGCATTTCCGATGGGGATGGTGCGGAGAATTTCCTCCGAATCCGTCCGGAAGAGGACGACGGAGGACTGGAACATCCCGTCCTCCTGCCCGAGGGCGGCAGCGGCGGCGTATTTTGCGCCGGAGGAGACGGTGCAGCGCATGAAATACTGGCTCGACGAGAGCCAGCGGTAGATCAGCGCCTGCTGGCTGTTGTAGACATAGAGCACGGCGCGATAGCCTGACTCACTGGATAAATAGCAGATGCTGCCGTCAGACGCAATATCCGCGTCCAGAATCGGCTTCTGGGATGAAACGTGCAGGACGGAGCCGCGTTTCTGGCTGGCGGCCTCCAGCGTATTGCCGCCGGTGTCGTAGGCCAGCGCGAGGTCACCGCCGGTCTTTAAAACTGGCGCGGACATGGACGCCTGAATGGAGGCTGTCTCCACGCCGTCCTTATCGTAAAGACTCAGGCCCGTCGCGGAGGCGACGGACAGCCCGCCGGACAGCCCGGCATAGCGGTTGGAGTTGCTTTCGTCGTAGACGAATCGGCCCGTTTTGCTGTCCTCGGAGACGTTCAGATAGCGCACGTAGCGCTGCAGCGCGTCCAGATTCAGCCGGTCGCGGAACACATAGGCCGCCACGCCGCCCGTGACAAACACGAGCAGGACCGCAAACACGGCGATCCGCTTTCCTAGGCCCGGATGCTTCTGCGGATGCAGCTGCGAGATATTATCCGACATGGAAAACCGCCTTTCCGTCATCATACCAGAGCTGCGTCATGTAAAGCCCGCCGGGCGGGACGGTCGGCCCCGCCGCCGTGCGGTCGCCGTTCAGGAGGATCTGCGCGACGGCCTCCGGCGGGAACTTTCCTTCGGCGGCATAGACGCAGGTGCCCGCCATGGCGCGGGCCATATTATAAAGAAAGCCGTTGGCGCTGACGCGCAGCGAAATGAGATCGCCGTCGCGCTCGACCTTGTAATCATAAACCGTGCGCACGGTGGATTTGACATCCGTGCCGACCGAGCGGACGGCGGCGAAGTCGTGCGTGCCGATGAAGCAGTCCGCCGCGCGCTGCATGACTGTCTCGTCCAGATGCTTGGGGTAGAACCATGCACGGTTGACATAAAACGGATCGCGGATGCCGGAATTATAGATCAGATACGTATATTCCTTTTTGACGCAGGAGCCGATGGCGTTGAAGTCCTCGTGCACCTCCATCGCGTTTGTCACGACGATATCCTCCGGCAGGTGCGTGTTGAGTGCATACGGGATGCGGTCACACGGAATGCGGGCGGAAGTGCGGAAATTGGCGACATAGACGCGTGCGTGAACGCCTGCGTCCGTGCGGCCGCAGCCGGTCATATGCACCGGATGGCCGACGACGGCCGCCGCCGCCTCTTCCAGCGTCTGGCCGACGGTCGTGACCGTCTTCTGCACCTGCCAGCCGTGATAGGCTGTGCCGAGATATTTGAGCGTCAGGGCGATGTTGCGCATAGGATACTTCCTTATCATCTGAGTGTGAGCGGTGGAAATAGGAGAGCGCTTGTAGGGGCCGATGCCCACATCGGCCCGGCGGATTGCATCGTTTTTACGGTAATCTTCGGCGAATTCGTAACTTCTCATCGGGCCGATGTGGGCATCGGCCCCTACAACTCATTGGGTAGATACAGTACGGATTCGCATCGGGCCTTTGCTTTTTGTGTCTGCCTGCTGCAACCTTTCAGGGGAGCCTTTTGTTACAGGCCAAGCTGCCGCAGGACGATCATGACGGCGAGGAGGGCTGCGCCGGAGAGGTAGGCGAGGTAATCGCGCTTCTGATAGTGCAGCTCGGAGAGCTTTGTGCGGCCCTCGCCGCCGTGGTAGCAGCGGCATTCCATGGCGGTCGCAAGCTCGTCCGCACGGCGGAACGCGCTGATGAACAGTGGCACAAGAATGGGCACGAGCGCCTTGGCGCGGCTGAGGAGGTTGCCGGATTCAAAATCCGCACCTCTGGCCTTCTGCGCCGACATGATCTTGTCCGTTTCCTCAATAAGCGTGGGGATAAAGCGCAGAGCGATGGACATCATCATGGAAAGCTCATGCACCGGCGCGTGCAGCCTTTTAAGCGGCGACAGCAGGCTTTCCAGCCCGTCCGTCAGCGCGATCGGCGAGGTTGTATAGGTTAACATAAATGTTCCGGCCACGAGCAGGGAAATGCGAAGCACCATGAAAACGGCGTTCTGAATGCCGGATTTTGTGATTTTGAAGATCCAGAACTGCGCAATTGGTTCCCCCTGTCCGTAAAACAGGTTCAAAAGCGCGGTCAGGATGATGATGAACAGAAGCGGCTTGAGGTTTTTGAGCACGACCTTCAAGCGGATCTTGCTCATGGCAATGACGATGGCGAGGAACGCGGCAATGACCACATAGGAAACGAACCATTTCGCGAGGAACAGCGCGACGATATAGACGATCACGAGCACGAGCTTCGTGCGGGGGTCAAGCTTGTGGATGGGGGTCTGGCCGGGGAAAAACTGGCCGAGGGTCACGTCCTTCAGCATATCTGCGCGCCCCCCTTCAGAAGCGGTTCGAGAAGATCTGCCGCCTGCTCGACCGTATAGGCCGAGGCCGGGACGTTCACGCCGAGCTGCTGCAGCCGCAGCAGCACCTGCGTCATGCACGGCACATTCAGACCCATGGAGACAAGCTCCGCCGCGTGGGAAAAGACCTCGGACGGTGCGCCGGTCATGACGGCGGTTCCCTTTTCCATGACGATCAGGCGGTCAACGTTGGAGGCGATCTCCTCCATCGAGTGGCTGACCATCACAACAGCCGCTTGCTGCGCGGCCTGATAATCGCGGATATTTTTGAGAATGCTCTCGCGGCCTGCGGGGTCAAGTCCCGCCGTCGGCTCGTCGAGAATGAGCACGTCCGGCTCCATGGCGATCACGCCCGCGATGGCCGCGCGGCGCTTCTGTCCGCCGGACAGATCGAACGGGGATTTGGCAAGCTCCGCCTCGGAAATGCCGACAAAGCCCGCCGCACGGCGGACACGCGCGTCGATCTCGTCTTTGGAAAGGCCCATGTTTTTCGGGCCGAAGGCGATATCGGCGTAGACAGTCTCCTCAAACAGCTGATATTCCGGGTACTGGAACACCAGACCGACGCGGAAGCGGATCTGGCGGGTGAACTTGGGGTCCTCCCAGATGTCGCGGCCGTCAAACAGCACATGGCCGGACGTCGGCTTCAGAAGGCCGTTCATATGCTGCACCAGCGTGGATTTGCCGGAGCCGGTATGGCCGATGAGGCCGACGAACTCGCCCCGGCTGATCGTCAGATCGACGTTCGAAAGCGCCGCGTGTTCAAACGGCGTATCCGGGCTGTAGATATGGGAAAGCTTCTGTATCTCTAAAATAGGCGTCAAGGCTTCTTCCTCCGGGTGTTCTGGTTCAGCTGCGCGCGATGCGCTGCCGGAGCAGCTGCGCGCAGGCCTCCGGCGTCAGCGCGTCGGTCGGAATGTCGACGCCGCGGCGCTTCAGCTCCAGCAGCAGCTGTTCGGTCTGCGGCACGTCGAGGCCGACGCTGCGCAGCAGCGGCTCCTGCGCGAAGACCGCCTGCGGCGTTCCGTCGGCGACGATCCTGCCCTCGGACATGGCGATCACGCGGTCCGCGCGTGCGGCCTCGTCCATGTGATGGGTGATCAGAATGACCGTCATGCCGGTTTCCCGGTTCAGCCGTTCGATGGTATCGAGCACCTCGCGCCGGCCCTGCGGGTCGAGCATGGCAGTCGGCTCGTCGAGCACGACGCACTGCGGCTGCATGGCGAGCACGCCCGCGATGGCCACGCGCTGCTTCTGCCCGCCAGACAGGAGCTGCGGGGCGTAGGTGCGGTAGTCGTACATCCCGACGGCCCTGAGCGCGTCGTCGACGCGCTGCCGGATCTCCTGCGACGCGACGCCGAGGTTTTCCGGCGCAAAGGCGACGTCCTCCTCTACGACATTGGAGACGATCTGGTTGTCCGGGTTCTGGAAGACCATGCCGACGTGCTGCCGGATGGCGAGAAGCATCTCCTCGTCCTTCGTATCCATGCCGTAGACCGTCACGCTGCCGCCTGCGGGCAGGAGAATGGCGTTAAAATGCTTGGCAAGCGTCGACTTGCCGCAGCCGTTATGTCCGAGCACGGCGACAAAGCTTCCCTGCTCAATGGACAGGCTCAGGCCGTCGAAGACGATATGCGTCTCGCCGCCGTCCTGACCCTCATACGTATAATGCAGGTCGTTTACCTGAATCGCTGTGGTCATGGCTTCTCCTTTGTCCAGCGGCACGTCGCGCCGCACGGCAGAGCCAGGCCCGTATCGCGCACCGGCAAGCCCAGTTCGTCAGACTGGGTATAGCCGCCGTATTTCTTCGAGACGATCGTCTCCGTCAGATAGCGCATGACGGACGGGGCCAGACCCGTCGTATAGGAATTGATGATAAAAAACAGCGGATCGTCGGAAAGCACGCGGCTGACCAGCTCCACAAACGGATACAGGTTCTCCTCCAGCTTCCAGACCTCGCCGGACGGGCCGCGCCCGTAGCTTGGCGGGTCCATGATAATCGCGTCGTAGGTCTTGCCGCGGCGGATCTCGCGCTCGACAAACTTGGCGCAGTCGTCCACGATCCAGCGGATGGGCCTGTCCTCAAGCCCGGAGACCTTTGCGTTTTCCTTTGCCCAGAGCACCATGCCCTTGGCCGCATCGACGTGACAGACGCTTGCGCCCGCAGCGGCGCAGGCGATGGTCGCGCCGCCCGTATAGGCGAACAGGTTCAGAACGCGGACGGGACGGCCCGCATTGCGGATTCTCTCCATCATGAAGTCCCAGTTGGCAGCCTGTTCCGGGAAAACGCCGGTATGCTTGAAATTCATGGGCTTGACCTGAAAGGTCAGTTCCTTATAGCGCACCTGCCATTGGGCGGGCAGACGCAGATTCTGCCATTTTCCGCCGCCGGTGTTTGAGCGCGCGTAGCGCGCGTCATACTTCCGCCAGAGCGGATCGTCCTTCGGCGTGTTCCAGATCACCTGCGGATCCGGGCGCACGAGGAGGTATTTCCCCCACCGTTCGAGCTTTTCCCCGGCGGAGGTATCGAGGACCTCATAGTCCTTCCAGCTGTCAGCAAGCCACATATTGCTCTCCTGTCTGCGTTTGATTATGGGGTGCCGCCGTCTGCGGCGCTGCTCCAGATGTCGGACGCGTCCGGATCGGACTCGTCGTCCTCCTCGTCCTCCTCCGGCTCAGGTTCGGGCAGATCGTCCTCGCTGTGGATATAGCACTCGACGTTGATCGAATCCACGTCCGGCGAAACGGCGGCATAATACCCTGCCGGAAGATTGCCCGTCAGGATCGCGTAGGCCTGATCGAGCACCACAACACCGTTTTTGGGGAAGGCGCGGGACACGACGAGCAGCGCGGCCTTGTGCGTGGCGTTGCCGGGAACCTGCACGCAGAATTCGTTTGCCACATGGCCGGAAGCGTTGCAGATATCGACCAGCTTGTGGGCGGTGCACTGCGCCGTCGGAACGTCATGCGCGCTGAGCGTGACGCGGACCGTGCGGTCGCCGCGCGGGTCGAGCGCGCAGGCGTCGGACGGCAGAAGACCGCTGTCGCGGCAGACCGTGACCTCCACGAGATTGGCGGGCTGCTTGAACGATTTATCCTTCAGGTTCTGGTGCACAAGGCGCATGACCTTCTGCCACATGACAATGGAGGGGTTGGTGTCGGAATCCGTCAGAACGATCTCCTCCGGGTCGTTGTAGCCGCACCAGACGACGCCGGTATAATACGGCGTATAGCCCGCGAACCAGCGGTCGAAATCGCGCGAGGTCGTGCCGGTCTTGCCGGCTACGGTCATGTTTTCCAGCTGCGCCGCCGTGCCGGTGCCCTTTTCGACGGTCGATTTGAGCATATCGGTGATATACCACGCGGTCATGTCCTTCATGGCGACGTGGGATTCCTGCGTGTTGTCCAGAATGACCTGTCCGTTCGAATCCTTCACAACGGTGTAAGTCCGGGCCTCGCGCCAGACGCCCTCGTTGGCGAACGCGGCGTAAGCCGCCGTCATGGCGCGGACTGTCACGCCTCTTGTGAGGCTGCCGAGGGCGAGCGCCCAGAGGTTCACGTCGGACAGCTCTTCGCCGTTCGTGGTTTTATACGAGGAAACGAGCGTGGACAGTCCCATCTTGTCCTTGGCGAAGGAATAGCTGTATTCCGGCGTCATCTGCGCCACGAGCTTGACCGGAACGGTATTGATCGACTGCTCGACAGCCTCCTCCACGGACACGAGGCCGCGGTAGGTCGAGTCGAGGTTCTTGGGCCAAGTCGCCGTATCGGTAAAGGAATACGGCGTATCGTCCATGACGGTCGCGGGCGTGATGAGGCCAAGCTCGATGGCGGGCGCGTAGACCGCGACGGGCTTGATGATGGAGCCGGGGGACAGAAGGCTTCTTGTCGCACAGTTCCAGACGAGGCTGCCCTGCTTTTTGCCGACGCCTCCAGCCAGAGCGACGATATCGCCGGTCGTATTGTCGACAATGACGATGCCGGACTGGAGCTGCTGGGAGCTGGCCGTTGCGGGCAGGCTCGAAAGATCCTCATAGACCTGATCGACGGCGGTCTGCACATCAGGGTTGACGGTGGAATAGATCTGATAGCCGCCGGTCTTGACCATCGTATAGACGATGTCGTATTCATAGCCGGTCTTGTCGCACAGGTCGTTGACCACGTCGTTGATGACCTGATCGACGAACCAGGAGTAATTGTCGTCGGACTTTTTCTTTTCGCGGCTGGCATTCGTGAACACCAGCTCCTGCGTGACGGCTTCGTCGTACTGGGCCTGATTGATATAGCCCTGCTTGAGCATCTCGGAGAGAATGATCTCCTGCCGCTCCTTGTTGTTTTCCGCGCTGATATACGGGTCATAGCGCGAGGGGGTGTTGGTGATGCCGATCAAAGACGCGCACTCCGCCAGCGTCAGATCCTTGACGTCCTTGCCGAAGTACACGCGCGAGGCGGACTGCACGCCGCGGCAGTTTTCACCGAGCGGGATGATATTCAGGTACAGCTCCATGATCTGCGGCTTGGTGTGCGTTTTTTCAAATTCCAGCGCGCGATAGATCTCGACCAGCTTGCGGCGCACGGTCACCTCGCGTTCGCCGGTGGCGTTTTTGATGAACTGCTGCGTGATGGTCGAGCCGCCGGCCTCGCTCTTGCCGAGGAACATTTTGAAGCAGGCGCGCATCGTCGTGACCCAGTCGACGCCCTGGTGCTTTTCAAAGCGCTTGTCCTCGATGGCGATGCAGGCGTTGATGAGGTTCTTGGGGATGTCGTCGTATTCGACGAACGTGCTGTTCGAGCCGCCGTAGATGGCCTGCAGCACCTCATACTTTCCGGTATCCGGGTCTTCATAATAGATGACGGAGGTCTGCTCCATGGAAAAGCTGTCGGAGGCCCACTGCGCCTGCTCGGACAGATCGTTTTTTACATAGACCGCGAACAGGCACGCAAAGATCAGGGCCGTCAGAAACGCCGTCAGAAGGATCGTGCCGACGATCTTCCCGATCACCGCGAAGATATGTCCGACGCCTCCGGCTCGTTTTCCGCTGTTCATGTTATCTTGTTTTGCCATACGGAACCTCCATGTTTGCTCTGGCATACAGGCAGGCGGCGCAGCGCCGCATAATCGCATTTTATCTTAATGATTATAACACATCTGTCAATTATTTTGAAAACAAATTTTGAAATCCATGCACGCATTTTATTCTTCCTGTTTTTGCGTGCATTTTCTGTGGAAAATATCGAATATTCGGATATATTTGCAACAAATCCGGCATTGTACCGCGCAATTCGCGGAAACGGTCAGCAAATTCCTCTTGATTTTATACGGTCTTCCGGTTAGAATAGGAGCATGAAAGCAAACGATACGGAGGCTTCCCATGGAACAGCAGTACGGCGACGATTTCATCAGCATCACCGACGAAGACGGCAAGGAATATGAGCTTGAGGTCCTTGCAGAGCTCGAGCACGACGGCAGCCGCTATCTGGCCCTCGTTCCGGCAGGCTCCGGCGACGATGAGGCCGAGGATCTTGAGGTCAGCATCCTCAAGTCCGTGGAGGAAAACGGCGAGGAATTCCTTGAGGCCATTGAAGACGACGCAGAGCTTGAGGCGGTCTACAGTGCGCTGATGGATCTGATCTACGAGGACGAGGAAGAGCCGGAGGCATAAACGCAGCCTCTGCAGCCCACAATAGAATATGAGATCGTAAAAGACGTGTCCCTGCGGGGTGCGTGACGGGTCCACTTAAACCCACATTATATTCAGGGGATGCCGGAACTTTTGCTGTCGATTGCAGGCCTCCCGCCCACGGCTCTGACCGGTGGTGGACGTTGGAAGCAGAGAAGCATCGGAGAGGCAACCCACCTGCCCTTTCGTGCAGGTTATAATTGGAGTCGCACGGCCTTCGCGGGGATTCGCTTTGCGTGCGGACTTTGCCGCGCGTTTTTTTGAACAGGAACAAAGATCGGGGTAAGGTGCAGCGCCTTGCTCCGGCAAAGCGCTTTTCTTTTTCTGCATATTCCGCAAAATTATGCTTGCATATGGCGCGTCTTTTCGGTATAATACGCATTGAATTGCCTGAGGGGATGACTTCCCGCTTTTTTCGGGCAAAAACCCAGACTTATGAGAGGAATGATCCCAAATGAGCGCATCCCGTGAAAAAAACAAGCGCAAGGAACAGGCAGCAGTTCCTGAGACTGCCAATGAAGCAAAGAAAGGCATGAGCAAGGGCCTGAATACGACGCTGATCGCCGTCTGCACTGTTCTGGTCGTCTGTATCGTTGTCTTCTTCTATATGCTGACCAGCGGCTTCTTTGCCTCGCACACCACCGCCGCGACTGTCAGCGGCCACAACCTTTCCCCGGCTATGGTCAACTACTTCTATAAAAACGCCTACAGCACCATGCAGGAGCAGTACGGCGATTTTATGAGCTATATCCTGGATACCAACTCTCCGCTCGACGAGCAGACCTATGACGCCGACACCGGTGAGACCTGGGCCGATTTCTTTACCCAGCAGGGTCTGACCACCGCAGCGGAGGTCTACGCGATCGCCGACGAGGCCAAAGCCAACGGCTACACGCTTTCCGAGAAGGAGCAGGCTGCCATCGAGTCGCAGCTCACGTCGCTCGATCTCTACGCCGCCTATTCCAACATGAACCGCAACAGCTATATCGCGGCCGTCTACGGCACGGGCTGCAGCGAGAAGAGCTTCCGCGAATATCTTGAAGTTACAACGCTTGCAAGCAGCTATGCGCAGTCCATCAACAACGGCTTCACCTATACCGACGCGGAGATTGCCGCCGAGTATGAAGCGAACCCCAACAGCTATGACGCCGTGACCTACCGGCAGTTCCTCGTCTCCGACTCGCTGTTCCAGACCTCGACGGACAGCAGCGACGAAAGCACAGCGGACAGCAGCGACACCACCGAGGAGCTGTCTGAGGAAGAGCTGACCGCGCTCAAGGAGGAGATGGCCTCCACGATGGCCGCCGACACCGCACACGACGAGCAGGCCTTCATCAACGCAGCCTATGAAAACGCGCAGGATTCCGCGAAGGAAAGTTATGCTGACGAGAGCTATACGCTGAAGGAAGACCAGCTGTATTCCTCGCTGAGCAGCGACGTTGCCGACTGGCTGTTCGACGCATCCCGCACGGAAGGCGACACGACCTATATCGCGAACGACAGCGGCGTTTACTACGTTCTGTACTACATCTCCCGCAGCACGAACGACTATCTGCTCCCGAACGTGCGCCACATCCTGATCTCCGTCAGCGACACCTCCGACGAGACTGCGATGGAAGAGGCCCGCGCAAAGGCCGACGAGATCCTTGCCGAGTTTAACGCCGGTGACAAGACGGCGGAAAGCTTCGGTGAGCTGGCCAAGGAGAATACCGGCGATTCCAACGGCGACGAGGGCGGTCTGTATGAGAACATCATGCCCGGCCAGATGGTCACCGAGTTCAACGACTGGTGCTTCGATGAGAGCCGTCAGCCCGGCGACACCGGTATTGTTGAGACGTCCTATGGCGTGCACGTCATGTACTTCGACGGCTTCGGCAATTCCTACCGCGACACGCTCGTTGAAAATGCTCTGCGCACTGCGGATTACAACGCGTGGCATGACGGCGTTG
>ERZ1673702.3513-NODE-3513-length-12116-cov-11.331979_pt1 | contig 12116 bp, 2 predicted proteins | sample MGYA00580232_ERZ1673702 | MGnify/ENA primary metagenome ERZ1673702 (study PRJEB41218, sample SAMN15661792) | gut metagenome | host: Homo sapiens | place: Canada: London | collected 2015-08-20/2019-03-30 | study: EMG produced TPA metagenomics assembly of... | reverse complement strand
CACAAAGCATTCTTGCCCCCGCTCTGAATGACGGGATACGGTAAGGCATCATAATGATGGAGGGACGGTAAGACGTCACCAGAGTTATGGATTCTTCGCTCAGTGGCACTATCCTGTTTCCCGTTTTTCTCACAAAGCATTCTTGCCCCCGCTCTGAATGACGGGATACGGTAAGGCATCATAATGACGAGGAACGGTAAGGCGTCATCCTGAACGAACGTGAAGGATCTGCTGCCGTGGTGAGGAAAGCCGTAAGAAGATAAAAGCTGTCAGCTGTTGGCTGTTGGCTATAAGCTATAAGCTATAAGCTAACTATTCTTTTACGATTTAAATCATTACGACAAGCGAGTATCCTAAATCGCACTACGTGCGCCACAGCTCCTTCTGACGGCCGACTCCATGATCCTTGCATAAGACGTTAAGGCGTCATCCTGAGCGGCAGCGAAGGATCTATTACCGTGGTGAGGAAGACGGTAAGGCGTCATTCAAAGCGTGAGCAAAGGATTTGCTGCTGTGTTGAGGAAAGGGATTCTAAAGGGAAGAATAGGGATTGGGTAAGCCTCCTTGTTTATAAGGAGGTGGCCGGCGAAGCCGGACGGAGGATACTGGCTTGGGGGAATGACGCAAAAGAATAGAATGAAGATTCTTTTTCTGCCCCCGTTCTGAGTGATGACGGACGGTAAGGCGTCATTCTGAGCGGCAGCGAAGGATCTGCTGCCGTGGTGAGGAAGTCGGTAAGATGTCATTCAGAGTCTAACTATAAAATTGAGTGATACAAAACAATTATTTGTGTGACCATTTGATTTGATATTTCAATCCATGGGACTGTCTGATTTGATATTGCAATTTAGTTGATTTATAATTGCTTTAGATATACAATATTAAACTATATAAAAATATGTTTATCGAAAAATATCAGAAAAATAGTTTGGTGTAATCTGTGGGATTTATCTGTTAAAATCTGAAGCCGATTGTATGACAGGGGGAGGGGAGACGGAACGCGAAGGGTAAAACATAACGGCTCTTTTATATTTTTATTTTCTTTAAAAATTGGGAGGAAAATATGAATAGGGTTTACAAGATCGTATGGAGTAAGGCGAAAAATGCTTATGTGGTGACATCGGAACTGGCGAAAAACCACACGAAGAACGCTTCGGGAAAAATGGTGAAAACAGCGCTGACAGCAGCTGTGGGGATGGGAGTCCTCATGGGCGGTTATATGGCTGATGCCGCGCCGGCGACTAACCCGTCCGGTGATGGTCCGGGTATTGCCATCGGCACAGGATCATCTTCCCAAAAGGTGGATTCTACTGCTGTCGGCAAAAATGCGAAAACGACCGGTGAACGCGCGTTGGCAGTGGGCTATAATAGTATAGCGGACGCCGATAGTGCCATGGCTGTCGGTAATGGGAATAAAGCAATGGCTGGTGGTTCATTGGCTGTAGGCGCAAGAAATATTGCGCAAGGTATGGGAGGTTTAGCCATAGGAGAAAGTAATACCGCAAAAGGTGATGATAGCGCGGCTGTGGGGCATTCTAATAAGGTGCATGCTATGGGAACATATGCATTCGGACTCCAAAATACCGTGTGGAAAATGTATTCCCAAGCATATGGAATGAACAATATTGTTTCCGAGATTAATTCTTTTGCTTATGGAAACAGTAACCAAGTGGGTTCAATGAATTCTTTCGCTTTTGGCGGCGCCAATCTGAATACCGCCCGTTGGGCAGTGACGGTGGGGAATACCAATAAAGTAGGAGGAGAGCATAGTTTTGCGGCCGGATTTTATAATACTATCGGCTCTACGTCTAAAGATGCAGTAGCAATTGGACAGAATGCCCGTGTTGGTGTAAGTGATTTTAATGTAGCGACAACGATTGATCCGACAACGGGAGAAATAAAGGCGGTTTACAATGGAGAGGTCGATGCTACAAATAGTGTAGCCATCGGCAATGAAGCAAATGTTATGGCTTTAAATAGCGTAGCTCTCGGCGAAAACACCGGTGTTACAAAAGACGGTAAGAATGGAACGGCTATTGGCGGTGAAGCAAGTGTCAAGGCGGAAAATGGTACAGCGGCAGGGTTTAAAGCTACTGTAAGAGCTAAAAGTGGTGTGGCGCTAGGCGCATCAAGCTTTGTCGATGCGGAAGGCGGGATTGCTTTGGGACGGAATTCTGTCGCAGAGCGCAAGTCCGGTAGGGCAGGGTATGATTTTACAACCGGGGCGGTATCGACAATTAATGATAGTACGTGGAAAGCAACTGATGGTGCAGTATCTGTAGGCAATAGTGCGAATACCCGTCAGATTACCAGAGTGGCAGCAGGTACCGAAGATACGGATGCCGTGAATGTGGCACAGATAAAGGGGCTGGCTAAGCAGTTTACCGCCGACGGGGTGTCTTATTTCCACGTCAATGCGACAAATACAGCTGTGGCTCCTGTGACAAATAATAAAGGTACGGTCAGTGCTGTGGCCGGTGCCGGCGGGAAGAATTCCACAGCAGCCGGTATTGCTGCGAAGGTGCAGAAGGATGCCGAAGAAAGCACGGCTATCGGGTACAGCACGAATGTGACGAAAAAGAACGGGACGGTCGTGGGCAATCGCTCCTCCGTCTCCGGAGAAGGCGGATCTGCTTTCGGCTACAACTCACAGGCTAATGATGTGAACGCTACCGCCATAGGCGCGGCAAGCCGTGCTACTAAAGAAGGAGCCTTTGCAGGTGGCTACAGTGCACAGGCGACAGGGATAAGATCCGTGGCTGTCGGCAGCGGTGCCAAGGCCGATTCCACCAGTACGGTCGCCATCGGCGACGGAGCGAATGTTGCTTCCAACGTGGATCTGGTTGGCGGTATTGCCATCGGCAAGAAGGCCTATGTATTAAACGGTGGCGGCCGCCAGGAAGCGGAGCTCGGCCTTGACCGGAGCAACTGGCCTGCATCCATATCCGGTGCTTATAACAATCCGATTAATAAAGACCGTGTCGCCACGGGCATTGCTATTGGCACGAATGCCTATGCCCGTACGGGCAGCGTGCAGATCGGCGCACATACCTATACGGGTACAATGGGCGGAACATCGATCAATGCGAATACGAACGGTGAAGGCACAGTTGTCAATATGACGACTATCGGAAGCAACAGCTATAACAAGGCTGTCTTCGGCACGATGGTGGGTGCCTATTCTATTGCGTCCGGCGACTTTAACGGATCCGGCGGATTTAACAGAATGTATACGGGGCAGAACTTCGGGGCCAGTGTTGTCGGGTCGCTGAACAGTATCCGTACGAAGGGATATGGCCAATACAGCGGCATAGCCAACAGCATTGTCGGTTTGGCCAATACGACGGAAAACAGCAACGGTTCTTTGATTTTCGGGGCTGGCAATAATATTACCAATTCTATCAAGAATATTTCCGGCGTGGCCAGCGGTGCCAATACACCTGATGAAATGTCGGCGAAATTGCGTAAAGCAATCCAAGACAATGAATCCGGCGGCGCCGTAATGGCTCTTGGCGGCGGCAATACGGCCGACTGGGCGCAGGCATCCCAGATTGTCGGTGTCAATAATACTTTAAAAGGTACGAGGGGTAATATCAGCAAATACAATCTGATTGACGGCTATAAGAATACGGCAGACAGGGTAAGCAACGTCTCCGTCATCGGTTCTGAAAATAATGTAACTAACACCAATGGCGCTGTTGTCTTTGGGGATAAGAGAACACTGACAGGTGCCGACGGCAGCGTTGTCATCGGTTCGTCTCAAAACGGTACCAGTACCAGCGTGAAGAATGCTGTAGCCATCGGCAGTGAAGCCAACGTGACCGTGGCAGGCGGCGTGGCACTCGGCAGTGGATCTGTCGCTTCCGTTGATAAGGGCACCGTGGGGTATGACGCTTCCGGCACAAATCATAACTCCGATACGACAGGCGTATGGAAATCGACGGCTTCCGCTGTGTCTGTCGGTGATGCGGCAGGAAATACGAAAGTTACCCGCCAGATCACCAACGTGGCGGCAGGGAAAGAAGATACCGACGCCGTCAACGTGGCACAGTTGAAAGCGGTAAAAGCTGCCGCTGATGCTGCGAAAGTTCATTTCTTTTCCGTGAAGGGCAACAGCAGTGATGAAAACTATAATAATGACGGTGCCACCGGTGATCGTGCGCTGGCAGTCGGTGTGGCTGCCAAGGCAGGCGGTCTGAAAGCAACGGCGCTGACCGGCGGGAATGCGTCGGGCGACTTCTCTTTTGCCGTAGGCAATAATGCGCAGGCGAAGGGATGGGGGTCTGTTGCTATCGGTGCAGGTACTTTGGCTGAAAATCAAGGGACTGTGGCGATCGGTCACGGCGCGAAGGCCTACAGTCTTGAGTCGGTCGCATTAGGTTACAATACACAGGCCGGCGCCCCCTCCGGACAGCCGGGGGCGGGGAACCATGCACAGACCGCCATGGGCAGCGGTACGATTGCTACCGGCGGGGCTGCTACCGCATTCGGCTTTGAATCCGTAGCCAGCGGCGCACATGCTATAGCGGGCGGTGATAAGGCGAAGGCGACCGGGCAGGACTCCGTGGCATTAGGAAAGGACACGGAAGCGTCCGGGACTTGGTCGGTAGCCTTGGGAAGTGATACAAAAGCGGAAGGACAGTCATCTACCGCCCTGGGAACAGATACCACTGCTTCCGGAATCGCTTCCACGGCGATGGGGAGTAAGACACAGGCTACCGGTGTCGGTTCTACAGCCATGGGTGGCAGTACGACAGCGGCAGGCAACTGGTCTTTGGCGAGCGGCGGATTGTCAGAGGCGAAAGGTGACTATTCTACCGCCATGGGATATAATAGCAAGGCAAATGCACGGAACAGTTTTGCTGTTTCCGGCGGCATTGTAGAAACCGCTGCAGAAAATTCCATAGCTATGGGTGAGGGTGCGAAAGCGTCTGTATCCGATGCGGTAGCGCTGGGAAGCGGTTCTGTGGCGTCCACGGAAAAAGGTAAAATCGGTTATGATATTTCCGGTGCCGATCATTCCAACGATACGACAGGCGTATGGAAATCGACAGCAAACGCCGTTTCTGTAGGCGATGCGTCCAAAGGTATCACCCGCCAGATCACCGGTGTAGCGGCCGGTGCGGCAGATACCGATGCTGTCAATGTGGCACAGCTGAAGAAAGTGGAAGCCAAGGCAGAAGCGGCGGAAAAGAAACATACCACCGTGAAAGCGGGAGATTACGCAACCGTAACGGAAGGCACCAATGCCGACGGCGGGAAAGAATACACTGTCAGCGGACCCAAGATGGAATCTACGGACGGGTCGGTACGGATTACGGATAAGGTGGAAAACGGCAAGAAAGTCGGATATAACCTGTCCGTCGATACAAGCAGTCTGGGAATCGAAAAGACAAAAGTAGAAGCGGGAGACAATGTAACCGTAACATCCAAGAAAACCGGGAATACGACGACATATACCGTCAATGCCAAAGACACGGTAGTAACCGGCGGCACGGCGACCTATGCCTTGAACGGTACAGGCAGTGCCACCTTGACAAACAGTGACGGAACGACAGCGACCATCACCGGATTGCAGGACCGCTATACATCATCTGCTTCACTCAGCGGGGATACGTTGAACTTCACCCGTAATGACGGCAGCACCTATTCCGTTTCCGGCATCGCGTCTTCGCAGGATGTCAAAAATGTGACCAATAAAGTAGGGGAATTGGGAACCCGTGTGAACCGTGTCGGAGCAGGAGCAGCAGCACTGGCAGCCCTCCACCCGCTGGACTTCGACCCGGATGACAAGTGGGATGTGGCAGCCGGCTACGGCAACTACAAAGACGCCCATGCAGTATCGGTAGGCGCATTCTACCGTCCCAATGAAGATACCATGTTCAGCGTGGGAGGCTCCTTCGGAGGAGGAGAAAACATGGTGAATGCCGGAGTCAGCGTGAAGCTGGGACAGGGCAACCATGTATCTACATCCAAAGTAGCTATGGCAAAAGAAATTGTTGACCTGAAAGATGCGGTTACCCGTCTGGAAGCACAAAATGAACAGTTCCGGCAGATCATCGGACAGATGGCGGGGCAGCCTGTAAGGAATGTAGAGTTCCCCGATGTGCCGAAAGACCATTGGGCATACTCTTATGTAAAATCACTGGCAGACAGAGGTCTTTTGGAAGGCTATCCGGATGGTGAATTCAAGGGTGACCGTTCCATGACCCGCTATGAATTTGCGGCCATTATTTACCGCGCACTGCAGAATGGGGCGCCTGTTGATGGAAATATGGGTAAAGCTATGGAAGAATTTGGTCCTGAGATGGAAAAGGTAAGAGAAGCTTATCGTTTCCGGGTAGACCGCATTTCCGGCGAAGATAATGACAGGAATAAAGTAGAACGCGTCCGTGTCAACAATGAAGGCAATAAAGAAAAGGGTGATTACCGCGACATATACGGTTCGCATATCGCAGCCGGTAAATAATTCATTGCAGATAAAATAGAAGCCGGTTGTTTTGACAAAAGTGATTATTCTTTGATTTATTAATAATTTTAAAGGTAAATGTATAAGGGAGGAAAATTATGAATCAGATTTATAAAGTTATTTGGAGCCGGGTAAGGCGCTGCTATGTGGTGGTCTCGGAAATAGCCGGTAGCTGCGGAAAAAATGGGGGGGGTGGCTTCTAAAAAGGAGAGCCTGCCTTTCCGTGCGTTTCTGTGCGCCCTTGCTCTTACAGGATCCCTGATGCCGGGGGTGGCGGAAGCGAACACACAGTATGGTCCGGGTGCTTCCGCTACCGGCGGTGACAGCGTGGCGGTAGGTGACAGTGCTAAGGCGACGGCAGGCCATGCTACCGCTGTCGGAACCTTGACAGAGGCTGATGGGGTGAATTCTTTTGTGGCAGGGTTACAGGCAAAGTCAGGAGCGACTGCTGAAAACAGTGTTGCCATAGGACGGGGGGCCCAGGCTTTAGGTCAGAAGCGGGTCAGTGATCAGTTTACTGCGAGCACCATCGCCATCGGGAATAATGCAACAGCGACGGAAAACGGGGATATTGTCATCGGCCGCCAGGCGAAGAGCACGGTTTCCCAGTATCATAATCATCCCCTAGGCGGTAATGGCGCGGTTGTCATGGGAGCGGAGGCCGCTTCCTACGGCTCCCGGGGCGATGTGGTTCTCGGTGCCGGAGCGGAAGCCTGCCTGCTCAGAAAAGATGTAACCAATCCCGCAGATAATGCGGAGTATTCACAGGGCGTGGCCATCGGCAGCCGGGCTAAAGTTTATGGTACTCAATCCACATCCATAGGCGCTGACTCAAGATCTATCGGGCATTCTTCCATTGCCATCGGCGGGGATGATATTGATAAGGCAAAACCTGTTCTAACGGCTGCCATTCCGGACATGGCGACCACCGGTGTGCAGAAAAACTTTAACCGGGAACTGGCTGTATTATATCCCGGGACGACATTGGGAAGTGCAGCTATCAATGACAGTAAGAATTATGTGAATACTGCTTCTATAGGGAATGCCAGTATGGCCATCGGTATGATGACTCAGTCTTATGGTACAGGTTCGACGGCGATTGGCGTCAATACACTGACGAAGGGGATTGCCAGCACCGGTATCGGCGTCATGGCGCGGAGCTGGGGCGATAAGTCTCTGGCACTCGGCAGTCGGGCGGAGACTTACGGAAATAAATCTACAGCTGTCGGCGATGCGAATACGGTGGGCTTTGACATGACGGACGGCACCACGTCTGGTGCAGCTTCTTCGGCTGTCGGTACGGATAACAAAGTCTATGGGAATAATTCCTATGCGATCGGTGGCGGCAATACGATTGGTTCCGCCACCATTACGGAAACGACAGAAGCCAATGGCGATAAAATTAAGAAGGTTACTGCCGGTACGGTCAAAGGAAATACGGCAGGTGCTTTCGGTTATAAGAATACCGTCACAACGGATAATGCCTATGTGGTAGGGAATAATTCCACAGCTTCTGCTGATGGGGCTATGGTTCTGGGGAGCAGTGCATCCGTGACAGGGAAGAATGGCGTTGCTCTTGGCAATAATACAAAAGTGGCCAATGAAAATGCCGTGGCTATCGGCAATGATTCAGAAACAGCAGCTGCTGTAGCGACACCCTCCGCAACAATCAATGGCGTAGCACATAATTTCGCAGGAGTAAATCCGGCTTCCACAGTAAGTGTAGGCAAGGCAGGCGCAGAACGGACAATTACCAATGTGGCGGCCGGCCGTATTTCCGCGACTTCTACCGATGCCATCAATGGCAGCCAGCTCTATGCGGTAACCTCAGAAGTAGATAAAGGCCTTCGTTTCGACGCGGATAATAACAGCGAAAAAACGAACAAATTAGGTTCTAAAGTCACCGTTAACGGCGATAATAACATTACGACGGAAATTACCCAAACCGGCGACGATACGAAAATCGGCGTAAAACTCAACCAGGACATTAACGTGAAAACGGTAACCGCTACGGATACAGTGAAAGCCGGCGGTGTGACCATGGGCGGTCAAACAGTGGCTAACGCAGCCGGAGCTAATGAAACCGGTAATTATGTAACAGGTCTTGATAATAAGACTTGGAATATTCAAAATCCCAATGTCGTATCCGGCCGTGGCGCGACAGAAGACCAGTTGAAGGTCGTCAGCGATGAAGTGAAGAAACAAGGTGCTAATGCCACCGATTATCGGCTGGTACAAAACGCATCCAGTGCGGACGGGTCTTATACGGTCGATACCAACGGCGATATCGATCTCACCGTAGAAGATAAAAACCATGCAGGCCAGAAAGAAACTGTAAAATTAAAGGACATCGCGTCCAAATCCAAATTGGATGATGTGATTAACAAAGGCTTGCAGTTCGATGCCAATGTAGGTGGTGTACAGACCAATAAATTAGGCTCTAAGATAACCGTGAAAGGAGAAGGTACCGCGGCCGATACGGACTACAGCGGGGAAAACCTTAAAACCTTTATCACGCAAGACCCTGCCGGAAATACGACAATCGACGTGAAGATGAATAAAAACCTGAAAGTCGAAACCGTCGTCGCTACAGGTGAAAACGGCAAAGACGGAAAAATCGGCATCAATGGCAAAGACGGCCAGACGACAAACATCTCCGTTACCCGTGACGGCAAACCCGGAGTAGACGGCGCGCCGGGGACAACCACGACCCGTATCGTATACGAGAAACCGGACGGCACCAAGGAAGAAGTGGCTACCTTAAATGATGGCATGAAATACGGTGGCGATACAGGAGCGGTCATCAAGAAGAAACTGAACGAACAGGTGAACGTCGTCGGAGGCATTAGAGACGAAAGCAAGCTGACGACAGATGACAATATCGGCGTGGTATCTGACGGTACTAATAACCTGAAAGTCCGTCTCGCCAAAGCCTTGAAAGGTCTTGAAAGCGTGACTACCGGCGATACGGTCATGAATAATAACGGCGTTACGATCAATAACGGAGCGGCCGGAAACACCGTATCCCTGACCAAAAACGGCCTTGACAACGGCGGCAACAAAATCACCAACGTGGCGGCCGGTGTCAATGGCACAGACGCGGTTAATGTAAACCAACTGAATACCGTTGCTGGAGAAGCTGCTAAACATACGACCGTCAAAGCCAAAGACAGCAATGTAACTATCACCGAAGGTACTAATGCGGCAGGCGGCACGGAATATACTATCGGACTCGGCGACAAAGTGACACTGGGAAGCGATCCGTCCAAACAGGTATCCATCGACGGTACAACAGGCATTATCAAAGCCGGAGACAAAGTCACCATTGACGGCACGACAGGAAACATTGATGCCGGAAAAGTGAAAATCAACGGGAAAGACGGAACCGTTAACGAACTGACCAACAAAACCTGGGATCCGAACAACATCACCAGCGGGCAGGCGGCCACAGAAGACCAGCTTAAAGAAGTGGACAATAAGATTACCAACACATCCACGGAACTGACAAATAAAGGCATGGACTTTGCCGGTAATGACGGAGAATTCCACCGGAACTTGGGAGAAAAAGTCACTATCAAGGGAGAAGGGACAAAAGCTGCCTCCGAATACTCCGGTGAAAACATCAAAACCTTTGCCGACTCAAACGGAAACCTCACCGTCAAAATGGACAAGAACCTGAAGACCGAAACAATCGTCGCTGCAGGTAAAGACGGCAAAAATGGTAAAATCGGTATTAATGGTAACGACGGCCAGACGACAAACATCTCCGTTACCAGTGACGGCAAACCCGGAGTAGACGGCGCGCCGGGGACGACCACGACCCGTATCGTATACGAGAAACCCGATGGCACCAAAGAAGAAGTGGCTACCCTAAATGACGGCATGAAATACGGCGGCGATACAGGAGCGGTCATCAAGAAGAAACTGAATGAACAGGTGAACGTAGTCGGAGGGATTACAGACACCAACAAACTGACCACAGAAGACAACCTCGGCGTCGTATCCGACGGCAATAACAACCTGAAAGTCCGCATGGCCAAAGATCTCAAAGGCCTGAACAGTGTGACCACCAACACCCTGACCGTGGGAGACGTGAAAATCGACAACAGCGGCATCAACGCAGGGAACAAGAAAATCACCAACGTAGCAGCCGGTGATGTCAGCCCGAACAGCACCGATGCCGTGAATGGCGGACAGCTGTGGAAAACAAACCAGACAATCAACAATATAGGAGGAGCCGTTAATGAACTGGGAACCCGTGTGAACCGTGTAGGAGCGGGAGCGGCAGCACTGGCAGCCCTCCACCCGCTGGATTTCGACCCGGATGACAAGTGGGATGTGGCAGCCGGCTACGGCAACTACAAAGACGCCCATGCAGTATCGGTAGGCGCATTCTACCGTCCCAATGAAGATACCATGTTCAGCGTGGGAGGCTCCTTCGGAGGAGGAGAAAACATGGTGAATGCCGGAGTCAGCGTGAAGCTGGGACAGGGCAACCATGTATCTACCTCACGGGTAGCTTTGGCCAAGGAAGTAGAAGACCTGAAAGCGATTGTCAAGGCGCAGAGTGCTGAGATTAAAGCTATGCGCGGAGCCATGCAGTCTGGGACATCGGTAATGAAGGATGTTAATTTCCCCGATGTGCCTAAAGACCACTGGGCATATTCTTATGTGAAATCACTGGCGGACAGGGGTCTTTTGGAAGGCTATCCGGACGGTGAGTTCAAAGGTGATCGTACCATGACCCGCTATGAATTTGCGGCCATTATTTACCGCGCACTGCAGAACGGCGCACCCATTGACAGCGATATGGCAAAAGCCATCGGTGAATTCGATCCTGAAATCAATCGGATAAAGGATCTGGACCGCACCCGTGTCGACCGTATTTCCGGCAAGGATAATGACCGGCATAAGGTAGAACGCGTCCGTGTCAATAATGAAAGCAATAAAGAAAAGGGTGACTACCGTGATGTGTACGGTTCCCATATTTCACCGGAAGCGTAACCCGGAAAGCAAAGACAAGGGAATAGTATAAGAAACAGAAAGTACGGTATCCGTCAGGTATGATGGGTACCGTATTTTTATGTGGGCGGGGGATAGGATGTAATCCGGAAACTGGAGGATAAGCGTTGTCCGTCCCTCGTTACCTGGAGCGATTGTAAGGAGTTTGCTGCCGTGGTGAGGAAGACGGTAAGAAGATAAAAGTTATTAGCTGTGAGCTGTCAGCTATAAGCTGTTAGCTGTGAGTTAAAAGCCGAAGCATATGATTTCCGTTAGGTGTCATACGAAACAACAGCAAAGGATTTGCTGTTGTAGTGAGGGAAACGTTAAGGCGTTATCCTAAGCGAATGTGAAGAGTCTGCTACCGTGGTGAGGAAAGCCGTAAGATGTCATCCGGGTAATAGATTCTTCACTCTGTGTCACTGTCCCGTTTCCCTGCTTTCTCACACAGCATTCTTACCCCCGTTCAGAATGACGATTGGAGGAAATGGCGTCATAATGAGGGAAACGTCAGTCGTCATCCTGAGCGATAGCGAAGGATCTGTTGCCGTGGTGAGGAAAGCAGTAAGAAGATAAAAGTTATCAGCTGTGAGCTGTCAGCTATCAGCTGTTAGCTGTTAACCGTTAGCTGTGAGTTAAAAGCCGA
>ERZ1673702.3510-NODE-3510-length-12126-cov-20.681717_pt1 | contig 12126 bp, 14 predicted proteins | sample MGYA00580232_ERZ1673702 | MGnify/ENA primary metagenome ERZ1673702 (study PRJEB41218, sample SAMN15661792) | gut metagenome | host: Homo sapiens | place: Canada: London | collected 2015-08-20/2019-03-30 | study: EMG produced TPA metagenomics assembly of... | reverse complement strand
ACGAGGTGCTTTCGGACCCGAAGAAGCGCCAGCTGTACGACCAGTACGGCTTTGCCGGTGTTGACCCCACTTATGCAGCACAGAACGGCGGCGGCCCCGGCGGCTTTGGCGGTTTTGGCGGCGACGGTGTGGACTTGGGCGACATTTTTGGCGATATCTTCGGCGGTGGCTTTGGCGGCTTCGGCGGCTCGTCCCGTCAGGCAAACCCCAACGCCCCCCGCAAGGGGCAGGACATCCGCGTGCGCATCACCCTGAGTTTTGACGAGGCCGTGCACGGCTGCAAGAAGAACATTACCATCACCCGCCAGCAGGAGTGCACTGAGTGCCACGGCTCCGGCTGTGCCGCCGGTACCAGCCCCGAGACCTGCCCGGACTGCGGCGGACGCGGCTTTGTCATCCGCCAGCAGCGCACCCCCTTTGGCGTGATGCAGACCCAGCAGCCCTGCTCCCGCTGCGGCGGCAAGGGCAAGCTGGTCAAGAACCCCTGCAAGGTCTGCCATGGCAGCGGCAAGGTGGCCACCAAAAAGACACTGGAGGTGTCCATCCCCATGGGCATCGACGACGACCAGAGCTTTGCACTGCGCGGCATGGGCGATGCCGGTACCAACGGCGGTCCCGCCGGTGACGTCATCGTCATGGTCACCGTGCGCCCCAGCGAGGTGTTCCAGCGCGACGGCTACGATGTGTGGGTCACCGTGCCCATCACTTACAGTCAGGCGGTGCTGGGCGACAGCGTCACCGTGCCCTCCATTGACGGCAAGGTGGAGTACACCGTGCCCGAGGGCACCCAGAGCGGCACCACCTTCCGCCTGCGCGGCAAGGGTATCCAGTACCTGAACGGCCGCGGCCGCGGCGATATGTACGTCAAGTGCGAGGTGGAGATCCCCAAAAAGCTGAACAAGGCGCAGCGCGATGCCCTGAAGAAATTTGAGGGCACTTTGAAGGAAGAAAACTACGAAAAGCGTAAGGGCTTCTTCAAAAAGCTGAAGGATATGTTCAACGCATAAAAACCAAACGGCGGCGCGTTCCATCGGAGCGTGCCGCCGTTTTTTGCGTGTGAACCCTACAAAAACAGCGGAGGCGCTGCCCTTTCGGGCAGCGCCTCCGCCTGCTTTGTTCTTTGGTGTACTCCGAGCCGGTCTTATGAGATAAGATGGATCAGAGCAGGATGACTGCTGCGTTGATGACCAGACCGACACCAGAAGCGGTTGAAGTGACGAACCATGCAGCGCAGGCGAGGTCGCGGATGGTGTTGGCAGTGCTCTTCTCCATATCAGTAGCCAGAGCATCCAGACCCTTCTCCATCCAAGTGTTGGGGTTCTTACGGCGGTAGTCGCGGACAGCGGTCACGCCTTTGAACCAGCCGTACGGAGGAATCAGCCAGCACAGCAGAGCCTCAGACATGGTAGCATTGGCGCCGCCTTCGGTGTAGGTCATTTCCTCAGTGGACAGTACATTGTAGTACGCGGGCATCATCATTTTTTCCATAATAACACTCCTTTTGAAACAAAGCTATCCAAAACAGTGCATCCAAAAACGCACCGTTTTATCTGATTAAAAAGGTCAGCGCACGATCAGCAGAACAGCGCTCAGGGGAGCCAGCGCCACCACCATGGTGGTGGAAACGGCATCCCGCACAAAGTTGCCGGCGGATTTGCCCATATCGGCGGCAAGGGCATCGGTGGCGCGGCCCATCACGGTAAAGAAGTTGCCGTCCTTGTTGCCGTCCTGCTGCAGCCAAGTGCGTGCCTGCTTGATGCCCCAGATGTAGCTGGAGGCCAGCACCACAGCACCTACGACCGTTGCGGCAGTGGTGGCGATACCGGCAGCATCATCCACTGCGCCGCCGCCGGTGGTATAGGTCATTTCTTCGTTGGAAAGTACCGCATAATCTGCGGGATAATTCATCTTTTTCATCTTCAATACTCCTTTGTCAAAGGGAAATGCCGCATTGCATCCCGATCCCCCGGCGTCTATACCCAAAGGCTGATAGAGCATTGTTCTCTATATGGTCATTCTACAACAGTGGTCGGATTTTATCAAGGGGTTTTGGCACATCTGTTCAAAAACTGGCGGGACGCATGAAATTGCGGCTATAAATTTGTGAAAATAGACTGCAATAATTTAGGCTTTTGGCTGTTTAACCCTGTACTCCGGCGCGGTAGAGGTAGGGGTCGCTCTTGAAGCTGTCAAAGTTGTACAGCACAAGGATCTGGTCGTAGCCGTTATCGGCGATCAGCTTGTCCAAGCCGTAGTTGTAGTTGCGGAAGTCCACCACGTCAATGTCGGCGTAGTTGGCGGTCAGGTAGGGTACAAAGCAGTTGGCGTAGCTGTCCTTGATGACAAGGATGCGCCCGCTGCCGTTGCCCTGCACCCGGCTTAAACCGTTGTTGCCGTGCAGGAACATGGCGTATTTATCATAAACGGAGAGCTTCTCCGTGTCGTACAGGCCGGTGGTCTGCCCCTCGGCGGGCTGGCCTGCCGCCGTCACGTTCCATACCGTCAGGGTGTTGGCAAGGTCGTAGTAGGTGATCACGTCCGGCACGGCGTTCCATGTGCGCGCCTTGGCGTAGTGGGTGCCGTAAAAGCCGTCGGCAGTCAGCGCAGTGTGGGCGGCGGTATCAAAGGGGGTAAGGCCAAGGGTCTGGCACAGCTGGCTGTAAGCGTAGTAGGCGCCAAGGCTCGTCCAGTGGTGGTCGGTGCGGTAATAAATATACTCGCTCTTGTGGGCGGTAAGGGTGGGGCGCACGTCCACAAAGCTGCCGCCGGCCGCCTGCACCGCAGCGGAAAGCTGGTCAAGGTAGCCGTCCTCGTCCAGCAAAGGAGCGTTTGCGGGCACGTTTTCTTTATAGATATCGCTGGCAGCGGGTGCCAGCAGCACATTCACCTTGCCCGGGTAGCGCTGGCACAGGCTGGTGAGCGCTGCGGTGTTTTTGGGCAGGGTGCGCTCCTCGCTGGAAAGCAGCCCGTAGGTGCGGGGGAACATCATGTGCTCCTTGCCCAGCAGGATGCCACCGTTCTGCTGCTTTTGCAGCAGGGTGGTCTCCACCACGCTCTGCAGGCTGATCCACTGGTCGCGCCCCGCCACCTGATCCTTGACGTATTTCGTGTAGGCGGTAAAGTAGCTGTTCAGCCCCTTGGCGGTGAACTGGGTCAGCGCCGGGCGCTGGCTCAGGGTAGTGTTCTCCAGCTCGCTGTAACTGCGGTCCGGGGTGACCATATCCAGCGCGAACAGCCCGATGAAAAACAGGCTGAACACCACCAGCACCGGATAGTGCAAAAGGGAGGAGGTCTTTTTCTCGTGTTTGGACATCTTCCCGCCTCCTTAAAAGTTAAAGTACAGGAACGGGCTGTTGGTGCTGCCCACCACATAGGCGGTGGAGACCACCAGCAACGTCAGGATGGCGGCGCAGCGGGTGACCACGTTCTTGCGCAGCACATCCCACAGCTTTTCGATCAGCGGGGTGCAGCACACCACGCTTACCGCCAGCAGCACGCCGTAATTCCGCAGGAAATACAGCGGCGACACCCCGCCGGAGGGGATAAAGAGCTTTTGGAACAGCAGCCCGAAGGACACGCCGGTGTCGTTGCCCACGAACATCGCCCAGCCCACCACCACGAGGAACAGGGTGTAGAAATGCGGCCATACCCTGCCTTTTTTCAGGTAGGGCAGCAAAAACAGCTTTTCAGCCGCCAGCAGCACAAAGTAGTAAAGACCCCAGCAGATAAAGTTCCAGTTCGCGCCGTGCCAGATACCGGTGAGCAGCTCCACGATGAACAGGTTCAAAATCTGCCGCTTGAGCCCCTTGCGGTTGCCGCCCAGCGGGATATACACATATTCCCGGAACCAGCCGGACAGGGTCATGTGCCAGCGCCGCCAGAACTCGGTGATGGAGGCGGAGATATAGGGGTAGTTGAAGTTTGCGGGGAAGTCGAAGCCCAGCATCTTGCCCATGCCAATGCCCATCAGGGAGTAGCCGGAGAAATCGAAGTACAGCTGCAAACTGTATGCGATGATGCCCAGCCACACCAGCGGGGTGGAGGCGTTTGCCAGACCCACAAAGGTGGTGGAGGGGCTGTCTGCCACCCCGATAATGTCCGTCCACAGCGCGCCCACGGCGTCCGCCAGCAGCACCTTTTTGGCAAGACCGAAGGTGAACAGGGTCATGCCCTCTTCAATTTGTTTGAGGTTATAGCGGTGCTTGTAGACGTGCAGCTGGTCGGAGACGTCCCGGTACTTGACGATAGGCCCCGCGATGAGCTGCGGGAACATGACCACATAAGCGCCGAAATCAATGATGTTGCGCTCGGCTTTTACGTCCCGGCGGTAGACGTCGATGGAGTAGGAAAGGGTCTGGAAGGTGTAGAAGCTGATGCCCAGCGGCAGGGTGCCAATGCCCTGAATTTCGGCAAAGGCGGTGCCCAGCAGGGCATTCACGCTGCGCAGCACAAAGTTTGCGTACTTGAAGTAGAACAGCATCCCCAAGCTGCCGACGAGCGCCACCAGCAGAAAGAAGCGGCGCAGCGCGGGCTTTGCATCAAAGTGCTCGATGGCAAGGCCGCTGAGATAGTTGATGAGGATAAGCGCCACCATGACCGGGAAAAAGCGCACCTCGCCCCAGCAGTAGAACACCAGACTGCACAAAAACAGCACGGTGTTCTTCAGTTTTGCGGGGGCAAGATAGTACAGCGCCAGCGTGATGGGCAGAAAACGAAACAGGAAGATGATGGTGCTGAAAACCAAGGGGTCAGCCTCCTTTTTTACACGGAATTACAGACTCAGCCTTCCCCCGGCCGGGGGAAGGTTGCATGACGGATGCGGGCGCAGCTTCAGCAGAAATCCCCCTCATCAGGGGCTTTCTACTGAAAAAAGCCGATGCCGCAGATGGCACCGGCTCGGAAGGTCAGATTCAGCTGTTCAGGGCGCTGTCCACAGCACTGTTCAGGTCTGCGGTGCACTCGTTGGAGGCGATCACCATGACCACTCGGTCGCCCTTGGAGGAGATGATGGCGTTTTCCACGTTGCTCTGTGCCTGTGCAAACTCGGCGTAGTTGCCGTAGAAAGCCACCTGATCCTGCTTGTAGCTCTCCAGCGCAGTCACCACGTCCTGTGCCTTGCCGGAAGCGGCTTCCACCACCAGCACAAGGCCGGCATCGCCGTTGTCGTTGCTCTTCACGCCCTTGTAGGCGGCTACGTCCTCCGCCTTCAGGCCGAAGTCGTACTCGATGTTCATGGCAGCGATCTCGAACTGGTTGGAGATGGGGTCGGCAGCCAGCAGGGTCTCCACGGCGCTGTCCAGATCGGCAGTGCCGTTTTCAGCGGTATCCGCCGCCGGGGCGGCAGTGCTGGAAGCCGGTGCAGAGGCGGAGGCGCTGGACGCGGAGGACGGCGCGGAAGAAGCGCTGCCGCCGCAGCCGGTCAGGGCAACAGCCAGCACGGCGCTGACGGCGATCACAGAGAGTTTTGTGCGGTTTATCATAAAATATTCCTTCTTTTGTTGAATTCATTTGTCACAGCCCGGGGCGGTATCGCGCGCCGGGGCAGACTATATTTATCTTACCATAACAGCAGGTAAATTGCAACGCACCCCACAGGGTTTTCCGGCAGTTTTCATCGGATTTTAACCGGTCACGGTCTCCCCGGCGGCAATGCGCTGCAAAACGGCTATTGCGTCCTCCAGACACAGGCCGCTCTGGTTGAGCAGGGCGGCGTTTTCCGGGCCCACATAGCGCCAGTGCCACGGCTCGTAGGTGATGCCGGTCACGCTTTCGGCCTCCTTGGGGTAGCGCAGGATAAAGCCGTACTGCTCTGCGTTCTCGCACAGCCAGCGGAAAGCGGCAGTGTCGGCAAAGCCGGTGTCAAGGGTGGTGTGCTCCGGGCTGTTCAGGTCGGCGGCAAGGCCGCAGTTGTGCTCCGAGCAGCCCGGCGGGTTGACGATGGCAGCGGCCTTTTCCCGGGCGGCGGCTTCGCTCAGGCCCTTGTTGCGGTAGTACTGGGTCTTGTTGTCGTACAGCTTTTTCTGGTAGCTGACGCTGCGGTAGCCGCTCTGCATCCGCACATCCACACCGTCCCTGACGGCAGCGGCCTGCATGGAGAGAAAGGCGTTGGCGGCTTCGGTCTGCAAAGTCTTGTTGATGGCGGTGGCAGAGCCGCACTCCTTGGTCTCGACAGGGTAGTCCTCCGTTATCCGGTGGGTGCGGTTGACAAGGATCATGCGGGGGTCGTCCAGCAGCGCCTGCGCCTGTGCGGCGGTAAGGGGGCTCTGCTGCGCACCGTTCTCGGCGGGCTGCGCAAGGCTCTCGGCAGGCAGCTCCGGCAGCTGCGGCACCGCAGCCTTGCGGGTGCAGGCGTAGGCGGTGCCGCCCGCCACAAAGCAGGCCAGCGCCGTCAGGCAGAGCAGACGCCGGGCGTGATGGTTACGGTGATGGGAAGAACGCATGGAACCTACCTTCTTTCACAAAAAAAGGATAAGCACCCGCCGCCCCGGGCAGACTATCCGCAAAAGGGGGCGCGGGAAGATGAAGATGACAGCGCAGGAATACGCACGGCGGGTGCAAAAGGCCGGGCCGCACTCGCCGCTTTTGGCAGACTGCCTGTGGGCGTTCTGCGTGGGCGGCGGCATCTGCCTGCTGGGTGAGGGGCTGCGGCAGCTGTTTCTACGGCAGGGCGCGGACGCCGAAGCGGCGGGCACCCTGACCAGCTGCACTTTGATCTTGCTCTCGGCGGTGCTGACCACGCTGGGCTGGTACCAGAAGCTGGCAGCAAAGGCCGGGGCGGGGTCGCTGGTACCCATCACCGGTTTTGCCAACGCGGTGGTCAGCGCGGCCATCGAGTTCAAGGCCGAGGGACGGGTGACGGGCACGGGCGCCAAGATGTTCCTCATCGCCGGGCCGGTCATCGTGTACGGCACGCTGGCGGCGGTGGTGTACGGCGCGGTGCTCTGGCTGCTGGGAGCCTCTGCTTTATAATACGGAACAGCCCCGCCGGATATTGCAGCGCCGCAACACCAGTATAGCACGTGCCGGGGCATTTTTTGCAGAAAGGGAGAAATTTTTTATGACAGAGCGCCGGGGCGATACCCTGTTGTTCCATACCCCGCCGGTCATCGCCGCACAGGCGGCGGTGGGCGGCAAAAAAGAGAGCGAAGGCCCGCTGGCGGCGGGCTTTGACGAACTGACCACCGACAACCGGCTGGGACAGTGCAGCTGGGAAGCCGCCGAAAAGCAATTGCAGCTGCGGGCGGCGCGGCTCTGCCTGCAAAAAGCCTCTCTGCCCGCAGAGCGGGTAGACCTTGCGCTGGCAGGGGACTTGCAGGCGCAGTGCACCGCTTCCGGCTATGCGCTGCGGGAGCTGGGCGTGCCCTTTGCGGGGCTGTTCGGGGCGTGCAGCACCATGGCGGAGGCGCTGGCGCTGGGCGCGGCGCTGTGCAGCAGCGGGGCGGTGCAGAACCTGCTGGCTATGACCTCCAGCCATTTCTGCGCGGCAGAGCGTCAGTTCCGCACCCCGCTGAGTTACGGCGCGGTGCGCACCCCTACCGCGCAGTGGACGGCCACCGCCGCCGGGTGCTGCCTGCTGCGCCCGGCAGGGCAGGGGGTGGGCGTTGCCGCCGCCACCCTTGGCCGGGTGCAGGACTATAACATCAAGGATATCAACAACATGGGTGCAGCCATGGCACCGGCAGCAGCTGCCACCCTGCTGCACTATCTTGCCGATACCCATGCAGAACTGCGGGATTTTGACTGCATCTACACCGGCGACCTTGGGCTGGTGGGCAGTCAGATGCTGCGGGAGCTGCTGGCAGCAGAGGGTCTGCTGCTGAAAAACCACGCGGACTGCGGCTGTCTGCTTTACGATGCCGGGGAGCAGCGGGTAAAAAGCGGCGGCTCGGGCGCGGGCTGCTGCGCCGCCGTGCTCTGCGCGCATATCCTGCCAAAGCTGCTGCGCCGCGGCAGCCGCCGGGTGCTGTTCCTCGCCACCGGGGCGCTGATGAGCCAGACTACCTTTTTGCAAAAGGAGAGCATCCCGGCGGTGGCGCATTTGGTAGAGCTGACCGCACCGGAAAAGGAGAGCTGAAATGAACTATCTGTGGACATTTTTAATAGGCGGCGCCATCTGCGCGGTGGGGCAGCTGTTCATCGACCTGACAAAGCTGACCCCGGCACGCATCCTCACCGGCTATGTGGTGGCGGGGGTGGTGCTCTCGGCGGTGGGGCTGTATGCGCCGCTGGCAGAGTTTGCCGGTGCGGGGGCGAGCGTGCCCCTGCTGGGCTTCGGGCATCTGCTGGCAAAGGGGGTGCGCACCGCCGTGGCGGAAAAGGGTGCCATCGGCATCCTGACCGGCGGGCTGACCGCTGCCTCTGCGGGCATCACCGCAAGCCTTGTCTGCGGCGTGGTATGCAGTCTTGTGGGCAAAAGCCACGACCAGAACTGATGTTTTGCCCGCGCTGTTTCGCCACATTTTGCGCCCGGCGGCTGGTAAACTGGGGGCAAAACGGAGGTGAGGCGCATGAAACACAGCGGACAGACCGTATTGTGGGAGCTGTGGGCGGCGCTGTGCCTGTGCACGGCGCTGGTGCTGCCGCCGGGCAGCCCGTGGCTGCACGAGCCGGCACTTTTGTACCCGGGGCTTATGCTGGCGGCAGTCGTGCCCGCCGCGTGGGCGGTGTGGTGGGTGGTGGTGCCGCCGCAGCCGTTGCCGCCGGAGCAGCTGCTGGAACCGGTGCAGCGGCAGAGCCTTGCCGCACTGTGCGGGACATAACAGCGGAAAAAACAAAAACCCCTGTGCCGGTTACCCGGTACAGAGGTTTTGTTCGTCAATCAAACTGCGCGATCAAGCGTTCTTGTTAGCACGCTTTGCCATACGGCTGATCTTGCGGCTGGCGGTGTTCTTCTTGATGACACCCTTAGCGCGAGCCTTGTCGATCGCGGAAACAGCAGCCAGGACGGTTGCGTCCTTGTCAGCGGCATTCGCATCGATGGCAGCGTCTGCCTTCTTGACGACTGTTTTCAGGTTGGTCTTAATGGCCTTGTTGTGAGCCTGCTCTGCAGCAGCCTGCACGACGCGGTCCTTCTGAGATTTGATGTTAGGCATTCGTTCCACCTCCTTGGCTACCTATAACAGCGCACCCTATGATACCATATTTCGCGTACCAGCGCAAGCGTTTTTTTGATTTTTGTTTGGAAAAGTTTTATTTTTCCCATACTTTCCGGCAAGAAAGCGGGCTTTTGCCCCAAAAAGGAACGGAGAGTGTGGAAAATGCGTACTACGGATATGGCCGACGAGCTGTTTTCGGGCGCGGCGCAGCCGCTGCCAGCCGGGGTGCGGCTGGCCACCGCCCGCCACGGCGGGGTTACGGTGACAAGGGTGGAGATCGCCCGCGAGGGGCTCAGCCGCCCCCGGGGCAGGTATGTCACGCTGGAAATGCCCAGCGTCAGCGTGCTGGACGAGCGGGACGCCGCCGTCATCGAGGTATGCGCCCGGGAGCTGCGGGCCCTTTTGCCGCCGGAAGGGCCGGTGCTGGTGCTGGGGGTGGGCAACCGCCGCATTACCGCCGATGCCCTTGGCCCGCGCACGGTGCAGCGCATCCTTGTTACCATGGGCGCGGGCACTGCCCCGCCGGTGCGGGGGCTGCGCCCGGTAGCAGCCGTTGCGCCCGGGGTGGCGGCAGCCACCGGGTTGTCGCTGCAGCAGCTGGCGGCGGCGCTGGTGGGGCAGCTGCGCCCGGCGGCGGTGGTCTGCGTGGACAGTCTCTGCTCCGCCGAGGGGCAGCGGCTGGGGCGCACAGTGCAGTTTTCGGACTCAGGACTTTACCCGGCGCAGGCCGACCACACCCGTCACCTGACCCGGGACACCTTAGGCGTGCCGGTGGTGGCGGCGGGCATCCCCACCCTGATGCAAGCGCAGGAGGGCGCAGACCTTGTGGTCACGCCCCGCGCACTGGACAGCGTCATCGCCCACGGCGCGGCCCTGCTGGCGGGCAGCGTCAACCGCGCCTTGCAGCCCCGCCTTACCGTGCAGCAGCTCTGCTGGCTGACGGGGTGAAGAAAGGAGGTCTTGCCATGCGCAGCAGAGAGCCTTGGCGTCTGCCTGCGGGGCAGAGCAGGGCAGTGCCCTTTTTGCAGGCTGCGGTGCTGTTTGCAGCCCTGTGCATCTTTGCCCGCAGCGCCGCGCTGGTGCTGGCGGCCTTTCTGGCAGCGCCGGTGCCTGCTGCGCAGACCCTGCTGCATCTGGGGCAGCAGGCGGTGGAGAGCCGGGCAGCAGAACCGTCTGCGGAAAGCGCGGTGGAGGCTGCGTCTGTGCCGCCGGAGCAAGAAACTGCTGCTCCGGTACAGACTGGAGTGGAGCAGTATTTTGTGGCCTTGCAGCCGGACGAAGCCCGCCCTGCCGATGCAGGCGCGGTGACGGAGCAGCAATTCGGGCAGGGCAGCGGCGAAAAGTACATTCCCTGCGGTGCGGGCAGCATCAAGAATAACACCCGGCAGACGGCGGCAGACATCGCCGCCGAGGCGGCGCAGCCCCTGCCCTTTGCCATTGAAAAGGACAGCGCCGCGCCGCAGGTGCTCATCATGCACACCCACGCTACCGAGGACTACCGCCTTTCTGCCGGGCTGTGGTTCACCCCCGGGGACGGTGCCCGCAGCACCGACCGCAGCATCAATATGTGCGCGGTGGGGCGGGTGATGGCCGATACCCTCAATGCGGCGGGCATCTGCACCCTGCACGACGAGACCCTGAACGACTACCCCAGCTACACCGGCAGCTACGCCAACAGCCGGGCGGTGGTGCAGCAGTATCTGGCGCAGTACCCCAGCATCAAGGTGGTGCTGGACGTCCACCGGGACGCCATCGAGCGGGAAAACGGCACCCGCTGCGCCCCGGTGTGCACCATAGACGGACGGCAGGCGGCGCAGGTGATGATCATCTGCGGGTGCGACAACGGCACCAGCGTGCAGCTGCCCGCATGGCGGCAGAACCTGCGTTTTGCCGCTGCGTGGGAGCGCAGCATGGAGGCAAAATACCCCGGCCTTACCCGCCCGGTGCTGTTCAGCTACCGGTTCTATAATCAGGACCTGACCACCGGCAGTCTGCTGATCGAGATCGGCGGGCACGGCAACAACTTAAATGAGGCCCTGTACGCCGGATATCTGGCAGCACAGGGCCTCGTGGAAACATTATTAGGCTGAGGCAACACCGCACAATTCCCGCCTTACGGCTTAAGCACCACTCCGGCGGCTGCGGCACGGCATCTGCGTTGCCAAAATGCTCGATAATACACAAAGTATTATCTGTGCTTTTGGCTTAGCATCTGCCGCACCTCACTCGCCGTATCGGCACTTAGAATTATGCGGTATTGCCCTGAATCAGCCGCCAAGGCTGGAGATCATGCTGCTCTTGGCAGACTGATAGTAGCTCCAGGCCTGATCGGCTATGGTCTCGGGCTGGTTATACTCCCGCAGCACACTGCGCATCTCGCTGACCACCGAGGAGACGGCACTGTCGTAGGTGCTCTCCACCGAGGAAAGATGCTTGTAGGCGATGCTGACTTTATTGGCAAAGGTCCGCTGAGAGGCGGGCAGAGCGTGGTATTCATCCTTTGCGCTCTGGATGGCACTGCTGACATCCGACCGTGCAGAGGACTCCAGCGAGTACAGCTCGCTCATCAGCGACGAGATCTTGGCGTCGCACTCGGGGTTGGGCTCGGCGTAGACGTGACCGGAGTCCCCCGATGCGGAACCTTCCGCAGCGGTGGTCTCCCCGGCGCTTGGGGGAGAGGGGAACCAGTCGCCGAACAAAAACTCGTTGTACCCGGCAATGAATTCCTCTTTGGTGCAGCCGCTCAGCAGGGCGGCCAGTGCGCAGCTGACCACAGCGAGGGTCAGCAGACGGATGATGCGGTGTGTGTGCTTCATGATCTCCTCCAGAATCTGTTTTTGCGGAATACCGCTTTTTCCCATTTTATCAGAGAAAAGGCGTTCTGACAAGAAAAAACACAGAATTTTCCCCGATGCCGCGCGGTAAGGTTGACAAAATGCCGCCAACGTGCTATTTTAAAACAGCAAATGCAAGGAACGGGAAAAGTAGCGCGGGCCGTCCGGCCCAGAGAGTGCGGCACAGCTGAGAGCCG
>ERZ1673702.3500-NODE-3500-length-12158-cov-6.302404_pt1 | contig 12158 bp, 7 predicted proteins | sample MGYA00580232_ERZ1673702 | MGnify/ENA primary metagenome ERZ1673702 (study PRJEB41218, sample SAMN15661792) | gut metagenome | host: Homo sapiens | place: Canada: London | collected 2015-08-20/2019-03-30 | study: EMG produced TPA metagenomics assembly of... | reverse complement strand
TAAAAACGCAAGCTCATATTGACAGCAAAAAGGTGATATTTTAAAATATCAGTATGGTACAAATTTAAGTCACAAAATTAGAAAGGATCACATTATGATTACTATTAAAGCTGGACAATCTACTTCTTTTCCCCGCATCGCTGATGCTATTGAGGCAGCTAAAGCCTATGCTCCTATGCCTGTTACGATACACATTGCACCGGGACGCTATCACGAAAAGCTGACAGTCTCACAGCCTCACGTTACACTTATGGGCGACGATGCTTCAAATACGATTCTTACATATGATGACTATGCAAGAGAAATCATGCCAGACGGAATAAAGCGAGGTACCTTTCGCACCTACACTTTATTTTTAGATGCGCCAGATATTACTCTTTGCAATCTCACTGTAGAAAATGCTGCTGGCGCTGGAAAGGAAGTTGGTCAGGCGATTGCTCTATATGCTGAGGGAGAAGGAATACGTGTGGAAAACTGCCGTCTTATTGGAAGTCAGGACACTCTCTTTACAGGGCCGCTTCCTGAAAAAGAAAAGGAACCTGGCGGCTTTCGCGGTCCGAAGGAATTTGCCCCGCGCATCAACGGAAGACAATATTATAAAAATACTTATATATGCGGTGGTGTCGATTTTATTTTTGGAAGCGCCACTGCTTACTTTGAAAATTGTACACTTGAATCACTTCCTGAAGGCGGTGGCTATGTGACGGCCGGTTCATCGCCAAAAGGTCAAACTTATGGCTACATATTCAATCATTGCCGCTTTATTGGAAGTGAGCCTAATACATGTTACCTTGGCCGCCCATGGCGTGAGTATGCAAAAGTAGTCATTTTAAATTCTGAGATAGGTGATCATATCAAACCTGAAGGCTGGCACGACTGGGGAAAGATTGATGCTCACGATACTGTATACTTTGTAGAATACAAAAATTATGGCCCCGGTGCCGCAGGTGCGCGCCCGTCATGGACACATACACTAACTGACACAGAGGCCGAAAACTATACATATGCTTCTGTTTTTAACTGATCCCATATTCATATTTTTGTTCGTCATTTTGTGATGACTCATCATTTTTTTGACGCATATCATAATGAATATCCTGATCCATCATTTTAAGCATTGCTCTTGCGGCAGGCGGCCAAAACTGCCTGCCTATTCCATTTACAATTTCATCATGCACGCAGTCTTGCGTTAATGCCTTTCGATACGATCTATTTGAGGTCATCGCATCATATGCATCAGCAACTGCAATTATACGCGCTGCTTCTGGTATCTCTTCCCCTTTTAAGCCTCTTGGATATCCCTTTCCATCCCAGCGCTCGTGGTGATACAGCGCACCATACTGAAGTTCTGGCATTGAACTTATACGAGATAAAATCTGTGAACCGATTACTGTATGATTTTTGATATCAGAAAACTCTTTATCTGTAAGACGCCCTGGCTTTCGAAGAATAGCATCATCCACACCTATCTTACCTACATCATGAAGCAATGCCATGTAATACATGCCGTCAGCTTTCTCATCATCATATCCAAGCAGTTTTGAGATCTGTCTTGTATACTTTGCCACACGAGCAGAATGACCATTTGTATAGCTATCCTTTGCATCAACAGCACGTACAAGTGATTCTATTGTTTCAATTGACTGCTCATGGTTCTTTTTTGCTGCCTGTTCATTTTCCCGCGCTGACTTGATATTCTGCACAATAATAATAATCGCTGAAAACACGAACATCAGAACAAATACTGCATAGATAAAACTGTAAACAGAAAAATATACATCAAACTTTTTCAGTTCTACATGTCTTTCAATAAACAAAAAACCTGCGATTCTAAGCAAAAACAGGCATTCTGCAATAATCAAAATCGTAAGCAATACACCATTGATACGATTGCAGTCTTCCCTAAGCTCCACGATTGGATGGCAGACCCATTTGCAATAAATAAAATTAACAATGATCGGCATCAAAAGATCAATCAACACTGTCATGGCAAATGAATCATATATAGCTGTAAATGGCATGGACAACAGATACAAACATAGATACAAAAAGCGTGCCGCACTGCCCACCGGCTCCATCATACGTCCATAAAAATACATCAGTAAAAAGGATATGCCAAATACAAAAAAGTCTACACCATAAATAATATCATATGATATTTTTCCGGGCAGAAGCCGATAAATCAGCCCCATGCACAAAATCGTATAAATGTATGCCATGGGCGGGCATACCAAAAGAAAGCGAACGAAGCTAGGCGCACGAAGCTTTTCTTTCTTTAATGTCTTTGTCATATAAAAATATGATGGAATAAACAGTAGCTGTCCAAGCAAAAAACAAATGGATCGAATTGGCATATATATCCTTTCTGAATACAGAAAAAACTTGTTTTTCTTAGTTATGTGTGATATTGTAAACTCAGCAATGAAGCATTGACTAACAAAAAGGAGGAACTATTATGGATTTCTATTTTGCATCCCCGTGCCGCGTTTGGTGGGGCGAGATCTGGGACTGGATCTGTGGTCGCCTGTAATCGGACATCTCTTGATCCATGTAACTCAAACGTATGGGTTACCATGTATCCTAACCAAAACAAAAAGGCCCGTTCCATTTGGAACAGGCTTTTTTCTATGCATGCCCGTTCCGCTGATTATTATGCCAAATTTTAGCCTAAAAATCAAGCAGAACGTCACTCATTGTCTTTTTTCTTTTTACTTGAACATTTTTCTGCGTCGATTGATATAATCCTCAAGCTCATTTACTGTCTCATCAAATCCCAATCGGCTGCTGTTAATGCATAAGTCATAGGCTCTTGAATCGCCCCACTTATCCTTGCAGTAGTAGTTGTGATACTGTTTTCTGTACTTGTCATGACGCTCCATTTTAAACTGTGCATCACGCTCAGACAGATCATATATCTCCATGACACGCTTACACTTTACTTCGCTATCACCAAGAACAAACAAAGAAATCACATTCGGACGATCACCCAAAACAGTCTCTGCGCATCTTCCAACTACGATAAAGGACTCTCCCTCATCTGCTTTTTTCTTCAGATACTCAAACTGTAAAAATGCTACATTTTCTTCTGCAGAACTTGAAAAACCATTCTGGCTTCTTGAAAACAGCAGTCTTCTTGGTTTCTCATCGTAGCGTCTTAAAGTCTCGACATCCACGTTTTTCTCTGCTGCTACAGCGTCCAACAAATTATGGTCATAAAGCTTAATGCCATATCTGTTTGCCAGCTCTACTGCAATTGCATGTCCGCCGCTTCCAAATTCACGTCCTAATGTTATTATCAATTGATCACTCATTGCCATTCCTCCTGACGACAAAATTAATTTACCTTATTATATAACTTTGAAGTCAATTTGTAAATATTTTTATAAAACCTTGAATATATGATGTTGAAGCGAGCTCGCATCGGATTTCTGACCTTTTGACCCTGGTATCATATTACATATATCTGGCAAATATGAACAGCATAGAAATCAAAACAACAATAATGGTTGCCGGTGCTGCATACTTACAGTACTTGCCCCATCCAATCGGATGTCCATTCTTTGAAGATACGGAAATACCTACTACATTTGCGGAAGCACCGATTGGTGTCGCACTTCCTCCGATATCAGTACCCATTGCCAGTGCCCAGGAAAGTGTCTCCAAATCAACACCCTGCAGTGCTGACAAGCTTCTGACAACTGGAATCATGGTTGCTGCAAACGGGATATTATCAACGAATGCACTTGCAAATGCTGAGATCCAGATGATAATTGCTACCATTAACTTTGTGTTGGAACCACTTACCTTACTGATAAATTCAGCAATTACTGTAAGAACACCAGTCTGCTCCAAACCACCAACAACAACGAAAAGTCCAACAAAGAACAGCAGTGTCTTGTAATCAACCTTCTTTAACAGCTCTGCTGCATACTTATGCTCTACAATCAAAGTAATAATTGCAATAAATGTACCGATGAAAGCAACTGTCAGTCCTGTATTTGCATGTGAAACAAGAAGAACAACTGCGATCAAAAAGATCACTACGCTGCTAATAAACTCCTTCTTGTCTGTAATAGCAGAATTTGGATCTGGACAAGATGCCGGATCAACAGGCGCTGTTCCCGGCGCAACAAGCTTCTTTCTGAAACAGAAATAAAAGTAAATTACAACTACAACAAGTGAAATAGCTGCAATGGCACCAGTATTTGTCAAGAAATCAAAGAAGCTGTAGCCCATGGAGGTTCCGATAATGATGTTCGGCGGATCTCCGCACATTGTTGCTGAGCCACCAAGATTTGCACAGAAAATCTCTGCGATAATCATCGGTACCGGATTGCTCTTTAACAAAAGACAAAGTTCAATAGTAACTGCTGCTAAAAACAAAATAACTGTAATACTGTCAATGAACATAGCCAGTACAAATGACATGATCATAAAGGTGACAAATACAGCAATTGGCTTATAGTGAACAAGTCTTGCAATCTGCAGACAAAGCCAACGGAAAAATCCTGCCTTTCCCATTCCTTCAACCATGATCATCATACCTGCGATAAAAATGATCGTTGACCAGTTGATTCCAGATGAAGACTCTCCTGCCTCACTGGAAGCATGCCAGAAGTCCGCCGTGAAAATACTTCCAATATTCAGCGTCTCCATGATTGCGCTGCCGCTATGCATTGTGATACCGAATACTAAAATGATCATAAGCAGACCGCAGCCTAGTGTTACAATGTGTCTCTCTATCTTCTCAGTAATGATCAGGGCGAACATCACGAGAAAAATAAGGACAGCTAAAATCTGTGATACCATAATGTATCTCCCCACTTTCATATAATAGCAAATGGTAGCCGCAAGCGTCTGACCTTTGCGGCTACCATTATAATGCGATCTTCAAGAAATTGGAAGATCAAATTTCGTTTTTTTGAAAATTTCTTTCAATTAGCCCTTTGCATCAAGAATTTCCATCAATGTCCATGCTGTACGAATGTTATAGTTTGCGAATGCAAAAAGTCCCTTGCCTTCTGTATTCACTGCAACAGCATATGGAAGACGCTCATCTCCGACGTGAAGTGCCTCATGCAGCTGATACAAATATGCATCATTCTTTACTGTCACGCATACAAGATTTAATCCTGCATGAAGTACACGCTGTAATGTCTCGTTCTTTAAAACATCCGTATTCTCAAGTGCAATTATAACTCTGTATCCCTGCCTCTTGTAAGCTTCCTTACACTCAAGGATCTCCTGGAACAGATGCTCTGTCGGCTCTTTTCCTGGATCTGCAAAAACAAGAATTGATTTTTGTCCCTGATAAAGTGAAGTCATCAAAACAGGATCGCCAACCATCTTTCCTTCTGCTGTCACCTGCTGTACTGTCGCATCACTAAGCTCTGCCTCATGACACTTTTCGGCAATCTTTGCCGGTGCCTGACGAAGCTCAAATACACGATCTTCGCTCATAACAAAGCTGCTTGCGATACAGCTGACGCCACCATCAATCTGACGCTGTGTGGTGATGATGCGGTAAGCACCTTTCGCCAAGGAAAGTTCCTTTTCTTCTCCCGGCTCAATTGCAAGATCATCATAGTTTTGCGTCTGATAAACATCATTTTCAAAACGGGCAATCGTCATATGAAGCCAGTACTCAAGCTTACGATCAGATTTATTTACTAAAGTCAGTGTTACCTGCTTCTCTGGCTCATCTATCTTTTGAACTTCCTTTTCCATAGACTCAAAGCAAATCTCACCGTTCTTTTCGCAAACGCCCTCTGCCTTTCCTGTTACTGGATTTAAGCGTGCCAAAATACCAATAGCACGGCAAATCTCAACAAAGACAACTCTCTTTGAAACCTCGGTAATGATCTCACACTTTATACAGCCATCTGCCTCTGCCGGCCAGTTTCCTGTTCCATAATCCGGCACTGTATTTAAGCCATGATTTACATACTCCCATACCATCTTTGCAGTCACTGTGCCATCCTGTGGGAATACCTTTTTTTCAGATAACAGAGAAACAATACGGCTTCTGCTTCCCATAAGCTTTTCATGACCAGCACGCGGTGCAAGCAAATATTTCTGGTAAAGCTCTGTACAGAAATTGTTCTTATATGGCAATGCAGCACGCAAATATGATGCAAGCACCTCTGCTGTAGTATCAAGAAAATCCTTATCGCGAAGCGTATCAAGCATCAGACGCTTATCCTCATCTGTAAACTCAGTCATCTGTCTGAATTTTTCAAGCTCCTGTCTGTTTCCTCTTGCATTGACAAAATAGCGATTCCACGGATCACTGCTGTCTTTATCTTCCTTTACAAAGCCTTCCTCATAATCAGCGCGAATCTTCTCACACTCAGCAAGGCGAACCTCATGCACACTCTTCATCTGTGCACCAGTACTCTTTGGCATAGCCTCAATCGGCGGGTTCAAATCAAAGCGCTCCTCGATTATGCCTTCCATCTTCTCTGGATCTGCTGCCTGCTCCATCTTTAATACAACAGACTGCTGCTCTCTCATATCAATTTTCTGACCAAGATATTTTCCATTGTAAACGGTGCATACATACAGATCACCCTTACCTGTCATAAAGGACACACTGCCATCAGATGCTGTTTTTTCTTTATGAAGTGGGAAAAGCTCACTATAATTGACAAGACAGAATAAAACAGAAACATTCTGCACCGGTACGCCATGATCAGTTACTGTTACAGTCAGCTTCGCACAATCTGCATAGCGCTCTGTTACATTCATCAGCGCATAAAGCGGTGTCTTATAAGCTATTTCTGCAGAGCTTTCCAGGTCTGAAAATGCCTTTGCATGAACAAGCATTGCCTTTGATGCAGCTGCAGTAAACCAACCCTTATCAAGTACTGGTTCTGGCTCACATGCTCCAAGATAATGCCAATCGCCATCTGCCCACACCTCAACCCATGCATGGTTGTCATCACAGTGTGCCCAACGCGGGACATAACACTGTCTTGCTGGAATACCAACACTTCTCATAGCAGATACAGCAAGTGTTGATTCCTCACCACATCGTCCGCGTGCGGAATTGCACATACCAAATGGTGCCAGAGTACGATCATCAGACGGAATATAGGTTGCCTTTTCATAACACCAGTAGTTAACCTCAAGTGCGGCCTCTACCATTGTCTTTTTATCCTTAACGCGATCAACAAGCTGTCTGTAAATCCACTCACGGCTCTTATCAAGATCCTCGTTGTTGACACGCACGCATAATACATATGTAAAGAACAGCTCTGCCGGCACCTGTTTTGCATATGGAACATTCGCATACATATCGAGTGTTGCCTTTACATAGGATGCAATCACTTCTACATCATAAGATACAATATCACACGGATGCATATATGCGTAAAGGTACTTCATGCAGACTGCCTCGTCCTCATCTGCGCTTTTAATCCACGCATCTATCTCACTCTTTTTGTTCGGACAGCAAGCCATCCACTCTTCATACTGCTTTTCAATTTTTTCCTTCAAAGACAGCTCTAATGCTAACAGCATTTCTTATCTACCATTCCTTTCTCATTAAATCTTTATTCTGTCAGCTCAACCTCCAGCACGGTATCTACTGCATCTGGCAGAACTGGATCTGGTCCAAGATTTGCAAACACGATATCTGGGTAATCGGTATGAACCCAGCTGTCAGAAATCGGTACCTCACTTCCATCACATAAAAGACGTATCTTCTTTATAGTACCTGGCTTAATTCCCGTAAGCGGCACTGGTCCCATCGTATTTTCAAACATGTGGTAATACAAAAGATTTCCATTTCTTGTCACACGGCCATAATCTGGCTTTTCGATCCCTGCCATTCCACAGCCATAAACACTCTTACTATTTTTCTTCATCCATGCACCGATCTCGCTCAAAATCTGCAGCGATTCAGGCGGAATGTTTCCATATGCATCGGGGCCAACATTCAAAAGCATGTTGCCTCCCTTTGATACACACTCTACCAACTTTTTTATGATCATTGAGGATGGCTTAAAGAACTTGTCTCTAGCACAATATCCCCAGTTGTTGTTCATCGTAATACATGCTTCCCAGTTCAGCGGATCACCGTTTACATCGCGAATACCATGTGGCGGAATAATCTGCTCTGGGCTTACAAAATCACCGTGATATGGAGTTGGGTTTCCTGTTGCCAGTGAGCCATAGCCCTGTCCACTTGCTTCTAATCGGTTATCAATAATAACCTGCGGCTGAAGCTCTCTTACCATATTTACAAGCTTTGTAGCACCCCACTTTTCGCCCATCATATCGTCATAAGAGAAATCAAACCACAACACATCAATCTGGCCATAGTTAGTACAAATCTCTCGCACCTGATTATGCATAAACGTTACATAATTATCCCAATTACGATTTTCATTCGTGTAGGCCGGGTTATTTCTCATTGGATGCTGACGATCACCGTAGTGTGGAAAATCATCATGATACCAATCGATCAAAGAAAAATACAGACCCACCTTCAAGCCTTCTGCTCGAACTGCTTCTACGTACTCTGCAACAAGATCGCGGCCGCATTTTGTATTAGTAGACTTGAACTCTGTATACTTACTGTCAAACAGACAAAAGCCATCATGATGCTTAGCTGTTAATACTACGTATTTCATGCCGGCTTCTTTTGCCGCTCTCGCCCATTTCTTTGGATCATAATCCTTAGGATCAAACTCATAAAAATATTTCATGTAGTCTTCCTTCGGAATTTCCTCAACACTGCGCACCCACTCGCCTCTTGCCGGAATTGAATACAGTCCCCAATGGATAAACATTCCGAATCTGGCATCTACATACCATTCCATTCTCTTGTTGTACTCTTCACGGTTAAACTGGTACATATATCCTCCAATCTGCCAGAGCCTTTTGGCTCTGACATTTCTCATTGATTAGCCCTTTACTGCTCCGATCATAACACCCTTTACGAAGTATTTCTGAACAAATGGATAAATTATCATAACTGGAACTGACGCAATAACAATAACAGAGTACTGAAGAAGATCCTTCAAACCTCTCTGTCTTGCCAGTGCATCGGCATTGCCCATCATCGTCTCATCAATATCATTCATAATAAGGATCTCACGAAGGATTATCTGTAATGGCTGTAAATAATTTGCCTTCTGTAAGTACAAAATTGCATCCTGATAGGAGTTCCATCTTGCAACACCATAGTACAGAACAAGTACTGCGATAATAGGTTTTGACAGCGGAACAACAATACGAATCAAATACTTAAATGGTGTACATCCATCAATCTCGGCTGCCTCATACAGCTCATCTGGAATGGAGTTGATCATATATGTTCTTGCAATGATCATGTTGTATGTAGACATTGCGCCTGGAATAAGCATTGCCCAAATGGTATCTACAAGGCCAAGTGCATTTACGAGCATGAAGCTTGGAACCATACCACCAGAGAAATACATTGTGAATACGAAGAACATTGCAACCTTATTGCGCGCAGTAAACTCTTTTCTTGAAAGAGGATATGCACAAAGAAGTGTCATTACAATGTTGATAAATGTTCCGAATACCATGTAGAACAGGGAATTACGAAAACCTGTCCAAAACTTTTTATATGTAAATACTGCCTCATATCCTCGCAGTGTAAAGTCCTTCGGCCAGAAGGATACCTTGCCGCTGATCATCGCCTGCGGATCAGAGAAGGATGCCGCAATGATATGAAGTACTGGAAGAAGCACGATCAATACAATGATCGTCATAACCACATACAGCAAAATTGTAAAAAACTTGCCTAGTGGGCTTTCCATTCTAAACTTGCTAAAACGGTCGTTTGATTTTACCTGTATCTTACTCATTCGTTTCTCCCTCCTTTACCACAGACTCGTCTCTGTTACCGTCTTACAAATCTTGTTTACTATAACAAGAAGAATAAAGCTTACAAGAGACTGGAACAGACCGGCCGCAGTTGAAAATGAGAAATCACCTCTCGTAAGACCAACCTTATAAACGAATGTTGAGATTACTTCTGCACGGTCTATATTCATATCATTCTGCATCAGATAAACCTTATCGAATCCGATGTTCATAATGCTTGCACAGTTAAAGATAAGCATTGTGATAATTGTTGGAACGATTGCCGGCAGATCCACGTGAATAATTCTCTGGAAACGGTTTGCACCATCTACGATAGCTGCCTCTTGAAGCTCAGGGCTTACACCGGCAAGTGCTGCTATATAAATAATAGAAGAATAACCAGCACCCTGCCAGATACCACTCCATACATAAAGTGACGGGAACAGATTAACTTCACCAAAGAAGTTAATAGGACCAATACCGATTGACTGCAGTGCGCGGTTGATGATACCAGTACGCATATCCATCATACGCATCATCATACCAACCATAACAACGGTAGAAATAAAGTATGGTGCATAAGTAACCATTTGGATAAATTTCTTATACTTCTTGCTTCTCATCTCGTTTAACAGAATTGCCAGAAGAATCGGAATCGGGAATCCTGCAATTAAACTATAAATACCAAGATATAACGTATTGAAAATAATTTTTCTGCTGGATGGTGTTGTAAAGAACTGCTTAAAATACTTCAGTCCAACCCACTCACTTCCTAAGATTCCCTTTCTCGGGGAATATTTCTGGAATGCAACGATAATTCCACCCATCGGAATATAGGCAAAAACAAATGCATAGATCATCGGCAATGCAATAATTGCCCAGAACTGCCAATTATAGCTCTTTCCGAGCTTCTTTTTCTTTTTTGGTTTACTTATTTCTTTCAAGATCAGGTGACCTCCTTTTTTTGTTTTTTTTCATGACAGCACTTTTATTCTGACTTTTAACTTACACATTACGATCAAAATTCATTAGAAAAAGGCAGGTGGAAGTTCCACCTGCCTCCTCCCCAGTCAGATCATCTGCCACAGTATATACACATCAGCTTATTCAGCCTTAAACTGTCTGTCATATGCTGCCTGATAGATATCGATCATAGTCTGAAGACCACATGCATCCAGTTCCTTCAGATAGGTATCCCAATCATCATCAAGGCTCTTTGTTCCCGTAATAAATGCAACCTTTGCACTATTGATATAATTCTTAACCTCAACCTGAATAGTCTGCAGCTCGGTAGACTCATCAGCTGTCATCTTAAGATCTGGCAATACATCAAGATCACCATTCTCTGGATTCTGTCCATATGGCTCCTGCTTTTCCTTTGTTGCATCATACAGAAGTTTCTCAAGACCTGCACTTGTACCAGTATCTACATCCGGATCGGTTGCAGCGCCCAGACGATACTCAGCCGGTGCATAACGGATTACAAGATCCTGCCAGTCATGATTCTGTACCTCAGAAGAATACTGAGCATCATCAGAGATCTTATACATAGCCGGCTCACCATTTAAGCCTACAGAACCATCGTTTGGCTCCCATACCCAGTCTTTTCCTTCATCAGCACCAAACTGTGCGGAGATATCACCTTTCTCAGAGAAGAAGTAATCTACCCAGCGAAGAACTGCTGCCGGATTTGAACACTTGTCTGTAATAGAAAAGCTTCCTGTCTCAAGACCACTATATTTGAAGTATGGTGTAATGCGTGTTCCATCCGGACCTTCCAGAGGAGAAATACACTGATACTGTCTGTAAACTTCATTGTTGGAATCAGAATCAATTCCATCGGAGATGGTTCCAAATGGAACGAACAGAACCGGAACATCTTCCTGATTCATGATTGTACGAAGCTGCTCTGCATCCTGTGTAAAGTTTCCATCATAAATTGCACCGATATCATACAGGCTCTTGATGTAGCGAAGACCCTCTCTCCACTCCTCGGTGGTAGCCGCACTAACCATCTCTCCGTCTGGAGTTAAAGCAAGCTTTCCGTACTCACCGGAATCCAGTGTGAATGAACCCATCAGCCATGCAACGAAATCTACATACCAACCGCTGCTTGCGCCGCCGATTGCGATCTTGTCTGGGTAGGTCTCTACGAACTTCTTACATACATCGTAGAACTCCTGAGTGGTCTGCGGAACATCAACACCCATCTCATCCAGATACTTGGTGTTTACCCACATCTTACGAGCATACTGGCAATGATAGCACTCATTCAGACCAGCAAGCTGATAGATATGTCCATCAGTTTCTCTCATCTGATC
>ERZ1673702.3491-NODE-3491-length-12178-cov-5.549369_pt1 | contig 12178 bp, 5 predicted proteins | sample MGYA00580232_ERZ1673702 | MGnify/ENA primary metagenome ERZ1673702 (study PRJEB41218, sample SAMN15661792) | gut metagenome | host: Homo sapiens | place: Canada: London | collected 2015-08-20/2019-03-30 | study: EMG produced TPA metagenomics assembly of... | reverse complement strand
CGAAATACCTGCGAAAAATAAGACTGGGAAGAGAATCCGACGGACTGTGCAATCTTGGCAATCGGCAGATTGCTGTGCGTCAGAAGTTCCTTTGCCTCATCAATCCTCCGGTTGATCAGATAACTGATCGGAGATACTCCTTTATAGCGTGTAAAAGCATGAACCATATAATATTTATTCATATATGTCAGCTCACTCAGGGTATCCAGATTGATCTCCTCCGCGAAATGCTCATCGAGATACTGTTCAATAAAATGACATTCCCGCGAAAGTTTGTCTGTGGTGGAGAAATCCGGGGTGGCGATGGTGTTGCGGTCGACCAGCTGGATCAGGATCTCAAGAAGGTTCTGACAGATGTTGATATAATTTTCCTTTTTTTCCCGGAGCTCCTGGGTCAGGGTCTGGGTGTAAAAAAGCATTTCTTTTCGGTTGGAACGAAGATTGCAGATCGTGTATGGCAAAAATGTATTGTTGGCAGAACGAAAAGAGATTCCGCCCAGTCCCAGAACGATATATTCCAGAGCATTTTCCCCGTGGCTGAACTCCGTATGTGTCACGTTCGGATTGATCAGTACCAGGTCGTCTTCTACAACCGGGAAAGAATCATTTTCTGTCTGAAAAACACCGGTTCCGTGAATGACATAAAAAAGTTCGGCGAAAGCATGGGAATGAAGAATACTCTGCCAGTTCCGGTCATAGCGGGATTTGCTGATATAGAGAAGCCGGATGTCCAGCCGTTCGCTGGATAAGGCTTCTTTTTCAGGTGCGGTAAATATATAGCGATGATATGCCATGCGTTCCTGTTCCTCCTTTTTTATGTGCAAAATGCGAAAAAGTATAGAAGAAGTATAAAATGTGTTATATAAATTTACAAGAAATTATTTAGGATAAAGCAAGAAAACTAAAAAAATAGACAACATAGAGATATAGAAACCGACAGAAGTGTGATACGATGCAAGTAGAACCAATAACCAGACAAAAAAGATAAGGAGGAAATCATGAAGGAGAGAACAAAGAGATTGCAGGCACTTTTCTGTGCACTTGCAGTAACGGCAACTTCTGTTGGCTCACCGTTGGTATCGGTCCCCGTATATGCGGAGGAAACACAGGGAGCAGAAGATACTTCTGAACATCCGGAAACAGAGAACGGAAAAGCAACAGATACATCAGACAATGCGATATCAGAAAGTCCGGATCAGGTAGAGAAACTGATACCGGAGAATCCGAATCCGGAGCCAGTGACAGAGGACGAAGGGGATAGCAGTCAGAAAACAACAGTGGCGGCAGAAGCGGCACAGACGCCGCAGGCAGCAGCGGTGCAGGAAGCACAGATACAGGAAGCACAGATACAGGAAGCCGAAACCGTAACGCCAAAAGAGAGCACTCTGACAGTAAAAATCAACGGAACCGCAGCGAGCGGAGAAAGTCTGGAAGCAGCAGTGACCGCAAGCGGAACGGAAGCTGCCGCAGTGACCCGTCTCGATCTGATATCCGGTACGATCACACAGGCAGATCTGGCATATATCACAACCCTGACCAGTCTGCAGGATTTTCATATGCAGCTGGGAAGCGGACTGAAACTGATCGGAAAGACCGGAAGTGCAACGACAGTGCTCGGAAAAAATACCGCGGTACTGAATTTTGCACCAAAAGCATCCGGAAGTAGCAAGGGTGCGCTCAGATCTGTGGAACTTGGCGGCGTGACCGAGATCCTGACCGGCGGAATCGTTTCGGACTCGATAGAAACGATCAGCATGCCGGATGTTGTGAACGTGGGCATGAATGCGTTTAAGGGATTCGGATGGCTGGAGAGCATCTCACTGCCAAAGGCAGAAACCATCGGTTCGAGTGCATTTTTTAACTGCACCAGAATGACCAGTATCACACTGGAATCCGTAAAAACACTGGAAACAAGCAGCTTTGAAAATACAAACAGCCTGACAAAACTGACCTTACCGGCAACCATCCAGACGATTAAAAATATCAAATTTGGTACGGTAAGCCAGGGAAATAAAGTGGGAACCCGACTGGTGATGAAAGGCATGACACCGCCGAAAGTGACAAAAGGAGCATTTTCCGGGATTTCTCAGAACAAAATCTCTACTGTGACTGTACCGGTAGGTGCTCTCGATGCATATCTGGCACAGATCAATGCAGAAAACAGCTCTGCGGGACTGATCAGCAAAAGAGAGACGATGTGGAACAATCTGTACCTGAGAGAAGAGGGCAGTTATGCAGTAGAATATTACAGCGAGTATGTCACCGGCGTGAAAGTGGCATATGTGAAAGCCGGAGAGGGGATCACCGCAGAAAAGGTGGCATCTGCGACGAAAGCAGGAAATATTTTCAAAGGCTGGAATACAAAGAAAAACGGAACGGGAGAAGCTTTCGGAGAGGGAAGCGTACCGACCGATGATATCACCGTGTACCCGGTATTTGCAGCAGCATGCACGATCCAGATACATCAGGAAGATGGAACCACAACAAAACTGGAAGTAGAGAAAGGTCAGGCGATCGGAGAAAACCTGCCTGCAGCACCGACAAAAGAGGGATATCTCTTCAAAGGCTGGAACACCAGCGCCGACGGAACCGGAACGACGGTGACTGCGGATACGATCATTACAGAAAATATGGATATTTATCCGGTTTACGAAGAAAATCTGCCGGATGTTATTAAAGTTCTGGTAAATGGCATCAGCGTGGACGGTTCAAGCCTGGAAGACGCGATCAAAGACAGTAAGGTAGCAGTAGCCGATGTGACGAGCATCGAACTGGTATCCGGGGAGATCACACAGAACGATCTGGCATATCTTGCACAGATAACGAACCTGAAAAAATTCACGATGCATCTGGGTGAAGACCTGATCCTGCACGGAAAAGACGGCAATCCGACAACGGTACTGGGACCAAACAGTGCGGTACTGAACTTTGCACCGAAGGCAGCAGGAAGCAGCAAGGGAGAACTGAGAGAAGTGCACCTGGAAGGTGTGACGGAGATTCAGAAGGGCGGAATCGTTTCGGACTCGGTAGAAACGATCAGCATGCCGGATGTTGTGAATGTGGGCGCGAATGCGTTCAAGGGATTTGGATGGCTGGAGAGCATCTCACTGCCAAAGGCAGAAACCATCGGTTCGAGTGCATTTTTTAACTGCACCAGAATGACCAGTATCACACTGGAATCCGTAAAAACACTGGAAACAAGCAGCTTTGAAAATACAAACAGCCTGACAAAACTGACCTTACCGGCAACCATCCAGACGATTAAAAATATCAAATTTGGTACGGTAAGCCAGGGAAATAAAGTGGGAACCCGACTGGTGATGAAAGGCATGACACCGCCGAAAGTGACAAAAGGAGCATTTTCCGGGATTTCTCAGAACAAAATCTCTACTGTGACTGTACCGGTAGGTGCTCTCGATGCATATCTGGCACAGATCAATGCAGAAAACAGCTCTGCGGGACTGATCAGCAAAAGAGAGACGATGTGGAACAATCTGTACCTGAGAGAAGAGGGCAGTTATGCAGTAGAATATTACAGCGAGTATGTCACCGGCGTGAAAGTGGCATATGTGAAAGCCGGAGAGGGGATCACCGCAGAAAAGGTGGCATCTGCGACGAAAGCAGGAAATATTTTCAAAGGCTGGAATACAAAGAAAAACGGAACGGGAGAAGCTTTCGGAGAGGGAAGCGTACCGACCGATGATATCACCGTGTACCCGGTATTTGCAGCAGCATGCACGATCCAGATACATCAGGAAGATGGAACCACAACAAAACTGGAAGTAGAGAAAGGTCAGGCGATCAGAGAAAACCTGCCTGCAGCACCGACAAAAGAAGGATATCTCTTCAAAGGCTGGAACACCAGCGCCGATGGAACCGGAGAAACTGTGACTGCGGATACGGTGATTACTGAAAATATGGATCTTTACCCGATCTTCGAGGAAGACATTCCACCGGTAGTGGAAGTACGAGTAGTATTCGATGTGGATGGACAGAAGAGCGAAGTGAAGGTAGTGAAAGGAGAGGCAATTGGAAGTAACCTTCCGGTGAATCCAGAGAAAGAAGGATATACCTTTAAGGGTTGGAATACCAAAGCGGATGGAACTGGAGAAGCTGTGACCGCGGAAACTGTAGCGACGGACGAGATGGAAGTATATGCAGTATTTGAGCAGAATCCAGCACCGATTGAAGAAGTGAGAGTAATCTTCGATGTAGACGGTGTGAAGAGCGAAGTGAAAGTAGTCAAGGGAGAAGCAATTGGAAGTAAACTTCCAGCAGCCCCAGAGAAAGAAGGATATACCTTCAAAGGCTGGAATACCAAAGCGGACGGAACCGGAGAAGCCGTGACTGCGGAAACCGTAGTGGCAGATGAAATGGAAGTATACGCCGTATTCGAACAGAACCCAGCACCAATTGAAGAAGTCAAAGTTGTTTTTGACGTAGACGGTGTGAAGACGGAAGTGAAAGTCATTAAAGGAGAAGCAATCGGAAGTAACCTTCCGGTAGATCCGACAAAAGATGGCTACACCTTCAAAGGCTGGAATACAAAAGCCGATGGAACGGGAGAAGCTGTGACCGCGGAAACTGTAGTAACGGATGAGATGGAAGTATACGCCGTATTCGAACAGAATCCAGCACCGATTGAAGAAGTCAAAGTTGTGATCGACGTAGACGGTGTGAAGAGTGAAGTAAAAGTCATCAAAGGAGAAGCAATCGGAAGTAACCTTCCAGCAGATCCGACAAAAGAAGGCTACACATTCAAAGGCTGGAATACCAAAGCGGACGGAACCGGAGAAACGGTGACTGCAGATACGCTGGTAAGTGACGATCTGGAAGTATATGCAATCTTCGAGAAGACTGAAACCCCGAAAGATCCGGAGAAACCGGATCCGGGAAAAGGTGATGATACGAAGAAACCGGAGACCCCAACCCCAACCCCGACACCGACCACGACTCCAACCAACACCAACACAACCAAAAAGAACAACACAACGACAGGTACCACAACACCTGCATCCAAAACAACCACAACAGCGCAGACAGCCAAAACGGTGAAAACAGCCGATGCCACACCACTGGCATCCACCGCAGCCGCAGGAGGACTCTCTCTGCTCGGCATGCTGACAGCCCTGTTTGGAAAAAAGAAAAAATAATCTGATACTCAACACTCCTGGAGTATAAAAAGAACCCCGCCCCGGATAAGAAGCGAAGCGATTCGCGGAAGATCCGGGGCGGTCTTCGGTGATGCCCTGACAGCGTTCCTACGGTTCGAGGAGCGGAAAGAACAGTGTCGTAGACCTGATAAGCACCGTTTTTCAGATGATCTTTTGAGATACCGAGTCCGACTTTTCCAGGAAAAACCAGCGTTTCTTCCTGAGCTTTCGAATCGAAGTTTCCATATGATATGATCTCCCATAGGTGTAAGCATATTTTGGATAAAAAGATATAATTCTATTGTAGCAAGCCAAAACAAAGAGCACCTACTGGAAACAGAGAAAATTCATATTTTTTGCAACTGTATCATTGACATTTTCCTGTAAAAGAGTTATCTTTGAGAAAGATAATAAAACTATTTTATTAAGTTTCGAAAACTCATATATGGAGGGCATTTCACATGGAAGGTAAGATGAAAGTAGCAGTGATGAACGGTATCGGCAAGATGGGATTTACGGAGCGTGACATTCCGACGCCGAAGGATGATGAAGTTCTGGTAAAGCTGGATTATGTAGGAATCTGTGGATCGGATCTGCATTATTATGAGAGCGGAGCCATCGGCGATTATGTGGTAGAACCGCCGTTTGTTCTCGGTCATGAGCCGGGTGGTGTTGTCGTGGAAGTGGGAAAAGATGTCAAACATCTGAAAGTCGGCGACAAAGTAGCTCTGGAGCCGGGAAAGACCTGCGGACACTGCGAATTCTGCAAACAGGGCAAATACAACCTCTGTCCGGATGTCGTATTTTTCGCAACGCCGCCGGTAGACGGTGTCTTTCAGGAGTATGTTGCGCATGAGGCAGATCTCTGTTTCAAACTCCCGGAGAATGTAAGCACACTGGAGGGTGCGCTGATCGAACCTCTGGCTGTCGGTTTCCATGCAGCGATCCAGGGAGATGCTCATCTGGGACAGAAAGCAGTGGTGATGGGTGCCGGATGTATCGGTCTGGTTTCCATGATGGCACTGAAAGCCCGTGGAGTATCTGAGGTTTATGTGGTAGATATCATGGAAAAACGTCTGGAAAAAGCCCTGGAACTGGGAGCAACCGGAGTGATCAACGGCGCAAAAGAGGATGTGATCGCCAAAGCACAGGAACTGACCGGCGGGGCCGGTATGGACCTGATCATCGAGACCGCCGGTACAGAGATCACCACCAGACAGGCGATCCATATGGCGAAGAAGGGTTCCACGATCGTTCTGGTCGGCTACAGCAAGAGCGGTGAGATGACCCTGCCGATGAGTCTGGTTCTCGACAAGGAACTGACTTTCAAAACGGTTTTCCGTTACCGCCATATCTATCCGATCGCAATCGATGCGGTAGCTTCCGGAAAAGTAAACGTAAAAGGAATCGTTACTAATATTTACGATCTGGATGATGTACAGCGGGCGATGGATGAGAGTGTGCATAATAAGGCAGACATTGTAAAAGGTGTGATTAAGATTCATCCATAAGAGTTGAAAGACTCGTAAAAAGCAAAAAGTATACAGGTGTCAGGCATTTCTTCGCAAGAACTTTGTAAGAGTGCCTGGCACTTTTAAAATAAAAAGTCGGAATTGACCTATAAATCAGCCGAAATCCTATCTGGAAAATCTCTTGTTTTTTGAGTAAAATAAAAGTAGTGGGCGGCGATTGCGCCGCAGGAAAATAGTTACTGGTCACAGAGTGAACAGTAACGAAAATAACAGGCATGGCGGTCCGCCGGAGAGTGCGGCGGGATGGCCGGAAAAGAGGTTTGAGATGAAAAAATGGACAAGAGTCATGTATCAGCCAAATCTTCCCCTGGAAGCAGGCAGATATGTAACAGCAAGCAAAGAACATATTGCATTATCCCTGGAGGCAGCAACAGAGGGTATGGTGCTTTTGAAAAATGAGAACAATATCCTGCCGTTAAAGAACGGTTCCAGGATCACACTGTTCGGACGCGGAAGTTTTGACTATGTCAAAGGTGGCGGCGGAAGCGGTGATGTAACCGTATCTTATGTACATAATCTGTACGACGGTTTCAAAACCCTGGAAGATAAGGTACAGGTATACGAACCGGTAGCAGAATTCTATAAGAAAAATGTAGAAGAACAGTATGCAATCGGAAGAGCACCGGGTATGACCGAAGAACCGGAACTGCCACAGGAACTTCTGGACGGAGCAAGAGCATTCGGTGATATTGCGCTTGTTGTACTGAGTCGTTTTTCCGGAGAAGGATGGGATCGTTCCAGTGTGGAATACAATGGCGAGTTCAACCCGTGGCCGGATGAGACCAGCATGCCGAAACTGTCCGCGGAAGTGTATCCGGATGGTGATTTTTACCTGACTGCAGGCGAGAAAAAACTGCTGGCGCAGGTAGAAGAAGTATATGATAAGATTGTAGTTGTCCTGAACATCGGTGGTGTGATCGATCTGTCCTGGATCAAGAGAGATGATAAGATCGGTGCTGCTTTATACGGTGGTCAGGGTGGTATGGAAGGCGGAACCGCAATGGCTCAGGTGTTGTGTGGTCAGGTCAACCCATCCGGTAAACTGGCAGATACCTTTGCTGCAAGACTGGAAGATTATCCGTCCACGGAAAACTTCCATGAGTCTGTAGAATATGTGGATTACACCGAAGATATTTACGTTGGTTACCGTTATTTTGAGACGATTCCGGGCGCAGCTGAAAAAGTGGTTTATCCGTTCGGTTACGGTCTGTCCTACACAACCTTCGAGGTGGAGACACAGAAAGCATGGGAAGAGGCAGACTCTATCAACGTACAGGTGAAAGTAACCAATACCGGAGATATGGCCGGTAAAGAGGTCGTACAGCTGTATTACAGTGCACCACAGGGACTGTTAAAGAAACCGGCGAAAGAATTGGGTGCATTTAAGAAAACCCGCCTTCTGCAGCCAGGAGAGAGTCATACGATGGTACTGACCGTCACAAAAGAAGCAATGGCATCCTACGATGATCTTGGAAAAGTAGCAAAATCTGCTTATGTTCTGGAAAAAGGCGCATATGTTTTTTATATTGGAACCTCCGTAAGAAATAACGAAAAAACAGCTTATGAATATCTGGTAGCAGAAGATACCGTGGTAAAACAGCTGGAAGCAAAGCTGACACCGTCAGGTCTGTCTAAGAGAATGCTTTCCGACGGAACCTACGAGGAACTGCCTCAGACTGAAGGAAATGATCCCAATGCCTGTGCATTTGAAAAAATGGTTCCGGGAACCGATGAAGGCATCCTGCCGGAAGTACGTTTCCGCGAGCATCGTCTGGCACTCTATGTAGTGAAAAAAGGTGCAAAACCATTTATAGAGGTAGCAGAAGGAAAGATCACCCTGGACGAGTTCATGAGTCAGCTTTCCGATGATGATCTGATCGAACTGCTTGGCGGACAGCCAAATACCGGTGTGGCCAATACCTTTGGTTTCGGTAACCTGCCGGATTACGGTGTACCGAACATTATGACAGCCGACGGACCTGCAGGTCTTCGTATCGCACCGGAATGTGGCGTGTGTACAACTGCATGGCCATGTGCAACTCTTCTTGCCTACACCTGGAACCCGAATCTGGTAGAAAAGGTAGGTGCAGCCGGAGCAGAAGAAGTGAAAGAAAATAATATCGCCGTATGGCTGACACCCGCTGTCAACATTCACAGAAATCCTTTGTGCGGAAGAAACTTCGAGTATTATTCCGAAGATCCGCTGCTTGCAGGTAAGATGGCAGCAGGTATGGTACGTGGTATCCAGTCTCAGCATATCGGCGCTTCCGTAAAACATTTTGCCGCCAATAACAAAGAGACAAACAGAAAGCACAGCGATTCCCGTGTATCCGAACGTGCCCTTCGTGAGATTTATCTGAAACAGTTTGAAATTATCGTAAAAGAATCCGATCCGTGGACGATCATGAGCTCCTACAACGTGATCAACGGTCACAGAGCTTCCGAAAATAAAGAACTTCTGGAAGACATCCTTCGCGGAGAATGGGGATTCCGGGGCATGGTTACCACAGACTGGTGGACCCGTGGTGAGCATTACAAAGAGATCAAAGCCGGCAATGATGTCAAGATGGCAACCGGTTATCCGGAACGTGTGAAGAAGGCTATAGAACTTGGTGAACTTACCCGTGCTGATCTGGAACACTGTGCAAGACGTGTACTGGAACTGATCCTGAAAATCGATTAAATATAACTAATAGTTACGATTAATCAAAAAATATGCATAAAAAGTGAGAAAAAAAGCAAACAGAAAAAGAATCTACTTTCTGTTTGCTTTTTTTTGCAAAAATATAAAAGGCCATACTGGATTACTGGAAAAAAACAGGGTATAGTAATAAGAAAACAGAACGTGTAAGAGGGGTAACAAACGATGAACAGAAAGATAGAAAATCCTTTCCTCTATGTAGAAGTCAGTGACCGCGGAGCAGAATTGATGCGGATTATGAGAAAGGACACCGGTGCGGAGATTCTCTGGAATGGGGATCCGGCTTTCTGGAGCTACCGGTCTCCGATTCTTTTTCCGAATGTGGGAAGTACCTGGCAGAAAAAAATGAAGATCAACGGAAAGGAATATCAGACCCGCCAGCATGGATTTGCCAGAGAAAAAGAATTCACCTGTGTGGAAGAAAGTACTGAAAAACTTCGCTACCGGTTAATGTCTGACGAAGAGACAAGAAAGTACTATCCATTTGATTTTGTATTATGGATCACCTATGAACTGAGAGAAAAAGAGGTTCTCGTCAGCTGGGAAGTGGAAAACCGATCCGGGGAAGTCATGAGTTTTACGATTGGCGGACATCCGGGCTTCCGTTTTGAAAAAGAAGGAGAACAGAAAGAAGACTACGAACTATATTTTCCGGAAAATACAGAGTTTACCGCTACAGCAGTCGATCTGGTCAACGGTACCGGAAAACCGGATCAGAAATACCGGGTGAAACTGACAGATCATACGCTGGTGTTAAGTGACCAGCTGTTTGATGTGGACACGCTGGTAGTTGACGATGCACAGATCCGGGAAGTATGGCTCAGAAAAAAAGCCACCGGGCAGCTTTATGCGGGAGTCCGTTGTATCGATGAATTTTGCAGTTTTGGAATCTGGTCCCTTCCGAAAGGACCGTATGTCTGTCTGGAACCCTGGGCGGGAAGATGTGATGATGAAGGGTTTTGTGAAGATATTTCAAAAAAGCCGGGAATCAACCGGGCGAAGCCGGGAGAATGCTGGAAAAAGCAGTATGCGATTCTGATCGGATAGAACAGAGTATCTTAAGAGGTGTATTTACAACAGGGAAAAAGAGTGTCAGATGTAAGAATCCGGCACTTTTCTGTTATCTGCAGAAGAAAAATAGCAGAGGATAAATTTTATAATTATAGAAATTACAGGGAGGTTTTTGCATGGGAAGAGCAATTTATGTGAGCAGTGTAAACGGAGATGATGCAAACAGCGGGTATGCACCGGAGAAAGCATTCCGCAGTCTGAGAAAGGTAAACCAGATGGAGATCCAGTCGGGAGATCAGATTCTTCTGGAGAGAGGATCAGTATTTGTCGGAGAGTATCTGCATCTGTACAGAGGGGGTACAAAGGAGGCACCGGTTGTGGTAGATGCGTACGGAGAAGGTGCGCTGCCGCGCATCGAGACGGACGGAAACGGGATCTGGTATCAGAACTATGGCGGACATCTGGACAATGTAGTACATACCTGGAAAGGCTATCTGTCCTCAGCGGTTCTTTTATACGATGCAGAATACATTTCCATCCGGAATCTGGAAATTACAAACAACCCATGCGTCAAAAATGAGCGCCTGAACCAGGCAGACCGTATGAACCGCACCGGCGTATCCGTGATTGCGAAGAATCACGGGACGCTCCATGAGATCGAACTCGATCATCTGTATATCCATGATGTAGAGGGAAATATCTACGACAAACATCTGAACAATGGCGGTATCTACATGTCAGTCTCCCGTCCGGATGACGAAGAAAAGACCGGAATCGCCCGTTATGATGGTATCCATATCCACCACTGTAAAGTTGAGAACTGCCGCAGATGGGGAATTGCCGCAGGCTACACGTACCAGCATGACAAATTTACCACACTGGAACTGCCCGATGAAGTGGTGAAAACCTACGGCTCCACCAATGTTGTGATTGAACACAACTTTGTCAAAGATATCGGCGGAGACGGCATCACACCGATGTACTGCTTTGAACCGCTGATCCAGTACAATGTGTCCGAAAATATCGCTGTGGACATCCACCCGGATCTGTACAACGAAGAAGGAAACCGTGGCGGTATGACCGCAGCCGCCATCTGGCCATGGAAATGCAAAACAGCGTTGTTCCAGTACAACGAAGTCTACAACACTGTCTATAATCAGGATGGTCAGGCGTGGGATGCCGACTCCGGTGACGGAACGATCTACCAGTACAACTATAGCTGCAACAATGGCGGTGGCTGTGTGATGTTTTGTGAGGGCGAGAGCGTCAACAACATCTTCCGCTACAACATCAGTCAGAATGACGGAACAGGCATCCTGACCCCGGTACGAAACGTGGACGCGAAAATCTATGGCAACATCTTCTATATAAAAGAAGGCGTGGACTTTATCCGTCATCGGATCTGGGGCGATACAATGATCGAAGGCGGCGGAATCGAAGTCACCGACAACATTATCATCTACGCCGGAAACGCCCCAAAAGAAGAGTCCTGGATCTACAACAGCCCCAAGGCATATTATCAGAGTAATACATATGTAAACTATCAGAATACCCCGGAAGGTGATCCGGCTCCAATCTGCCTCTCCGCTGCCACCGACATCCTGACAGCTCCAGGCATCGCCCCGGAGACCACCAACGGCAGCAGCCGCATGTACAAAGGCAGTCAGGACTTTGCCGGTTACCGCCTGAAAAAAGACGGCACAGACCTTCTGAAACTGTAAACTTCAGGAACAAAAGAACAAGAAGAAAGGACACAAAATTTTCACAAAAAAATTAGCACT
>ERZ1673702.3488-NODE-3488-length-12182-cov-6.265111_pt1 | contig 12182 bp, 8 predicted proteins | sample MGYA00580232_ERZ1673702 | MGnify/ENA primary metagenome ERZ1673702 (study PRJEB41218, sample SAMN15661792) | gut metagenome | host: Homo sapiens | place: Canada: London | collected 2015-08-20/2019-03-30 | study: EMG produced TPA metagenomics assembly of... | reverse complement strand
CAGCTTCTTCATTTCCTTCACGCCGCCCAGATACTTCTCCAGCTTCTCGATCTCGGCCTGATGCTTGATGACTTCCTTCTTGGGCAGCATGGCGAAGGTGCCGTCCTCTTCCATCTTGCGCAGCTGAGCCAGACGGTCGATACGGGTACGCATGGTGCGGAAGTTGGTCAGCATACCGCCCAGCCAGCGGGCGTTGACGTAGTAACCGCCGCAGCGGGTGGCCTCTTCCTTGATGGCATCCTGCGCCTGCTTCTTGGTGCCGACGAACAGCACGTTGCCGCCGTTTGCGGACAGGTCACGGACGAAGGCGTAAGCCTCTTCCAGCTTCTTTACGGTCTTCTGCAGGTCGATGATGTAGATCCCGTTGCGCTCGGTGTAGATGTAGGGCGCCATTTTGGGGTTCCAGCGGCGGGTCTGGTGACCGAAGTGTACACCGGCCTCCAGCAGTTGCTTCATAGATACGACAGCCATTTTACAATTTCTCCTTTTGTTTTTCCTCCACCCCGATCATCCCGGCAGCCCGTCCTTCCGGACACGGGGGCGGCCGATCCCCGGGTGTGTGGTTTTGAAATGTCACGGGTCAAAGCCCATGCTGAGTCATTATATAGGATGGAACGCGTAATTGCAAGCATTATTTCCCAAAAAACGCAAAAAAATTCCGGCGCGGGGAAAAGAATTGCGCCGGGTCTGCCATTTACCGTGGCAGACCCGGCTTTCCTCTCGGCACCCTGCAGTCGTCGGGCTTCGCCTCCACCAGCACGATGTCCGGGCCGATGCGCTTGATGCAGTTCCATGGAATGATAAAATCGTCCCGCCGCCCGAAGCCCCCCGGAAACCGCGCGGGGCATGGGACGACGATGGCGCAGACGTTCCCGCTGGGAATTTCCACCTGCACGTCCGTAACAAATCCCAGCCGTCGCCCGTCGCTGACGCAGATGACTTCCTTGCATTGCAGCTGGGTGAATCGCATTGACATAATCCCACCCTCCTCTGGAAAAGCCTATGCACCAGAAAGAAGGAGTATGACTGTTCTACGAAACGCTGACGGATTTGCGCATGGCGCCAATGGCGCCCTTTTCCAGCCGGGATACCTGCGCCTGGGAGATACCCAGAGCGGAGGCCACCTCCATCTGGGTCTTCCCGTCGTAAAACCGCAGAGAGAGAATCTGCTTTTCCCGGTCGTTCAGGGCGCGGAAGGCGTTTTGCAGGGTGATATGCTCCATCCAGCCGTCCTCGGTGTTTTTGGTGTCCCGCACCTGATCCATCACCGTCAGCGGGTCGCCGCCGTCGGAATAGACCGGGTCATACAGACTCGCAGGGGCGCACACTGCGTCCAGCGCCCGGCTGACCTCCTCCAGAGGGATTTCCAGCTCCTTGGAAATTTCCTCCAGCGTCGGCTCTCGCCCCAGGCGGGTGATCAGGGCTTCCTTACACTGAAGCACCCGGTAGGCCACATCCCGGATGGAACGGGAGACCCGGATGACACTGTTGTCCCGCAGATACCGCCGCACCTCTCCCGCGATCATGGGCACGCCGTAGGTGGAAAAGCGCACCTGCTTGTCCGGGTCAAAATTGGAGATGGCCTTGATAAGGCCGATGCACCCCACCTGAAACAGATCGTCGGGGTTTTCGCCCCGCTTGTCAAAGCGCTGTATGACACTGAGAACCAGCCGCAGATTTCCTTCAATGAGTTTTTCCCGGGCGTCTTCGTCGCCCGCCTGGGCGCGGCGGAGCAGGGCGTCCATTTCCACCTGAGACAAAACGTGAAGTCTCGATGTGTTGACGCCGCATATCTCTACTTTTCCCTGCATGGCAGCCTCCTGTGTGGTGATACTGGGAAATGGAGCATCCATTCCCGTTCCTCTCCAGTATTCCCCGGAAGCGCCAAATCATTCTTTGGCGGTTTTTCACAAATTTTTCACAGTCGAGAGAAAGCGCCAATGGCTTTCGACAGCATTTTTTTACAGGAAGACAACTTTTCCCCGATGTTTTTCCGGTAACGGCTTCCTTCCGACGGTGACGTAACACGTCCCGTTTTTGGGCGGAGAACGGAATATGCATGGATATATGCAGACTTTTCCACAAGAAAAGCAAAAAAAGAAAAGAGCAAAAAATCCTGTTGATAACTCAGAGTTTTCCACAATCTCCACAGGTTTTTCCACAGGGGTTTTCCACAGGCGGGGCATGCTGTGGATATGCAGTTTTGGTTCACATAAAAAGATCCGACACGCTTCGACGGATTTCCCACTTTTCCGCGGGTCGTGGATTTTACCATGAACATTTTTTTGTGCAAAAATTAGGGCTTGACAATTCTCCGCGCAGTCCCCGGCGTCCGCCCACCGGGGCGGGATGGCCGGGGAGAAGCTTCTTACGCCCGGAACGGCAAAAAATTTTGAAAAAAGGGTTGATTTTATCGCGCCAAGGCGTTATAATGCGTATCTGTATGGAAAACGAACAGAAGGAGGTGGAATCCATGCCCAATATCAAGTCCTCTAAGAAGGATGTCATTTCTTCCAAGATCGCTTACGAGAAGAACAAGGCTGACAAGTCCGAGCTGAAGACCAACCTGAAGAAGTTCGACGCCGCTGTGGTGTCCGGTGACAAGGCTGCCGCCGACGCTGCTTACAAGACCGCCGTCAAGGCCGTCGATCAGGCTGTCAACAAGGGTCTCCTGCACAAGAACAACGCTGCCCGGAAGAAGAGCAGCATGACTCTGAAGCTGAACAAGCTGGCCTGATTTCTCTGAAAATATCTCCTTCCGAGCAGTGCTTGGAGGGAGTTTTTTCATTTTGTAAGGGGAAACTCTGAACAAATCGCCGATCTGTTCAGAACCGCCCGTAATGTGCTATAGATTTTCCCGGGAGGTGTAACCATGGCAAAACTGTCTGACCCCGTCACGATGCTCAAGGGCGTGGGGGAGGTGCGGGCAAAGCAGCTTGCCCAGCTGAATATTTTCACCCTCCGGGATCTCATCTGCCATTTCCCCAGAGGGTACGAGGACCGGACGAAGCTGGTTCCCATCGAAAAGCTGGAGCCGGATGTCCCCGCCTGTTTTCGCGCCATGGTGATGAACACTCCCCGCACCAGCCACATCCGCAAGGGGCTGGACCTGACCAAGGTGCAGGTGGCGGATACCACCGGGCGGCTGAACGTGACATTTTTCAACAGCCGCTTTGCCGCCCAGCAGCTGGAATATGGCCGGGAGTACATTTTCTACGGCGCGGTGAGCGGGGATTTCATCGGCTACAGCATGACGAACCCCGTGTTCGAGGCGCCGGAGTCCCAGCCCGTGACCACCCGGCGCATTCTGCCCATTTATCCCCTGACCGCGGGACTGACCAACGCGGCGCTGCTCCGGCTGGTGCAGCAGGCGCTGGCGGTGTGCGACCTGCCGGAGGAGATACTGCCCGCCGAGGTGCGGGAGAAATACGGCATTCTGCCTGCCGAGCGGGCATATTTTGCCATCCACGAGCCGAATTCCATGGCGGAGGCGGAGCTGGCGAAAAAGCGGATGATCTTCGAGGAATTCTTCGTATTCTCCGCCGGGCTGTCCCTGAAGCGCGCCGCCCGGAAGGAAAAGAAGACGGAACCCTATACGGATTTCGACATGGCGCCCTTTTATGACAGCCTGCCCTTTACCCTCACCGGTGCCCAGAGCCGGGCGGTGGGGGAAATTCTGGAGGATTTCCGTCGGGGCATTCCCATGAACCGGCTGGTACAGGGAGACGTGGGCAGCGGCAAGACCATGGTGGCGGCCGCCGCCGCCTACTGCGCCGCGAGAAATGGCGCTCAGACCGCTTTGATGGCGCCCACGGAGATCCTTGCCGAGCAGCATTTCGCCTCTCTGAGCGCCCTGTTCGTCCCTCTGGGGGTATCCGTGGCGCTGCTCACCGGCTCCATGACGGGAAAGCAGAAAAAGGACGTGCGGGAGCGCATCGCCGCCGGGGAAGTTCAAGTGGTGATCGGCACCCACGCGCTGCTGTCGGAGTCCACCCGTTTTGAACATCTTGGGCTGGTCATCACCGACGAACAGCACCGCTTCGGCGTGGGACAGCGCAGCCGTCTTTCCGCCAAGGGGGAGGACCCCCACCTGCTGGTGATGTCGGCGACGCCTATCCCCCGGACGCTGGCGCTGATCCTCTACGGCGATCTGGATGTATCCATTCTGGACGAGCTGCCCCCGGGACGGGAGCCGGTGGACACCTTTCTGGTGGGGGAGAGCTACCGTCCCCGGATCAACGCCTTTATCCGCAAGCAGGTGGCGGAGGGACATCAGTGCTTCGTGGTCTGCCCGGCGGTGGAAGAAAACGAGGAGCTAGGCATCAAGGCCGCCTCCGTCTGGGCGGAGACCTTGCAGCAGACGGTTTTCCCCGACCTGCGCATCGCTCTGCTCCACGGGCAGATGAAGGGCGCGGAAAAGGAGGCGGCCATGGCGTCCTTCGCCCGTGGGGAAGCGGATGTCATGGTGGCGACCACGGTCATCGAGGTAGGCGTGGACGTTCCCAACGCCACGCTGATGGTCATTGAGGACGCCGACCGGTTCGGTCTGAGCCAGCTGCACCAGCTCCGCGGCCGGGTAGGCCGGGGCAAGGCAAAAAGCTACTGCATCCTCACCACCCACAACCGCAACCCGGAGACGCTCCAGCGCCTGAAAGCCCTGTGTAAAACCACCGATGGCTTCAAGATTGCTGAGGAAGACCTGCGTCTGCGCGGTCCCGGAGATTTCTTCGGCTCCCGGCAGTCCGGCCTGCCCGCATTCCGGGTGGCGGACTTAGGCTGCGACCTTGCCGCCATGAAAGGCGCCCAGCAGGCGTCGGCAGACTGGATCGACGCCTACGGCGCGTCGGACACCCCGGAAGCAAAGGCTCTCAGGCAGCGGATCGGCGACCTCTTCGCCCGCTCCGAGGGGACAATGAATTGAACGAACAAAGCAGGACACACTTTTGTGTCCTGCTTTTTGCTGGATTATTCCGTCTGCGTGGCATTGCTTTCCCGCCTTGCAGTTACGCCTGCTTTGCACTGTCCAGGGACTTGCCGAAGACGAAAAACCGCTGATAGAGAAACTCCGTGGAGAAATTCAGCAGCATATTCACAATTGTTACCAGGTATTCGTTCCACGCCAGACTGCCGGCCAGATAATTGCCCAGAAGGGTGGACAGAGGCGTGAAGACCGCATAATAAGCGGCAACCTTTGCCATGGCTACGGGCACGTTGGCAGCGGATTGGAAGGTAAATTTCCGGTTCAGGGTAAAGTTCCAGAGTACGCTCAGGCACAGGGCAATCAGGTAGCAGGGCCAGTATGGGAAATGGGTAAATTCATTCAGCAGGGCGAAGCTTCCCATTTCGATGAGACCGGCGCTGATGGAGAAAAAGGTGAATTTCAGGACACGGACGAATTCTTTCATGAGTACCTCCAAAATCATTCCATATGGTCTTTGCGGCGGAAGTGGAAAAGCTTGCCCATTAACGTATTTTTTCTTGCCTGCTTTACTCCTCGCCGGATGCTAATTTTTGCCGCCGGCACAGCCGGTGGTTAAGTTTGATCAAGCAATTAGGGCAACACCGCATAAATCGGCAAGGAGGCATAGCAGAAGATTTTGTGCCAGATCAAAGTTACAAAGCCGGAGGAATACTGTATGTATTTCCCAGCTTTGTAACTGCGGAGCTGGTGCAAAAGACTCGCTGTGACCCGCAGACGCATTTGTGCGGTGTTGCCTTAATTATACTGTAAAAAGGGAGAAAAGTAAAGGCAATCAGGGGAAATTACAAAAAACCATTTTGAGTATTTTCTGAATCCTATTCATGGACACAAAAGGCGTTGATACTAAAATCTCCACAGGGGCTGTGGAAAAGTGCGCCTTATGTTCCGGGATGAGGCAGGCTTCGACCGCATCAACCATCCCAAGTACTGCTGGTGCGAAAAAGGCATCCGACCCAGCGTTCCATGTCACCAGATTCGGGAATACCGGTATGCCTACGGTGCGATGGAGCTGCATGGCACAAATCGGGAACACTGGAAGTGCCTGATACTATTTCCTGATTAAAATCAAAGATTTTAATCAGGAAATAGTATTAAAGCGTTTAATTAGGCTTTAGTATTAGTATGAATCAAAGCCACCGGCGCGGTGCATCCGTCAAGGGAAAGCAGGCAGATGTATCGTGCTGGTGTTTTTTGGGGGGCAAAAATCTCTCCCGGGGCAGTTTCAAAACTGCCCCGGGAGGTTTTCGTTATTTTTGAACGGTCAGCGTGAATCTGGCCTGAATGGGTTTTGCGTCTGCGGCGGCATTTTCCGGAGTAACGTCCAGAATCACCGTGTACCTGCCGGGCTTCAGGGAAGCGAACGCCTTCGCCGGGAATCTGACAACTCCCCCGCTGACTTCTATCCCTCCGGCAGCTTCCATCGCGTTCCGGAGAGCGGCGGTGCTTCTGGAATTCAGGGTGATCTCTCCGAATTCCGCCGTCGCCGGGCTGGTGATGCTCAGCACCTGCACCAGCGGCGCGGTCTGGGACTGATACACCGTCCGGTTCGAGAGCTTCGCCAATTTCACCGTGCTCTGCGTAACCCGGATGCTCAGGGTGCTGCCTGTGACCTCCTGACCGCAGAAGGTCAGAACCGGGATCACCTTGTAGGTCGTTCTGGTGGAATACGTGCAGCCCTTTGCCATGGTCAGGTGCACAACGCCGTCAACCACCTCAGCCGCGAACAGCTCCGCGTCCGCGCCTTCCAGCCGGATATCCGTAACGGTGCCCTGCGCGTTGGTCAGCCTGGGCGTATAGACGATCTCACTTGCCGGGTTCAGCACATCCAGCTTGCCCTTGGCAGTCAGCCGGAAAGAGGGCGCTCTGTCGTAAACCTGCACCCTCAGGATTACCCCTGCGGGCAGCGTTGCCGTTTCCCCGTTCCGGCTGACGATGGCGTTCAGCACATAGCTGCCGCCGGTAAAGTCTGCGTTGGGGATGGTTGCCGTCAGGATGCCGTCGGCGTAGTCCAGACAGTCGGGCAGTTCCTCGAAGCCCTCAATGGTATACCCATCGCCACCGGTCAGGGTCACCTTCACGGCAATACTCTCCTCCCCTGCCAGCTGCCGGTTCAGCCGCACCATGGCGACGGACAGCCTTGCTCTGGGCAGCGTGTTGGATACGGTGACACGCACCGTGCCTCCGGAGATTTCCGTGCCACTTTCCAGAATACCGGTGCAGGCGAAGGAATAAGTCCCGTTTTTGATACCGGAATCCGCGATTTCCGCAACGATTTCTCCGGAATCCGCGTCATAGTACACATTCAGCTTGTCGGACTCCGCCCGGGCGGCGGTACCCTCCCTTGCCGCGGGAGTCAGCTCCACATCGGTCAGGGAAACATTGCCCTGGGAGAGGATCATGCCGGTGGAAGCCGTCTCGGAGGGGAACCAGCTATTCAGCTTCAGCGTGCCGGCCGCCGCTCTGAGGGTGGGCAGTCTGTTGGTGACGGTAACTCTGTGGGTGAGCTTGACGGGCTTTGTCCAGTTGTCGTCCTGCACGTAGACATTGGCCGACACGTTCTTCGCCTCGGTCAGCGTCAGGGTCAGGACGTTTCCGCTCAGCGCCACATCCACGCCCGGGGTGTCTGTATAGGCGTAAAGGCTCTCGCCGTCCGCGCCCGACAGGACCGTCTCCACGGACCAGTCCGAATTCAGTGCGGTATTCAGCGTGCTGGAAGTGGGGTTCAGCTTAAGCTTCGGCGCGGTGTTTACGGTGCCGATGGTCAGCGCCCTGGTCACCGGGATGTTATAGCCCGCGAAGGAGACGCTCAGGGTCGCTCTGGTGCTGGGCTTGGCAGGAGCGTTCTCCGGGTCAGCGTAGCGGATGACCCACTCGCCGTCCTCATTCTCCAGCACGAAATCGCTGTTTCCGATGAGTTCCGCGCTTTCGACTTCCCCGCCGGTGATGGTCAGGGCCGCCTGACTGTCACGGTAGAACAGGTTGAACCGCTGGCTCTGCCGTACGGTCAGTCTGGGCAGCGTCTGGATGACTCTCACCGTGATGGGATAAGAATAGGTGCGGCCATCGTCGCAGACGGCTTCCAGCGTCATCCGGTAGCTGCCTCTGGCGACGGCTTCTCTGGAGGTCAGGGTCAGCAGACTGTCCGCATACTCCACGTCGAACCGCTCGTCGTCCACACTGACGCTCAGGATCTGGTTGCCGTAGCTTTCCACCAGATCAACGCTCACACCCGCGGAAGAAGCGGAATTCAGGGTCAGCGTGGAATCCCCCAGCCGGGGCGCGTAATCCGGGGCGGTCACATTCAGCGTCACCTGAGCGGTCACTTCGCTGCCGTCTGTGGCCGCGGCCGTGATGACGGTCGTTCCGGAGGTCAGCAGGGTGACGACGCCATCCTGATCTACCCGCGCGACCGCCGGGGTGCTGGAAGACCATCTTACCGTCGTCTCCGCCCCCACAGGCCAGACCATCGCCGCAAGGGTCATGGTGTCGCCTGCCCCGCACTCCACTTCCATGGCGTCCGGGAGCAGCTCGCCGTCCCGGGCCAGGTCGATCTCGCTCACATAGGGTATTGCAGGCAGAGTGACCTTTTCCAGCGTGGTCTCCTCCGTGCCCAGCGCGTCCTTAAAGAGCTTCTCGCAGCGGGAGCAGATGTAATACTCGATATTTCCGGCGGCTTCCCATGTGGGTTCCGCCGCTTCTACTTTGGTAATTTCATGGCCGAGCGCGGACAGGGTCTCCGCTTCCACGGTGGTTGCCTGCTCGCACTTTTCGTCCTTGAAGGCCTCGCCGCAGACACGGCACACATAATAGTCATTGTTGCCGTCTTCCGTGCAGGTCGCGTCTTTGGCCTCGACCTTTTCCACGTCGTGACCCTTCGCGGGAATTTCCTCCTGCGCAGTCAGGACTTCATTGCAGACGGAGCAGTGCTTGCCCTCGGTCAGACCGGGCTTGGTGCAGGTGGGTTCCGTTCCCTCGTCGATGACCTCGCTGTGCCCCTTGGCGGGAATCTCCTTCTGCGCGGTCAGCACCTCACCGCAGACGGAGCAGTGCGTTCCTTCCGTCAGGCCGGTCTTGGTGCAGGTAGGCTCTACCCGCTGGTCGGTCACTTCGGTGTGTCCAAGAGCGGGGATTTCTTCCTGCGCGGTCAGCACTTCGCTGCAAGCGGAGCAGTGCTTGCCCTCGGTCAGGCCAGCCTTTGTGCAGGTAGGCTCCACTCGCTCATCTATGACCTCTGTATGTCCATTAGCAGGAATTTCTTTCTGTGCTGTCAGGACTTCATTGCAGACAGAGCAGTGTTTCCCTTCCGTCAGGCCGGGCTTAGTACAGGTGGGTTTCACCCCTTCGTTAATCACTTCGGTGTGTCCATTGGCAGGAATTTCTTTCTGCGCAACCAGCACCTCATTGCAGACAGAGCAGTGCTTCCCTTCCGTCAGACCGGGCTTGGTGCAGGTGGGTTCCGTTCCCTCGTCGATGACCTCGCTGTGCCCCTTGGCGGGAATCTCCTTCTGCGCGGTCAGCACCTCACCGCAGACGGAGCAGTGCGTTCCTTCCGTCAGGCCGGTCTTGGTGCAGGTAGGCTCTACCCGCTGGTCGGTCACTTCGGTGTGTCCCAGCGCGGGGACAGCCTCTGCCCTGACCGTCGTTGCCTGCGTTCCCTGCTTATGCTTTGGGGAAGCTACGACAGTCTGTCTCACCAAAACTGTCCCGCAGACGGAACAAATCTTTCCTTCTGTCAGGCCGGTGCTAGAACAGGTTGCAGCCACCGCCGGTACAATCTGCTCTGTGTGTTCTGTCGTATCTCCTTCAATCCTGGAAAATGTGAGTTTAATATTTCTGCCAGGCTCAGATTTTGTTTTTTCGACAAGCGCGCTTGCTTTAGAGCAAAGGTATCCATGTACGGTTAACTGCATGACGCTGGAACCATTCGCATTAAATGGGTGGCAAGAATCATGCTCCAAAAAGTAGAATTGCGTGTCCCTATTTGTAAAGGTTACATCCTGCAAAGAATAACAGCTTTCAAAAGCATACGGCCCAACGTAGTCACAATCTACTGTCACTTCCTGCAATTTATTGCAATGGTGAAACAGCCAATATCCGGATCCAGTCCCGGTATAGCTGCCATCCATCTTCACATTCTTCGGAATATGAACACTGAAAGAACGCGTTCAGGCTTTCATCCAGCTGGTTTTCCCAGAGGAAAATACTCTGCGGGGAAATCGGATACCCGAAGCGGTCCGCGGCGGCGACGGCCGCATCCAGAAACGCCATATCGTTTCTGGACGAGGACCAGAACCCTGCCAGAGCGATCCGCTTCCGGTCATAGGACAGCAGATACCTTACCATCTGGGTCATGGCCAGCGCCGAATCCGACGCCACGGAGCAGATGTCGGAGCCAAAGTGGGCGCCGTCCACGCCGGAAAGAATAACCGGGATTCCCGCCTGCCGCAGCTGCTGAACCGCGGAAGTAAGATTTTTCAGGGAGCTGTTCGTCACGATGACCGGAATGCCCGGCTCCAGCCGCAGCTGGCCGATGGTGCCCATGCTGTGGATATGGATTGGAGAATTGTTCCGGTCTTTTGCCGCGGCGTCCCGGAATCCGGCAATGATCTCCTGAAACCAGTTGGATGAATGGTAAAAGGGGTCACAGAGGATGACAGGCTCAGGCACAGACATATGGTGATCACCGTCCTTCTGACTGGTATTGCAAAAGTATACCAAATTCTCAAATAGAATGCAAGATTATAAAATTCCGGGAAAGAGGCCGGAAAAAAGCAAAAGATAGCCTTGACAAACATAAAAAAGGCGCACACAGGGAGGATATTTATGGGAACACAGAAACTGAAAGCCGCTGTTATCAGCGCCGGAATGATTGCAAATTCCGGGCATATTCCCGCGTACAAGGCGTTTTCGCAGGACGTCAGTCTGGAGGCCGTGTGCGACCTGAACGCGTCGGCCGCAAGGGACACTGCCCTGCGTCATGATATTCCCCGCTGGTACTCTGATGTGGTGGCTATGCTGGAGGAAGTCCATCCCGATCTGGTATCCGTCTGCACGCCCAATTCCACGCACAAGGGACTGGTTGCGCAGGCGTTGAAGGCCGGCGCGAATGTGATCTGCGAAAAACCGCTGACCCTGCATTACGCCGATACAGTCGAGCTTTACGCACTGGCCGAAAAGCTGGGCAAGCAGCTGGTGGTGTGCCAGACGTCCCGCTTCCAGCGCGCCTACTTTGCCGCGCGGGATTATATTGCGGACGGGGTTCTTGGAAATATATATTACGCGGAAATTGACCGAATCCGGCGCAGAGGGGTCCCCTCATGGGGCACCTTCCACCGGAAAGCCGCCAGCGGCGGCGGCGCGTTGGCCGACATCGGCATCCATGCGCTGGACGCGATGCTCTGGATGCTGGGATCTCCGCAGGTCTCAGCGGTCAGCGGCTTTACCAGCGACCGGATCATCCATTCCGAGCGGGGCGTTATCTACGACCTGAAAGAAAGCGGCGCATTCAGCGGCGTACATACCGCGCGCAGATTCGATCCGGCGGAATGCGACGTCGAGGAGTTCGCCTCCGGAAGCCTCCGCACGGATGTGGGCATCAGCCTGAATTTCAAGGTGGCGTGGGCAGCCAATCTTTCCGACCGAAACAACATGATGATCCTCGGTGACAAATCCGGTCTCACCCTGCCGGAGCTGAAGCTCTACGGGACGCTCGGCGAGAATCAGACGGATTTCAGCCCCCGGCTGTTCGGTCTGGGCGAGTACGATGACAGGCCGTTTGCCGGGCATTATTACCTGATCCGTCATGTGATTGGGGTCCTGAACGGCACAGAATCCCTGATGATTACCCCCCAGCAGGTCATAAATACCGCGGCCACACTGGAAATGTTCTATCGCTCCAGCGAGCTCGGCAGAGAAGTCCGGCGCAACGAGATCATGTAGATCGGTCCATGTGGGCGGATGCCCCTTCCGTTGATGCAGATGCAATGGAAAACGCGCAGCCGGTACCGGGGTAGTATTGAGGAGCACCCCGAAGGGGCGGCAGAACACCGGCCGGAGAATTAACGAAATAAAGTGGTACAGCCCACCGGTCAAATGGCCGGTGGGCTGTAATATTGGAAAGATATCGTTCCTGTGCGATAGGGTATCATACTATTTCCTGATTAAAATCTTAATTTTAATCAGGAAGGCATCGCCTGAAGGC
>ERZ1673702.3484-NODE-3484-length-12206-cov-6.224344_pt1 | contig 12206 bp, 14 predicted proteins | sample MGYA00580232_ERZ1673702 | MGnify/ENA primary metagenome ERZ1673702 (study PRJEB41218, sample SAMN15661792) | gut metagenome | host: Homo sapiens | place: Canada: London | collected 2015-08-20/2019-03-30 | study: EMG produced TPA metagenomics assembly of... | reverse complement strand
GGCAGTTCATCGTCGATACAGCGCTCCACGCCGTCCAACTTCTCATAATGAGAATAATGGGTTTATGCATAAAGCGAATTGCAGAGACTTTCGAGCTCACGAACTTTCTCTACTATACGTTTTTGCTCCTCTAATGGCGGGAGCGGCAGGATCAGTTTCTTGAATATTTCGAATGGTGGTATGTTCTTTATGGCAGATCCTTTACTGGTTTCCTTTGCCGCCTGTTTTAGGACATAGTCGAAATACAGGAGGAAGTAATCCAAATCTATCGGTGCGAAAATCGTCATTCGCATAAGAGCTTGATTTATAATACCAAGCTCAATCTGCTCTGGTAGTATATAAGTTTCCCCAATGGTTCCTGCACAGCTTACAAGAATATCACCCGGCTCGACTGTGAAACTTTTCATTTTTGATTCATAGTATTGGCGGGTAATGTAGTATGTTCCGAGGGTGTGGTCCTTTTGAATGGCGTTCTTTTGTTCATAAACCTTAACGGTATCAGCACCCTTTGGTACGAACATACTTTTGGTTAAACTGCTACCGAAGGGGCCCTTTCTATAGATGCCTATGTCGTCCAATCTTATTAAAGCCCAAGAGGACGGTACTTCAAACGGGATCTCATCATCAATGCAGACCTCTTCGGAACCTCGCTTTTCATAATGAGAATTATCCCGTCTGAAAATAACGGATTCGTGCTTGTCCTTTTTGATTTTGCCTTCCTTGATGAGCCGCTGTTTCTCTGCCCGGATACGCTCCAGCAAAGCCTCTGCAGGCTCGTCAGATGGGTCTTGTGGTACCAACTTGCCCTGGACTGCCTCTTGCAGTATCGACTTTTTGAGGCGCTCTGGAAACGAGTCATTCAGCAGCTTAATTTCGCTGTACGCTAACTGGTATTCGTCCAGTAACGGAGCGTACTTAGATAATTCGGCCACAATAGCTTCTTGTTCACTTAACGGAGGCAACGGCACCAAAATTGAATTCAAATGCTCTTGATTGAGCTTTGGCACGGCAATGCCATTTATAAGTCCCATTTTGGGCAGGTTACAGGAGTCGAGAAAGTGCTTCAGAAAATGTATATCACACAGGATAGGCTGAACTATATGGACGTGATTATTTGCCCAGAACCGACCAGAAGCAATAAAAGCGTTATCTCGTTCGGTGAAGAAATTTCCGCCATCTTCTCCGATCATCAAATATTCGCCCTCAAATATGTAATCGTCAACACGATCGATTGCACCTGTTGCTCCATAATAATCGTAGTATCCATGCTCGTTTTTTCGCTGTTCTTTAGTTACGGGGCGGCGTTTGCTGTCGTAGTTCGCGACGATATTTCCAAACCGTACCCACTCCCACGAATCGGGGATGTCAAACGGTACCTCATCTGCAAGCGACCGCACTTCATCGCCGATTTTCTCATAAGGAGTATTATCGGCACCTTTGAATATAACCGCGGGGTTCTTTTCTCGCTTGATTTTCTTCTCTTTGATGAGCCGCTCTTTCTCCGCACGGATGCGTTCCAGCAGAACGCTGGCAGGCTCGTCATTCGGGTCTTGCGGCACGAGCTTGCCCTGAACAGCCATCTGGAGAATGGAGTTTTTCAGTTGCTGCGCAGTCATTCGTCACCCTCCTCCGTAATGTCGATGCCAAGTATATCGGTGATCTGGGCAAGGATGCGGTCAATGTCAGCGTTCAGGCTGGCCCGCTTCTCCTGGTACTGCTGAATCAGTTCCTTCGGCGGCAGGATCTCCTCCTCTTCGTGAGGATAGCCACAGAGGTCGATATTATAGATCCGTGCTTTCAGTTCCTCGACGGTGTACTTCTTTGCTTTATCAAAGCCGTCGATGGTGATCTCCTCACGGTTGTCCCACCACTCGACAGCCGGGGCAAAGTGCTCCAGCTTCATGGGCTTCGTCTTGGAGAAGTTTTTGTAGCCCTCCGGCATATCCAAGCGATAGAACCAGGTCTCCGTCGTGGGATGCGTCCGGTCGAAGAACAGAATGTTCGTTGTGATAGAGGTGTACGGCGCAAAAACGCTGTGCGGCATACGGATGACCGTATGGAGATTGAACTCGGACAGCAGCTTTTCCTTGATCGCCATTTTGGCATTATCTGTGCCGAACAGGAAACCGTCCGGCAGAATGATGGCGCAGCGCCCATTCTGCTTCAGCCGATACATGATGACCGACATAAAGAGGTCGGCGGTTTCGCTGCTGCGAAGGTCAGCCGGGAAATTCTGCTTCACGCCCTCTTTTTCGTTGCCGCCGTAAGGAGGATTCATCAGAATGACATCGAAGCGGTCGCTCTCCTTGTACTCACGCACATTCTTTTCCAGACTGTTGCCGTGGATGATGCGAGGGTTGTCGATGTCGTGGAGCAGCATATTTGTGGCGCACAGAAGGAACGGAAGCGCCTTCTTTTCGATGCCGTAAATGGAGTTGCTGTAAACCGTTCTGTCTTCAACAGTCTGCACCTGGGCATCCAGCACCTTCAGCGCAGAGGTAAGGAAGCCACCGGTTCCGCAGGCGAAGTCCGCAATAGACTCGCCGAGCTTGGGCTTGATCATCTGCACCATGAAGTCCGTGACCGCACGGGGCGTGTAGAATTCACCGGAGTTACCTGCGCTCTGCAGGCTGCGGAGGATCGTTTCGTAAATCTCACCGAAGGCGTGGCGGTCCTCGTACTCCTCAAAATCGATCTCGTCAATGACATTGATAACCTGGCGGAGCAGGATACCGTCCTTCATGTAGTTGTTGTTGTCCTCGAAGGCCGTACGGACAATGATCTGGCTCATGGGGGTGTTCTCATCGATTTCGATGGCTTTGAGTGTCGGGAACAGCTTTCCATTCACGAAGTCCAGAAGCGCATCGCCAGTGAGCGCCTTGCCATCCTTATGGTCGACGGCCCAATTCCGCCAACGCAGTTCCTCCGGGATGATGGAGGTGTAATTCTCGTCGTAAAACTCCCAGATCTCCTCCTTGGCGTCATACACCTTCAAAAAGAGAATCCAGACCATCTGCTCGATACGCTGGGCATCACCGTTGATGCCCGCATCATTCCGCATAATGTCCTGCAGTCGTTTTACCAGGTTATTTAAACTCATATCTTATATCTCCTTACGCAGCGTAGATTTCCTTCTGCAAATCACGGATCGCTTGAATGTACCCGTTTTTGCCACCGAACAGCTTTGCGATTTTCATGGGGGTGCCGAATTTGCGGAACGGGTCATTGGACAGAATTTCGAGGTTCTCGATGTCCTGAATGCCCTCGTTCATGTATTTGTCCAGCAACGCACTCAGAACTTCCTGTGCCAAGCCGGAGTACTTGTAGAGGTATCCACGCTTGCGGACATTGTTCGCCCGTTCTGCCTTCGTCAGCGGTGCCTTGTCGTAGGCAATGTGGCAGATAAGGTCGAAATCGTCAATATCCTTATTCCCGGCGATCTGCCGCAGCGCTTCCAGAAGGACGCCGCGCTCCTGCAGTTCGTCAATGATGGCTTGTTTCTTCTCCTCGGAATTCCAGGCACTAAGGAAAGAATCCAGGGTGGCATACTCGCCGAGGATGTTCTTCTTGGAGTAGTCCGTCACGCTTTCCGTGATGAGCTTGCCGTCCTTGTCGTAGTATTGGACACGCTCATTCAGGATCGTGACCTCGACACCACGTACCCGGAATTTATGCTTCTTTTCGGGCGGGTCGTCGGTGTCCCCACCGGGACCGGGAGTCGGGATGGGCGGCTTCGGCGGATCGATGGTCGGCTCTTCGCCGGGATCATCGCTATCATCAATGATAGAGATCGGGTCGCCATCGAATTCCGGGTCTGCAAAGAGTCGGCAGGCGTTGCGGAAATCCATGATGGTGAAATACTCTTTGCCATAATCGGGCTTGAGCCGTGTGCCACGACCGATGATCTGCTTGAACTCGGTCATGGAATTTATGTTGTTGTCCAGAACGATGAGCCGGCACGTTTTGCAGTCCACGCCAGTCGTCATCAGTTTGGAGGTCGTAACGATCACGGGATATTTGCTGTCCTCTGCGATAAAGTAGTCGAGCTGCGCCTTGCCCTCGGCGTTGTCACCGGTGATGCGCATGACATACTTGGCATTCTCCGCCACCAGGTCACTGTTCTCGTTCACGAGCGCCTGCCGCATTCGCTCGGCATGGTCGATGTCTACACAGAAAACGATGGTCTTGGCAAAGCGGTCGTTCTCCTTCAAAAAGCGAGTGATGCGCTTTGCCACGGCGGTGGTACGCTCATCAATGATGAGGTTTTTATCATAGTCCTTGGTGTTGTACTCCCGGTCCTCGATCTCGTAACCGTAGATGTCGTGCTGTCCTGCCGTGGGACGCCAACCTTCCAGGTCTTTATCCAGGCCGACACGGAGGACTTTGTACGGAGCGAGGAAGCCGTCGTCGATACCTTGTTTCAGACTATATGTATAAATGGGTTCGCCGAAGTAAGAGATATTGGATACCTCTTTTGTTTCCTTGGGTGTAGCAGTCATACCGATCTGCGTGGCGCTGTGGAAATATTCGAGTATCCTGCGCCAACGGGAGTCCTCCTTGGCGCTGCCACGGTGACACTCATCAATGACGATGAGGTCAAAGAAATCCGGCTGGAATGCTCGGAACGGCTCTTCGTTCTCGTCACCCGCCAACTGCTGATAGAGGGACAGATACAGCTCATAGGAGCTATCCAGCTTTTTGCCCTCGATTTTCGTCATGACCTTTGCAAAAGGCTTGAAGTCCTGTTGCATGGTCTGGTCAACGAGGATGTTGCGGTCAGCAAGGAACAGGATCTTTTTCTTTCGACCGGATTTCCAAAGGCGGTGGATGATCTGAAACGCAGTATAGGTCTTGCCGGTACCGGTCGCCATAACGAGGAGGATACGATCCTGCCCACGGGCTACTGCATCAACGGTGCGGTTGATGGCGATACGCTGATAGTAGCGAGGGGTCTTATCACCAGGCTGGAAATAATACGGCTCGGTAATGAGCTGCTCCTGCTCCGGCGTGAAGTGCTCGTCGCCGATATGCCGTTGCCAGAGATCCTGCGGCGAAGGAAACTGCTCAAGCGTCAGTTCACGCTCTTTCCCGGTTTTCATATCGTGTTCCAGGAAACCGTCGCCATTCGAGCTGTACACAAACGGAATGTCCAGCACTTCGGCATATTCGATGGCCTGCTGCATCCCGGCTCCAACGCTGTGCCGGTTATCTTTCGCCTCGACAATAGCCAGCGGGATATTGGGCTTGTAGTAAAGCAGATAGTCTGTGCGCTTTCTCTTTCCTCTGGCGGTGACATTTCCGCGGACGATGACACGACCGTCCGTGAAGTTGTACTCCATGCGGATCTGCTTCTGCCTGTCCCAGCCAGCGCCCTCAATGGCTGGGGTAATAAACTGAAGTTTGATGTCCTCCTCAGTCATTTCATGTTTTTTCATAAGGTCGCCCATGCCAATGCCTCCTTCTGTTGCTTCCGATAACTCAAAATTATCGGAAGTTAATGGGGGTAAAAGAGCGCAGCGCGGCTGCGGACTTTTACAAAATAAACTTGATCTATTTGTAGATGCCTTTATTCATCTTTTGTGACTTCCATGATGTCACCGATATCGACGCCCAATGCACAGCAAACTCTTACAAGCACATCGAGCCGTACATACTCATCTTTTGCGAGCTTTGTAACTGCTGCAGGACTGAGGTCTGCCGCCTCTTGCAGGTCTTTCTTCTTCATACCCCGATCGATAAGCAGCTTAAATAATTTCTTGTAAGAAACGCCCATTTGACCGTCCTCGCTTTCTGCACATACTAATTTAAGATTATTATATCACAAATCCTGCTGAAAAACAAGATAATCCTCAAATTTGTGAAGAAAACTTTCATGTTTCGGAGAGTATATTCCAGCACGGAACACTCTTCCGCTTGGCATAATCAATCGTGTTCTTGGTGCCACTGGGCTGACCGTTGAACACAGCAATTACCAGAGCCGAATGGTCGACCATCCACTCATTGCGGATCTGGAAGCAGGCTCTGCTGTACCCCGGACAGATAAAACGAACAAGGTCGGCGGCGGCAAGAATGACATTGTACCGTCGTTGCCATTCGGCACTCCATCCACGCTCAAAGCCTTCGTATGGGCTGGCACAAATCAGTTTTACATTCGCACCCTCTTTCCGCAGACGCAGCACGATCTCAGCCGCCCAGATATCCACCCCACGAGCCATGCCGGAAATAAATACATTCTTGCCATCGGCAATTGCCTCTTTGATCGCAGTTTCCAGAGCCTTCACGATCACGCTTTCAGACTGTTTCAGTTTCTCTGGGCGGTGGCCAGTAAAACACACTCTGTGCATCCGTTTCTGTTCCTCGGTCAGCATTGTCATCCCTCCGTACTGAATTCCCGTTTTTATACAGTTTAACATAACGGTATGCTCAGTACAAGTAGCCAGTACAATACCTTTTAGTTTGCGGGTAAAATAATTACAGGAAGGGTGGTGATGCTATGGACACGCACGAGAGGCTCCGGCAGCTCTTAAACGAGCGCGGGTGGACTGAGTATAGGCTGGCAAAGAACTGCGGCTTATCCGAGTCCACGATTGCGAATATTTATAGGAGGAATACAGTCCCCTCACTCGCAACGCTGGAAGCGATCTGTAAGGGATTCGGCATCACGATGGCGCAGTTCTTTGCCGAGGGTGAGATGGTCGAAATCAACCCAGAACTCAAAGAGCTGTTTGAAAACTGGGTCAACCTCACACCGGAACAAAAGAAAGCGGCGAACCAGATGCTGAAAGCCATGAATAAGGACAAGTAAATCACCGATGTTGAAATAAGGAGCTGAAAGGCTTCTTATTTTTTTGCTCCCAATACCGTTAATCTGAGCACTATATACCATTTAAGTTAACGGTTTTTATATTTCCACGATATAATAGAATTCGCCGGCTCCGAGCTGCGGTGTGGGCTTATCTGCCTACATAATCTGCGGCAGGAGGAGGTGAACCTATGAAGATAACGAAAAAACAACCACTTCGACCTCGCGGTCGCAGCGAGGAAAAAAGGCAGTCCACCAAGAATGCCATCCGTGATGCATACATCAACGGTCCGCAAAAGGAGGTACAGATCATTCCTGCAAAAAGGGATATGGAAGCGGAAACCGAAAAGAAAAAACTTCGTGTGTGTGCGTACTGCCGTGTCAGCACGGATGAGGACACTCAGGCAAGCAGTTACGAGCTTCAAGTTCAAAACTATACCCGTATGATCCAGGAGAATCCGGAATGGGAGTTTGCCGGTATTTTCGCCGATGAGGGCATTTCCGGCACTTCCGTTCTGCACCGTGAGCACTTTCTCGAAATGATCGAGAAATGCAAAGCGGGAGAGATCGACCTTATCATCACGAAGCAAGTCAGCCGTTTTGCCAGAAATGTGCTTGACAGTCTGAACTACATTTTCATGCTGCGAAAGCTCGACCCGCCTGTGGGCGTGTACTTCGAGACCGAGAAGCTCAACACGCTGGATAAGAGCAGCGATATGGTCATTACCGTATTGAGCCTTGTGGCGCAAAGTGAGTCCGAGCAAAAATCCAACAGTCTGAAATGGTCATTCAAGCGCCGAAGGGCGCAGGGGCTTGGGATCTATCCAAGTTGGGCTCTGCTCGGCTATCGGCTGGATGATGAAAAGAGCTGGGAAATCGTAGAGGATGAAGCGGATATTGTCAGAACCATATACAGTCTCTACCTGGACGGCTATTCATCCACGCAAATTGCGGAATTGCTGACAAAAAGCGGCATTCCCACTGTAAAAGGTCTATCGGTTTGGAGTTCCGGCAGTGTCCTGGGCATCCTCAAAAACGAAAAATACTGTGGGGACGCCTTGTGTCAAAAAACAGTTACGATAGACTTTTTCACGCATAAGAGTGTAAAGAACAACGGCATAGAACCGCAGTATTTCGTTGAGGGGCATCATATCCCCATCATCGAGAAAAACGACTGGCTGTTGGCACAGCAGATCCGTAAAGAACGACGGTATCGGAAACGGCGCAGCACCCACCGGAAGCCACGCATCGTGGTCAAGGGAGTACTGTCCGGCTTCATGATCGTCGACCCATCGTGGGACGAGGAGTATGTGGACAATCTACTTATCTCTGCGACCCAAAAACCAGAACCCGCCTCGGCCGTTGCCGAGGAGGACGAAAACTTTATTGTAATTGAGAAGGAGTAACTACCATGTTTGAGAAATTTTCTGTCATCGATCTTATTAAAACCCGTTCCGCCTCTGTCTGCACTTTCGCAGGCAATGTTGTGAAGTTCAATGTGCAGACCGCACAGGAGCTCCGCTTCCCAGAGTACATCCAGTTCCTGATCGAGCCGAAGTCGAAACAGTTCGCCATCCGTGCCTGCAAGGAGGACGCTCCGAATGCCGTGCGCTTCTCCAAGCCGGAGGGCGAGCAGAAAGCGCAGATCAAAATCAGCAACGCCACGGTTGTGGATATGGTCAGAAAGTTGATGGACTGGAATGCCGAGGATAACTGGAATGTCCCCGGTATTTACTTTGCCGAAGAGCAGGGCATCATGTATGCGCTGGAATCAGCATACGCACCCAGGGCGAAAGGTGGCTGGGCGGCTCGTCGTGAGCGTGAAGCCGCAGCAGCTCTCGCGGAAAGTTCCATAGATAATGAGGAGGTCAACAACTAAGTGAAAGATGCCGGACTGCCCATGTTTTTGGTGTCAGTCCGGCATCGTATTAGTTCTCGTCGACTTTGTCATTTTCGGTCATAGAGAGGTCTGTGTAGCAGTCCTTACTCTTGAAGCAACGTCTCAGATAATCGTGTCCGCCATCAACTGCACACGCCCCACAACTACAAGTCACATACTGGTGCCGGTCGGTGGATTCGATTTCGTCACCGCACAGATTGCAGCGAATCGCATTGCGTATGATTTTCATGGTTCTTCTCCTCGCAGTTCTAACTCCAAAACAATGCGCCCAACCGGATTTTTCGGCTGACAACCACATTCTTTAAAAACGGTGCCATATAGTTCCCGCATTTGTTCCAACGACGCTTGTGTGATCTGGCACCAAATATGCTGGTTATGTAGCACATTAACCCTGACACATGAGCCTTGACGATTCTGGAGGCCCTCATAAATATTTAGTCCGTCTTGAATGAGAACAGCATATTGGGACCGATTGTTATCATCGACGCTTTTTATATCCTCCGTATCGTTGAACAGTGGAAATGTAATGCCATCGCTTGGAGTATTAAGCCTGGCATAACGGCTCTTGTAAATTTCATCCTCAACCGCTTTGGTTATCCCTGATACCATTCTGAACAGTATTCGATCATAAGGGATAAAGTCCAGTGTCACCTCTGGCGGGAGATGGTTTTTACAGACTGTAGCAATATGTAAAAGTTGCTCACGCATTTCAGCAGCCATGGTATTAAGGCTATCATACGCTACCGCTTCATAGTCCTTGTCCTTATGAGCATAATTTTTATCTCGCTGATAGTACACTTCTGTGACAATCGAATCCTTACTGCGGATAGCTTGCTTTTCCTTTTTTGATAGATACACATTATCCAAGAGGACACAGCAACATATATAAAAAGTTTGCCTGTTACTGTTCACGTAAGCCCGGACAGGGATGTGCTCCAGCTCTGGTAAAACGTCAGCAATATACATTATGCTATCCACGCTTTTTTTGGCATCCAGCAAATAGCGTGCCAGTTCCCATTTCGTCATGTTTCATACCCCCTCTCTTTCTGCACGAGTACACAGCTTTCCAAGTTGTCGGCTGCGTTTTTTATGTTCTCCTCATCGCCTCTCTACAAACCATCGTCCGATGTTGTTTCCGGTAAGGTCTGCGCTGCGCTCGAAAAACAGATAACTCTGGTGACCGCCAATCCATATCGTATAGCGGTCGCCCTGGCCTCCGGCTTTCAGCGCAGGAGCTTGACGGATATCGGATACACGGTCTATCTCATATTTCTCGCCGTCCTCCCAAGTGATGATCCTTGGAAACATCGTGCCGTCCGCTGCAAAATCTGCTTTGACGGCTACATACACTTTCGGCGGCTTAGTCGCAGTAGCAGTCTGCATCATCCGGCACCTCCATATTGGCGAGAAAATTATTCTGCGCCGTTATCGGCGGCTCTATCAGCTTGTATCCCTTCCACTTCATTACCCTGAACTTAAAGTCGAGCAGCTCAACAGGAACCAGAAGTTTGGCAGCCGCCGAGAAAAATGTTGTATCTCTGTTTAATGTATTAAGAACCTTTTCGTCATCCAGAAGATATTCTGCGGCGAAGAGGTTCGCTTCTTTTTCTGTAAGAGAGCTCTCGTCAAAGAGCCCTATATCGTGAAATGCCTTGACGCCCGATTTGCGATGAAGTACTGCGTGCCCCAGCTCATGCGAAACGATAATCCTTTGGATAACGACCGGCAGGTTGCAGTTGACGGTAATCGTGCGTATCCGCTTGCTCTCAAGATAGAACCCCTTGATGGCGTCGGGGTCTGTTCCGAGCGGCTGATAGAGCAATTTGATACCCATATCTGCGCACAGGCGAAACGGATCGCGCTCACAGTACTTTCTCTGCAGAGACTCAACTGCCTCGCACACATCTGCGTATGACATTGCCACACCCCCTTGTATCTGAAAAGGGTATAAAAATCCCTTTGTGAGCGTTGAATGCAAAAGTGAAAGTCATATGAAGTATCACCTTGCGCATTCAACGTCCATTACAGAGCCGTTTGAGGGTCAATTCGACATCGAATCAAGCCCTTTTCACGGCAGATTTCATGTATTTAAGCATAGCAAAGCAGACGAGATGAAGGCCTTCATTGCAGAAGTGAACGTCACCTCGCCAGAACGGATTTTGTACGGTCACTTCCTGCTTTGCTATTGCTGCTTACTTCTTTTTCAGCAGTCGAGGTGTCAGATCCACCTCATCTGCCGGTATTGCCTTGAGTCCCATCGCTTCCTTTAGCTTCAGGAACTCCTCGCTGTCCGCAAGCTCAAACGGCGTCTTGCCGCCCAGCTTGCTGCGTCTGGTGCTGTTGATGTGGTTGAGCAAAAGAATGATATCTTCCTGCGTGTAGGGGCTGAAGCTCTTCCCGCGAGGGAGAACATAGCGGATATACTCGTGGTTCTTCTCTACATGAGGTTTCTGCCAGGATGCCTGTGGGTCACAGTAGTAGATCCTTGTCCGTCGCTGGCCGTCCACAGCGAATTCCATTTCTCTGGTGTGCTTGAACTCAGAGCCGTTGTCAGTCAAGATTATCGGAAACAACTTCCGGAAGGTGTCCAAGCCCAGCGCCGCTGTCAACCAGTCAAATTGTTCCACTACGGTTTCTGCTTTACCATCCCGCATTAGAAAAATCAGCATCAGGTTTTGCTCTACGAAAAGCAGAGTCAGCATTCGTTTTCCCTGTTCCCGGCAGCCCTTTACTGTGTCCATTTCCACATAGGTTGCCTTGGGGTGCCGTGCCATGTAGGTGAAGAAGTCTTCGTAAGTCCTGCCCTCTCCCGGAATCGATGTAGTTGTACAGTGTTCGCTGGCTTACCGGAAGCTCTGCTCCATGCTCCGCATAGATGTGAGTCAGGGGCTGACCCTTCTTAATGAGCGGTGTTACCAGAGCATCCAGAGCTGCCATCGCTTCCTTTTGCATCTGCGGCTTGTTTCTGGCCTCTGCGTACCGGCGCTTTGCCACAGCATCTGCTTGCTGTGCGGTGTAGTATGCTCTGTCGGACTTGCATTTTCTGCGTCTGCTGCAAACATTGCAGACGTAGGGCGGTTTCTGCAACTCCTTGCAAGGATCGTCATTGTATGCCTTACATACTGTCTGGCAGTCCACTTCTTTGCAGGTGTAGCACATTTGGTGGCAATTTTCCTTCCCACACAAACTGCCTCGTCTGCATCCTGTGGCGTTTCGGCAGCGTTTTCCTAATGGATGTTCACCGAGGATCTTTGTGGCGTTCCTTCGCAATTCTTCCGACACATATCGTCGGCTTTTGTGGATTTGCTCGGCTATTTCACTCAGGCTTTTTCTCGCATATATCCCTGCTTCGATTTCTATTCGATCCGACAATGTCATTCGACTCATGTTTCCCTGCTTTCCGCAGGATGTGACCGAAACTATTATACCGCTTATTGCAGAGGTGAACGTCACCCTATAACCACTTTTTTACCCCCAAAATGTTACCTTCACTTTTGCAATCAA
>ERZ1673702.3479-NODE-3479-length-12225-cov-21.258587_pt1 | contig 12225 bp, 9 predicted proteins | sample MGYA00580232_ERZ1673702 | MGnify/ENA primary metagenome ERZ1673702 (study PRJEB41218, sample SAMN15661792) | gut metagenome | host: Homo sapiens | place: Canada: London | collected 2015-08-20/2019-03-30 | study: EMG produced TPA metagenomics assembly of... | reverse complement strand
TTGAATAATGGATGTGCCCACCCTTGAGCTTTTATTTTTTTAGAACTATTACTTAAAAACATGACAAAGAAAGAAAACAATTTTCCTCCGGTGAAAGTTGCGATATTGATTGACGGAGGTTTTTTTATTAAACGATTCAACGCTCAGTATAATAAGGATAAAAAGAAAAAGGGTGAGGAAGTGGCTGAAATGTTATATACGATGGCCATGAAACATGTTGGGGGAAAGAATACACTATATAGAATATTTTATTATGATTGTTATCCGTTGGATAAGAAGTCGCATAATCCTATAACAAAGCGTTCTATTGATTTCAGCAGGAGCGATGAATATGTTTTTAAGATGGATTTGATAAATGCTTTGAAAAAGAAACGAAAGGTCGCTTTAAGAATGGGAACGCTAAAAGATAATCATAATTGGATGATACGTCCTAATACTGTGAAAGAGTTACTTAACGGCAAGAAAGAAATAAAAGATTTACAGGAGGGAGATGTCTATTTGGATGTAAAACAGAAAGGTATAGATATGAAAATCGGTACAGATATAGCGTCATTAGCCTTAAAAGGGTTTGTAGATACTATTGTATTGTTTTCTGGTGATTCAGACTTTGTTCCGGCTGCTAAATTAGCCAGAAGAGAGGGTATTGATTTTATTCTTGACCCAATGGGAGCAAATGTAGAACCACAGTTATTTGAACATATAGACGGAATGCAAAGTGCAACTCCTTTCTATTCAAAAAAAAGTAAATAGAATGATTTGAAAATTTCAATTCTAATTCCACCGATTTCGGTTGGTTTAAAAGCATTAAGCGGTAATTCCCAACGGTTTTACCGCTTTTTTTATGTTTATATATGGAAGAAGATAAGTTGAACATATTGCTTGAACAGGCTGATGATGTGCCTCACTGGTATTTTTGCCGTTTGCTTGCTGTGATGCGATGGAACGTATAGAGAGGTTCATTTATAGACTGATACCCTTTGTCGTGCTGGCAAGGGTGATATCGTTGTGCATTTAGGTTGTTTCCTTGTTTTTAATCTAATTTTTTTCTTTATCTTTGCAATAAATATAGTCCCCGATATTAAAAAACGGGGACTAAAACAGGGGCTATATAAAGAGATCTATTAATTTCAAATAAATTAAAAAAAGTGACGTCAAGTATGTACAACGCAGATATTGGTATATATTAAACTATAAAAATATCTAAAATTGTTCTCGCATGCTCCACTTTTTAATGAGAAAATGAAGGTCTGCGGAGCAGGTCTTTTTTAACTTAAAGACTATAAATATGTTAATTTATAATACAACTTATCAAACAGGTATTGACGATGCGCGTAATTTTGTCATTTGGCTTAGTGAAAGCTACATTCCCGAAGTGGAAAAAACGGGAATATTGCAAAATCCCCGTCTTACGCACATCCTTAGTCATAAAGAGCAGGATTCAGAATGTTTTTCATTGCAATGGGAGGTGGAAGATACAGCGACCTTACACCGCTGGCATACTCAGCAGGGGATGCATCTGAATGAGGAAATGATGAAGATATTTAAAGATAAGGTGGTTGGCTTTCCCACTTTGATGGAGGTGATTAAGTGATTCAGCCGGTAAAAGAGAAAATCATTCTGGGTATAGATCCTGGAACAACCATAATGGGGTATGGCCTGCTGAAAGTAGTAGGTACTAAACCGCAGGTAATGACTATGGGGGTCATTGATCTTCGTAAATATGGTGACCATTATTTAAAACTGCGCCGTATTTTTGAACGGGTGGTTGGTATAATAGAAGCTTATTTACCTGATGAGTTAGCTATTGAGGCGCCTTTTTTTGGAAAAAATGTGCAGTCGATGTTAAAATTAGGGAGGGCACAGGGAGTGGCTATGGCTGCTGCTTTGAGCCGTGATATTCCTATAACAGAATATGCGCCGTTGAAGATAAAGATGGCGATAACCGGTAATGGGCAAGCCAGCAAGGAACAGGTCGCTGATATGTTGAAAAGGATGTTACATATACCGGAGAGTGATATGCTGCCTTTTATGGATGCAACAGATGGGTTGGCGGCTGCTTATTGTCATTATTTACAAATGGGCAGACCGACATTGACTAAAGAATATTCCGGCTGGAAAGATTTTATAAATAAGAATCCTGATAAAATAAAAAGATAAGATTATGAATGTGAGACATGTTATTTGGGCATCAATTGTTTCTACTACTATTAGTTGTCAGTCTGTGAAAAAAGAATATAATTCGTTTGATGAATATCCTGTCCGTGAAGATGCGCTGACTGAAATGGAGTACTCACCTGCCGAAACAAAGTTTTCACTTTGGGCTCCTACAGCGGAAGAGGTGCGTGTCCTTTTATTTGAATCGGGTAATGAAGGTTCAGCTTCTAATACTTTTCCGATGGAGATGGGAGAGAATGGTACCTGGACTATTTCAATAAAAGAGGACCTGAAGGGTAAATTCTATACCTTTAATGTGAAGGTGAACGGGAAATGGTTAGGAGACACTCCGGGAATTATGGCAAAAGCCGTAGGGGTAAATGGTAAGCGGGCAGCTGTGCTTGATCTTCGTTCTACAGATCCGGAAGGATGGGAGAACGATGTGCGTCCTCCTTTGAAGAATTATGCTGATATTATGGTTTATGAAATGCATCATCGCGATTTCTCTTTGGATTCTGTTTCTGGAATTCAAAATAAAGGCAAGTTCCTGGCTTTGACAGAGCAGGGTACTATCAGTTCTTCAGGCGAGAAGACAGGTATTGACCATTTGAAAGAACTGGGAATTACCCACGTACATTTATTGCCGTCGTATGATTATGCCTCGGTGGATGAAACAAAACTGGACAAGGCCCAATATAATTGGGGGTATGATCCGCAAAATTACAATGTGCCTGACGGTTCTTATTCTACAGATCCTTATAAACCCGATGTCCGTATCAGGGAATTCAAACAAATGGTACAAGCTTTACATAAGGCGGGAATCAGAGTGGTGCTTGATGTGGTGTATAATCACACCTTCAATACAGACGAAAGCAATTTCGAACGTACGGTTCCCGGTTATTTCTATCGCCAGACGAAGGACGGGCAATGGGCAAATGGTTCGGGATGTGGAAATGAAACGGCAAGCGACCGCGCCATGATGCGTAAATATATGATAGAATCTATTTTATATTGGATTAATGAATATCACATAGACGGCTTTCGTTTTGACTTGATGGGGATACATGATATTGAAACCATGAATGAGATACGTGCGGCTATTGATAAAATAGATCCGTCTATTTTTATGTATGGTGAAGGATGGGCTGCCAGTTCTCCTCAATTAGAGGCAGACAGACTGGCGATGAAAGCCAATGTGGAAAAGATGCCCCGTATCGCCGCTTTCTCAGATGAAATGCGTGATGGATTGCGAGGTGGTTGGGATGATGATACTAAAGGAGCTTTTCTAGTAGGGGAGCCAGGACACGAAATGAGTATCAAATTTGGAATTGTGGGAGCTATCGAACATCCGCAGGTTATAAGTGATTCTGTGAATTATAGTAAGAAACCTTGGGCGTTACAACCTACCCAGATGATAAGTTATGTAAGTTGTCACGATGACATGTGTCTTGCCGATCGTCTGAAAGCTACCATGCCAGATGCTTCGGTAGAGGAACTGGCAGCTTTGCAGAAGTTAGCGGAAACATTTGTCTTTACTTCACAAGGAGTACCGTTTATATTTGCAGGGGATGAGATGATGCGTGACAAGAAGGGAGTTCATAATTCTTATAATAGTCCCGACAGTATTAATACGATAGATTGGAAAAATAAGACCGTGCATAAAGATGTGTTCGAATATGTGAAAGGTTTAATAGCCATGCGTAAAGCACATCCCGCTTTCCGTATGGGGGATGCTGATATGGTACGTAGGCAATTGGAGTTTTTACCTGTAAAAAATACGAATGTGGTTGCCTTTATCTTGAAAGACAATGCAAATGGTGACTCATGGAAAAATATCATCGTAGCTTTGAACAGCCGTGCAGAGCCTGTCAAGTTGGACATTCCGTCGGGTAAATACACTGTAATCTGTAAGGATGGCAAAATAAACATGAAAGGCCTGGGACAGGTTTCAGGTGCTGAACTTATGGTACCGGCACGCTCTGCAATGATTATACATCAATAGAAAAAGGCTCAAAGAAGATTAATAAAGACTTTGTCGTACAGACTAAAACACATAATACGAATGGAAAAGACATGGAGATGGTTTGGGAGGAAAGATAAGATAACGCTTCCCATGCTTAGACAAATCGGGGTGGAAGGAATTGTGACCGCCCTTCATGATGTACCTAATGGTGAAATATGGACTTTGGAAGCTATTAAGAGTTTAAAAGATTACATTGAATCTTACCAATTGCGCTGGTCGGTGGTAGAAAGCCTGCCGGTAAGTGAAGCTATCAAATATGCCGGTCCTGAACGGGGTCAATTGATAGAAAACTACAAAGTAAGTCTGGCCAACTTAGGTAAAGCGGGTATCAAGACCGTATGCTATAATTTCATGCCCGTCATTGATTGGATACGTACCGATTTGGAACATCCTTGGGAGGACGGGACCAGTTCTTTGTACTTTGACAAGATCCGGTTCGCTTATTTTGATTGTATGATTCTTCAGCGTGAAGGGGCGGAGAAAGACTATACCGATTCGGAATTACAACAGGTGCGTGAATTGGATAAGACTATAACCGAAACCGAGAAAAACGAATTGGTCGATACCATTATAGTCAAGACGCAGGGATTTGTAAATGGTAATATAAAGGAGGGAGACCGGCATCCGGTAACCATATTCCGCCGTCTTTTGTCTTTGTATGATGGGATAGACCGTGATGCCCTGCGTGAAAACTTACGTTATTTCTTGCAGGCTGTCATGCCGGTGTGTGATGAATATGGCATAAATATGTGCATTCATCCGGACGATCCCCCTTTCCAGGTATTGGGCTTGCCGCGTATTGTGACCAGTGAGGAAGATATCACCTGGCTCCTCCATGCGGTTGATAACTCGCATAACGGGCTGACATTCTGCGCCGGTTCGCTCAGTGCCGGATTGCATAACAACGTACCTTCGTTGGCACGTATGTTTGCGCACCGTACTCATTTTGTACATTTGCGCAGTACCAATGCATTTCCCAACGGGAATTTTATAGAAGCATCTCATTTGGGAGGGCGTGCTCATGTGATAGAGTTGATCCGTATTTTTGAGAAAGAACGTCCGGGTGTCCCGATGCGTGTGGATCATGGGCGCATGATGCTGGATGATGCCGGCAAAGGATACAACCCGGGTTATTCGTTTCATGGCCGTATGATGGCCTTGGCTCAGATAGAAGGCATGATGGCGGTTATCAACGAGGAATCAAAACTTAAATCCTAGATTGACGTACATACTCACTTTATTGGCTCGGTTTGCATAGTTCAGTGATGCCTCTAAGGGCCCGAACATACTATCCAAACCGTAGCCGATACCGCAGCCGAACATGGTATCCTGTTCCAACAGATACCTCAGCTTGCTTGCACTCAGCGCATAATTTCCCGTTAGCGTCAGATAATGTACACTTCCCATCCGTTGGCGGAATTTCATGCTTCCTATCAGTAGCGTATTTCTCATTAATTCCACATTGTTTATTCCCACAAACGGTAGTTGTTGTTGCAGGAAGCGTCCTTGCACATCTCCACCCATTGCATTAAGTTTGGAATATGGAATATCTTTTCCTATCAGGAATCGGCCGTAAATGGCAGGCAGTATGGAGAATCTGCGTGTAACAGGAACCACTCCCTGGCAATAACCTTTTATGGCTGAAAAAGGGGCATGGCCGTCATATCCGGTAAAGTTGTCGGTATAAAGCGAATAAGAGGCTCTTGCCGATATGCCTTTGGTTGGGAAGTACGCCTTGTCGAAAGTCTCGTAATGCATTTGTGCGAAATAACTGAAGAAGTGTTCTGTTCCTACGTCAAAACCCTGATTGCCTTCCTGGTATAAAAATTTGTCATAGTCATACAATTCATACCTTAATCCGATAGCAAAACGCACATTCTTGTACCATACATCCGAGAATGACAGTTCCCCCAAATGGTAGCGGAAAGTGGAGTTATGTGACTTATCTCCATAACGATAGAAATTAATATCATTGTATTGAAACATATATGCCAGCCCGATATTCTTCAAAGGAGCCGGTTCAAATCCATAATCTATGCGCGCGGCATAACGTTTTCCCAGTCGTCCTGTCAAAGACAGCGTAGTGGGTACTTTTCCCCGGAAATTGCTGGTGACATTAATCAGCAGACTGGCTGTTTCTTCCGAATCAAAACGAATCCCTACGTTTAGTTTATTCTCATATTTCTTGCTTAGAAGGAAATGTAAATTATAGCCTCCGCCGGGGGCTTCGGGCAGATTATAAGTGGCGCTGGAATATTCCAGGTTAGAACACAATATGGCCGTTGCTTCTTCTATGCGGCGGATGCTTATTTCAGAATCCTCCTTTAAATCACAGCGTTTCAACAGCCATCGCTTGTCTTTCTCGTCCAGCCCGTCGAAAGTGATTTCTTTTATATACACTTTGCGGCTGGGGGAGTACGGATAGCTGGGAAGAGGTTTCGGCATATAGGTGCTGTCCAGACCCAGTTCCTGCTTCAGCTTCATTAAAGCACCTTCTTGTGCCAGTGCCGCTTCTTCTCCCCGACGGATCAGTGTATCCACTGCATTAGGTGTGAAGCTGGCAGCTGAATATCCTTCCACATTCACCTTGATATAAGCATTGGTCTCTTCCAGGTTCTTTTTATAAAGCTGTAATCCCATCAAGTTGATGAGCTGCCCCAAAATACTGCCGGCGCTATTCAGTTCGTTGGCAGGCTTCAAGTCACTTTGTACGTCTACTCCTATAATAATATCCGCCCCCATGGCACGCGCAACATTTACAGGGTAGTTATTTACCACACCTCCATCCACTAGAACCATACTGTCCAGCCGGACTGGAGTGAATACTCCCGGTATGGCCATACTAGCCCTCATGGCCGTAGCCAGTACACCCTTATGAAAATTTACCTCGTTGCCATTTACAATATTCTCGGAAACACAGGCGAAGGGAATAGGCAACTTGTTGAAATCGATGGAATCATGATATCCTACGGTCAGCTCGCTGAACAGGTTTGCCAAGTTTTGTCCCTTTATCAATCCTCCTATGGCTTGTGTTTTGGCATCTTTTCCGAATGGAAGAGAGAATACATACTTTTCAGCGGCCTCCCGTTCCGCCATATTTTGTTCACTGCGTGGTATTTTGTCACTCAGCAGAAAAGTCCAGTCTTGCCGGCGAACCATGCTGTCTAATTGTTCGGGAGTATAACCGATGGAGTAAAGTCCGCCTATGATTGATCCCATGCTGGTTCCTACTACATAATCTATGGGAATGCCGGCTTTTTCTATGACCTTTAAAGCACCTATATGTGCCATTCCTTTGGCTCCTCCGCCACTGAGAACTATACCCACCTTCTTTCGGGAGTGTGGTTGGGCTGTTATGTGAACGGAGATACAAAGTAACCCTGCTGCTATTAACAAGGTAGAGAATTTCATCTTTTTCATCTTACTATAAATCTAGTCTAAGTTAAAAAACAAAAACAGTGCAAAGATGGTTTAATCTTTCAGCTTTTACAAGTGCTGATTGTCACAGATATTGGTCTATTTTGCTGCTGAGATTTCAAAGATAAGAAATTGTACCGGAAAAAAGAATTTTGTATATCGCTTTTTTGTCGTACCTTTGTCTGTGTAACGAAAAAAGTATGGATAATTTTGCAGCAATAGACTTCGAGACGGCAAATAATGAACGTACCAGCATATGTAGTGTAGGGGTGGTTATTGTGAGAAATGGTGAGATAGCCGACCGGTTCTACAGCCTCGTTCATCCCGAACCGGATTACTATTTGTATTGGAACACCCGTATTCATGGATTGACACAGGAAGATACTGCCCATGCTCCTGTTTTTTCGGAAGTATGGAAGCAGGTTGCCCCTAAAATAGAAGGGCTTCCGCTGGTTGCGCATAACAAAGCCTTTGATGAGGGGTGTTTGAAAGCCGTGTTCCGTACTTATTGTATGGATTATCCTGATTATGACTTTTATTGTACCTATCAGGCTTCCCGGAAGCTGAAAGGGTTGAGAAACCACCAGTTACATACAGTGGCCGGTTTTTTTGGTTTTGAATTGGAGAATCACCATCATGCGCTGGCTGATGCTGAGGCGTGTGCATGGATTGCCAGACAGATTCTGTGAGTTATAATTAAAGATTTATGATTTCTGAAACCCATGATACAAGAAGATACTTATAAAACCATTACAGACATTGCCGAAGGCATATATACGGAGAAACGGAGTAAATTTATAGCTATTGCCATTCCGGTACGTACCATAGAGGAAATAAAGCAGCATCTTGACGCGTATCAGAAGAAATATTACGATGCCCGTCATGTGTGTTACGCTTATATGCTGGGGCATGAAAGGAAGGATTTCAGAGCAAATGATAACGGAGAGCCTTCGGGTACCGCAGGAAAGCCTATTTTGGGGCAAATAAATTCCAATGAGTTGACGGATATCCTTGTTATAGTAGTCCGTTACTTTGGAGGTATAAAATTGGGAACCAGCGGACTGATTGTCGCTTACAAGGCCGCCGCTGCCGAAGCAATAGCTGCTGCTGATATAGTGGAAAGAACAGTGGATGAAGAAATCACCGTATCCTTTGAATATCCTTTTATGAATGATATCATGCGCATTGTGAAAGAGGACGAGCCTGCCATCTTGGAGCAATCGTATGATATGGATTGCCTGATGAGGCTCCGGATACGTAAATCCATGATGGGAAAACTCCGTGCACGTCTGGAGAAGGTGGAAACTGCCCGTATTATTGAATAACTCTGTCGGTACGTCGATATTTTTGGGGCCATATTCACTGCGTTCACAGCAGATGAGAAGAATACGGAATGTGGCTGTAAAATGTCTTCCCCATATCAAATGAAACATATTTGTAATATAGATGAAATATTACAGATATACCGAACCTATATCTTTGCAGCCGTAAACAAAGAAAGTCACATTAATAAAAATGAGAAATACACTTGTAGCGTCTGCTTTTACAATGCTGAGTATTGCAACTGCTTCCGCACAGTTGACTATTCCTAAAGAATATCTGCCGGAAGTACATGGAACGATCCGCGGTAAATATGAACTTCAAACCACTAACGGAATGCAACGGTTCCAAGTACGTAACGCCCGTGTCAGTCTGGACGGGAAGGTTCTTCCGGTAATCGCTTATAAAGCTGAAATAGACTTGTCCGATGAGGGAAATATCAAGATGCTGGATGCATACGCCCGCTTTGTCCCCAATGATACATGGAATGTCACACTAGGACAGATGCGTGTGCCTTTCACCATAGACGCTCATCGATCTCCCCACCAACAATATTTTGCCAACCGTTCGTTCATAGCCAAACAGGTGGGGAATGTGCGTGATGTGGGGGCTACCGGAGCTTTCTCTTTAAAGGAGGGACTGCCGTTGAAACTGGAGGGCGGACTGTTCAACGGCTCCGGACTCACCAATCAGAAAGAGTGGCACAACACGTTGAATTATTCTGTTAAGCTTCAATTGATGCCGTGGAAAAATTATAACTTGACTTTGAGTACCCAGAAAATACATCCCGATAAAATCAGCATTTATATGTATGATATCGGTACTTACTACGAGTTTGATAATTGGCATATAGAAGCCGAATACCTTTATAAAACTTATGCGAAAAACTCATTTGATGATGTACATGCTTTCAACGCCTTTGTCAATTACGACTTGTTTATCAAGAAAGGTCTGTTTCAGAAAATTTCATTTTTAGGACGTTATGACAGTATGGGAGATCATAGTAACGGTAATGCGGATGAGGATGGTAAACTTTACATTACCGATTATTCCCGCCAGCGTGTGACTGGAGGTGTGACGTTAAGCTTTGGAAAGGCTTTTCAAGCGGATTTGCGTCTTAATTATGAAAAATATTTTTATGATAAACTTTCTTTGGCAAAGGAGTCTGAACAAGACAAGTTTGTTATGGAATTAATGGTACGGTTCTGAAAAAAGTAGGGCAAGTAGGGGACCCTACTTTTCCCGGAACTCACCGATATATCCGTGCTATCTTATCGGGAGACAAGCCTACCCCCATCTCTCTTTCATCATATCTTCCAGTTTCAGCAATTCATCCCTATACTGTGCAGCTTCTATAAATTCCAGCTTCTTGGCAGCTTCCTGCATCAGTTTCCGGGTACGTTCTATCGTTTTCTCCATCTGTGGCTTGGTCATATACTGAACAATCGGGTCGGCAGCCGTTGTATCGGAAGATGGCTCGATGTATGCCTTGGGGCCTTGAGTGGTTCCGGCAACTTCGTTGCTGTTGTTGCCCAACAAGGCAGCATTCCGCGCACGCTGTATCTGTTTGGGGGTGATTCCATGCTCTTCGTTATATGCCAGCTGTTTTTCACGACGGCGGTTGGTTTCGTCTATCGTTTTTTTCATGCTGTCCGTCATGCGGTCTGCATACATGATTACTTTTCCATTGATATTGCGGGCGGCGCGTCCTGCTGTCTGGGTCAGCGAACGGTGGGAGCGGAGGAACCCTTCTTTGTCTGCATCCAGAATGGCTACCAAAGACACTTCGGGCAAGTCCAGACCTTCACGAAGCAAATTCACACCCACCAGTACATCATAAACGCCCTGACGTAATTCATCCATAATCTTGACGCGTTCCAAAGTGTCCACATCGCTGTGGATGTAGTTGCAGCGGATGTCATTGCGCAGCAGATATTCGGTCAATTCTTCTGCCATGCGTTTGGTGAGCGTGGTCACCAGTACACGTTCTTCTTTCTCGATGCGTTGCTGTATCTCTTCCATCAGGTCATCAATCTGATTCAGACTGGGGCGTACTTCAATTACCGGGTCCAGCAGTCCGGTAGGACGGATAACCTGTTCAACGATAATGCCTTCACTTTCCACCAATTCATAATCGGCAGGTGTGGCACTGACATAAATCACTTGTTTGGCCAGTTCCTTGAACTCTTCAAATTTTAGAGGACGGTTGTCAAAAGCCGACTCCATCCGGAAACCATATTCCACCAAATTGGTTTTTCTGGCCCGGTCACCACCATACATGGCACGTATTTGCGGTACGCTGACATGGCTTTCGTCTATTACAATCAGGAAATCATCCGGAAAGAAGTCCAGCAGACAGTAAGGACGGGTACCTGCATTACGCCCGTCAAAGTAGCGGGAATAATTTTCTATGCCCGAACAGTGCCCCAGTTCGCGAATCATCTCCATATCGTATGTCACGCGCTCATAGAGTCGTTTCGCCTCATACATTTTTCCTTCCTCCTCGAATTTGGCCACCTCTTTCGTCAAGTCGTCCTCAATCTGATGAATAGCTCTCAACTGGCTCTCTTTGGTGGTCATAAAAAGATTGGCCGGATAAATTTTGTATTCATCAAAAGTAGCCAGACGGATTCCCGAAACAGGGTCGATCTCTTCAATGGCATCAATTTCGTCGTCCCAAAACATAACCCGGAGGAGATTGTCGCTATATGCCAGGTAAATGTCTACCGTGTCACCTTTTACGCGGAAATTCCCGCGATTCAGCTCTATATCGTTACGCACATACAGGCTGTCCACCAAACGGCGTAAAAATACATTTCTGTCCAGCAGTTTGCCTTTTTTTATCTCAATTACATTATTATAGAAATCCGACGGGTTCCCCATACCGTAGATGCAGGACACGGAAGACACCACCACCACGTCCTTCCGTCCCGACAGCAGGGCAGAGGTGGCAGCCAGCCGCAATTTGTCAATCTCTTCATTAATGGCCAGATCCTTTTCTATATAGGTGTCGCTGGACGGCAGGTATGCTTCCGGCTGGTAATAGTCATAATAAGATACATAGTATTCCACTGCATTGTTGGGAAAAAAACTCTTGAACTCTCCGTATAACTGGGCCGCCAATGTTTTGTTATGGCTTAATATCAAGGTGGGTTTATTGATGTTTTTAATTACATTTGCAATCGTGAAAGTCTTGCCGGACCCGGTAACCCCCAATAAAGTTTGTGCGGGGACTCCTTCCAGCACTCCCTCGGTTAGCTGGGCGATAGCTTCCGGTTGGTCGCCGGTGGGTTGGTATTCGGAAATCAATT
>ERZ1673702.3443-NODE-3443-length-12340-cov-17.709890_pt1 | contig 12340 bp, 9 predicted proteins | sample MGYA00580232_ERZ1673702 | MGnify/ENA primary metagenome ERZ1673702 (study PRJEB41218, sample SAMN15661792) | gut metagenome | host: Homo sapiens | place: Canada: London | collected 2015-08-20/2019-03-30 | study: EMG produced TPA metagenomics assembly of... | reverse complement strand
CGTCGGGCATACTGCCCAAAGGAAGGAGGGTCTTTTTGTGCAGACCTTTTATAAAATCTGTCTCATCCTCATGATCGTCGGCGGCATCAACTGGGGCCTTGTGGGCCTGTTCCAGTTCGACTTCGTCGGCTGGCTGCTGGGCGGCAGCGCGTCCATCTGGTCACGCATCGTGTTCACGCTGGTGGGCGTGGCCGCTATCTGCGGTATCCCGGGCCTGTTTACAGACGAGACCGGGGAGTAGAGACAAAAGAAAAAGGCTCTCATGCCGGCAGGAAATACGGCACGAGAGCCTTTTTGATACCTATAAAGAATCCCGCCCGGACGTCTGCGGCAATCAAACCTACCCTTGCGGACAGGTGGGTGCTCTGTCTCCGGTTTCGCGCTTCCTCATCGAGCCTTCATGGTCGACCCATGACGGGGAGGTCTGCAATCCACCGACGAACTCCAAGCTCCCGTTGAATGATTAGTAGGATCATATAAACCGCAACAAATCGCGCCGGGCAGGAAGTCTTTGCTGAAAAATCACTCGATCTCGAACTGGTCGCTCAGACGCTTCTCGAACAGCTTGCTGACTTCCAGCAGGGTCTCATCGTCCTCGACCACATCGAGATACTCGCCCTCGTCGTCCTCGCCGACGCTCAGGATGACCAGCTGGGCGTCCTCGTCCAGGTCTTCCTCATTCTCGGCGTATTCGACAACGGCCAGGTAATGCACGCCCTTATGGTCCAGAGCGTCGATCACTTCAAACGTGACCTCATTGCCGTCCTCGTCCTCGAGGGTCATCAGGTCAGGCTGATATTCCTCTTCGGTCTCAGCGGCGGACTTGTTCATATCTTCTGCCATAAGTCACGTTCTCCTGTCAAATATCTAAAAAATGGAATAACTGTCACACCCTGCCCGCTCTGCTCCTTCTGAGCTGTGGGTTCCGGGTACGCCTATAGTGTAGCGTTTTTTTGCCCGCTCGTCAAGATGTTTTTCGCATAGAAATCCAATAACAAATTTTCACGCTTTTCCCTCTCGCTTCCCGGGCCGGAATGTGATATACTATAGCGATAGCTTTTGAAAAGCCATCTTTGCTATAATATATGGACAGGGAGGCCCGCTCATGAGAGCCTTGAAAAAAATAATGGCGGCACTGGCCCTGACGGCAGTTCTGGCCGGATGCGGTGCACATAATATCCTCTCCAGCATCCAGGGCGGGAAGGCCGGCACGGTGCAGACGGTCAGCCGCCCGGCTGTGGAGTCGGCAGAGCTGCAGTTCACCCACCCGGCGGCGGGGGACACCATCGCGGTGTTCGATACCTCGGCAGGCGTGTTCAAAGCAGTGCTTTTTTCCACCGAGGCCCCGCAGGCCGTGCAGAACTTCACGACATTGGCCCAGCAGGGCTTTTACAACGGACTGACCGTCACCCGGGTGGAGAAGGACTTCGTGGTGGAGGCCGGGCAGGGCGCGGACGGCAGAGGCACCACCATCTGGAACGGGAACCGTTTCTCCGCCGAGACCACCGATAAGCTCCACCACTATTCCGGCGCACTCTGTGCCGCAGCGGACGCCTCCGGCGACTGCGCCAGCGTTTTCTATGTCATGGAGACTCTGCCGGGCAGCAGTTCGGTGACGCAGGAGCTCATCGACCAGATGAACGCCGCCGGCTGGCGGGCCGACGTGGTGAGCGCCTACCAGACAGCGGGCGGCGCACCCTACCTCGACTACACCGACACCGTCTTCGGGCAGGTGTACGAAGGGATGGAAGTGGTGGACACCATCGCCCAGACCGGCGTGGACAAAAATCAGCGCCCCACCGAACCCATCACCATCAACAGCGTGAGCATCACGAAATACGAATAAGAAGCTGCTTTTCCGCCCTCCGGGCGGTGGGACAGCTGCAAAAAGATCACCCGCCAACTGGCGGGTGATCTGCGTTTATGGGGAAAAAGGGACAGGTCAGGTCTTCTTCACCTGCAGAGTGATGGCGATGTAGGTTTGCCCCTGATGGATCTTGGCTGCTACGCCTACCTTGGTCCAACGGCCAGCTTGATTATAGTTCAAGCTGGAAGCATTACTGTCGCTAGTGATGTATTTGATGAGTTCTTCCAGCTTGGTGCCCTTATAATCGTATTGGGCGATAAGGGTCAGGGTGGATTTTTTAGAATCAATATTTACTTTGTGGTAGACCCCGTATCCTCCAATGTTGCCCTTCAGTTCGGCGTCCAGATTGGCTTTGGCAATGTCCCGCATCTCATCGTCATATGTCAGACTTGCGGTGGAGGGGTTGCCTCGGATGGCCCCCATCACCTCGGCTTCGGCTTGGGCCTCCGGGCCGGAAGAACCGCCGCCACCGCTGCAGGCGGTCAGGAGCAGAAGGGTCAGTGCACCGGCCAGAAGCAGGGCAGTCAGCTTTCTCAGTTTTGTCATGTGGGTTGCCTCCAATCGTTTTTGTTTTGGTGAGTCCAGTTGTTTTTTCTCATGAAGAAGCGTCATCTCCGGCCATCTGGTCAGGGAGTTCTTCTACCCTCATTTTATCGGAGAAGAGCCGGTGCTGTCAAGCTGGAAAACTATACAAATTCGGCTCAGAAAAATTGTGAAAACAAACCGGAAAACGACGATTTTCTGCGGACTTTGCAACAAACTGTCCGAACTTCGCAAAGAAACTTTGCCACAGGGGCGGCGGGGGCGTTCAGACCTCCCCCGGGTGCTCCTTCCGCCATGCGAGGTAGTCGTCCAGAATGACCGTCGCGCTCACCGAGTCGAGGATGCTTTTCCGCTTCGCGCCGAAGGTGCCGCTCTCGTCGAGGAGGTCAGCAGCGGCGCAGGTGGTCTGGCGTTCGTCCCACATCCGGACGGGCAGGCCGCTCCAGATCTCAACGGTTTTGGCCAGCTTGCGGCTCTTGCGGGCGCGCTCGCCCTCGGTGCCGTCCATGTTCAGCGGCAGGCCGATGACGATGAGCTCGGCTTCGATTTCTTTTGCCACCTCGCAGACCCTGGCGGCGACTTTGTCCCGGGCCTTGACGGTGATCTGAGGTGTGATGGGGGAAGTCAGGAACTCGGTGCGGTCGCAGGTGGCGAGGCCGGTGCGGCTGTCGCCGTAATCTACTGCTAAAATTTTCATGCAGGTGTCCTCTTTCTGAGATGATTTTTTCTTCATTGTACCACAGAATAGATGTCGCTGCAATTTTGTGGTACAATGATAGAAAAATGAGGGCAAGCCGCCCACGATAGAAAACTGACCCAACGGAGAGATTCACCATGTTAAAACTACTTTTAGGCGGCTCCGGCAGCGGAAAGACCACCCTGCTGTACCAGCGCATCCGGGCGCGGGCCGAGGCGGGGGAGAAGAGCATCCTGCTGGTGCCGGAGCAGTTCACCTCGTCCACCGAGGGCCGCATCCACCGGGAGATGGGCGACGCGCTGAGCGGACTGGTGGAGAGCTTTTCCTTCACCAGCCTCGCCGAGCATATCCTGTCGGCGGAGGGCGGCTCTGCCGTCCAGACCCTCAGCGACGCGGGCCGTGCCGTGCTGGTGCGCCGCGCCCTCGAGGAACTGCAGGACAACGTCCATTACTACTACCGCCACCGCCGCTCGGCCGCCTTCTGCCAGATGGCCGCCGAGACCATCGACGAGCTCAAGAGCGCGGGTCTCTCGGGCCAGCAGCTCTATGAGCTGGCGCAGGACTGCGGCACCGACAGCGCCAAGCTCAGCGAACTGGCCCTCATCTTTCAGGGCTACGAGACCCTGCTGGCTGGGACAGGCATGGACCCCTCCGACCGGCTGGAGCTGGCCGCATCCCGCCTCGAGGCCGCACTGGTCCGGGGCGAACTGCCGGAGTTCCTGCGGGACAGGGCCGTCTTCATCGACGAGTTCGACACCTTCAACGCCCCGAAAAAGCGGCTGATGGGCGCTCTGCTGGCCTCGCTGCCCACCGTGACGGTGGCCCTCTGCGACGACGGCACCCCTCTCGTGCCGGGGGACATGAGCCTTTTCTCCGGCGCGAAGCAGGTGGCGGCGCAGCTGCGCCAGCTGGCCCGCCGGAACGGCACTGCGGTGGCCGTGCCGGAACTGCTGCGCCGGGATGTGCGCCACGCCGACGCCCCCGGCCTCGCCGCAGCGGCTCAGCTGCTGGCCGCGGGCCGGTGTGACCCGCCTCCGGCCTGTCCGGAAATAAAATTATTCGCCGCTCCCAGCCGGGAGGAAGAAGCCCGCGCCGCCGCTGCCGCCATCCGCCGCCTCATGCGGCAGGGCGTCCGCTGCGGGAAGGTGGCGGTGGTCTGCCGCGACATCTCGAAATACCGCGCCGCCGTGAAGTACGAGTTCCGGATGGCGGACATCCCCCTCTACTGCGACGAGCCAACGACGCCCGAGTTCAGCGCCCCGGCCACGGCGGTGCGGTGTCTGCTGGCCATTGCCCGGGGTGCGGAGCTGACGGAACAGCTTACCACCCTGGCCAAGACCGGCCTCTGCGCCCTCACCGAGGAAGAGGTCTGCGCCCTCGAGAACTACGCCTACACCTGGTCGCCCAACGCGGCGGCGTGGCGCGCGCCTTTCGAGAAGAACCCCCGGGGCTTCGGTGATGTGGAGCCCACCGACGAGGACAGAGAAAACCTTGCCCGGGCTGAAAAGGCCCGCGCCCTTCTCATCACCGCCGCCGACGGCCTGCGCGCGAAGCTCCGCTCTGCCAACGCCGAGCAGATGAGCCGCGCCCTCTACTTCTGCCTGAAGGAGCTGGGCGCGGAGGACGCTCAGGCCGCGCAGGTGGAGGCCATCCGGGCCGAGCGGGGCATCCCCGCCGCCGAGGAAGCCGCCCGGGAGTGGAACGTGGTCATGGGACTGCTGGATGAGATGGCAGGCCTGCTGGGCGGCCAGAGCGTCACCATCCCCGAGTATGAAGAGCTGTTCGGGCTGCTGCTGCGCTCGTCCGACCTCGGCCATATTCCCCAGACGCTGGACGCCGTGGTGCTGGCCAGCGCAGGCAAGATGCGCCTTGACGCACCGGACTATGTCTTTGTGCTGGGCCTCTCCGAGGGCGAATTCCCCGCCGCGCCCGGCGAGACGGGCCTGCTGACCCACGCCGACCGCGACGCCCTGATGGCGCAGGAGATCGAGCTTCCGGACTGCTTCGAGAACCGGGTGGTGCGGGAACAGGTCTGCTTTTATAAGGCCCTCACCGCCCCGGCCAGAGGCCTCTGGCTCAGCTGGCCGAAGGGGCAGGGCCAGACCCTCTGCGCCGCCCTCGAGCCCATCGTGGACGTGCTGAGACCGGGTGCGCCGGAACTCGATCTGACCGACCTCGCCGCCACTGCCGCCGACGGCCTCGACGTGCTGGGCGGCGGCTGGCCCCTGACGGAGATCGAACGCGCCAGCCTCACCGAGGCCCTTCATGCCCCCGGCGGGGCAGAACCCGAGGGCCTCGCCCTCCTGCGCCGGATGGCGGGCCGCAGCCCCCGTCAGGTCAGCGACCTCGAGGCGCTGGAAACGCTGCTGGGCCGGCGGCTCCGCATCTCGCCCAGTCAGCTCGAAAAATACTACACCTGCCGGTACGGCTATTTCCTGCAGTATGTGCTGGGGCTGCGCCCCCGGAAGCGGGCGGAGCTTTCCGCCGACCAGAGCGGCACCCTCATGCACTGGGTGCTCCAGATGGCCCTCGACCCTCACCCCGGCCCTGACAACCCCTGCGCTGGCTTACAGCCCTTCCTCGACCTCGACGACGAGGCCATGGCGGCGCTGGCCGGGCTTCTCGTAGATGAGTACGCAAAGCGCTACCTCCCCGAGGACACGGCCCGCTTCGCCTATCTGCTCTCCCGCCTCAAAAAGAGCATGACGGGCCTGCTTTGCTACCTGCGGGACGAGCAGCGCCAGTCCAGCTTCAAACCGGTGGCCTGTGAGCTGAAGATCGGCCCCGGCGAGGACGCCGTGCGGGGCCAGACCTACCGCCTCTCGGATGGCCGGACGGTGCAGCTCATCGGCACCGTGGACCGCGCCGACGAGTGGATCGAGGACGACGGCACCCGCTGGGTGCGGGTGGTGGACTATAAGACCGGCACGAAAAAGCTTGACCTGCGGGAAGTCTACTGCGGCCTCGACTGTCAGATGCTGCTCTACCTGTTCAGCCTGACCCGGGACGCCGACGGACGCTTTACCGGGGCAGAGCCTGCGGGTGTGCTGTACCTGCTGGCCGACCCGGCCCCCGAGACGACCACCCGGGGCAAGGCTGCCCGGAGCATGGAATACAAGCTGGACGGCCTCGTCCGGGATGAACAGAAGGTCTTCGACGCCATGGACGCCGAGGAGACGGGGCGGTATCTGCCTTTCAGCTTCCGCAACGGTGTACCCAGCCCTTACCAGAAAGAGAAACGTGCCGACAGGGCCAAGCTCTCCCGCATCCAGCTCCATCTGGACGACCTTGTGACCCAGATGGGCGAACAGCTCTACGGCGGCTGCATCGCCGCCGAGCCGCTGGTCACGGGCCGCAGCCCCTGCCGGTGGTGCGACTACGGCTTCATCTGCTGCCATGAGGACGGCATCGGAGAGCGGGCGCTGGACGCCCCTGCAAAGCCTTTTGAACCGGAAGAGAAAAAGGAGGAAGACCAGTGAGCGAGACAAAATGGACCCCGGCCCAGCGTGCCGCCATCGACGACCGGGGCGGTGCGCTGCTGGTGAGCGCCGCCGCCGGCAGCGGCAAGACCGCCGTGCTGACGGAGCGGGCCGTCCGGCTCATCACCGACCCGGAACATCCCGTGGACGCCGACCGGCTCCTCATCGTCACCTTCACCAACGCCGCCGCCGCAGAGCTCCGCGCCCGCATCGGGCAGGCGCTGCTCCGCCGCAGTCAGGCAGAGCCGGGCAACACGGCCCTCCGCCGCCAGCGGATGCTGCTGCAGAGAGCCCCCATCTGCACCATCGACGCCTTCTGCCTCGATCTGCTCCACAAGCACTTTCAGGCGCTGGACATCCCGCCGGACTTCACCCCTGCCGACCCTGGCAGCGTGGAGATGCTGCGGAACGCGGCCCTCTCCGAGACGCTGGAAGCGGCCTATCAGGATGCGGACTTCTGCGCCTTCGCCGACCTCTACGGCAAGGGCCGCACCGACAAGGCGGCGGGGGAGGCTGTTTTGCAGGTCTATGACTTCCTCCGCGCCCTGCCGGACTACGATAAAAAGCTGGACGAGATGCTGGCCCCGTGGCAGGAAGAGAACGGCTTTGCCCGCACCTGCTGGCATGATATTCTGATGCAGGAGGCCGCCCGCTCTGCCCGGGCTGCGAAGGAGCTGCTCTGCGCCGCACGGAACGACTGCAGGGAGGACTTCGTGACTGCGCAGGCCGACGCCGAGGCCAGCAAAAAGACCCCTGCCGCCAAGGAAAAGGCCATGGCGGCAGTGAACGAGAAGTTCGCCGAACCCCTCGAGAGGCTGGAAAACTCCGCCGCCCTGCTGGGCGAGGTGGAGCGTCTGGCCGGGGCGGGGGAATGGACGCCCCTCTACGACAGGCTGACGCCCTACGTCCTCGGCATGGAACAGGCCCCCGGCCTCAAAAATATGAAAAAGCGGCTCACCGGTGAGCACAAGGACGCCGTCAAGACCCGGGCCGACGAGGCCGCAAAGCTCTTTGAGAAAATCGAAGATCTCATCAGTTGCAGCCTCGACGAAGCCGAGCTTGACCGGAAAGCCGCCGAACCCTGCCTCCGCGCCCTCTTTGCCGCCGTGCGGGACTTTGACGCCCGCTTTGCGGCCCGGAAGCGGGAGAGAAGATTGCTGGAATTCAGCGACTTCGAGCATCTGGCCCTGCGGCTCCTGCGGGACGCCGACGGCCAGCCCACCGAGCTGTGTCAGGGCATCCGGCAGGGCTACGCCGCCGTCATGGTGGATGAGTATCAGGACACGAATGCCCTGCAGGACGCCCTTTACCGCTGCCTGGCCAGCCCGGCAGGGGATGACCTCTTCCTCGTGGGCGACTTAAAGCAGAGTATCTACCGCTTCCGTCAGGCGGACCCCAGCATCTTCCGGGAAAAGCTGGAGAGCTGGCCCCTCCTGCCCGGCGGCGAGGCCCGCCCCCGGCCCGAAGACGGCAGGCCCGGCGAGAACGCCATGCTGGCGCTGGACGCCAACTTCCGCTCTGCCCCGCAGGTGGTGGCGGGCATCAACTTTATCTTCGAACAGCTCATGACGCCTGCTCTGGGCGACACGGCCTACGGCGACGGACAGCGCCTCGTCTGCGGCGCACCCGGCGCGTACGAGGGCAGTGTGGAGGCCCACTTCCTGCCCGACGATGCCGCCGAGACGGACGCACAGTATATCGCCGACCGCATCGAGGCGATGGTGGCCTCCGGCGAGCCGGTGCGGGACGGCGGCACCACCCGCCCGGTGCAGTACGAGGACTGCTGTGTCCTGCTGGCGGCGAGAGGCGACTTCCCGGCCTACGCCGAGGCCCTGACGGCCCGGGGCATCCCGGTCTACGCCGACGCCCGGGAGAACCTGCTGGACGCGCCCCACATCCGCCCCCTCATCGCCCTGCTGCGGGTCATCGACAACCCCGCGCAGGACATCTATCTCGCTGCCGCCATGCTGGGGCCGATGTTCGGCTTTACGGACGACGACCTCGTCCGTCTCCGGGCCGGGGCGCAGACACCCGATAAGCACACCCGCATCAGCCTCTACGGCGCAGTCCTGCAAGCCGTCCAGAGCGGGGCGGAGGATGATTTCACCCGCCGGGTGCAGGCGTTCTACCAGCGTCTGACGGCCCTGCGCCGGATGGCCCGGAGCGTGCCGGTGGAGGAACTGCTGGAAGAAATTTTTGTTTCCACCGGCTACCTCGCCGCCCTCGGTGCCATGGAGAACGGCCAGCGCCGCCGGGAGGACGCGCGGCGTTTCGCCTCCTTCTGCGCTGGGGCGGGCGCGGGCGGCATCTCGGCCCTCGTCCGTGCCATCGACGCGGCCACGCTGGCGGGCTCCACCGGGCAGGAGACTGCCCCCGGCGGGGCGCGGCCCGGCTGCGTCACCATCATGACCATCCACCGCTCCAAGGGCTTGCAGTTCCCGGTGGTGTTCGTGGCCGACACGGCCCGGCAGTTCAACGCCGCCGACACCCGCCAGCCTGTCCTGCTCCACCGCGTCTGCGGCGCGGGCCTCCGTCTCCGTCCCGAGGGCGGCGAGGGGGCCTATAAGACGGCGGCCTACACCGCCCTCTCCACGGTCCATGCCGCCGAGATGCGGAGCGAGCAGATGCGGCTTTTGTATGTGGCCCTCACCCGGGCGCAGGATAAGCTGATCTTGACGGTCCCGCTGGGCATCGGCCGGACGTCCAACCCCTTCGCCAAAGCGGCTGCCTTCCTCGCCGCCGGGGCGGGGGAGACCCTGAACGCTCAGGCGGGCAGCTTCGCCGACTGGCTGCGGGCGGCGCTCCTCGTCCACCCCAACGGCGGGCCTCTCCGCCGTCTGGCGGGGAACCTCGAGCTGCCCTTTGCGGACACCAGAAGCACCATCGCCCTCACAGTGCAGGCCGATGTCCTCCCGCCCGAAGAAGTCCCCGCCGAGGCGGAAGAGCCGCCCCGGCCCGAGGCCGACCCGGCCCTTGTGGAGACGCTGCGGCAGGGCTTCGGCTGGCGGTATCCGGCGGCAGCGCTGGCAGACATCCCGGCCAAGGTCAGCGTGACCAGCCTCGTCCACGCTGCTGAGCAGACCACCCTTGAGCGCCCGGGCTTCCTCTCGAAGGACGGCCTCACCGCCGCCGAGATGGGTACGGCTCTCCATGCCTTCCTCGAGCACGCCGACTTCGGGGCGCTGGCCGCTGTGCGGGACGCAGAGGACGACGCCGTTCTGGATGCCGTCCGCGCCGAGCGGGAGCGTCAGGCGGCGGCGCAGCTCACGCCCCCCGCCATTGCCGGGAAGCTGGATGTCTATAAGATACTCCGCTTTGTGCGCAGCGAGGCGTTCCGCCGCATCTGCGGGGCAGAGGATGTGCTGCGGGAGCTAGCTTTTATCACGTCGCTGCCTGCCGCCGAGGTCATGGCTGCCCAGGGCCGCGCCCTGCCCGACGGCCCTGCCGCCGACGCCGAGGTGCTGGTGCAGGGCATCGCGGACATCGTCCTCATCTACCCCGACCACCTCGAGCTTCTGGACTACAAGACGGACCGCCGCAAGACTCCTGCCGACTTCGTCCGCGCCTACCGCGCTCAGCTGGAGCTTTACGCAAAGGCCATTGATAAGCGCTTCGCCCCCCGGCGGGTGACTTATAAAGGGATATATTCGCTGGAGCTGGGAGAATTGATACAGGTATAATAAGAAGACAAAACCTTGCGGAATGCCAAGGCCTCCCCTCGATAGGGGAGGTGGCATCGCGTAAGCGATGACGGAGAGGTTGGATCTGGCGGTGGCCTGCGGGCAGGCTGTCCTTCGTCCAACCTCTCAGTCTGCTTCGCAGACAGCTCCCCTAGTAGGGGAGCCTCTGGCAAAGAGGCAAGGTTTTAAGGTGCAACGGAAAAGCAAACATAAAATTTCAAATTCCCGCATAAAAATGCTTGACAGCCTCCCCGGGGTGTGGTAGAATATTCGAGTAAAGAAAGCAGCTACGGCCTGTGCCGCGCTCGCCTTGAGGGGTAAGGATCCCCGGGCTATACCCTGAACCGATTCGTCTTGAAGACCGAATCGCGCTTTTGAGTGAATTTTGCGCGGCTGTCCCGAAACTGGGGCGGCCGCGTTTTCTATGCCAAAAAACGCAACACTATGGACTATTGTTTGGAGGTGCATTCATTATCGCTACCGCTGGAAAGTCGAAGGAACTGGAGATCAACGGTCAGATCCGTGACCGTGAGGTTCGCCTGATCGGAGCCGACGGCGAGCAGAAGGGCGTGGTCAGCATTCAGGTGGCCATGCGCGCTGCTGAGGACGCCGGACTTGATCTGGTCAAGATCGCCCCGCAGGCTGTCCCGCCTGTGTGCAAGGTGCTGGATTACGGCAAGTACCGCTTTGAACAGCAGAAGAAGGAGAAGGAAGCCAAGAAGAACCAGAAGGTGGTCGAAGTCAAAGAGACCCGCCTCTCGCTCAACATTGACACCAACGACTTCAACACCAAGCTGAACCAGACGGCCAAGTTCCTGGCCGCTGGCCACAAGGTAAAGGCCTCGATCCGTTTCCGCGGCCGTGAGATGGCGCACAGCGCACTCGGTGCTGACGTGCTGAAGCGCTTTGCTGAGGCCCTGCCTCAGGCAAGCATGGATAAGCCGCCGGTCCTCGAGGGCCGCACGATGTCCATTCTGCTGATCCCGAAACCCAATAAGGACTAATTTTAGGAGGATACTAAAATGGCTAAGATGAAACTGAAGACGCACTCCGGCGCTAAGAAGCGCTTTAAGCTGACCAAGAACGGCAAGATCAAGCGCGGCCATGCATTCCGCAGCCACATCCTGACCAAGAAGACCACCAAGCTGACCCGTGGTTACCGTCAGCCCAGCTACGTTGATAAGACCAACGCAGCTACCATCAAGAGCATGCTGCCCTACGCCTAAGAGCGAGCCGCAGGTACACAAAACTTTCTACGAGATACTAAAGGAGATATAAAAAATGGCACGTATCAAAGGCGCAACCATGACCCACAAACGTCGTAAGAAGATGCTGAAGCTGGCCAAGGGCTTCTACGGCTGCAAGAGCAAGCACTTTAAGATGGCCAAGCAGCAGGTCATGAAGAGCGGCAACTACGCTCTGGCTGGCCGCCGCATGAAGAAGCGTCAGTTCCGCAACCTGTGGATCTGCCGCATCAACAATGCTGTCCGTCCTCTGGGCATGAACTACTCCACCTTTATGGCTGGCCTGAAGAAGGCAGGCATCGAGCTGAACCGCAAGATGCTGAGCGAAATGGCCATCAACGATCCCAAGAGCTTTGCAGCTCTGGTCGAGACCGTGAAGAACGCCTAATCAAGACCTTTTGTGACGCCCGCGCGTATTATTACGCGGGCGTCCTTTTTGTATGTTCTGGAGGGCAGCATGACTGAAAAAATCACCAGCCGGGAAAACGCAAAGATCAAATACGCCTGCCGCCTTGCGCAGAGTGCGGCGTTCCGCCGCAGCGAGGGCCGCTTTCTGGCCGAGGGCCGCAAGCTCTGCCCGGAGCTGGCCCGTGGCGCGGAGCTGGAAACCCTGTTTTACACCGAAACGGCGGCTGAAAAATGCCCCGAGCTGGAAACTCTGCCTGGGGAGCACTATCTGGTGGAGGACCATGTGGCCGATAAACTGGCCGACGTGGGCACCCATCAGGGCGTGTTCGGCGTGTTCCGCACGCCGGAGCATACGCTGGAAGAAGCCAGAACCGGCGGGCGGTATCTGGCACTGGAGCGGGTGCAGGACCCCGGCAATGTGG
>ERZ1673702.3440-NODE-3440-length-12343-cov-6.498698_pt1 | contig 12343 bp, 12 predicted proteins | sample MGYA00580232_ERZ1673702 | MGnify/ENA primary metagenome ERZ1673702 (study PRJEB41218, sample SAMN15661792) | gut metagenome | host: Homo sapiens | place: Canada: London | collected 2015-08-20/2019-03-30 | study: EMG produced TPA metagenomics assembly of... | reverse complement strand
ATTATTATACGCTATTTCTCGTCAAAAATCAACCATTTGTTGTGACAGAGCCATATTTTTTCTTCTCTTTTTCGTCAAATTTCCTTTATTTTTCACACAATCAACACTTTGAGTCTTTAATGTTTTTTCTCCTTTGAAAAAATTTTTTCGGTTGTTTTTATATCAGAACTATAAAAATTTTTACATCATACCATAAGAATTACTTATACATAGGCTTATTTTTATTCTAAAATATCGATGATGAGAGGCCGCTTTTCGAGAGGAAATTCCGAATAGACGAGAGCCTCTTTCAACGTTTTTTCCGCCTCTTCAAACAATCCCTCTTCCGAAGCGAAAAGGACGGCTATACCGTCTCCCTTTTCTACCCTGTCCCCCGTCTTTTTGAGAATCTTGATTCCGGCGGAAGGATCGATCGGGTCCTCTTTCTTGATTCTGCCGGCGCCGAGCAACAGGGAAGCGGTACCGTATAATTCGGTATCGATGCGAGAAATAAAACCGTCTTTGTCCGCCCGAACGATACGGGAACATTCGGCGGAAGGAAACAGGGAAGTATCTTCCACCCAAGCGGTATTTCCTCCATGCGCAGCCACCATATCTTTGAATTTTTTCCAAGCGGCTCCGTTTTCGAGAGCCTTTTCGCACTGAACGCGACATTCTTCCATCGTACCTTTTTCTGCGAGATACAGCATGCGGGCGGCAAGTTCGATCGCGAGCGAAGTATAATCCTCAGGCGCGCGCCCTTTCAGACACTCTATCGCTTCTATTACTTCGAGGGAATTGCCGACGGCATTTCCCAAAGGGCAATCCATATCGGTAATGAGGGCTGAAACTTTGACGCCGTGTTCTTTTGCAATACGAACCATCAGAGCGGCCAACGCGCGAGCATCTTCGGTCGTTTTCATAAAGGCCCCACTTCCTGTTTTTACATCCAACACGAGACAATCGATACCCTCGGCCAATTTTTTTCCGAGAATGCTGGCGGTAATGAGTTCCTTTTTATTTACGGTAGCCGTAACGTCCCGAAGCGCATACAACTTTTTATCGGCGGGAGCCAAATCTTCCGTCTGTCCTATGATAGAGCAGCCCACGGACTCGACGACGGAGCGGAAGCGATCCGGAGAAAGATAGCAGTTGTAGCCTTCTATCGATTCCAGCTTATCCAAAGTCCCCCCCGTATGTCCCAATCCCCGCCCGCTCATCATAGCGACTTTGACGCCGCAGGCAGCCGCAAGAGGTGCCACGGCTAAGGAAACGCCGTCCCCGACCCCTCCCGTGGAATGTTTGTCCGCTTTTATTCCCGGAACGTCGCTCAAATCGAGAACGGAGCCGGAATGTAAAACAGCCGAAGTGAGAGCGTCGGTTTCAGCAAAAGAAAGCCCTCTCAGATAGGCGGCCATAAGAAGCGCAGAGGCCTGATAGTCAGGAATTTTCCCCTCGGTGTATCCTCGGATAAAAAATTCGATTTCCTCGCGGGACAGCTCTTTTCCGTCCCGTTTTTTCGCAATAATATCATACATTCTCATCGTTTTTTCTCCCGTCCTTTTCTTTTTCGGCCGCGACAGCGTTTCAAAGCGTTACCTTTACTCACGGCGTCACTTTGTTTGCTCCCTTCTTACGTCTTTTTCCTCGTCTGTATTCTTCAATTTCCGCGCCCCACATTGTTCGGACACTCTTTCCCTTTCACGAAAGATTTATCAAAAGAAAACGGAAGCAATTCTCCCAGAGAATACACTCGGATTTCTTTTCCGTCGGAAAGGAAAATTTTGAAATCTTCCCCGCAAAATTCCTCCATAAATTGTCGGCACACTCCGCAGGGCGGACAAAACCCCGTTTCCTTTTCCTCTCCGCGGCCCCCGACTACCGCAATCGCAACGAATTCCCGTTCGCCCTCGCTGAGCGCTTTGACAAAGGCCGTTCTTTCCGCACAGGAAGTGGGCGTAAACGTCGAAGTTTCCACATTACAGCCCGTGTATATTTTGCCGTTCCGACACAAGAGCGCGGCGCCGACAAAAAAGTTTGAATACGGCGCATAAGCATATCTCCTCGCCGAAAGAGCTTTTTCTATCAAATGTTTTCCGTCCATTTATCGCCTCCGTTTATCGCGAAAATATCTCTTGGGCAAAACTCGTCCCCGCTCCGCCCGTCAATCCGAATAAATCGAGCACCGTGGCGGAGATGTCGGCGAACGTTTTTCTCGTTCCGAGATTTTTTCCGAGCACTTGTTTCCCGTAAAGCAATAAAGGCACATATTCTCTCGAATGGTCGGTGCTCGGCGTCGACGGATCGCAGCCATGGTCGGCCGTAAGGATCAGAAGGTCCCCTTTTCCCAATCTTGGCAGAACCGTTTTTAACCGATCGTCGAATTCGGCTATGGCGGAAGCATATCCGTCCGCGTCGTTCCGATGCCCGTACAGCATATCGAAATCCACGAGATTGACGAAACAGAGCCCCCGAAACGCACGTCCGAGACATTCGTCGAGCTTAGTCATACCGTCGGCATTGTCGCGGTTGACTCCGAGATTTTGAGTCAGTCCCCGCCCCGCGAAGATGTCGGAAATTTTCCCGATTCCGATCGTTTCCAATCCGTTTTCTTTCAGAATATCGAGCATGGTCTCTCCCGTAGGCGGCAAAGAGAAATCATGCCGACGGGAGGTTCTGTAAAAATGTCCGTTTTGTCCGAGAAAGGGTCTCGCGATCACCCGCCCGACCGCATTTTCGCCCGTCAGAATTTTCCTTGCGGCGCGGCAATATTCGTATAACGTCTCCACGGAAATCAATTCCTCGTGAGCAGCCACCTGAAAAACGCTGTCGGCGGAAGTATACACGATCAGTTTCCCCGTCTTTAAGTGTTCGTCGCCGTAATCTTCGATTACCTTTGTTCCCGAATAGGGAAGGTTGCACAGAACGCCCCGTCCCGTGGCTTTGGAAAAGGAATCCAGAATCTCTTTCGGGAATCCGTGCGGATAAACGGGGAAAGGCTTTTCGGAAACGAGCCCCGCAATCTCCCAATGTCCCGTAGTCGTATCCTTGCCCCTGCTCTTTTCCGCCATTCTCGCATACGCGGCGCAGGAAACGGGGTTCGGGGCGGAAAAACTTCCCGCCCAATCCCGCACGCCGTCTATACGGAACAATCCGAGCGAAGAAAGGCTCTCCGCGCGGAATTTTCGGCTTTTTGAAACGGAGCGCAGCGTATTGCTCCCCGCGTCGCCGTACAGAGCCGCGTCGGGCAATTCTCCGACGCCGAAGCTGTCGAGAACGATGAGAAATATCCTGTCAATGAGTCCTTTCATGCGCCGAATATCCCTTTATGCAAGTTCCAAAGCGAGTTCCATCATCTGCGTGAAGGAATTTTGTCTTTCTGCCGCGGTCGTAGCCTCTCCCGTGACGAGATTATCGCTGATCGTCAAGATAGAGAGCGCATTTTTTCCCGAGCGCGCCGCGTTCATATACAGAGCGGCCGTTTCCATTTCCACGGCGAGGACGCCCATTTTGTTCCATTTCAAGGTAGAAGCGGAATCGTCATAGAATAAATCGCTCGACAAGACGTTTCCGACGAGCGGCGTGATCCCCGATTTTGCGGCGATTTCCACCGCTTCAGTCAATAAGCGGTAACTTGCGATCGGAGCGAACGTTCCGGGCAGAGAAAACTGCGCGGCATAGTTTCCGTCCGTGCAGGCGCCCATGGCGAGGACGATATCCCGCACCTTCAATTTTTCGGATAATGCCCCCGCGCTTCCGACGCGGATGATATTTTCCACGTCGAAAAAGCGGAACAATTCATAGGAATAAATGCCGATGGAGGGCATACCCATGCCCGACGCCATGACGGACACCCGTTTGCCCCTATATTCTCCCGTATATCCGTGTATTCCCCTTACGTCGTTGACGAGGGCGGCCTTTTCGAGATAATTTTCAGCGATATACTTAGCGCGAAGGGGGTCGCCCGGCATGAGCACCGTCTTTGCGAAATCCCCTTTTTCCGCGGCGATATGCGGTGTAGCCATACTTTTTCACTCCTTTTTCGTTTCTATTTCTGTTTCTTTTGCGAGCCGCACGATAGCGGACGTTCCCAATCTTTCGCAGCCGAGCGTCAAAAAATCCTCGGCGTCCCGCAGAGAACGGATTCCGCCCGCGGCCTTCATTTTTACCCGACTGCCGATATGCGCGGCAAATAGCCGAATATCCTCTCTCGTCGCACCGCCGAAGGAAAATCCCGTGGAGGTCTTGATAAAATCGGCTTCCGCATCGGTCACGATGCCGCACATGGCTATTTTTTCCGCCTCCGTCAACAGACAGGTTTCGATAATCACTTTAATGATTTTTCCCTCCCCGTGACAAATTTTCGTCAGCTCGCGGACCTCCCGTACCACATACTCTGTATTTCCCTCCTTCAAAGCGCCTACCGCGATGACCATATCGATTTCGTCCGCGCCGTCCGCCAAGGCGCTTTTCGTTTCAAATGCCTTTACCTCAGAAGAATTATACCCGTTCGGAAATCCCGCGACGGTACAGATTTTCAGAGAATTTCCCACGTATTCTTTGGTCTGCCGCACGAAACGGGGCGGAATACAGACGCTCGCAACGCCGTAACGGATTCCCTCGTCGCAAAGCGTTTTGATTTGCGGCCAATCCGCTTCCGGTTTCAATAGGGTATGATCTACTTTTTTTAAGATTTCTTTGATTTCCATGTCTCTGCTCCTTCCGCTTTCGCGTCCTCTCTTTCTTCACCTTTTCCCTTTCCCGTTCGTTTCACTTTTTATCCTTTCCGTTTCTCCGTTTTTATCTTCGCCTCTTCCGCTTCGGCTTTTTTCGGCTTTCCCTTCTCGGCCTTCATTTTGCTTTCGGCTGTCTCTTTCCCGTTTCGGCTTTCCCGTCTTTATTCTTTTCTTCTCCCGTATTTTTCCGCCAACTTTTTCACCCATGTCCATACTTTGCCGGAAAAATCTTTTTCCTCGAACCGATAGCTCCAATTTTGAGTAGACACGGTGGAAGGGAAATTGATTCTCGCTATCTTTCCGAGACAGAGCAAATCCCCCAGGGGAACAATCGCGGCAAAAGCCCTGCTCGAAAAGAGCAAACGAATCGCGGTCTTGTTTAGAGCCGAGACGGAGCTTCCGCGAAACGGAACGCCCGCCGCCGCGCACTCCCGTTTCAAGTCTTTTTCAAAAACCGCCCTTTCGCTTTTTCCTAAACCTTCGATATATGCCAAAAGCGGTTCGTTGTCGTGTGTTCCCGTATAAGCGACGCAATTTTCCGAATAATTTGAAGGCTTATGATCGTTTGCGGGATTTCCGTCTAAGGCAAATTCCAAAACTTTCATGCCGGGATATCCCGTTTCCTTCATTAAAGCGCGCACGCCGTCGTCGATAATGCCGAGGTCCTCCGCGACGATATTTTTGTTCTCTCGTCCTCGGAAGAGCTCCGCCTCCGGCCCCGCGAGCCATTTTCCTCCGCGGGCGTCGGCAGCCCCCGCGGGAATCGCATAAAATCGGTCGAAGCCGCGGAAATGGTCGATGCGGAGAATATCGAAAAGTTCCAAGGCGGAATCGATGCGATTAAGCCACCAAGAATATCCGCTCCGCCTCATTTTTTCCCAATCGTAGACGGGATTTCCCCAAAGCTGTCCGTCCTCGGAAAAGGCGTCGGGCGGAACGCCCGCCACGGCCGCGGGGTTTCCGCTGTCGTCCAAAAGGAACAGTTCTTTCCGATATTTCCACATTTCCACACTGTCGGAAGATACGTAAATCGGCATATCCCCCATAATTTCTATCCCTTTGGAATTCGCATACGCTTTGAGCGCTCTCCACTGTCCGAGAAAGATATATTGCGTAAATAGCCAAAATTCTATATCCCGCCGGTTTTCTTTTTCATAGGCAAGAATTCTGTCCTCGTCGAAATCCCTGTATTCGTCGGGCCATTGAGACCAGGGCAGATAACCGAAACGGCTTTTCAGAGACATAAACAGCGCGAAATCGGAAAACCTTCCCTCTTCAAGGAATTTTTTCCATTCAGCCGAAGAAGTGTCGAATCTCAAAAAGGCGCACCTCAAAACGTTTACCCGCAAGAGAAACAGCTTTTCGTAGTCCACCCGCCGCGCATTGGTTCCCCAATCGAGAAAAGCGTATTCCTCCCTTTCGAGAAGACCGTCTTTTTGCAAAAAATCCAAATCGATGAAATAATAATTGAGCGCCTCGGCCGCGCACGATTGATAGGGACTGTCGCCGTAATTCGTAGGCAGTAAAGGCAGTACCTGCCATATTTTCATACCCGAATCCGCCAGCCTGTCTAAAAACCGATACGCTTCCCTTCCCAAAGTTCCGATCCCGTAGGGACCGGGGAGCGATGAAACGGGAAGCAAAATTCCCGCCCGTCTTTGCCTGTTCATTCCTTTTTCCCCCGAAAAAATTTCTATCAACAATGTACCACATTCCGTCGGAAAAATCAAGTACTTTCCGAAAAATTGCCAAAAGAATCTTCTTGTATTCTCCTTTTTCCGCCTCGGGCGCTTTTTTCACAAAAAAACGGCCGCCCGAAGGACGGCCGTTTCCGAGTCTTATGGAAAGCCTCTGTTTTATGAAATCTCTGTGTCGCGTCAAAGTTCCCTTCCCCGAAACGCATTGCATTGCTCAAAGGCTTTCGTTTATCCAACTTTTTTTCTTTCGCTGTCAAAGTCCCTTGTTCTTATTTTTCACCCGCCGAATGAGTTTGCAAATCTCCACGAACGGAATGACGGTAAACGCGAGCGCGACGGCGATGAAGTATTCTTTCGCACTGATGGCGGCGAATTCAAAAGCGGTATTGACGCCGGGGACATAGATGACGAACAAAGTCAGAAGCAGAGAGAACACAAATGCGCCCCAAAGGTACTTATTCTGTTTTTTCATGGAAAACACGGAGTGATGGATAGACCGCACATTAAAGGAATGGAACATCTCCGTCATGGATAACGTGAGGAAAGCCATCGTCATGCCGTCCATGCTCATACCTTCGAGCGACTCTTTGAACGTCCATTCCCAGACGCCCGTTTCGATATAATGCCCTATGAAATAGGATAACAGAGTAATGATGCCGATAAAGATCCCCTGCAAGACGACGTTGAGCCCGACGCCGCCGGCGAAAATCCCCTCCTTGTCGTCGCGGGGCTTTCGTTTCATGAGGTCGCGTTCGCCATCTTCCATACCGAGCGCGAGCGCGGGGAACGTATCGGTGATGAGATTTATCCACAGCAGGTGCATGGGCCGAAGCAGAGTAAATCCCAGCATGGTTGCGGCGAACACGGCCACGACCTCCGCGAGATTGCTGGAAAGCAGGAACTGAATCGCCTTGCGGATATTGTCGTAAATTCTCCGTCCTTCGCCCACAGCGGTGACAATGGTTGCGAAATTGTCGTCCTGCAATACCATATCGGCCGCGCCCTTGGTGACGTCCGTACCCGTAATTCCCATGCCGATGCCGATATCCGCGCTCTTGATGCTGGGCGCGTCGTTCACGCCGTCGCCCGTCATTGCGGTGATATAGCCTTTTTTCTTCCATGTCGTGACGATTTTCACCTTGTGTTCGGGCTGTACGCGGGCATACACGGAATATTGTCCGATTTTTTGTTCAAATTCCTCGTCGCTCATCTCTCCGAGCGCCGAACCCGTAATCGCCTGAGATTTATCGGTAATAATTCCGAGCTCCATCGCAATGGCGACCGCAGTATCTATATGGTCGCCCGTAATCATAATGGGTCGGATACCGGCTGCCTTACACTCGACGATAGCATCCTTGACTTCGGGGCGAATCGGGTCTATCATGCCCGTGAGGCCGAGGAAGGTCAGTCCCTTTTCGATATCCTCCGGCTCGAAACTTTCGGGCACGCTTTCGAGCTTCTTATACGCGGCGGCGAGCACGCGCAGAGCCCTGTCCGCCATTTGTTTATTCGCGGCGAGAATCTCTTCGCGCTTTTCGTCCGTGAGGGGAATATCCTTTCCTCCGACACGGACGTGCGTGCAGCGTTTGAGAATTTCGTCGGGCGCTCCCTTGGTATATTGTACGAATCCTCCGCCCGCGGAATGAATGGTGGACATCATTTTCCGAAGGCTGTCGAAGGGCGCTTCGGCGACGCGCTTATCCTCGGAATCCAACCTCGTCTTGTCGAGCCCCAACTTATAGGCATAATTGACGAGCGCACATTCCGTAGGCTCTCCCTTTGCCTCTTTGGTCTCCGCGTCGAGCACGGCGTCCGAACACTGCGCCATCGCGCGTGCGAGCAAGGCTTCGTCGTCCCCGTAATGGTCCACGACGGTCATTTTGTTCTGCGTGAGGGTTCCGGTCTTGTCGGAACAGATAATCTGCGTGCAGCCGAGGGTTTCGACGGCGGTGAGCCGTTTGACGACGGCCTTTTTCTTCGCCATTTTGGTCATCCCCATGGAAAGGACGATGGTGACGACGGTCGCAAGTCCTTCGGGAATGGCGGCGACGGCGAGCGAGACCGCGACGATAAAGCTGTCGAGGACGACTTCGAGTGCGAAATCCCTTTCGAGAATGAGCTTAAACGCGAAGATGAACACACAGATACCGAGCACGATATAGCTCAGAATCTGCGACAGTTTATTGAGGCGTTTTTGCAGAGGAGTGACCTCGTCCTTAGCCTGAGCGAGAATATCGGCGATCTTGCCCATTTCCGTCTGCATGCCGGTCGCCACGACGACGACCTTTGCGCGGCCGTATACGATGGTACTGCCCATGTAGACCATATTTTTTCTGTCGCCCAAGGGGACGTCCTTGCCGTTCTCGGCCGCGAGCTTTTCGGCCTCTTTGTTTGCGGGGACGCTCTCGCCCGTCAGAGCGGATTCTTCCGCCTTCAAGGAAGCACATTCGAGGATGCGGCAATCGGCGGGGACGGAATCTCCGGCTTCGAGGATGACAATATCCCCGACGACGATTTCCTCGCTCTTTACGGCGAGAAGTTGACCGCCGCGGATCACCTTGCAGGTAGAAGCCGTCATTTCTTTGAGCGCTTCTATGGCGTGCTCAGCGCGCCCCTCTTGAACGACGCCGAGAATGGCGTTGAGAAGCACGACGGCGACGATGATGATAAATTCCGCAAAGGACTCGTTTCCCCCTCTCACGCGATCGATGAGGACGGTAGCGAGATTGACAGCCGCGGCCGCCAGAAGGACGATAATCATCGGATTGACGAGTTGCAGAAGGAAACGCTTGAACATCGAGGTCTTTTTGCCCTCTGCCAGCTTGTTTCTGCCGTTCTTTTCGAGGCGGGAAGCCGCTTCTTCCGCGGATAGGCCGTCGGGCGAAGCTCCGACCTCTTTTAGAACCTCTTCCGCGTCGCAAAGATAATGTTTCATTGAATTTTGAATTTCTCCTTTTGCTTTTTCAAAAAAAGACCCATGCTCCATATTATGTCGCGAAACGACGGATAATATAGCGCATGAGTCTCATTTTTTCAAACAGTCCCAGGCGAAATCGAACTCCGCCGGTGTTGTTGGAACCGTTACGCCCCGAAAAGATAAGGCGCAAACTACTCCCTCAATATAGTTATAGTATATTCCGATTTTTCAGTTTTGTCAATGGTTTTCGGATAAAAAAACAAGAAAACCCCGATTTTTTCACTTTACTTTGTATTTGTCGTAATAGGGTTTGAGAATCCCGCGATATTTTTCATTCCAAGGCTTATTTCTGCCGATATAATGGATAATTTTGACCTTTTCGTCCACATGGGCGAGCCCTATCGCATCTTTTCCCCTGTGGCGGCGGTTCCAGCCGCGGATTTTTCGTTCATTGAGGTTATAAACCATTCCGTTTTCTATCTTGATTTTATGCCCGTACAGAGTGGAAATGACGTCTTGATCGGGCAAAGTGAGAAAGAATTTTCTGCGAGCGATGTACTTTAATACCTCTCCCGTATCCTGTTCTTTCCTGAGTTTCTTCAAATTCATCAATAAAACGCCGGTATTCACATATACGGTATTTTTGTTCGCACCGTTTTTTACGCGGATAAACCATTTTAAGAATCGGGCATGGACGTTAGTCGTCGCCACAAAATAATTATCCTCAAAATCGGTATTGTAGAACTCGGAAATATCCCCTTTTACGATGATGTCGCTATCCATATAGAGGATACGGTCTACACTTTCGGGAAGATACTCCGCCGCAAAAATGCGGTAATAGATCTCCTTTGGCCATCGTTTTTCAGTAGGCGCGCCTTCGAGAATTTCCTCCTTAAAGGCGACGGGTCGAAAGGTCACCCGTTCGGGCAGATATTTTCGATAAGACTCAATATCCGCATCCGTCACTTCCTTGGTCGCTATGTATACCGTATGCTCGCCGGGATTATTGTCTGCAAAGGAACGAATCATCGCCGTAAAATAGGGAAGATATTTTTTGTTGATTGCTGTCAGAATATTCATAAAACCGGTAATTCCCGCCTTATTTAAGGATTTTTTCGGCGTAATCAAATTACGCCGAAAAAGGCACGTGCCTTTTCTTTTGGGTATTGTACCCTATTTTTGCGAAAATGTCAACCTCCGCCGCCCTCTTTCCGAAAAAAAGTACTTTTTTGCCGCTCGTCTCTGTCCGCTTAGTATTACTGCCACTCGGTATTCTCGGGCTCCGCCTCTTATCTCAGCCGTTTCTTCCGCTTTCGCTCGTGCTTTTCACCGCTGTCTATGCCGTTTCCGTTCGCGCGCTATCGCAATCGACTATGCCACACTACCGACGTGTACTTATCGCAACCGCTTTCGCCACATTGCCGACGTGTACTTATCACAACCACTTTTGCGTCATTGCCGACGCGTACTTATCGCCCCGCCTATGCCGCTCCCACTCCGTTTTCCGGCCACGTACGGTATTTTTTGAACCATTCGGTATCCTTGAAAAGAATATCGTTATTGGAACAGCTCACGGTTACTTCTCCGCCGTCCGAGGAAACGACAATATTGCCGTTCATCGCCTCGAATCCTCCCTCCGCCGTTTCGGAATAGACGGTCGGAACATAAATTTTGTCCGTATACGGCGCAACCCTGTCCACGAAAGCCTGAGAGGGAAAAACATTCAGCATATTGTCTGTATATTCCTTATAGCCGCAGCAGCAGCTCACGACGACGATTTCGGGACGGATTACGGACAGCAGCGCCTCCGTACTCGAAGTGGGACTGCCGTGATGCCCCGCCTTGAACAGCTTGCACTGCGGCAGATCGTTGTTTTCCACCAAGGCCTCCTCGCCCTTTTCCTCCAAATCTCCCGTAAAGAGATAATGATTATCTCCCTGCGTAAATAACAGGCACACGGAATAATTATTTTCGTCGCTCGATTTTTGCTCGTAGAATACGTTGTATAAGATGTTCATCGTAATTCCGTCCGCGATCTCATAGCTGCGCTTTGCTCCGTCCGTCTCGTTCCAGCATTGGAGGGCGGTATAGTGCACCGCGCCGCTCTCTACTTCCGCGTCGCGTTTTTCGACATAATCGTGATAAATTTTCGAGTCCTTGTCGGTTCTCGGAAAGTCGATGATCGTTTCACATTCGAATACGTCGAAAATACCGGGAATTTTCGTCGTGCCCACAAACCCCGAAATATGGTCCTGATCCGCATGCGTGGCAATTACATATTCGAGAACTCCGTCCTCGCAATATTCACTTACATATTCCGCAATCGTCTCTGCGGAACTCGCCCTAGAACCGGCATCGATTAAAATTTCCGTATCCCCCGCCTTAATCAGCGTACAATCTCCCGAATATTTATTTCCCAGCATCAGAAAATGAATACTCAATTCGTCCGTGACGATATCCGTTCCGCCTGAACTATCCTCGTCCGACGTACTTTCTGAGGGAATAAAGCCGTCCAGATAGCCCTTGCTCCAAAGTATGTAACCACAGATAATAGCCGCAATCAACAGGAGCGCAATAAGTAAAGCCGCCGCCCGCCTGCGGCGGGTATTTTTTCTTCGTTTCGCCATAGGCATACCTCACATTTCTCTCAAAATCCAAAGGAAGCCGAAGATTATTCGGCTTCCCGTACAAACTCTGAAATCGTTATCTTGCTTTTTTCTCGTCCCGTTACATAGATTCGTGAATTGTTCGGGAAATCACGTCGTCCTGCTGTTCTTTCGTCAGTTTATTGAAATTGACCGCATAGCCGGAAACGCGAATCGTGAGCTGAGGATACTTTTCGGGATGCTTTTGAGCGTCCAACAGCGTTTCGCGGTTGAATACGTTTACGTTGAGATGATAGCCGCCGTCCGCCACATAGGCATCCAGCATATTGACCAAATTATCTACTTGTTGTTTTGACATAATTGTTTTCTCCTTTTTTATCATAATTGTTTCCTCCTTATTTATATTGT
>ERZ1673702.3434-NODE-3434-length-12355-cov-4.013171_pt1 | contig 12355 bp, 10 predicted proteins | sample MGYA00580232_ERZ1673702 | MGnify/ENA primary metagenome ERZ1673702 (study PRJEB41218, sample SAMN15661792) | gut metagenome | host: Homo sapiens | place: Canada: London | collected 2015-08-20/2019-03-30 | study: EMG produced TPA metagenomics assembly of... | reverse complement strand
AGCAGGACAGCCTGATGTCCCAGTCTCTTCATCGCCTGATAAATCATCTTGCCGGAAATCAGGGATACGTCACGTTCCGTGCTGATTCCGCCTGCTAATACTACAACCTTCATGTCTTTCTCCTCTTCTACTGTTTTCCAAAATTACTTCATGCCATAGTATACGCTCAATCCACTGCCCCGTAAAGGAAAATCAGCAGTCAGTTTGCCTAAAATACCGATATATTTTACCGTATTATCCAGTTAAAGCGCTGAAATATTAATTTTTTGTAAAATTTTTTCGCACCTTTCTGCAAATAGGTGTATAATACAGACACGTTACAAAGACAGATGTCTTTCTACAAAAGACATTTCTTCCGGGAAAGGCATTTTTCTTTTGAAAAGGAGGAACTATTATGAAAAAATCCATGAGTGTTTTACTGGCAGCCGCCATGTGCAGCGCTATGCTTGCAGGCTGCGGCTCTACAGCAGCTGACACTGCAGCAGACGCTTCCGCTGAAACCACTGCTGCCGCTGCTACCGAAGCAGCAGATTCTTCTGCTTCTGCAGAAGGCGTAAATGTATTTAAAATCGGCGGTACCTCTCCCCTGACCGGCGCGGCAGCAATCTACGGCAACGCTGTAAAGAACGGCGCACAGATCGCCGTTGACGAGATCAACGAAGCAGGCGGTTCCGTACAGTTCGAACTCAAATATGAGGACGACGAGAACGACCCGGAAAAAGCAGTTTCCGCTTACAACGCATTAAAGGACTGGGGCATGCAGATTTCCCTGGCTTCCGTTACCACAAAGCCCTGTGAAGCAACCAGTACAGAGCACTTTGCTGACCGTATTTTTGGTCTGACTCCTTCCGCTTCCTCTACCGCTATTACAGAGGGCAAGGACAATGTATTCCAGATGTGTTTTGCTGACCCCAACCAGGGTCTTGCATCCGCTGATTATATCGCAGATCAGAAGCTCGGCACAAAAGTCGCTGTCATCTACAGAAATGACGATGTATACTCCAGCGGCGTCTACGAGAAATTCAAAACAGAAGCAGATGTAAAGGGTCTGGAAATCGTTTCCGCAACCACCTTTACCGATGCAAGCTCCAATGACTTCTCCGTACAGCTGACCGAAGCAAAGAATGCAGGTGCTGACCTGCTCTTCCTTCCTATCTATTATCAGCCCGCTTCCCTGATCTTAAAGCAGGCAAAGGATATGGGCTATGAACCCACCTTCTTTGGTGTAGACGGTATGGATGGTATCCTGACCCTGGAAGGTTTTGACACCTCTCTGGCAGAAGGCGTTATGCTGCTGACTCCCTTCAACGCTGATGCGACAGATGAAAAGACCCAGAGCTTTGTAACCAAATACCAGGAACTCTACGGCGATGTTCCGAACCAGTTCGCAGCAGATGCCTATGACTGTGTATATGCTTATAAAGCAGCTCTGGAGGCATCCGGCGCTACCGCAGATATGTCTGCAGAGGAGCTTTGCGACAAGATGATCGAAGCCTTCCCGACTCTGACCTATGACGGTTTAACCGGTACAGGCATCACCTGGGATTCCACCGGTGCTGTATCCAAGACTCCTAAGGGTATGGTGATCAAAAACGGCGCTTACGTCGGTATGGAGTAATACTTACCCTTTAATTTTGATTTTATCAATGCGCAAGGGAGCACCGTTATCGTTTTTGATACGGCGCTCCCTTGCGTCATACAGAGAAATGAGGTAGCTTATGACCTTTTTATCACACCTGATCAACGGCATCAGTCTTGGAAGCGTATACGCGATCATCGCACTGGGATACACAATGGTATACGGTATCGCCAAGATGCTGAACTTTGCCCACGGCGACGTCATCATGGTGGGCGCATATATTTCCTTCTGTACCACCAGTTATCTCGGACTTTCTCCGCTGGTATCTGTCCTTTTTTCCATCATCGTCTGCACGGTTCTCGGCATCGTTGTAGAACGTCTGGCATACAAGCCCCTGCGTCAGGCTCCTTCCCTCGCAGTTTTGATCACTGCCATCGGCGTTTCCTATTTTCTGCAGAATGCCGCCCTGCTGATCTGGGGCTCCAGCCCGAAAACCTTTTCTTCCGTAACCGGAAGCTGGACCTTAAAGCTTTTTGACGGACAGCTGATCGTTTCCGGCGTCACGATCGTTACGATCCTTGCCTGCATCCTGATCATGATCTGTCTGACTCTTTTCACCAACAAGACAAAAATGGGAACGGCGATGCGCGCAGTTTCTGAAGACAAGGCTGCTGCAGGTCTGATGGGTATCAATGTCAATACAACCATTTCCCTGACCTTTGCCATCGGCTCCGGTCTGGCGGCCATCGCAGGTGTATTGCTCTGCTCCGCCTATCCGACCCTGATGCCCACCACAGGCTCCATTCCCGGCGCAATGATCGGCGGTATCCTGCTCGGCATTATTGAGATCTTTTCCAAAGCGTACATTTCCACACAGCTGTCCGATGCGATCGTATTTGCGGTTCTGATCGTGGTCCTGATCGTAAAGCCGGATGGTCTGCTGGGCAAACACGTCAGCGAGAAAGTATGAGGTAGCAGCATGAACAAACTCAAACCTATTCTGTCAGCCAGAAAAGACTGCACAATTTCCTATACGATCGTCATTCTCGCCTTTATCCTGATCCAGACCATGATCGCAACCGGAAACATCACCTCTTCCTTAAAGGGACAGCTGGTTCCGATCTGTGCCTACATCGTCATGGCGATCTCCTTAAATCTTACCGTCGGCATTTTAGGCGAGCTTTCTTTAGGGCATGCCGGCTTTATGTCGGTCGGCGCTTTTACCGGCATCGTGGTTTCCACCTCCCTTGCCGCTGCGATTCCGAACGGCCCTCTGCGCCTTGCCATTTCCATGATCGTCGGCGGCCTTTTTGCCGGAATTGCAGGACTCATCGTCGGCATCCCCGTACTTCGTTTAAAGGGTGACTATCTTGCCATCGTTACCCTTGCATTCGGTGAAATTATCAAGAATATTATCAACGTGCTCTATATCGGTCTGGATGAAAAAGGACTGCACTTCAGCCTTCTGGAACAGCATTTTACCCTTGCAGAGGGCGGTTCCATGATCATCAACGGCCCCATGGGTGTCGGAGGTGTCCAGAAGCTTTCCACCTTTTCTTCCGGCGTTGTCCTGATCCTGATCACGCTGTTTTTAGTCCTGAACCTGATTCACAGCCGTACCGGCCGTGCCATCATGGCTGTCCGCGACAACAAGATTGCCGCAGAGAGCATCGGACTTTCTGTAACCCGCTATAAGCTGCTGGCATTCGTGATCTCCGCCGTTTTTGCAGGTATGGCAGGCACCCTTTACGCCATGAATTTCTCTACCGTCACCGCATCCAAATTCGACTTTAATACCTCGATCCTCATTCTGGTATTCGTCGTTCTGGGCGGTCTTGGAAATATCTGGGGCTCGATCATCGCCGCTGCACTTTTAACCGTGCTTCCTGAGCTTCTGCGCTCCATGAACGACTACCGGATGCTCATCTATGCGATCCTGCTGATCGTTATGATGATCTTCAACAATTCCGGCGCAAAGAAACGTCTGACGGAATATTTCAGCGCACAGAAGGAAAAACGGACTGCGAAAAAGGCAGCTGGAAAGGGGGTAAACTGATATGGCAACTCTCGAAGTAACCGGACTCGGTATTTCCTTCGGCGGTCTGCGGGCCGTTGATGATCTTACCATGTCCATCGAAAAAGGCGGCCTGGTGGGCCTGATCGGACCCAACGGTGCCGGCAAAACCACCGTATTCAACATGCTGACCGGCGTTTACCGCCCCACAGACGGCGGCATCCGCTTAAACGGTGAAAATCTGATCGGCAAAAAGCCTTACGAAATCAACCGCATGGGCGTTGCCCGCACCTTCCAGAACATCCGACTGTTCCCGCAGCAGAGTGTTCTGGACAACGTTATGACCGGCTTAAACAATCAGGTGCAGTATTCCCTTGCAGAAAGCCTTTTACATGTGGGAAGCTACCACAAAAAAGAAAAGGAAATGACCGAGCGTTCCATGGAGATCCTGCGAGTCTTCGGGCTGGAGGATTCTGCTCAGACGCTGGCATCCAACCTGCCCTATGGCAAACAGCGTAAACTGGAAATTGCCCGTGCGCTTGCAACCAAACCGGAGCTTCTGCTTCTGGATGAGCCTGCCGCCGGCATGAACCCCAACGAAACCGGAGAGCTGATGGATACGATCCGTCTGGTGCGCAAGGAGTATCAGGTCACCATCCTTTTGATCGAGCATGACATGAAGCTGGTACAGGGTATCTGTGAATACCTCTATGTCCTGAATTTCGGTCGTCTGCTGGCAGAAGGCACTCCTGATAAGGTTTTAAACGATCCTGCCGTTATCAAGGCATATCTGGGCGATTAAAGGAGGCTTCTTTTATGGCAATGCTCACTGTAGAAAATATCAATGTATATTACGGCGTGATCCACGCCCTTAAAGACATCTCCTTTCAGGTAAACGAAGGCGAGATCGTCGCACTGATCGGCGCAAACGGTGCCGGCAAAACCACCACCCTGCAGACTGTCAGCGGCATGCTGAGCGCAAAGTCCGGTTCGATCCGATTTCAGGATCAGGAGATTTCCAGAATGCCGGAGCACAAAATCGTGAAGCAGGGAATTTCCCACGTCCCCGAAGGACGCCGGATGTTCTCCAACCTGACGGTTTTGGAAAACCTGAAAATGGGCGCTTACACCAGAAAAGACAAGCAGGAAATCAACAATTCCCTGGAAATGGTTTATGAGCGGTTTCCCCGCTTAAAGGAACGTACCCGCCAGCTGGCAGGAACTCTTTCCGGCGGTGAACAACAGATGCTTGCAATGGGACGCGCGCTGATGGCAAATCCCCGCATCCTGCTGTTGGACGAGCCCTCCATGGGTCTGTCCCCGCTTCTGGTTTCTGAAATTTTTGATATCATTCAGGAGATCAACAAACAGGGCGTTACCATCCTTTTGGTAGAACAGAACGCAAAAAAAGCTCTTTCCATCGCAAACCGCGCCTATGTCCTCGAAACAGGACGTATCGTAAAGGAAAACGATGCACAGGCACTTTTACATGATGAAGCGATCAAGAAAGCTTATCTCGGCGAATAAGGGGGAAACAATTATGTCAAACACAGTAATTACCATCGCCCGTCAGTACGGCAGCGGCGGACGTACCGTCGGCAAAATGCTGGCAAAGCGTCTGGACATTCCCTGCTACGACAGGGAGATTATTTCGCTCGCTTCCGAAGAAAGCGGCATTCATCCCACTCTGTTCCAGGATGAGAAAAAAAAGCACGGCTCTCTGCGTGCGTTCCTTACCGGCGGCTTCAAAAATGCCTCCCCGCTTTCCCCGGAAAGCGCAGGTTTTACAAAGGATGACAACCTTTTTCGCTATCAGGCAAAAATCATCCGTCAGCTCGCAGAGGAAAGCTCCTGCGTTATCATCGGACGCTGCGCCGACCATATCCTTGCAGATGTTCCCGGTGTTGTCCGTGTCTTTGTCCACGCACCCGAAGATTTTTGTCTGCAGGAAGCAATGAAGGTCAACAGTCTTTCTGTTTCTGAGGTTCAGAAGCTCATCGCTCAGACCGACGAATACCGTGCCCACTACTACAAGTATTACACCGGCCAGGAATGGAAAAACGCCCAGAATTACGACCTGTCTCTGGACAGCTCCCGTCTCGGCTTTGATGGCACAGTAGAGGCGATACTTTCCTATATCGAAGTACGTAAAAAGTTCGACAAAACTATGTAATACAATTCCCGGCAGTCAGGCTCCTTTTTGGAACCGGGCTACCGGGAATTTTTATCCCAGATAATCCAGCGGATTGACCGCTTCCCCGTCCTTTGTCAGTTTAAAATAAACATTGGAGCCCTCTACCGAGTAATATTTTGTCGGCTCCGCCACATGTCCGATCACCGCGCCGGTTTCCACATAGTCTCCCTCTTCCACAGTCACTTCCTGCAGCTGTCCATAGGTCAGCTCGTATCCACCTCCAAGACGCATCACAACAGTCTGTCCGGTCTGCGCATCCTCATACACAGATTCCACAATTCCATCTGCTGCGCATGCCACGCCTGTTCCTTCTGCTGCGCTGATTACAATCGACGGATTATATTTGTACTGCTGCAGCGTCGGAAAATAAATTGTCTTGTCCATGCTGTAATTTAACAGAACGTTGCCTGCAATCGGCCATGCCAGCTTACTGCTTTCGCCAAAGGACAGCTGGCTCTCCTGCACTGCGATATTCGCAGACGCTGCAAGCGCCTCGTCCTGATTGTCGGCTGCATCCTGACTCGCGGTTGTTCCGTTCGCTTTTTTGTCAGCGTCTGCCGCATTCGCCTGACCGCCGCCGGATGCCAGTTCGCTCGAACCTCCGTCGCTGTTGTACGCTTCGTTTCGATACTCTGCATAGCCGATGTTGCGATTTTTGGGTTCCTCCGTCGGCTGACTTCCCGTTTCCTGTTCTCCAGCTGCTTCTGCGCCCGATTCCCCGCCTGTTTTTGCAGGCGCACTCAGATCTTTATCCTTCTGCGCATAATAGGGGTCATAATCCAGCTCTCCACTGTCTTTATCGCTGCCGGTCACATTCTGCGCAGACTGATTCTGTGCCTGCGCCACAGGACTTTGCGTCTCTTCCTCCAATTTGGAAAAATCTACAATATGCTGCTCTTCCTCCTGGCTTTTCTGATGATTGCGGTACACAGAAATGCCCGTCACTGTCATCGCCGCCAGTACCAGAACGACCGAAGCTGTCATGATCGCTTTTTCTCTGCGGTATGCGCTGTTTTTTCCGCCTGTTCTTTTTCTTCTCATCACGCTCATCCTTTCCTGTTTCCTGTGTTCAGGCTTAGTTTGAGCGCAATTCAACCGTTTTATTCCGACTTTTTCAAAAGTCCCGGGAAAAACAGCTCCAAAATTTCTTCCGCAGAAGCTCCCTGCTTCGCAAGCGCATTGGCATAATATTGATCCAATCCGATCCCGTGCCCGATTCCCTTTGTCGTAATCACCATTTTCCCGCCCTGTTCTTCCAGGAAAAAACACGACGACGGAAGCTCAAACAGCTGCCGAAACCGTTCTCCCTCTATGGATGACCGTCCCGCGCGGACATTTAATACGTATCCGGCGCTGTCCCGCGTCAGTACAAGCTTTGGGGCATCCTTTTCCACTGATACGCCTTCTGCCTCCAGCATCCCGAAAAACCGTTCTGTTTTCATGCTCTTTTCCTGCAAAAAATCTTCTGCAGCCTCATCTACCGGACAGGCGATGCTTTTGCACCAGTCCGACTCCTGTCCGAAAAGCTCTGTCCCGCTCCTTGTCCGCCCCGCGCTCAGGCGAAAAAAAGGCGCGCTGACAGCCGCTCCCTGCCATTCGAGAACATAGCCCGAAGAAGCGCGCACCGCCTCCCTGCAGCGCTCCTCCAACACGTCTGCCTGCTCGCCCCACAGACGCTTGCGCTGCGCCTTGTCCAGGTACGAAAAACCGCTATTACTGTCGATAATCCGCGGCTCAACGGCGCTCACACTATTTTGAGAGATGCTCTCCTGCGCTGCTCCGGTCGTGCCATTCTCCAACACGGTCTCCTCCAGATGCCCTCCCGCGACACAGCTGCTGCGCAGAATCACCGCCTGGGCTTTGAGCGCTTCCGGTTCATATTCTGCAGGAATCACCGCCGCCAGCGCGCCGATCAGAAATGCTTCCTCTGTCATCGTTCGGACGTCGCTTCCACTTTGCATTCGGACTGTCCTGCCGGATACGGGCACAATGGTTTCCACCGTTTTTTCCTGCCCTGCCCGCACTACACTGCTGCAGGTATACGGCAGCAGAAAGAAAAAAAGAAGAACCGCAAAAAAGTCCTTTTGACGGCTCTTTCCTACGGTTCTGTTTGCTCTTTTTTCCATTGTTTCCTGCATCATGAACCCTCCGCTGCTGCCGGTATTTTCCTATACGGCAGTCTATGCAAAGACGCACGCTTCTATGCAGAAAGCTTCCCGCGCCTTATTTTTCCACGCGGTTATAGTTAATCAGACATCCTTTCAGGATGATCTGGCGCTCTTCATCGGTCAGCTCACCGAGGGTTACGGTAAACGGCTTCAAGCCGTTTGCATCTACCACATATCCTGTAATTTCTGCAGCCTTTTCCTCTACCGCCTTGCGGATGCCGGGGAAGAAGAGGTAATCATGGTTGGTAAACGGAAGATCTCCGTCCGGAATGACGAACGGAAGCATGCCCCAGTTGATCAGATTGGAACGATACCGTTTGGTCGCATATTCATTTGCAATATTTGCCCAACCGCCCAGCACCTTCTGGCAGCTTGCAGCCTGCTCTCTCGCAGAACCATCTCCGGGCTTTACTGCGAAAATCGTGGAACCGAACCCGATGTTGTCGTTTGCAGCCTGCGGGAACTGCACATGGATTTCATCCATAATTTCTGCCAGCTCCGGTTTTACAGCCACTGGATCCTTGCCATCCATCAAAGCTTCCTGCGCCTTGTGGATTTCCTTTGCCAGTCCGACATAGGCAGGATCCTTGCGGGACAGGGTAAACTCTGCCAGTCCAAGAGGATTGGAGCGGTAAGAGCTTGTCTCTCCGGACGGAATCAGCTCGTCTGTCGTCGTAACCGGATCGTGAATCTCGGAAACGACCTGCAGCACCAGATTTTCCGGAAGCGCGCACATCGTCGGCCAGTCCTTGATATTAGGACCGAAATGGATTTCCACAGAGGGATCTGCTACACTATGGGAATCGAATACGCGATTCTGATAAATCTTCGAATCAAAATGATACTGATATTTGCCGATGGGTCCGTCGAACTCAGTCGCCGCTGTCAGGCGTCCCTGATTTGCCGCAGTCGCCGCAATCGAACGGGCATCCATCAGAGCTACCGAAGCGATCTGGCCGTTCTGCAGCTTGGAGCCTTCACGGTTCGGGAAGTTTCTTGTAGAATGACGGATCGAGAACGCATTGTTTGCAGGCGTATCGCCAGCACCGAAACAAGGACCGCAGAACGCAGTCTTCATAACAGCTCCCGTTTCCAGAATCGTCGCCGCACAGCCATTTTTAATCAGTTCCATATAAATCGGCATGGAAGCCGGATACACACTCAATGTAAACTCCTGATTTCCGATATAGCTGCCCTTTAAAATGTCCGCGGCCGCACAGATATTTTCAAAGCCGCCGCCTGCGCAGCCTGCAATGATTCCCTGATCCACATAAAATCTGCCGTCACGCACTTTATCCTTCAAGCTGTAAGGTACCGCATTATCCAGACTGACTGCAGCCTTTTTCTCTACATCTGCAAGGATATCCGTCAGGTTCGCATTCAGCTCTTCAATCGTATAGGTATTGCTCGGATGGAACGGCATTGCGATCATCGGCTTTACCTTTGATAAATCAACCTCAATCAGGCCGTCATAGTATGCCGTCTGTCCGGGTGCCAGCTCTTTATACTCTGCCTCTCTTCCGTGAATCTCGTAAAATTCGCGAATCTGGTCATCTGTCTGCCAGATGGAAGAAAGACATGTTGTCTCTGTCGTCATAACGTCGATGCCGATTCTGAAATCCGCACTTAAATTTGCAACGCCGGGGCCAACGAACTCCATCACTTTATTTTTTACATAACCGTTTGCAAAAACAGCGCCGATAATCGCCAGAGCAACGTCCTGCGGACCAACGCCTTTTTCCGGCTTGCCGGTCAGATAAACGCCGACAACCTCCGGCATACGGATATCATAGGTCTGGTTCAACAGCTGCTTTACCAGCTCCGGACCGCCCTCGCCCATCGCCATCGTTCCCAGCGCACCATAGCGGGTGTGGGAATCAGAGCCGAGGATCATCTTGCCGCCGCCTGCGAGCATTTCTCTTGCAAACTGGTGGATAACCGCCTGATGAGGAGGTACATAAACGCCGCCGTATTTTTTTGCACAAGTCAATCCGAATAAATGATCGTCCTCATTGATCGTTCCGCCGACCGCACACAGGGAGTTATGGCAGTTGGTCAGAACATAAGGAATCGGGAACTTCGTCAACCCCGATGCGCGCGCGGTCTGAATAATTCCGACAAAGGTAATATCATGGCTTGTCAGCTTATCAAATTTAATTTTCAGCTTTTCCATGTTACCGGAAGTATTGTGATTCTCTAAAATTCCGTACGCAATGGTCTGCTTCTTTGCTTCTTCTTTGGATACTGTCCGTCCGGTCTTTGCCGCAAGCGCTGCCTGCGCCTTGGGACCGTCCGCTATGATTTCAGCGCCGTTTACCAGCCAGGCGCCGCCGTTTGCCAATGTAACCATAGGAACCTCCTTTTTCACTTTGCTATACTAAAGTAGTATAACGAAAAAAGGCTGCACTTGCAAGCCTTTTATGTTTCCAGTTCACTCGTACCTTTTTGTAAGCAGATTTCATGCTCGCATGAAAATCTGCTTACAAAAAGGTACGGAGGGAGCGCCACTTTATGAGCAAAAATGAGCTGCGAAGCAGCGGAGAGCGTCGAAGACGCGCTTTTGCGAATGGCGCGTGTGAACTGTAACAATCTGCGAAGGGTGTATCACTTACACACGCCCCTGCGAGCGGATCGCTGCCGCGATCTCCTGCAGTCTCGGCAGGCATGCATCAAAAAACATCCGATAGGACTGGCAGAAGTAATTTTCTCCCGGTTTGCTTCCCGGCTGCTCCCGGTGCCGCCTGCAGCCGCCCCGGCAGATCATGAAATAAGGACAGGCGCGGCACTCTTCTGTATGATTGCAGGAAGCTTCCACAAATCCCTGCTTTAATCGTCTCTCATGAATCGTTTCAAACGAATCCTCGTTTAAATTTCCGATCCGATACTCGTCGAGCACATAAAAGTCACACGGATACACGCTGCCGTCCGCCTCCACGATATTCTGGAAGCTGCAGACGCCCCGCTGCTCGCACGATTCCGGGAACTGTCCCAGTAAAATCCCAACATAATTTTCAAACTGGCGGATATAGGGCTGTTTCCCCTGCCGTAAATCCAGATCCCACAGTTCGAACAGCTCGATCAGAAACCTTCCGTACATCTCCGGGGAAAGAGAATATTCCTCCTGCCCCTGGCGCTCGCTGATGGGGTCGAGACAGGCGATATACTGCTGCCACGAAAATCCCAGCTTCCGGAAATTTTCATAAATCCGGCGGATCTTCGGCGCTGTCTTGCCGTTTACCACCATCAGCACGTTAAATTCCACACCGGCAGCTTCCAAAAGCTTCGCTGATTCCAAAACGCGGAAATAGGTGTCTTTTCCTACAGCATCCTTCCGGTACAGATCATGCGTCGCCTTGATTCCATCCACAGAAAGACCGATCAGGAAATGATTTTTTGCAAAAAACTGACACCATTCCTCATTCAGTGCATAGCCGTTCGTCTGCAATGCGTGGGAAATCGTAACATTTTTGGTATTATATTTTTGTTCCAGACGAATACATTCCCGGAAAAAATCCAGCCCTGCCAGCGTCGGTTCCCCGCCCTGGAAAGCGATCGTACAGGAGCCTTCTGCAAATTCCAGTGTCCGTCTGATCACGTTTTCCAGCGTGGCAAAGCTCATAATGCCATAAGAAGCCTGGCTGCGCTTTTCCATTTCGTCCGCATAAAAACAATATTGACAACGCATGTTGCACAGGCCGGATGCGGGCTTCATCATCACATGAATCGCAGGCATCAGAGATATTTCTCCACAATCGCATTCATCTGATCCCATTTTGCTTCCATATCCGCAACGAGCTTGAACTGTGTTCTTGCACGGTCGAGGTTATGGTTCTCACGGTGGATCTTGAAATAAATATCGTTCTGCAGATGATCCGCCAGGAAACGCATACCGCATTCCAACGTCATCAGCTTCGCGCCCATCGGCATCAGGCGGATTTCTTTCTCCGTCAGGCTGCCTGCACAGCCTTCCGTGTAGCCTTTGGTATAAATTTCAAATAAGTTCATATCACAGGATACCAGATCCAGGTTCTGCTCGTCCTCTGCAGCAGTGCTTGCGCCGAAACGGATCGAATCGCCGTAATCGTACAGCGCACTTCCCGGCATAACAGTATCCAGATCGATGACACAAAGACCTTTGCCGGTCTTATTGTCAATCATAACATTGTTTAACTTGGTATCATTGTGGGTAACACGCAGCGGGATCTCTCCGTTTGCCAGCGCATCACAGATGATATGGCAGTCTGCCTCTCTCGCTTTGACAAATTCGATCTCTGCCTGCACGTCCTTTGCACGTCCGACTACGTCTTCCTCTACTGCTTTTAAGAAGTTGTGAAAACGGTCTACCGTATTGTGGAAGTTTTTGATCGTCTCATGCAGGGTTGCTGCCGGATAATCTGCCA
>ERZ1673702.3429-NODE-3429-length-12364-cov-4.570071_pt1 | contig 12364 bp, 9 predicted proteins | sample MGYA00580232_ERZ1673702 | MGnify/ENA primary metagenome ERZ1673702 (study PRJEB41218, sample SAMN15661792) | gut metagenome | host: Homo sapiens | place: Canada: London | collected 2015-08-20/2019-03-30 | study: EMG produced TPA metagenomics assembly of... | reverse complement strand
ACAGTAAACTTCATGAGATGTGGACGGTACTGCTTCGCAATCAGTTCCATGACATTCTTCCGGGTTCTTCGATCAAAGAAGTCTATGAAGAATCCAAAGAAGAGTATCAGAAATTATTTGCAGAGAACCATGCGGCGACAGAAGATATCATGGAAGGGCTGACAAATGCGATTACAGGGGATGCCGGGGATCTGGTGATCTTCAACCCGAACAGCCAGAGTGTACCGGCACCGGTGATCCTGCCGTCAGAGATCCGTGGAAATGCACTGACAGACGGAGAGAGAAGCTATCAGATACAGGAAATCGATGGAAGTAAGCTGGCAGTTGTAGACCACATTCCTTCCAAGGGATATGCAGCCTTTAAAGTTGTGGAACAGTCGGATGAGGATGAAGAAATCCTTTGCGTGGATCAGAGTCATGCAGAGACACCGTTTTTCCATGTGGCATGGAATGAGAAGGGACAGTTTACCAGCATCTATGATAAAAAGGCAAACCGTGAACTTCTTCCTGCGGGAGAGAGGGGCAATGTGATCATGAGCTATGAAGACCGTCCGCACAACTATGATGCGTGGGATATCAACCATTACTATACCGAGAAAGCATGGGAAGTGGATGATGTGACTTCTGTTTCTGTAGAAGAGCAGGGACCGGTTCGTGCATGTGTACGTTTTGAACGGAAATATCTGGAATCTACTGTTGTGCAATATGTATATTTTTACCGTGATCTGTGTCAGATTGATATTCGCAATGAGATCGACTGGAATGAGAAAAAAATCCTTCTCCGTGCATATTTCCCGGTCGATATTCATACAAACGAGGCAACTTATGAGATCCAGTATGGAAATGTAAGGCGCCCGACACATTATAATACTTCCTGGGATGAGGCAAGATTTGAGGTATGTGCACACAAATGGCTGGATGTCAGCGAGGATGGCTATGGAATCAGCGTATTAAATGACTGTAAATACGGATGTGATGTCCATAACGGAAGAATCGGTCTGACCATGCTGAAATCTGCGACCTATCCGAATCCAGATGCCGATAAAGAACACCACAGCTTTATCTGGTCCTTGTGCCCGCACAGCGGAAGATGGCAGGAGAATCAGATAGTAGCCAAAGCTTATCTTCTGAATAATCCGTACAGGGCAGTCATTAAACAGAAGGACGGCGGCAGCCTTGCAAAAACATATTCGGCAGTTTCTGTAAATGTACCGAACGTGGTCATCGAAGTAGTCAAGAAAGCAGAGGACGGAGATGAAACGATTATCCGTATGTATGAGTGCTGGAACAGAAGAAGCCGCTTTGAATTACAGCTGTCCGAACCGGCAGAATATGTTTATGAAACCAATCTTCTGGAAGAAAAGCAGGAAGAAATTCCGGTGAAAGAGAATAAAGTTTCTCTTGAGATCAGACCGTTTGAGATCAAGACATTAGTTGTATACTAAAAGAAAAGCTCTCCATGCTGAAAGTGTGGAGAGCTTTGTATATCTGTGCAGAAATCTTACTGATTGGCCATGTAGTTATACACATCTGCAGAGATTTTTTTGATCGTATTTTGTGCACTGGAATTATTCTTAATATTATTGGAGAGTACACAGAGCACATATGGATGCTCTTTGTCAAAGACAATGGCAATATCGTTTTCGACAACACCGAGTTTTCCGGAGTCTGCAAGTTCTCCGGTTTTGTTGGCAGTTGCGGTGCCGGAAGGAACACCTGCCGGAATCTTGGCTGTCTTTGTCTGGCTCGTAAGGAGCGCAAGCATTTCGGCAGATGCTTCTGCGTTTACCAGAGAACTGTTGTAAATATCAGAGAGCAGTCGGCAGCAGTCGGAAGCACTTGTGTAATTGTCATCAGTTGGATCAGAAGCCAGGAACTCGCGGCCAAGATGCGTGGAGGTGTAGTTCCGCTCCTGACAGAACTCATTGACAATAGCAGCTCCTGTCTGAAAATCGCCTCCACCGAGCTTGCGGACCAGTTCGTTGGCAGAGTCATTGTCACTGACTGTGATCATACTGGTGAGGAGAGGTTTCAGAGTACTTTCATAATCGGATGAAACCGTAGTTCCTTCATCTGGATATATCAGTTTGTCATAAACAGCGGCCATGATAAATGCTTTGATAACACTGGCAGACTGCATGGACTGTTCGGCATTGACTGTGCTGTAGGCCTGCGTCTTCAGATCCATAGCTGCGATTGCCCAGAGTTCTCCCTGTTGTTCAAGCGGATTCGTATAGTTCTTTTCCAGCTGTGAGGTGAGATCGGCGAGGTGTTCTCCGACAGTAGTAATAGCCGGTTCGACAGTATTGAAATATGCATCGATTCCATCGGCAATTCCCCTTGCCATAGTTTCGTGATTTGCGGAATTGGTAATGTAAAGATCATCATTCTGGTTACTCATAAATCCCATTTCGAGGATGGCAACCGGAACTGTACTCCAGTTGGTACCAGTCATATTGTCGGCAGAGATGACGCCTTTGTTTGCAAGGCCGGTGGCATTGCAGTAATTGTCGATGATACAGGATGCAAGCGTATTACTTTTTTCGATGAGTTCCTTGTCCAGATACTGATTGGAACTGGTTGGGGCCATGGTAAGAGCACCGGCAGCAGAAGCACTGTTGTCACTGTTTGCATGAATGCGGACCGTGATATCGGCTCCGGATTCTGTGGCAAATTCTGCACGTTCTTTGTTGCTGATGGCTTTGTCGTTATCCTCGCGGGTCATGACAACCTTGTACCCGCGAGATGCCAGTTCTTTTTCAAGGACAAGAGAAACTTCAAGGTTGACTTCATATTCCGGAACCTTGGAGTAGTTACCGGCAGTACCGGTCGTAGCTTTATTTTTGGTCTGAGATGAACCTGGAGCCATAGGTTCCTGTGCACTCATGTCTACCCAGCTTCCCTGATGTCCCGGATCAATACAGACGGTAAACTGTCTGGAACCGGAAGACGAAGTTGAAGCCGTGTTTGCGGCAGACCAGTCCATGCCTGAGGAAGAACCGGAAGGACTCAAAGTACCTTCGGAGTCATCTGAAGAATCGACATCGGCTTCAGTATTGGCAGAAGCATTTGGAGAAGCCGAAGATGGAGCCTTGATCATGGCCTGTCCCTGTTCGCTTTCATAGGTGGTTTCCGCAGAAGCCCAGATCGTGGCAGGAAGCAGTAAAAGCAGACATCCGGCAAGAAAAACAGATAATAGTTTGCGCATGAATATATATCCTCCCGAGAAATTTTATTTTACAGAAAGTTGTTTCCTATATGATAAACTATAATAAAAAATTTGACAAGAACAGTTCGGTGTCGTATCTGCTCGAAGACTTGTCACGGGGAGCAAAAACTAAATACAAAGGAGGGCAACATTATGAAGAAGAGATTTTCCACAATGCAGAGGTCAGGAGTCCTGAAACGTATTTTCACATGTGTGATCGCACTTGCACTTGTTATGCCGATGACGGTGCAGACAGGATGGGCGGCCACCACTTCCTACACAGTTACAGTAGCGGATGGCTATCTGGCACTTCGTAATGCAAAGGCTTATGATGACAAGAATGAGATCGGTAAGCTTTATACAGGTGATACCGTTGATGTGACAGATTCCAGTGGAAGCACCTACTGGTATGTATATGCATCACGACTCAAGAAATCCGGATATGTAAATCGCAGATATCTGGCGAATTCTTCAAGTGAACGTTATGTAAGTGTCAAGAGTGGATATCTGGCGCTTCGTAATGCCAAGGCGTTTAAATCGTCCAATGAAGTTGCAGAACTTTATACAGGAGATAAGGTACAGATTGCGGATGCCAGTGACAGTACCTACTGGCTGGTATATGTACCGGGACTTGGAAAGGGCGGATATGTAAACAAAGATTATCTGGTAAAAAATAAAGACAATACAGCATCTGCGGTTGTTACAAAGACAGTGAAAGTCAAGAGTGGCTATCTGGCACTTCGTAATGCAAAAGCGTATGATGATGCAAATGAGATCGGACAGTTGAATAACGGCGATACCGTTCAGGTCCAGGATTCCAGTGGAAGTACTTACTGGTATGTATATTCTTCCAGACTTGGAAAGAGCGGCTATGTAAATAAAAATTACCTGCAGTGATGCAGGTAATTTTTACGTAATACAGGATCAGTACTTCTGATGCTGTATTATTTTTTCTTATGTTTTGTGTCTGTATCCGTGGAAGCACGGAGTTCGTCGATCATCTGCTCGATCAGCATTTTTTTTACGTAAACATCAAAGCTGAGAAGACAGATGAAAGAAAATAATTTCAGGAAATCCCTGTCTTCTTCCGGTGCATTCTCAAAAGTTCCCTGAGCAATTTCATAGCGTTCCAGAAGCTCCTTCTGAAGAGATTCAATCTGTCCTTTTTCCATACTGAATACTTCGTTGTAGATAGCAGTGAGATCCATATCATCCATAGATTTGAAATATTTATCGGTCAGTGGTCCGAGCAGAGTCTGGATATCGCTGATCGATAAAATATTTTTGAAATAGTAGATAAAGATCAGAACCAGCAGGTGTTCTTTTGAATAGCGCTTCTTCTCAGGAGAAGGAAGCAGATTATTCTTGGCATAATTATTGATCATGGTCTTTGTAAGAATCTTGTCATCTTCATAGCGTTTGGAATGAGCAAGCTGTGCTTCCATAAAAGTAGTGACCTGATCCATATAAAGATCTATATTGGGAATATCCTCTGGTTTTACATAACCGATTCTGGAAACACGATCCAGAATATTACGGATCATGGAGTCTGTATTAACTGACATAAATTCATCTCCTTTGCCTGAAATAAAGGCAGAATGGTATTTCTAATACCTGCACGCTCTATTATATAGTTTTAAATACTACTTGTAAATGGTTTTTGCAAATGATTTTAAAATTCCTTTACCCCATACCAGGTTTCATGTATAATTAAAAAGATAGCAAGAAAACATCAGTTCGAAATATGTAACCACAAAGAAACAGGAGATAATTGATGAATACAATTTATGATACATTGAATGACCGACAGAAAGAAGCTGTTCTGTATACAGATGGACCACTTCTGATTCTTGCAGGAGCCGGCTCAGGAAAGACCAGAGTACTGACACACAGGATTGCTTATCTGATCGCAGAAAAGGGTGTGAATCCGTGGAATATTCTGGCAATCACATTTACCAACAAAGCGGCCCACGAGATGAGAGAACGTGTGGACAAGATCGCAGGAAGCGAAGGGGGAAGTGTATGGGTATCAACTTTTCACTCGACATGTGTGCGGATCTTACGACGCCATATAGACCGTCTCGGTTATGATAATAATTTTACGATTTACGATGCGGACGACCAGAAGACACTGATCAAAGAAATCTGCCGCAAAATGAATATCGACACCAAGAAAGTGAAGGAACGTGCACTACTGGCTCAGATCTCACATGCAAAAGATGAGCTGCTGACTCCGGATGAAATGGAAATGAATGCAGGCGCTGATTTTAACCAGAAAAGAGCGGCGCAGGTTTATCGTGAATATCAGGCAGCACTGCGTCGGAATAATGCACTGGATTTTGATGACCTCATATGCAAGACAGTGGAATTGTTCCAGAATTGTGGCGATGTTCTGCAGAGTTATCAGGAACGTTTCCGCTATATTATGGTAGATGAATATCAGGATACCAATACGGCACAGTTTAAGTTTGTAAGTCTTCTGGCATCCAGGTATGAGAATCTGTGTGTAGTCGGTGATGATGACCAGTCCATTTACAGATTCCGTGGAGCCAATATTGGAAATATCCTGGGATTTGAGAGGGTATTCCCGGATGCTAAAGTTATTCGTCTGGAGCAGAATTATCGTTCTACGCAGAATATCTTAAATGCAGCGAATGGTGTGATCGCAAATAATACAGAGCGTAAAGAAAAAACACTCTGGACCGAGAACCCGGAGGGAGAGAAAATCCATTTCCGACAGTTTATGAATGGATATGAGGAAGCTGAATTTGTTGTAGGGGACATTGCCCGACGACACAGAGAAGGAACGGCAGAGTATCATAATTGTGCAGTACTTTATCGAACAAATGCGCAGTCCCGTCTTTTTGAAGAGAAGTGTCTGCTTGCAAACATTCCTTACAAGATCGTAGGGGGAGTGAACTTCTATGCACGTAAAGAAATCAAAGATCTGCTCTGCTATCTGAAAACGGTAGACAATGCAGCGGATGATCTTGCGGTACGTAGAATCCTGAATGTACCAAAGCGTGGAATCGGAGCAACAACGGTCGGCAGAATCCAGGATTATGCCGACATGATGAATATCAGTTTTTATGATGCACTCCGTGTGGCAGAGGAAGTGCCGTCGATCGGACGCAGTCTTTCAAAAGTGGATGGATTTGTTACATTTATCCAGTCACTTAAGAGCAAAGCACAGGCATATTCTGTATCGGAGCTTCTGGAGGAAATCATAGATCTGACCGGTTATGTGGATGAACTGAAAGCAGAAGATACAGAAGAATCCAGAGCCAGAGTGGAGAATATCGATGAGCTGATATCCAAAACGGTTTCTTATGAAGAGACAATGAAGGCTGAGAACAGAGAAGCAACATTATCCGGATTCCTGGAAGAAATTGCGCTGATCGCGGATATTGATTCTGTAGATGAGAATCAGGATTATGTGGTACTGATGACTTTGCACAGTGCAAAGGGACTGGAATTTCCATATGTATACCTTGCCGGAATGGAAGATGGCATGTTCCCGAGCAGTATGTGCATCTTTTCCGGTGACCAGTCGGAGCTGGAAGAGGAGCGCAGGCTTTGTTATGTGGGAATCACCAGAGCCATGAAAGAACTGACTATGACCAGTGCGCAGCAGCGTATGGTGCGTGGGGAAACGCAGTATAATCGCGTTTCCAGATTTGTGAGAGAGATTCCACGGGAACTGGTGGATCTTGGACATACTGTTCAGGAACACAAACCAAAGATCCCGGAGACAAAATCTCCGCTCAACAGCTATCTGCAGATGAAGAAAAGCTTCCATACGAAGGCATTTCAGCCGCAGAATTTTAAGGTAACGAAAGCGGATTCCCTGGATTACGGTGTTGGGGATACGGTCCGTCACATTAAATTTGGTGTTGGCATCGTTAAGGATATCGTAGAAGGCGGCAGAGATTATGAGGTTACTGTAGATTTTGACAAAGTCGGAGTTAAAAAAATGTTCGCTGCCTTTGCAAAACTTAAGAAAATATAACTTTTTATAATTTTCTTAAGAAATCTTAAAGTTTCTGTACTTTAGTTGTTTTACCTTTTAATGAATGATATACTGGATACATGAAAATTCGAAGGGAGTACAGAATGAAAAAAATTTTAAAAGGCCTCACGAGGATACTCCCTGCATATGGAATTTTCCCGGTTATTTTTTCGTTTGTATTTAATTGTCTTGTTTATTCAGGTTCCAGAATGATCGCAGGTGGATGGTACCACCACAATATAGAAACTGCTGTGGACAGGAGCCTTCCTTTTGTTCCGCAGTTTCTGATCATCTATTTTGGATGCTATCTTTTCTGGATCGTCAATTACATTCTGATTGCCAGGCAGGATCGACACAGTGTGTACCAGTTTTTTACAGGAGATTTTATATCAAGATGTATCTGCCTTGGTTTCTTTCTTTTGTATCCCACAACGAATACTAGACCAGTGATAACAGATGGAGGATTATGGAATCAGCTTGCTTTGTGGCTGTACTCTATTGATGCAGCAGATAATCTGTTTCCGTCTATTCATTGTCTGGTCAGCTGGTTCTGCTATCTGGGCATCCGCGGAAGAAAAGAAATTCCGGTATGGTACCAGAGAGTGTCGGCAGTGCTGGCAATTCTTGTGTTTGTCTCTACATTGCTGACGAAACAGCATGTTCTGGTGGACGTGGCAGGAGGAATCCTTCTTGCAGAACTGTGTTTCTGTATCGGAAGAAACACAAATCTGTACAAAATTTACGAAAGATTTGGCAGCAGGATCGAGAAAAAGATTCTGAAATCTACAGAAGGGTGAGCTGCTTATGAAAAAAAATAAAAGAGTGATCTTTAATGGAGTTTTCCTGATCATTGTCTTTGTGCTCACAATTTATGGAGTGTTTCATGGAGAAGATCTCGGAGCTATGATGGATGCCATTCGGAGTGCGGATAAACGATGGCTTGTGCCCGGGCTGGCACTGGTGGCATTCTTTATCTGGGGTGAGTCGATCATCATATGGTATATGATGCGGTCCTATGGAATAAAACTGAAAAAAAGAACCTGTTTTCTCTTTTCATCGGTAGGATTCTTTTTCAGCTGTATTACACCATCTGCGAGTGGTGGACAGCCAATGCAGGCATATTATATGAAAAAGAAAAACATATCTATTCCAGTTTCTGCGGTTATTCTGATGATCATTACGATCACCTATAAGCTGGTGCTGGTGGTGGTCGGTATCGGAGTGGCTGTGTTTGGAAGAGGATTCCTGCATCAGTATCTGGAAGGAATTCTTCCTGTTTTCTATCTGGGATTGGGACTGAATATTTTCTGTGTGACTTTTATGACGATTCTGGTATTTCATCCACTGCTTGCCAGATCATTTCTTGTATGGGGACTTTCGATTCTTGAGAAATTCCGTATTCTTCGTCACAAAGAAGGAAGGCTGAAAAAACTGGAAGATTCCATGGATACTTACAGAGATACAGCTGCTTATCTGAAGACACATCCGAGAGTGATCGTGAATATCATTGCGATCACATTTGTACAGAGAATGGCAATGTTTGCAGTAACATGGTTTGTATATAAAGCATTTTCACTGTCAGGGACAGGATTCTGGACGGTGCTGTTTCTTCAGGCAGTGATCTCTGTTTCCGTAGATATGCTTCCACTTCCGGGAGGTATGGGAATCAGTGAGACACTGTTCCTGACAATATTCACCCCGGTATTTGGCACATTACTTCTGCCGGGGATGGTTCTCAGCAGAGGACTTGGTTATTATGGGGAGCTTTTGATCAGTGCACTTTTTACGATTGTGGCACAGCTTACGATCGGGCAGGGGCATGGCAAAGAAAATAAGGAGAGTTACGAATGATAGGATTTTACGATTATACGGTAGTTGTTACATATATCAGTCTTGTTTCATCCATCCTGGGTATGTTTTGTGCGATCGACGGGAGGCTTACTCTGGCAGTATCCTGTCTGGCTTTTTCCGGACTGTGTGATATGTTTGATGGAAAGATAGCCCGGACAAAGAAGAACCGGACCGATGATGAGAAATCCTTTGGCATTCAGATCGATTCTCTCTGTGACATTGTCTGTTTTGGGATTTTTCCAATCATTCTGGGCTACAAACTTGGAATGTGTAAAGCATACAGCATTGCGATCCTTGCATTTTACGGGATGGCAGGAGTGATCCGTCTTGCATACTTTAATGTGATGGAGGCAAAACGCCAGAGCGAGACATCTGAGAACCGCAAGTACTATCAGGGACTTCCAATCACATCTATGGCTGTGATCATGCCATTTCTGTTTGTGGCATCGGTATTTTTCCCGGGATTTCGTTATTTTGTGGGATTGCTTCATGTAGCGATGCTGATCGTAGGATTCTTGTTTATTTTTAATTTCCGTTTCCGTAAGCCGACCAATCAGGAACTGGTGGTATTGGTTGCAGTTGTGGCAGTGGCGGTATTGTTTATTCTTTTTTACAAAGAAGGATGGTGGGCTCATTATCATACGGTCAGGAAGTTGAAAGGAGCAGCAGCATGACAACATATACGGCAGACCGAAAAGGTCATGTAACTGAAAATGATTCGTTTCAGGACAGATTCCTGGAAAAAATGTATGGCTCTGCGATTGGCAGGGCTTTACTTAAACCTCTTGTAAATCCTGTACTTTCAGAGATTGGGGGCAGAATTCTGGACTCCAGAGTATCTGCACTGGCGGTTCCGGCATTTATAAGACATGCAGGAATTGATATGAGAGATTATGAACCGAAAAAGTATTGGTCGTACAATGATTTTTTTACCAGACAGATTCGAGAGGGTGCCAGAGAAATTGATATGGTACCGGAAGCTTTTGTCAGTCCCTGCGACAGCAGGGTGAGTGTTTATCCGATCAGTGAGAACTGTCATGTAAAAATCAAACATACATCCTATACAGTTGCTGAACTTCTGAAGAATCCGGTTCTGGCGAAACGATACGAAGGCGGACTTCTTTGGGTGTTCCGTTTATGTGTGGACGATTATCACAGATATATCTATATAGATGATGGATTTGAATCCCGGAGAGTGCATATTCCGGGTGAACTGCATACGGTCAATCCGGTCGCCAATGATGTGTATCCAATCTACAAAGAAAATACAAGAGAATATGCGTTGTTGAAGACTGTGAATTTTGGAACTGTTCTGATGATGGAAGTCGGAGCGTTGATGGTCGGCAGGATTGAGAATGTACCACTTCGTGGCCGTGTAAAACGGGGAAAAGAAAAAGGAAATTTCGCATTTGGTGGTTCGACGGTTATACTGATGACACAGAAGGAACGGGTACTGCCTGATCCAGACATCTTTATGAATTCCGAAAAGGGAATTGAGACAAGAGTAAAACTTGGGGAGCGGATTGGTGTATCAGAAGTTCTGGATGGATAAGGTGCAGAAACATAATCGAAAATTTGCGAGAAAATATGGTAAAATGGATGGATTAGTGGTATACTATGACCTATAAATGAGTGAGAGGAAGGTGCCCGTCATGAATCTGAATAATTTAAACCTGAACGAGAAAATTGAGGATTTACTTGCTGCTTTAAAGAAAAAAGAAGACGAAAAAGAAAAAAATACAGTCCTCTGGGTACTGGCTATCATAGGCGCAGTTGCAGCAGTTGCAGGAATCGCATTTGCAGTATATCGCTTCTTTGCTCCGGATTATCTGGAAGATTTTGAAGAAGATTTCGATGATGATTTTGATGATTACTTCGAGGATGAAGAAGAGTAAGATGACTGCTTGCAGAGAGAATGGCAACAGAGTAAGCGTAGCATGAAGTTCAAACAGCTCCGGCAGATAACCGGGGCTGTTTTACTGCTCTGTCAAAGACAAAAGAGTGAGGGTTACGAAGAGACAGCTGGATGCAAGTGTTTCAAATATATAAATGAGGAATAGAAAGCATGAAAAAAGGTGAAATTTACGAAGGTGTAATAGAGAAGGTGGACTTCCCGAATAAGGGATATGTTTTTGTGGAGGATCAGAAGGTTCTGATCAAGAACGGAATTCCGGGACAGAAGGTACGCTTTATGATTCAGAAGAAACGTTCCGGAAGGGCACAGGGACGTATCCTGGAGGTAATAGAAAAATCACCATTGGAGACAAGAGAACCGGTATGCAGCAATTTTCCAGCATGTGGTGGCTGCATGTATCAGACAATGTCCTATGAAGACCAGCTTCATATGAAAGAGACACAGATACGAGAGCTTCTGGAAGAGGCATTGATCCAGGGTGGTCAGATAGATGAGAATGGAAATGCAGCTTTTGAATGGGAGGGTATTCACGGAAGCCCGATCGAATTCGGATACCGCAATAAGATGGAGTTTTCTTTTGGAGATGAGGTCAAAGACGGACCACTGTCCCTTGGCCTGCATAAGAAAGGAAGTACGTATGATATCCTGAATACTGACGACTGTAAGCTGGTGCATAAGGATATGACGGATATCCTGACTTGTGTAAGAGAATTTTTCAGAGAAAAAGGAGCTTCTTATTACAGGAAACTGCAGCACACCGGTTATCTGCGGCACCTGATGTTGAGAAGAGGTGTTACTTCCGGTGAGATTCTGGTGCATCTTGTAACAACCACTCAGGAAGAGTATGATCTGGAACCGCTGAAAGATCAGCTTCTGGCTCTTCCACTGGAGGGCAGGATTGTTGGAATCATGCATATTCTCAATGATTCACTTTCAGATGTAGTTCAGAGCGATGAGACAAGGATACTTTATGGACAGGACTATTTCTATGAGACACTGCTCGGACTGAAATTCCGTATCAGCACGTTTTCTTTCTTCCAGCCGAATTCACTGGCTGCGGAAGTACTGTACAATATTGTGCGTGATTATATCCAGAATACGAGTGGAATGGAAGTGTTCGATCTTTACAGTGGAACCGGAACGATCGCGCAGCTGCTTGCTCCGGTAGCAAAAGAAGTGATCGGTGTGGAAATCGTGGAAGATGCAGTTGCAGCAGCAAGAGAGAATGCGAAGCTGAACGGACTGGATAACTGTAAATTCATTGCCGGTGACGTCCTGAAGGTTCTGGATGATCTGACTGAGAAGCCGGATGTGATCGTCCTGGATCCACCTCGCGATGGAATCCATCCGAAAGCGCTGCCGAAGATTCTTTCCTATGGGG
>ERZ1673702.3427-NODE-3427-length-12375-cov-18.137500_pt1 | contig 12375 bp, 10 predicted proteins | sample MGYA00580232_ERZ1673702 | MGnify/ENA primary metagenome ERZ1673702 (study PRJEB41218, sample SAMN15661792) | gut metagenome | host: Homo sapiens | place: Canada: London | collected 2015-08-20/2019-03-30 | study: EMG produced TPA metagenomics assembly of... | reverse complement strand
TTGCGGCTGCGGCTGTTCATGCCCAGCAGACGGACGACGTACAGGAAGATGTTGATGAAGTCCAGATACAGGGTCAGTGCGCCATAGATGGAAGCCTTCTCGGCCAGCTCAGCGTCGCCTGCATAGTAGGCGTAGATCTGGCGGAGCTTCTGGGTATCATAGGCGGTGAGCAGCATGAACACCACCAGGCCGATGCCGCAGTAGAGCACCGAGGTGCCGAAGCCAAAGCCGAAGAGCGCACCCACGAGGCTGGTGACGATCATGGCCACCAGAGCCATCATGAGGCGGGGGCCCCAGCCGGTGAGGTCTTTATGGGTGGTGGTGCCGTACACAGCCATGAGGCCGAAGTAGACCGCCGTGGCGAGGAAGGCCATGACCAGCGTGCCTACCGAGAACATCAGGAAGTAGTAGCTCAGGACCATGCCGTTCAGGATGGCATATCCGAAGAACGCAGCTCTTGCACCGTCGATGGACATCTTCTGCACCCGGGCGCTGAGCATGAACACCAGCGCCAGCTCACCGATGGTAAGCAGGAAGTAAAGCGAATCGACCAGATAGATAAGGGGGGTAGTCGCCGTGATATAGGCCATTGCGAAGGTGACGAGCAAGCCGCCGGCCATCCAGCGGTAGGTGCGGGTCATATAGTCCGATGCGCTCATCGAAGGCTCCGCATAGCCGCGGTCATAGTTGTTGTAATCCATAAGGAATCCTCCATTCAAAATCAGGGCATCGGCCTCGGCCTTGCCCCGGTCTACGAAATATAGTATACTGCATAGAAATGAACGATTCATGAAAAAGGCTGTGATATTTGATGTCTCTCGGACTTTATCTGCATATTCCTTACTGTTTTTCCAAATGCCGGTACTGTGATTTTTACTCCGCCCCCGGCCAGCGCGGCGTCCCCCGAGCCTATGTGGACGCCCTTTTACGGGAACTCTCCCGGTTTGCGCCGGACGCGCCCCTGCGGCCGGACACCCTTTATTTCGGCGGTGGAACGCCCAGCCTGCTGGACCCGGCAGACGCCGCCCGGCTCATCGACGCCGCGCAGCCCCTGCCCGGGGCCGAGATCACGCTGGAAGCCAACCCTGAGACCGTGTCCGAAGACTCTCTCCGGGCATTCCGGGAGGCGGGCGTCAACCGCATTTCCTTCGGCGTCCAATCGGCCCGGGACAGCCAGCTCAAGACGCTGGGCCGCCCCCACACGGCAAAGCAGGCGCGGGCCGCTTTCGCCGCCGCACGCCGTGCCGGGTTCGAGAACATCAGCGGCGACATCATGCTGGCCCTGCCCCATTATACGCAGGCCGAGTTCGACGAGACGCTGGAGCTTATCGAGGATGGCGGTGCGGCCCACATTTCCGCCTACCTCTTAAAAATCGAGCCCGACTCCGCCTTTGGCCGGACGCCCCCCGAGGGTCTGCCCACCTCCGACGAGGCGGCAGATTTTTACCTCTACGCCGTCGAGCAGCTGGAACATCATGGCTACCGGCAATATGAGATCTCCAACTTCGCCCGCCCGGGCTATGAGGGAAAGCACAACCTCATCTACTGGGACTGCGGCGACTATCTGGGCATCGGCCCTGCGGCCCACTCCTGCATGGGCGGCAAACGGTTCTACTACCCCGCCGACACCGAAGCCTTTCTGCGGGACGAGGCCGCGCCCGTCATGGACGGCGGCTGCGGTGCGGAGGATTATCTCATCTTGCAGCTGCGTCTGCGCAAAGGTCTGAGCCTCGACGAATACAAAAAACACTATGGCAGGGAGTTTTCCACCGCACAGCTGGCCTTTGTGCAAAACTGCGTGAAGAGCGGCTACGCCAACTTTGACGGCCACACCCTCGCCCTCACGCCAGCCGGGCTCATCGTACAGAACAGCATCCTTGCCGAGCTGCTGTGAGCCTCAGTGAACAGCAAAGCTCATCGCCGCCAGCACAAAAACACCGATGACGCTGGTAATGCGGCTCACCCTCTGCATCGCGTAATACCAGTCGGTGGGCTCACCGCCGTACACTTCCAGCCCGTGACGGAGGTTCCAGAACAGCAGCGGGAACCGGACATCCAGCACAAGGAGCACCACCAGCGCCCCTATCGGCAGCAGGAACGCCACGCTGCCCCGGGTCTCCAGCCGCCCGCCGACGGCTACATTATAGAGCCAGTTACAACTGGGCCAGAGGTCGGATTTCTGGTATTCGCCGTTGACGATGACGTTCACCTCGTCGGCAAGGCCCCCATCGTCTTCCCGCCACAGGATGGCGTCGCCGGGGTCGCCCAGCGCGGTCCCGGTAAAAATGACCACTCCGTCCTGCTCAATTTTTACGCCCGGGTCGCTCATGCCCTCGGCTTTCGATTCGAGCCGATAGTGCCGCGCCTCTCCGTCCAACGTGAACTCCACTTCCGCACCGTTTTCCGTCTGGGCGATCTGCATGGTGTAGGCGGCATACGCATCCTTGCCCGAAAAGCTGCCGTCGGCCTGACGATACAAAAAGGCATCCCGCAGCCAGACGCCCGGGCGGAGGGCGGCCCAGAGATAGAGCATAGCGAGAAGCAGCGCGGTAAGAACGCAGAGCAGGCAGCTCGTCTTTTTCTCCATGGTCAGGCTCCTTTCGTTTCAGCCCAGTTCGATTACTTTCCACCCCAGCTCCCGGATGGCTTCTTTATCATGGGTCGCCAGCAGGGTGGGCTTTGTGCCGCAGCGTGCCTTGAGCATGGCTGCGGCTTTTTTCATGACGGCTGGGTCCATGCCGGTGAAGGGTTCATCTAACAGAAGGGTGTCGCTCTCGGCCCAGAGAGCGCGCAGCAAGGCGGTGCGGCGCTTCTGTCCGCCGGAGAGCTTCCGGGCAGGCAGGGCAAGGGCCTCGTCATCCAGTCCTAATTGTATAAGGTCATCCCGTATCTGCTCTTTGTATTGTGTTTTGACCTTGTACTGTTCTGCGGTCAGCACCAGCGCCACATTCTCTTCGGCGGTCAGCTGGGGGCAGAGCCTGTCTTCCTGAAAGACTGCGCCCACACGCCCCACACCCTCCACGCTGCCGGAGGTGGGCGCTTCCAGCCCCATCAGGATGCGGAGCAGGGTCGTCTTGCCCCAGCCGCTTGGCGCCCAGAGCACCGCCGGGCCGTCCACAGTAAGCGAGAGGTTTTCGAAGAGGATTTTCTCTCCGAATCGTTTAGACAGATTCTTTATTTCCAATTTGTTGTTGGTTTCACTCATTTTTCAGCCCCCTCTTCGCCCAGAACTGCCGCTACCGCTTTATCCAGCAGAGCGAGGAACAGCTTTTCGAATACGGCGCTCAGCAGGATGATGACGAAGGTCCAGGCAAACAGCTCCCCGGTGGAAAGGGTAATTTTTGCCCGGTAAAGCGCGTCGCCGATGCTGCCGTCCGGCAGGCCGATGACCTCTGCTGCTACGCCGCTCTTCCAGCAGATGCCCAGCGCCACGCTGCATCCCTGCCGGAACGCGGGCAGCACCGCCGGGAGCCAGACCGCCCGCAGACGCCGCCCCAGAGGCAGACGGAACACCTGCGCCATTTCGAGAAGCTGGCGGTCAGCACTCCCGATGCCGGTGCGCACTGCGCTGTAGAGGACGGGCAGCACCATCAAAAAGCTGATAAGGACGGACAGCGACGAGCCGCTGACCCACACCAGCGCCAGAATGATGAAGCTCGCCACCGGAGTAGCCTTGACCAGATGCATCACGGGGGCGAGAAGGGCGTCCACCCACTCCCACTTTTCGGCGGCTACCGCCAGCACCGCGCTGGACAGAACGCCCAGCCCGAAGCCCAACAGGATGCGCCCGGCGCTAAAACCGATGCGCTGCCAGAACTCGGCCTGCGGCAGCAGCTCCACCAGCGTACCGATGGCCTGCACCGGTGAGACAAGAAAGACTTCCTGCCCGATGGCCACAGCCGCCGCCTGCCAGACGCCCAGCCAGAACACCGACGCCGCTAAGATTTGAATGCGGCGTTTTTTTGTTTTATCCATGTATTTCTTTGCTCCTGTTCGTTTTCTCGCTTTCAGAATATCACATCATGTATGAGAATACAATCCTTCATCTTTTCTTCTCTTGACATGAAGGTCATAAAACACTACACTGGAATAAAGTAATCCTTATTCTACGTGCCTCCGCGCACAGCTGGGAGAGATGACCATGCACGATTCCGCTCAGGCCCTCCGGGGCAAAAAGCTCCTTCTGGTGGGGTTCACCCTGTTCTCGATGTTCTTCGGAGCAGGCAACCTCATCTTCCCGCCCTTCCTCGGCGCACAGGCCGGGACGGCGCTCTGGTCCGCTTTTGTGGGCTTTGCCGTCAGCGCCATCGGTCTGCCCATCGCGGGCGTGGCAGCGGTGGCCCGGGCGGGCGGTCTGCCTGCGCTGGCCGGGCGGGTCCATCCCCGCTTCGCACAGGTGTTCGCTGTACTGGTCTATCTGTCCATCGGTCCCTGCCTCGCTATCCCCCGCACGGCCAGCACCTCGTTTGAGATGCTGACGCCGCTGGTGGGGCGGAGCACACCGGGACAGTTCATCTACTCCCTCGTGTTCTTTGCTGCGGCGTACTTCGTGGCCCTCAAGCCCGAAAAGCTGACCCAGCGGCTGGGCCGCATCCTCTGCCCTGCCCTGCTGGTGCTCATCGTGGTGCTGTTCGCGGGCTGCATCCTCCGCCCGGCCGCGCCCGGCTACGGCACGCCTGCCGAGGCTTACGCCGCCCTCCCCGCCGCACAGGGCGTGCTGGACGGCTATCAGACCATGGACGCGCTGGCAGCGCTCAATTTCGGCGCGGTCATCGCGCTGAACATTCAGGCGGTGGGCATCACGGAAGAAGCTGCCGTCCGGCGCGGCACCATCCGGGCCGGGCTCATCGCGGGCGGGATGCTGCTGGTGGTCTACGCCATGCTGACCCACATCGGCGGCATCTCGGGGGCCGCGTTCCCCGGCAGTGACACCGGCGCCTCCGTCCTGACGGCACTGGCCGACGGCCTGTTTGGCCGGGTGGGACAGGTGCTTCTGGCCGTTATCTTCGTCATCGCCTGCTTCAACACCTGCGTCGGCCTCATCGCCAGCGTAGGCGAATACTTCCACGAGCTTCTGCCCCAGCTTTCCTACCCCGCCATTGCAGCCTTCTTCGCGCTGATGAGCATGCTGCTGGCGAACATCGGCCTTGCGGACATCCTGAGCCTTTCCGTTCCGGTGCTGAACGCCATCTACCCCATCGCCATCGTCCTCATCGTGGTGGAGTTCCTGCCCGGACGGTTCCAGCGGACATCGGTCTGGCGGCTGAGCATCCTCTTCACGGCCATCCAGAGTATCCCTGCCGCCCTGCCCTTCGGCCCCCTCTCCGCCTTGATGAACGCTCTGCCCCTGAGCAGCCTCGGCTTTGGCTGGCTGCTGCCGGCCCTCATCGGCATCGGCGCGGGCCTTCTGATCTAAGAAAGGGGCTGCTGCACTTTCGGCTAAAACGATGTGCAGCAGCCCCTTCTTTATTTCAAAGCTTACTTTGCGGAATTGCGGATAGCCGCCATGACCTTGCGCAGGACGGACGGCTCGGTGTAGTAGAAGTTATCGTCCGGCAGTTTGCCGCCCACGGCGGCGGGAGAGGCATCGTAGAGCACCTGCAGGTAAGCAGAGATGTCTTTCTTCATCTCCTGACCGTTGCGGTAAACGATGTTGCACTTGGGCAGGGCCTTCTTGGCGATAGCAGCCTTGGCCACCACGCCGACTTCCTCACAGAGGGCGGCGGTGCCGTCGATGTCCTCGTTCGCCGCCTTGACGCTCTTCTGGTAGTCGGTCAGGAAAGCTGCGATGACGTCGGGGTTCTGCTTTGCGTACTCGGTGCGCACCACGGTGACGCCGGTGATGAGCTGGGTGTCACAGACCCTGTTCCATTCCCTGGTCAGGTCGAGGACGACGCGGAGGTCGCTGTCCTTCATCTGGGCAGCGGTGACGTAGGGCTGAGGCAGGACGGCGATGGCATCCTTCCTGGCAGCGGCCATCTGGGCCGTGACCTCGGAAGCCTCGCTGTAGTATTCGATCTTCACGTCCTTGTCGGGGTCGAGGCCGTTCTTCTTGAGCAGATAGCGCAGGACGTACTCGGGCGTCGTGCCTTTGCCGGTGGAAAGGATGGTGCGGCCCTTGAGGTCGGCGAAGCTGTGGACGGTATTGCCCTTCTCCACGACGTAGAGGACGCCCAGCGTGTTGACGGCCATGACCTGGATGCCGCCGTTCGTCTTCTGGTAGAGGGTCGCGGCGAGGTTGGCCGGGATAGCGGCCATGTCGAGTTCGCCCTTGATGAGCTTCGGCACGATCTCATCGGCAGCGCCGTAGAGCTGCAGGTCATAGTCGAGGGAAGCAGTGCCGTCCTTCTCCATGCTCAGCAGGTTGACGAGGCCCATGGTGGTGGGGCCTTTCAGGCCGGCGATGCGCACTTTTGTGCTCGTCTTGGCCGATGCGCCGCAGGCCAGCACGCTGACCATCAGCACCAGCGACAGCAGCAGAGATGTCAGTTTTTTCATAGGATTTCGTTCCTCACTTTCATTGGGAGAAATTTTCCCGCAAAAAATTTGCAAAACCATTTGCTTTACGCCCTCAAGTTTACTATAATAAGAGAAAAAATACCGTTGCACATGCAACGGAATCGCAGAAGGGCGGTGAGGGCCCGGGGAAAACCTCACGGAATGGGTATGGAAAATTATCTTCCGCTGTTACAATCCACCTCTCTGTTCGCCGGGCTGGAAGCCGAAGCGCTCCGAGTCCTGCTGGGCGAAGTGGGGGCCGTATTGCGCACCTACAGCCGGGGCGAGACCCTCGTACTGGCCGGACAGTCGAACCGCCGGGTGGGCGTGGTGCTCTCCGGCGCCATCGAGGCCTACCATCCCGCCGCCAGCGGGGCGCGTCTGCCCATCAGCCAGATGGGGCCGGGCGGTGTGTTCGGCGACGTGCTGGGCGGCTCGAGCCTTTCCAGCCCGGTAACGGTGATGGCCTCGGCCCCCTGCGAGGTGCTGCTGGTGCCTTACGAGAAGCTTCTGCTGCCCGGGGCCGACCCGGCCCGCCAGCGGGTGCTGCAGAACCTTGTGCGCACCATCAGCGACAAATACTTCCTGCTCTCCCGCCGGGTAGACCTGCTGCTGCTCAAGAGCCTGCGGGCCAAAGTGTGCGCCTACCTGCTCAGCGAGGCCGAGGTTCACCACAGCCTCACCTTCACCATTCCCTACTCCCGCATCCAGCTGGCCGACTACCTCAACTGCGACCGCAGCGCCCTCTCCCGGGAGCTGAGCCTGATGCAGCGGGACGGCCTGCTCGAGACCTATAAGAGCAGCTTCAAGCTGCTGGAACCGGACGCGCTGCGGCACATGGTGCTGTAACAGCCTCTCCCTTTGGGAGAGCCTTATATAGAAGGAGAACTTCATCATGTCCAAACCGATTTTATGGATCGTCATTCCCTGCTACAATGAAGAACAGGTACTGCCCATCACAGCCCCCCTGTTCCTGAAAAAGATAAACGACCTCTCCGCAGCGGGCCTTATCAGCGAGAAGAGCCGGGTGCTCTTCGTCAACGACGGCTCCCGCGACGCCACCTGGTCCCTCATCCAGAAGTTTGCCTCTGAGGATGAGCACTTCATCGGCATCTCCCAGAGCCGGAACCGAGGCCACCAGAACGCCGTGCTGGCCGGGCTGATGGAGGCGCTCCACAGCGGCAGCTGCGACATCACCATCTCCATCGACTGCGACGGTCAGGACGACATCAACGCCATGGACGAGATGGTCAAAAAGTATCTGGACGGCGCCGAGGTAGTCTACGGCGTGCGCAGCCGCCGGGACACCGACACCTTCTTCAAGCGGTTCACCGCCGAGGGCTTCTACCATGTGATGAACGCGCTGGGCGCAGACATCGTATTCAACCACGCCGACTACCGGCTCATCAGCACCCGGGTGCTGGAAAGCTTCGCCGACTACCGCGAGGTGAACATTTTCCTGCGGGGCATGGTGCCGCTGGTGGGCTACCCCAGCGACACCGTCTACTACGAGCGCCACGAGCGTCTGGCCGGCGAGAGCCACTATCCCCTCAGCAAGATGCTGGCCCTCGCCTTCGACGGCATCACCAGCCTGTCGAACAAGCCCATCCGCCTCATCACCGGCGCAGGCATCGTGGTCAGCCTCATCAGCTTCATCGGCGTCATCTGGGCCATCGTGCAGGCTGTTCTGGGCAGCGCCGTGGCGGGCTGGGCCTCCACCATCTGCATCGTCTGCTTCATGGGCGGCGTCCAACTGGTGTGTCTGGGCGTCATCGGCGAATACGTCGGCAAAATCTATATGGAGACCAAGGCCCGCCCCCGCTACATCATCAGCGAGCGCACATGGGCTCCCTACGAAAGGAAGTATCACGGATGAGCAAACAGAGCTGGAAAGGCAGCACCCTCCTGAACCCGGAGCCGCCGGTGCTGGTCTCCTGCGGCGGGCTGGACAAGCCCAACCTCATCACCATCGGCTGGACCGGCACCATCTGCACCCAGCCCAGCATGGTATCCATCAGCGTCCGCCCCGAGCGGTACAGCCACCACCTCATCAGGGAGAGCGGCCAGTTTGCCATCAACCTGCCCACCGAGGCACTGGTGAAGTCGGTGGACTGGTGCGGCGTCAGGAGCGGCCGGGACTTCGATAAATTCGCGGCCTGCAAACTCCATTCTGCCCCCGGCTCAGTGCTGACGGACTGCCCCATTCTCGAAGAAAGCCCCGTCAACCTCGAGTGCAAGGTCACGCAGGTCATCCCGCTGGGCAGCCACGACCTCTTCCTCGCCGAAGTAGTCGCCTGCGACGTGGACGAGAGCCTGCTGGACGAGAACGGTAAGCTCTGCCTCGACAAGGCCAAACTCATCGTCTACAGCCACGGCGAATATCTGGCTCTGGGCAAAAAGCTGGGGACCTTCGGCTACAGCGTGCGGAAGAAAAAGCCGACGCGGAAGCCCCGCAGATAATACTATGAAAAATGGGAAGCACAAAAGTGCTTCCCATTTTTTATTTCTCATCGAGCAGATCACTCAGACATCTGACCGTCCGGCCATGATAGCCTGTGACCGTCTCGGCATGGAGCAGACTGCTCAGCACACTTTCCTCCACGCACTCGGCCACCGCCCGGAACAGCGGATTGATGGCGTCGTCGTGGAGCATACCCATCGGCAGGATGGCCTTTTCGGAGTAGTGCGGCACCCGGTTGGCGGTGGTGAAGGCAATGACGATCTCGCCGGAGCCGTTGCCGCAGAAAGAGCCGGTGCGGGACAGGCCCACCAGCGCCCGGTGGCAGAGCCGCCGCAGCTGGCGCTCACTGAGGGGGATGTCCGTTGCCAGCACCGTGATGATGGAGCCCTTGTCCTCGTGGGGCGGGATGTGGGCGTCCAGCAGGCTCTGGATGGGGGTGCCTGCCACTACGAGGTCATCGAAGACGGCGTGGTTGGAGAGCACCAGCGCACCGATGGTGTACTGTTTTCCGTCCAGTTCCACCACACGGGAGGCCGAGCCGATGCCGCCCTTCAGGCCGTGGCAGCGCATTCCCCGGCCCGCGCCTACAGCGCCCTCAGCGAAATCAGCGCGGCAGTCGGCCAGCGCGGCCCTCACGTTTTCTTCTGTGACGTGGAGGCCCCGGATGTCGTTGAGGCCGCTGTCGTTGCACTCGCAGACCACCGGGTTGACGCTTCCGGTAGTCTCGCAGATGTCGGGGTTCTTATCCAGCATATACTTCACCAGCGCTGTCTCCACAGTACCTACGCTGAGGGTATTGGTGAAGAGGATGGGCGTTTCCAGCGTCCCCAGCTCGTCGATCTGGACAAGGCCGGTGGTCTTGCCGAAGCCGTTGATGACATGGCTGGCCGCCATCACTTTATCGTGGAAAATATCGCCCTGATGGGGCAGCAGCGCGGTCACGCCGGTCTGGACCTCGCCGTCCGCCAGTGTGCAGTGGCCCACCGTCACGCCCGGCACATCGCTTATCTTGTCCAGCGGCCCGCAGGGCAGTTTGCCCACCCGGATGCCCCGGCTCTTCCATTTTGCTTCGATTCCCATAAGTATTCTCCTTGCAAAAATGCCCCTTCCCCACCAGACGGAGAGGGCTGATTTTATTCTTCCTCGTGCTCCACCTTGCTGATAGCACCCAGGTCGTAGGGCGTATTCTGGTAGACGTAGTAGTTCAGCCAGTTCTCATACAGCAGGTGTGCGTGAGCACGCCAGCGGAAGAGAGGCGGCTGCTCGGGGTCGTCGTTGGGGTAATAGTTCTTTGGCACCGCGATGGGCAGGCCCTTGCCGACATCCCGCTTGTACTCGGCGTCCAGTGTGTACTTGTCGTACTCCGGGTGGCCGGTGACGAAGATCTGCCGTCCATTCTCGGTGCTCATCAGGAAGGGGCCGGCCTCGTCGCTCTCGGCGAGGATGCGCAGAGCCTTGCAGTTCAGCACGTCTTCCCGGCTGATGCCGGTGTGGCGGCTGTGAGGGGCGTAGAACACCTCATCGAAGCCGCGCACCAGCGGGTTTGAGGGACGGGTGACTTTATGCTCGAAGACGCCGAACATCTTCTGGTCGAGAAGCTGCTTGCGGATGCCATAGTGGTAATAAAGTCCCGCCTGTGCGCCCCAGCAGACATGAAGGGTGGAGTAGACGTTCGTCTCACTGAAGTCCATGATCTCGCACAGCTCCTGCCAGTAGTCCACCTGTTCAAAGTCTATTTTCTCCACAGGCGCACCGGTGATGATCATGCCGTCGTAGCGGTTGTTCTTCACCTCGTCGAAGGTCTTATAAAACGCCTCGAGGTGGGCTGCAGAGACATGGGTCGCCGCATGGCTGGCCGTCTGCAGCAGGGTCATGTGGACCTGAATGGGCGTATTGGCCAGCAGGCGGGCGATCTGGGTCTCGGTGGCGATCTTGGTCGGCATGAGGTTCAGGATGAGGATCTCCAGCGGACGGATGTGCTGGGAAAGCGCCCGTTCCCGGTGCATGACGAAGACGTTTTCCTCGTAGAGGGCATCGTAGGCGGGAAGAGTCTTGGGGATGATCAGCGGCATAGCATCGTTGCTCCTTTTGACGGTTTTAGCGGGAAGTTTTTATCTGCATCCGGAGACGCTTTTTTCACGGGAAGGGGCCGAAACCGGCAGATGGCGCTGACCGTGTTTCTTAAATCTTATCCAGCGCCTGTGCAATATCGGCGATGAGGTCTTCGCTGCTCTCGAGGCCGCAGCTCATCCGCACCAGCTCAGCAGGCACACCGGCAGCGGCCAGCTGCTCGTCGTTCATCTGGCGATGGGTGCTGGAAGCCGGATTCAGGCAGCAGGTGCGGGCATCGGCAACGTGGGTCTCAATGGCGGCAAGCTTCAGCTCCTTCATAAAGGTGCTGGCGGCTTCGCGGCCGCCGGCCAGACCAAAGGAAACGACGCCGCAGCTGCCGTTCGGCAGATACTTCTCAGCCAGCGCATGGTAAGGGCTGGACTCGAGGCCGCAGTAGTTGACATAGGCCACTTTCGGGTGAGCCTCAAGGAACTTTGCGACGGCCATGCCGTTGGCGCAGTGGCGCTGCATCCGGACGTGGAGGCTCTCAAGACCGAGGTTCAGCATATAGGCGTTCATGGGGGACTGCATCGAGCCGAAGTCGCGCATGAGCTGTGCGGTGGCCTTGGTGATGAAAGCCCCCTCTTTGCCGAAGCGCTCCGCGTAGGTGATGCCATGATAGCTCTCATCGGGAGTACACAGGCCGGGGAACTTCTCGGCGTGGGCCATCCAGTCGAACTTGCCGCCGTCCACGATAGCACCGCCCAGCACAGCGCCATGGCCGTCCATATACTTGGTGGTGGAGTGGGTCACGATGTCAGCGCCCCACTCGAAGGGGCGGCAGTTGACCGGCGTGGGGAACGTGTTGTCCACGATGAGCGGTACGCCGTGGGCGTGTGCGGCCTTGGCGAACTTTTCAATGTCCAGCACGGTGAGGGCAGGGTTGGCGATGGTCTCACCAAACACGACCTTGGTGTTGGGCCGGAAGGCGGCATCCAGTTCTTCCTCGCTGCACAGCGGGTCCACGAAGGTGGCGGTAATGCCCATCTTCTTCATGGTGACGGAGATGAGGTTGAAGGTGCCGCCGTAGATGGTGCTGGACGCCACGATGTGGTCGCCTGCCTCGCAGATATTGAACAGCGCAAAGAAGTTGGCCGCCTGACCGCTGGACGTCAGCATGGCGGCGGTGCCGCCTTCCAGCTCGCAGATCTTTTTCGCCACCATATCGCAGGTGGGGTTCTGCAGGCGGGAGTAGAAGTAGCCGTCGGCCTCGAGGTCGAACAGCTTGCCCATGTCCTCGCTGGTGGCGTACTTGAAGGTGGTGGACTGGATGATGGGGATCTGGCGGGGTTCGCCGTTGCCGG
>ERZ1673702.3425-NODE-3425-length-12380-cov-4.624909_pt1 | contig 12380 bp, 11 predicted proteins | sample MGYA00580232_ERZ1673702 | MGnify/ENA primary metagenome ERZ1673702 (study PRJEB41218, sample SAMN15661792) | gut metagenome | host: Homo sapiens | place: Canada: London | collected 2015-08-20/2019-03-30 | study: EMG produced TPA metagenomics assembly of... | reverse complement strand
TCCCAAAAAAGTTAGTCGCTATTGGAGGTGCATATTTTTATGGGTAAAAAGGATATACTCAACAGGATTCAAGATGCGTGTTATAATGGATATATGAGAACACCATCTGAGTTATAAAGAATTTATTATTGTAAAACTGTTGTTTAATTACTTTTTAAAAATTAACCATTAAGGAAATAGAAATATGATTTGGTTTATGAGTATAATAATCATTTTGATTTTAATAGTTTTAATTTTTAGAATTCTTTCAACTTATGAAGCAAAAGTTAAAGAGGTTTATCAATTTTTTTTATCTTGCATTAATGCTTTTATTGAACTTCCAGAAAAGTGCTTTAAGGTGCAAACAAATCATTTAAAAATAAAAACATGGGATTATCAGCATACCATTGACTATATAATTAACAAAAATATAAAAAGTATTCTTGAAATACTTACTTTATATATTGAATTTGAAAATTGGTGGGAAGGCAACAAAGAAGTTTTATTTCAAACCGTAAAGCAAAAAGCCAATATGATAGCAACTTCTATGGGCATATTAAATAATAAATATTTGAAAAGAATTAATTTTGAATTGTCAATTTTAGAACAAAAATATGATCCTGCAAATATTAATTTTGAATTAAAAACTTTTACATATCTTAGTAACACGTATCATTATAATCCTAATACAGGATCTAGTTGGCGTGATCCTTCGCCTGAAAAAACAACATTTACTAAAAAGTTGACTCCAAATGAGTTAATGGAAAGAGTAGAGTTTTTATCTCAATATAATTACGAAATGACAGAATATCAATATGAATGTTTTAATCAAAGAAGTTTAATGACTGTAGAATTACGTAATCGAATAATTGAGAGAGATCAAGGGTTTTGTCAAATTTGCGGAAAAAAATGTCAACGTTCGGAAATTGAGATTGACCATATTATTCCTGTATCGAAAGGAGGAAAAACGACTTTAAGTAATTTACAAGTTTTATGCTCAAAATGTAATCGAAAAAAAAGTAATAAGATTTTGACAAGTTTGATATCTTTGACGTCTTTAACAAACATAAAAACAAGTAAATTGTCTGCGGGTGAAAAGTCTTTAACTACGGATGAAAAAAATTTGTCAAATAAAACAGTTGAACGATTTAAGCCAAAACAATATATTCAAATAGGTGATACAGTAAAAATTTTATATTTGGAAGATAATTTTGAAATGTATCTCAAACTGGTTAGCACTTTTCAAAATAATGTTCAAGAACAGGTAACTATTGATTCTCCTGTTGGGCAGGCATTGCTTAAACATGAAGAGGGTGATATTATAAATATTAATATTCAAGGTAAAATAGATAAGATTAAAATTCTTGAAGTAATAAAAAATTAAATTTTATTTAATAAAAGAAAACAAAAACGCGATGTATTGAAAGTAAATGCGACTATAAAACGGTAAGTGTCATTTTAGGGCATTCCGATATCAGTACAACGTTGAATCTTTACGTACATCCGAATTACGACCAGAAAAAGAAGTGTATCGATAAAATGTTCAAGTCGATAAAGAACTTTTAGAAAAACAAAAAAGAAGGTCTGAATCAGTCGGACCTTCTTTTACTGATTGGTTATAGAAGTTGAAGTTTGTTAAAAGTGCGTTTTTTGTAAAATTCGTCATATTATATACTTGTGTTTTTTGTGATTTCTTGCTATAATAATTTGCGAGGTGTAAAATGATATTCAAGCGCAAAATATATAACAAGTTATTGGATTGGAAAAAAACAAACGGTACGGAAGCTGTAATGATAGCGGGAGCTCGCCGTATCGGATAGTCTACCATTGCTACGGAATTTGCAAAGAATGAATATAAATCTTATATTCTTATCGATTTTGCAAATGTGTCTGAATCCATTAAAGATTGTTTTAAAACAATGCTGAATGATTTGGAAAGTTTTTTTATGATTATTTCCGGCGAATATAAGACAAGGCTATATCGTCGGGAGTCGGTTATAATATTTGATGAAGTTCAGAAGTTTCCCCGCGCAAGAGAGGCGATAAAATACCTTGTAGCCGACGGAAGATATGATTATATCGAAACGGGATCGTTGATTTCTATCCGTGAAAACGTAGAGGATATCGTAATTCCTTCCGAGGAAAGAAATCTTAAAATGTATCCGCTGGACTTTGAGGAGTTTTGTTGGACATTCGGTGAAGAACAGCTTATAGAATATATTAAAGATTGTTTTCAAAACAAAAAGCCGCTTGTGCAGTCGCAGCATAAAAAGGCAATGTTGTTGTTCCGACAGTTTATGCTGGTGGGTGGAATGCCGCAAAGTATAGTTGCTTTTCTTGAAAATGACAGGGATTTTTATGCCGCAGACAAGAGGAAGCGGGGGATACTCAACTTATACCGAGAAGATATCATGAAAATAAAAAAGGCATATAGGTCGAAAGTTCTTGCGGTTTTCGATCAGATACCGGGCTTACTGTCAAAACATGAAAAACGTGTAAAAATAAATAATGTGGAAGAAGGTTTTCGTGCCATACAATATGAAGATACATTCTTTTGGCTTGCCGATTCCATGATTTGCAATGAATGTTTTTCCTGTGACGATCCTAACGTAGGTTTTTCTTTAACGGAAAACCGTTCATATGTAAAGTGCTATATGGGAGATACGGGGCTGCTTGTCAGTCATGCGTTTGATGAGAACGAGCTTTCAGACGGAGAGCTATACAGGGAGATATTGTTAGATAAACTATCTGTCAATGAGGGTATGCTATATGAAAACGCAATTGCGCAAATGCTTACTTCAAACGGACATAAACTCTATTTCTATACGCATTACAACGACGAGAAACACCGCAATGATATCGAAATAGATTTTTTGCTTTCAAATAACAGCAAATTAAAATATAAGATGTATCCTATTGAAGTGAAATCTTCCCAAAGGTATACTATAACGTCGCTTATAAGGTTTAGGGAGAAGTTTGGAGCAAGGATAGGGGACAGCTATGTCATTCACCCGAAAAATCTTTCTGTGAGAGATGACGGAATCATTTGCCTGCCAGCTTATATGACGTTTTGCTTATGAGAAAAAGTTATCGAATCATCTCCATAAGTTCTTTAAGTCCTGCGCATTCCGCACCAAACTGCAAAAGTGGATAAAAGATAAAAATATTACTCTTAACGACTTAAAGAAAAGAGGATTTACGCTTGCAACTGACGTTAATCAAATCGTAATGGTATTCTTTTCAGTATAGCAGGTTTTACGCAGGGATTGTTGGACGAGGTGAACAATAGCGTGAATATTAAGCTTATAGAACGGCTTTAAAATATTCTTGTATGGTGTCATAAAACTGTCAAATTTTATGGCCATATAGGTTATAATGAAGCTCACTAATGCAGAAAAATCGTCGAGATTTATCTCGACGATTTTCGCAATTTTATTTGCCGTTTATATGGAATCTGTTACCTGTAAATGGAGCCTGTTATCTGTAAAAACGCGGTGTCAATTGATGTCAATATGCCAGCAATGCTTTCAACTACTATATATAGTGTATTTTAGCATATATAACCACAATATACTGATGTCCAACTGCTTCGTAATCTCTCGCAGATACTATTAATAGGAGTGGTATTTACGGTGACATCCTAAGCGCGATACAAATAAAAAATATCGGATTTTCTTATGACGGTAAGGAGAAAATGCTCCCAAGAATGAACTTTTTCATAAATTATGGAAGGGGGACTGGTATCAAGAAATTTCGACGAAAGGAAAAGATCTTTCATATATCGTAGCGGTATTATTCCTAATGTAACTTATAGGGAAGGGACAGTGGGAAATTCTTATCGACGGGGAAAGTGTTAAGGACCGAAAGTTCGAATATATCTGTCGAAAGGTCGGCGTAGTTATTAAAATTTCGACTATCGATTCTTTATTTCCACATTCAAAAGAGGAAGCAATTTTGGGGCAGAATCTTTCGAATATGCAAAGAAAATTGTTGCATTATTCAATATCGAATATTTATATCGTCGCCATTTTCAATCTATTTCCTAAGGGTAAAAACGTAGGATAATCTATTACTGCTATGGTTGCCGTGAACTAAGAAGTATTACTTTCAGACGAACGGACCGTAGGGCTGGATTATAACGGACTTTGCTAGCTGATAGAAATTTTAGATAAACTCCATAGAGAGACGGGCAATGTTATCATTACAGTTACTTACGAAGCGATGTGCAGAAACACTCTGTGGATAGAGTTTACCTTATAGAACGCGGTGTGATGTCGAGGCGGGCGATAAAGAGCTTATAGAAGAATGTTTTCAGGGATAAGGGGAAATCCTTTGACAATTCAAATATCCGGGACGTCAGGGACGGCAAAAATCAGTCGGGAAAACTTGACAAATCACTAATAAGTCGATATAATATACATAAAGAATCAATAAGGATTAAAAGACATGCGAGGATTGGTCTTTTTAGTCTGGTGTATTTTGCCTGTAATTATCCTACTGTTTTTTTCTTTGAAACCAATGAACAAGACGGTTGCAGTCAGAAAACATCTCAGAGACAAAAGAATGAGCGGCAAAGGAGAAGATTTCGATATGTTGAGTCTTATCAATCGTTTTATCGGAAAGAAATGCGATATCTCGACAATAGATGAAGAATATACGGGTATAATTGAAGCAGTCGAGGAAAATTGGCTCGTCGTCCGCAACGGAGATTCCGATACAGAAGAAATTATCAATCTCGAATATGTGACGAGCGTCCGGCAATGCCGAGAAAAAAAGAAAAAGCTCGTTTCGGAGAAATAGTCGAGGCGAAGCGATTCCCTTTTCCCTTGAAAAAGGGAATTTTTTATGAGAAAATATCTCGGGCGATAGAAAAGATCCCGTCGGCTCTTTGTCCGAGCTCATAACATTTTTTTGCCGTTCCTTTCAGAGTTCGTGCGTCTGTTCCTTTTGTCAAGAGGGGCAACGATGATTTTCCCAAAGCGGATAAGACGACTTCGCTCCCTTTTTTGAAGTCTAAAAGATTTAGATAGAGTGGGTCGGTCAAGCATTTTTCGATAAAATCGCGAGAAAGTTCAAGCAAATTATGCAAAAGAATCCTTCGTATTCTTGAAGATGTATAACGTTTTGAGGTAATTTTTCCGACAATATCGGGCTCATTTTTCCACGCTGCCTTTTTGAGTGCGTTTTCCAGTCCTTCCGTACAGTCACAGACCGTCTTGATTTTTTCCGTATCCCTTTTAATCAATGCCGCTTTTTCGAGAACGGGAAGATAATTTTTCGTGGGAGAGAGATCCTTTAATACAAATAGCGGAAGATTTCCCGGAAGTCGCTCATATTCTTTCTTTTCGAGAGCGGCACGGATAGCCGAAGCTGAAGAAAAATTATCTGAAAGAGTTGTTTGCGTATGCGCATTTCCCTTGCGTCGAACGGGGAATAAGCGGATTGCCGATTTTTCAAGCAAGAGGGCTTTGGCGTATTCAATGCCGAGAATATTATTCGGTGTCGAAAGGAAAACCTGCGGAAAGATACTCTCCCAAGCCTCTGCACGAGCTCGGGCAAAGCTTAGTCCTTTTTTCAAAAGACGCTTAATTTCGACTGAAATCTCCTCCGGCTCTTCTAAAAACAAAGCAGCGGCTTTGAAAAAACTTTCTTCGTCTCCGTTTTCGCATCCAAAAGAGAGTGCATTAATTTCGGGAACGGAAGAAATCAGCTTTATTGCACCTTTCGCAAACAATTCCGCGGGAGAGGAAGAAAAGGGAACGGGGATCTCAACGACCGCATCGGCTCCGGCGAGAATTGCATGACGGGCGCGGAGATGTTTTTCCAAAACGGCGGCTTCTCCCCGTTGAACGAAATTTCCACTCATAAAACATACGATGGCGTCGGCTCCTGATTTTTTTTTCGCTACCTCCAACTGATACAAATGTCCGTTATGAAAGGGGTTATATTCGCAAATTATCGCGCAAATTTTCATTTTATCGCTTTCCTTTTCCTTTACAACCCGCGAAATGTGTGCTATAATTAAAACCGATAGAAAATCGGAACGGGTTTATTTTTTTCAAGATTTATTATACACGAAAGTCAAAAAGAAATAAAGCGTTTCCAAGGAGATATTTTATGAAGAACGTTCTTGATGAAATCAAAACAAAGGCGAAAGCTCTGCACAAGAAAATCGTCTTGTGCGAGGGCGAGGATAAGCGCGTCGTAAAAGCGGCTTCCGACGCGACGAAAGAAGGAATTGCTGAAATTGTCCTGCTTGGCGACGAAGCGGCAATAAAAGCAGAAAATCCCGAAGTGGACCTCACGGGTGTGACAATCGTCAATCCGCTCACTTCTCCCCGCCTTGCGGAATATAACGCTAAACTCTGTGAACTGCGTGCAGCCAAGGGCATGACGCCCGAACAGGCGGCAAAACTTCTGACGGACGGAACTTATTTCGGCGCCATGATGCTGAAAATGGGAGAAGTAGACGGTCTCGTTTCCGGAGCATGTCATTCGACTGCCAATACTCTTCGTCCCGGCCTTCAGATCATCAAGACCGCAAAGGGTGTTTCCTCTGTTTCCAGCTTCAACCTCATGATTTGCCCTCCTCAGGGTAATCAGTATTGTCCCGACGGTTTAATTGTATTTGCGGATTGTGGTCTCAATCCTACTTATACCAGCGAGGGATTGGCAGATTGTGCCATCGCGACAGCGAAATCCGCGCGTGAAATCGCAGGCGTTGAGCCGAAGGTCGCCATGCTTTCTTTTTCGACAAAGGGCAGCGCAAAGCATGATAACGTGACGATGGTCGCAGAAGCTGTGAAAATCGCAAAGGAGAAGGCGCCCGACTTAAAGCTCGACGGCGAACTTCAATTCGATGCCGCAATCGTTCCCTCTGTGGGCGAATTCAAGGCTCCCGGATCTTCGGTCGCCGGGCATGCCAACGTGTTTATTTTCCCCGATTTACAGGCAGGAAACATCGGTTACAAAATTGCAGAACGCCTCGGTGGTTTTATGGCGGTAGGTCCTATCTGCCAAGGCTTTGCAAAGCCCTTGAACGACCTTTCGAGAGGCTGTAAGTCGGAAGACATCGTAGCTGCGGTCGCCATCACCGCGCTTCAAACGCAGTTTTAAGCGGAGGAAACTATGAAAATTTTAGTCATCAATTCGGGAAGTTCCTCCCTTAAATATCAACTCATCGACATGGAGACGGAAGAGGTGCTTGCAAAGGGCAACTGCGAACGGATCGGAATCGAAGGCTCCAAACTCACGCATAAGGCAAAGGGTAAAGAAATTGAAATCGAACAGCCCATGCCCAATCATAACGTAGCCGTTCAACTGGTTTTGAAGGAGCTCACGGACAAGGAAGCAGGCGTCATTTCTTCCATGGACGAAATTGATGCGGTGGGGCATCGCGTCGTCGCTTCGGGCGAAGCGTTCAAAAAGACGACCTTGGTCACTCCCGAAGCCATGGTTTTGATGGAAGAAATTAAAGACTTGGCTCCTTTGCACAATCCTGCGGCGATCGTCGGCGTCAAAGCGTGTCAGGCGGCTATGCCCAAGACGCCCATGGCACTCGTATTCGATACGGGCTTTCATTTCACCATGCCCGATTATGCATATATGTACGCCATAGATTACGCGCACTATGAAAAGTATAAAGTGAGAAGATACGGCGCGCACGGAACCAGTCATAAATTCGTTTCGAGAGAGGCAGCCAAATATCTCGGCAAAAAGCCTGAGGAATTAAAAATCATCACCTGTCATCTCGGAAACGGTTCTTCGATTACGGCGGTAAACGGCGGGAAATGTGTGGATACTTCTATGGGATTTACGCCTCTTGCGGGGGTTCCCATGGGGACGCGAAGCGGAGACATCGATTACGCCGCGGCGGAATATATCGCCAAAAAGGAAGGCATGAATGTTTCGGAAATGCTTACCTATCTCAATAAAAAATGCGGTATGCTCGGAGTTTCCGGCGTTTCCAGCGATTTCCGCGATCTTACGACCGCAGCCGCTCAGGGCAATAAGCGGGCGGCGCTTGCGCTCGAAATGTTCTCTTACGCTTGTAAAAAGTATGTAGGCGCGTATGCGGCGGCGATGAACGGAGTAGACTGTATCGTCTTTACGGCGGGAGTCGGAGAAAATACTCCCGGCGTAAGAAAAGGAATCTGTGAGAACATGCAGTATCTCGGCTTAGAAATCGACGAAGAGAAGAACGCAGAAAAGAATAACGGCAGTATCCGCGACATTACCGGAAAGAATTCCAAAGTCAAGGTTTTGATTATTCCTACCAATGAAGAGCTCGTTATCGCAAGAGAAACTATGGAATTGCTGTAAAATTTGCGTAAATTCCTTGAAAAAAAGTTGACAAACAGTCGGAAATATAATATACTTTTATAGTCGGTTTTATGATGATTATCGATGTAAGAAAACTCAATGCGCAGAAGAAGTATTCGGGAACTCTTGAATTTGAATACGAGGCTCCCGAAAATCTGATTGATATTCCCTTCGTAAAGTTTTCCTCTCCCGTAAAAATCGAGGCAGAATATGAGCTTTTTGAGGACGATTCGCTGGAACTGCGGGGAAAAGTTCTCTATACACTCGAAGGACAGTGTTCCAGATGTCTCAAAGAAACATCCGAGAGAGTGGAAGGGGAATTAGACGCTTATTTCCAACCCTTTAAGGGCGGAGAAGATTATGCCTATTCGGGCGGCGTCATTGATCTTACGAACGCGGTCAACGACGCGATTATGTCGAGTATGCCGCGTACGCTCTCCTGCGGCGAAAATTGTCAGGACATTCGGTACACAAATTAAACGGCGGAAAAATCAAAGAATATTAAACAAGAGGTGTAAATATGGCAGTACCCAAGCGTAAACAATCCAAGAGCAGAACGAATAAAAGATTTGCGAATTATAAAGCGACGGCTTCCACATTGGTGGAATGCCCTCATTGTCACGAATTGACTGAGGCGCACAGAGTCTGTAAAAATTGCGGCTACTATGACGGCGTAGAGGTTGTTGCTCAGAAAGAAGACAAGAAAAATTAATCGTCTGAATCGCATATTTGGGCGGGTTGCGTTAGCATCCCGCTTTTTTGCGTTATCATAATTTTTGAAAATAGACATTTTTACACCATGGTTAATAATGGAAATGCTTGACAATTTTCATATTGGTATGTTATAATAAGGTGCTTAAAGAGCGAAGGAGTTTTCATGAAAGAAAAATTTACGGTAACCGGAATGACGTGTTCCGCGTGTTCCGCAGGTATAGAACGAACATTAAATAAAATGAAAGGGATTGTAAAAGCTGAAGTCTCTTTGATGGGCGAATCAATGAACGTCGAATACGACGAAACCACCGTCACCCGCGAGCAGATTATTGCCGCCGTAAAGGAGCTGGGTTACGGCGCGTCTTTGTTCGACGCTTCTGAATGGAAAAAGAAAAAGCCCCAATCGAATACGCTTAAACGGCGCTTTTTCATTTCCCTGATTTTTCTCGTCCCTTTACTTTACTTTTCCATGGGAGAAATGATAGGCCTTCCCCAGCCCTCTAATATCGTAAACTATACAGTACAGCTTGTTTTGACGATTATTATTGTCGTCATTAATTTTCGCTTTTTTACAAGCGGGACGAAGGCGCTTTTGAAGCGCGTCCCGAATATGGATACGCTCGTTTCTTTGGGCTCGGCCGCTTCCTTTATTTACAGCTTGGTATTGACGATTCGCGTATATGCGGGAAGCCTTCATCACGCACACATGTTCTATGAGTCAGCGGCGATGATTTTGACTCTCGTCACGCTCGGAAAATGGCTGGAAGAAAAATCCCGCCGTAAGACGGGCGAGGAAGTGGAAAAGCTCATCAAGCTCATGCCGGATACCGTGACGGTCGAAAGAAACGGAGTGCAGTCGGTCATCGCGTTTTCCGAAATTGTTGCAGGCGACCTTCTCGTTGTAAAACAGGGCGACTATATTCCCGTAGACGGGAAAATCGTCGAAGGGCACGCATTTGTAGACAGAGCGGCGATTACGGGCGAAAGTATGCCCGTCGAGCTCGGAGAGGGCGACGCCGTGACGGGTGCGGATATCGTCAAGAGCGGTTTTGTCAAAGTCATTGCGGAAAAGGTAGGCGTGGAAACCACGCTTTCTCAAATTGTCCGCATGGTAAAGGAAGCGGGAGCAAGCAAGGCTCCGTTACAGAAGATCGCCGATAAAATTGCGGGAATATTCGTTCCCGCCGTCACATTTATCGCGCTGATTACTTTTGCCGTATGGTTCGCAATGACAAAGGACGTCGGCGCTGCCGCAAATTATGCCATCAGCGTCCTCGTCATTTCCTGCCCCTGCGCACTCGGTCTCGCTACGCCCGTGGCGGTCATGGCGGCGACGGGCAAGGGAATGTCTTTGGGAATTTTATATAAGGACGCAGAGGCTCTGCAAAAGGCTCAGAACGTGAACTGCGTACTCCTCGACAAGACGGCAACCCTCACGGTCGGCGCGCCTCAGGTGACCGATTTTGAGCTCTTGGCAGGCGAAGAAAAATTTATTTTGGGACTTGCGGCGTCCATAGAGGCTCACTCCAATCATCCGATTGCGGAATGCGTCAAAGCCTATGCGGAAGGAAAAGCTCCCGAAACAAATTTCAAGACGGAGAACTATCGTTACGAAATGGGAAAAGGGGCGTCCGCGGAGTACGGGGGAACCTTGTATCGGTTGGGCAATCGGAAACTTCTCGGAAATACGATTCAGAAATATGCCTACGAACGCGAAAAGCTGTATTCTAAAGAAGGAAAGACGGTCGTATTCTTAGCCGACGATAAACGGATTTTGGCGATCTTTGCGATTGCGGACACCTTGAAAGAAACCAGCGCCGAAGCGGTAGAATCGCTGAAAGCAAGGAAAATTCGCGTGGCGATGCTCACGGGCGACAGCGAAAACGTAGCAAAGGCAATCGCGGAAAAAGTCGGAATCGAGGAATATTTTGCAGAGGCGCTTCCCGAAGATAAAACGAAAGCGGTCGAACGCGTCAGGGAAGTGGGCGGATATGTCGCGATGGTCGGAGACGGAATCAATGACAGTCCCGCCCTGAAAGCCGCCGATGTGGGCGTAGCGATGGGAACGGGTACGGATATTGCAATCGACAGCGCGGACGTCGTTTTGGTAAGCGGGGATTTGCGCTCGGTCAGTACGATGGTGGATTTAAGCAAAGCGGCCGTAAGAAATATCAAGGAAAATCTTTTTTGGGCATTTATTTATAACTGTATCGCAATCCCCGTCGCCGCCGGAGTATTTTCCTTCGCGAATATCGAGCTCAATCCCATGATTGCCGCAGCGTGCATGAGTTTAAGTTCGCTTTTCGTGGTGGGAAACGCACTTCGGCTCACGCGATTTGGCAAATCGAAAAAGTCAAAAAATAAAAAATCCATTGAAAATAAGGAGACAAATACAATGACAAAGACTTTGAAGATCGAAGGAATGATGTGCAATCATTGCGTAATGCACGTAACGAAGGCGCTGGAAGGCGTTTCGGGAGTAGAAAAAGCAGAGGTCAACCTCAAAAAGAAGACGGCTGTCGTGACGCTCGGCACGGAGGTGGACGATGCGGCTCTGACCGCGGCGGTGAAGGAAGCGGGATACGAGGTCAAAGAAATCTCCTGAACGGTAAAGTGACAAAATAAATTTTTTCACGACAAAAACAGACAGGCAGAGTACGATTGTATATGTTATCATATTCCCGACGAAACATATAGGAGGGAATACATATGTCCGAAATGCTGCTTCTCGATAAACGCACACAGGGGCTTATCGAGGATTACGTCCCGCAGGGAGATATCCTCGAAGGCGTCGTGTGCTTTTTTTCTGTCTTTGCCGACTATACGCGGGTGAAGATCTTATCCGCTTTGGCAATCAGCGAACTTTGCGTCACCGATCTTTCGAGAATTCTCGATATCAATCAGACGACCGTCTCCCATCAACTCCGATTTCTAAAGAGCGCGGGCATCGTCAAGTGCTGTCGTCAGGGAAAAGTCATCTTTTACAGCCTGACAAACGACTCCGTCAACGACGTTTTGCTCAAAGGAATAGAGTTTTTGGGCTGTTAGCAAATTATTTTCCTCGTATCTCTTGCAAAATCGCGCGATTTGGTATATAATAAATAAAGGTAGCGGAAAGGCTCGGTTTGCCCTTCCGCTTTTCGGAGCATTATGGGCGAAATACAGGAGAAACTCAAACTTCTGCCCGACAATCCGGGCGTATATATTATGCTGGATAAGGACGGCGTGGTGATTTATGTCGGAAAGGCGCGCGTTCTCAAAAATCGAGTGCGGCAATACTTCCACGGCTCGGAGAAGCCCGAGAAGGTCGCAGCGAAGGTGGAGCATATCGCGGACTTTTACTATATCATTACTTGCTCGGAAAT
>ERZ1673702.3414-NODE-3414-length-12412-cov-24.160233_pt1 | contig 12412 bp, 6 predicted proteins | sample MGYA00580232_ERZ1673702 | MGnify/ENA primary metagenome ERZ1673702 (study PRJEB41218, sample SAMN15661792) | gut metagenome | host: Homo sapiens | place: Canada: London | collected 2015-08-20/2019-03-30 | study: EMG produced TPA metagenomics assembly of... | reverse complement strand
CTCCGGCAGAGGGGGTGGATAAAGCAAGTTTCCACGCGCCTTTTGCATCGGCAGTAATTTTATAGGTTTGTTTATCCCAACTTGTTGTAATTTTCACCGATGCATTGGGAGTAGCTGTTCCCCATAAATTGGCACGAGTCTGCTGCTGCATCACCATGCCATCTGAAAAGAAAGTGGGCAATTTCACTTCCGCATTTGCCGACAGGCAAATCAACCATGCCCAAGCAATTCCCAGTAGTAGTTTCTTATTTTTCATATTATGTGTGATTACCATTATTCTTTAGTTTTAAAAAACTCGCAAGGTCCCATCCATCCGGCAGGCAACAAATCATCTCCGGGCAGACGGAATTTTGCATTCGTCCATATCCCCTCAAAAGGCGCTTTATCCAAATCAGCCCCACGGAGCGCATTCGCCCAAGTATTCACTACCTCCACTTCCAATACATTGGTTCCGTTACGAAGCGCATCGGTAATATCCACTTCATAGGGAGCTGTCCAAGCTGTACCGCATGCAATGCTGTTGACACGTACAGTCGCCACATTGGCCACTTTTCCCAAGCGAAGAATGATTCTTCCGTCCTGTTCATTCTTCCATCTGAATAACCCTCTGTAAGTAGCATGTCCGGCATAATATCTTATTTTTTCATCCTCTTCCTTACTCCAGTCAAATAATGCCGGACGAGTGACAGTCTTACGCACAGAGGGGAATGTTACTGTCCATTCCTTGATCAATATGGATACAGGTTCCCTTTCGGTCCGTTCCGGAGAAACTTCTGAATATTCTTTGGGGAATACTACAAATACAGATCCATTGGCAGGCAAAGACAAAGCGACTTCGGTACGACCGTTCGCTTCTTTCCATTGTGCTGGACGAGTTATGGTTCCTGTTACCGCATTCCACAATTCAGGCGTGCGTCCCGCAATGCGGAAAGAAGCATTGAATGTACACAAACTGTCCACCTGATTGGCTACAAAATAAATCTCATACTCTTCCCCACTCCGATGAGTATATGCCACATCAGCAGGAAGAAGTACATCCCGTTCCACACCGAAAGAAGAAAAATCATCTTCCCGATAAGGCAATTGCGGAATAATGACACCTGCCGCGCGGAGTTCCTCTACTTTTGCCTGTGCCTCAGGAGACAACGGCAGGTTATCAGGATTCATAGGACGGGCTGTAGGAAGCACCAATACTTTATAAGAAGCTCCTCCCGGAAGTACCATTCTTCCATTCTCCGCTTTTGCCAAACGTAACAGAGCATCTTTGTTGAAAGAATCGTAGGCATAGCCACGCATCGGGTTCACCCAGTCTTCGGGATCGGCCATGTTTGCCGAATGGGTAACACCGACAGGACGCACACGGGTAGGTTGACCTTCATTAGCCAGCCGAATCCGTTCGCTTTCCACCCGTTCGGCATAACGTATGCAAATCGTATCTCCCGCAGCGGCTTTCGCTATGTTAATACGCACCCATCCTGCCATATTCTGACCGAAATCAATCATATAACGGTCACCATATTGCTTGAAGACAGCCGGCTTCAGCGTTTTCATCACTTTCATGTTGGGAGCGGTATTGCCACGAAGTGTACCGTACGGCAATGAAACACGTTGCGCTTTCAGCCATTTGGAATCATCATAACCGGGCTGTGTCCAGTTTCCCAATTCCATACGGGCATCGTAAATCTCACCATCGTATTCATTATTGCTACGTATAGGCCCTTGAGCCGTCAAACGCCATTTCTCATCACTGTTGATGCGCTGGATACTGCCGTCGGTATATTCTATAATCAGATTCAGACGCAACTTGGGGTAACCAAAAGTAGGAATCTTATAAGGTTTGTAATTTTGACGCATAGTGTAGAAACGTCCGTTGCCCAGGGTCACTCCGATGGCATTGTCGGCATTTCCTCCGGCAACCTGTTTAGTGACATCAAAAGAATTGTAAAGCACAGTACGACGATAATCACTTGGAGCCGGCGCCAATACCTGATCACCTATCCGCTGGCCGTTAATGAACAGTTCGTACATACCCAAACCGCACAAATGAAGGGTAGCATACTTTATCTCCTTGGCTTGCGTTTTAAATTCCGTGCGTAAATAACGAGAGCTCAAACGGCTGTGTGAATCTTCCCGGTCCCATGCAAACGCAGCGTCCCAACCTATCCATCGTCCTTTCCAATGAATCTCACCTAAAGGTCCCATCCCCCATCGGGCAGGCTCGCTCCATTCTGTCTCACCGCGATTGGTATAGCTTCTCACTTTCCAGTAAACACGCTGATTGCTTTTCAAACGCTTCCCTTGATAAGGAATCCATACGGACGCATCGGATTCCACTTTTCCGGAATCCCACAAATCCCCTTTATCCTGTGCTAAAAGTTCAGGAGAAGAGGCAACCAAAATCCGGTAGGCGGTCTGCATCACATTTCTTTGAGAAGATTCCAACCGCCAGCTCATACGGGGAGCAGCAGTATCCAACCCCATGGGATCTACCATCTGCTCGGTACGCAGGCCGGTAACCGAAACATCCGCTGCTTTCAACCACAACGGAAGTGCCAAAAGAATGATTAATAATACTTGTTTTTTCATGATATGCATATTTCTTACTTATTCCATTTCTGTATGGCATCCGGCAAGGCTGTCCAAGCTTTCTGCACATAATCCTTCGCAGAATCCACAACAATCAGAACCTGATCATTACCGCTCAGATAACCGCTATCATGCTGGAAAGAAGTGACTTTACTGTCAAACTCACCGATATATTCCAACTTACCGTCCTTCGCGCTATACCACCATGCATTCTTTTTCGCACCGCTGATTTTGCTCAAATCGATCTGCATAGGACGTCCTGAGTAATTGTAAACCAGCAAATAGTCATTTCCACGGGTAGCGATGGCACGGTCATAGCGTTCGCCGTTAGTTCCTGCAATCACACTCTGATCGGGCACACGTTCAAAGAAAGGAAAAGTCAGCATCAAGTTCTTCAGATATTTCATCTGATTGAAACCGGGGTCTTCCAAAGCATCCCACCATGCTTTCTTGCGTCCGTCGGCACCGAAAGAGGCTCCATATCCGGGACGGATAAATTGCATGATATCATTATGACCGTATGAGTGCCCGAATGATCCGGCAAATACCGACCAATAGGCATAACGACGCACATCGTGCTGATTCCAACGGGTTTCATTGGGATCATGCAGTCCCTGTGGAATGTCTTCATAAATAGGTTCATCATCAATTACCGGTTTCAACGGAGTCTTTGCCTGACTGGCTTCCACAAAACGCCAGTTATCTTCTTCCGTATTCTCTTCGATAGGATAGTCACCATCACCATTACGCTGCCCGTAACGACGGTGTCCGCTTTGGAACATATTGAAATCCAGCCATTCGCGGTCATTAAACCAAGTAGCCGACGTGGTACGTCCACGCGGATGGAAAGTCATCAGATGACCTTTGTCTATGCTGCGGATACTGTTTGCCAACGCATCCCATACCTCCGTCTTATTATCACCGCGGATATCCCCTCCTATCATCCAAATAATATTCGGCTCATCCTTGTAACGTTCTGCAAGAAACTTACCGTATGCCACGGCTTCTTTTTCATTCATCAGCCCTTGTTCCACGGGAGTTCCCCAAATACATACCATCCCTATATAGATGCCCCGTGAAGCGGCACTTTTAATAATATAGTCCATGTGGTCCCAATATCCATAAATCCCTTTGCGGTTGATATCCTTGAAATTAAAACCGTCTATCATGGAATACTGACCGTAAATATTCATGGAAGGCACACCGTTCAATACCTGCACCTGCACCATGTTATATCCGGCATCCTTGCACTTATTCAGATAGTAAGAAACCTCGTCACGATTCAAACGTTGCGGCATCAGCCATCCGGTTTCACCCAACCAGAAGAAAGGTACTCCATTTTCATGCTTCAGGTAGCGTCCCTCCTCGGACACCACCAGTTTGCCGTTCTTCCAGGGAATATACGTTTTCGCTTTCTGCGCCGGCAACGAAGTAGAGCAACATAGCAATAAAGCCAATAAGGAAAGTAATGCGTGTCTGTTCATCATTGTATTTTCAAATTCGTTTATTAATTAATTAACAATCTCTAAACAAGAGCTTTTATCAAAACAACAAGGTGTTAAAAAAAGGTCCTTATGTTTTTTAAAAAAGGCGGTTATCTTTTTTAAAAAGCTCTTGATCTTATGAGAAAAGATGAAGACTTTTTTGACAAATGTCCTCATCTTTCTCAGATTATTCCTACTACTTCATTTTCTCATATTCAATAGCCGCCAAAATAAAGGAACCTACTGACTTCGGATCATTCTCTATTACCGGCTCACCTATATAATAAGCAAAACTTCCATCCCGGTTTCCTTTACCGCCTAATCCGGCAACAGCACAACAGTTGGTAATAGTGTACGAACCATCAGGTTCTTCTTTAATGAATTGTTTGATCAGGCCATTAAAACCACGTTCTGCAGCCATCTTATATTCCGAAGAAATATATCCTTTATTCACTGCTTTACACAAGAAATACACAAAAAGCGATGAAGCAGAAGATTCCAAATAGTTTCCTTTACGGTTATTTTGGTCAGTCACCTGCCACCATACCCCTGTTTCAGGATCTTGATATTTTACAATACCTTCGGCCAACATATTTATGATCGTCATTATACTGTCACGTCCTTCGAACTGCGCCGGCATATAATCCAATACATCCACCACGGCAGCGGCATACCAGCCTATACTGCGGCTCCAGAAATTGGGTGAGCATCCGGTTTCCTTATTTGCCCAATTTTGTGTCTTGCTCTCATCCCAACCATGATAAAACAAACCGGTTTTAGGATCATACGTTTTACGGGCAATCAGCTTTATTTGATTCACAATATCGGCATTGACCGTAGTATCCTTGAATACGTTACCATATTGAGCCAGATAAGGAGAAGCCATGAATATACCATCCAGCCACATCTGGTGCGGATATACCAGTTTGTGCCAGAAACCGCCTTCACTGGTACGGGGCTGTTCGGCCAGTTGTTTGCGAAGAGTATCCATCGCCACCTTATAACGCCCGTCTCCCGTCTTTTCATAAAAATCGAATAAAATCTTTCCGGCATTGATATTATCAATATTAAAAGAAAGATATTTCATGGTCTTTATCTTACCGTCAGTGTCTATCAGACTGTCTGCATATATTTTTGCATAATTATAATAGGCTGTGTCACCGGTGTGTTTCCATTCCTCCAACATGGATTTCACCACCAGTCCGTGCGTATAGCCCCAACGAGGCCTTTTCGCTTTTTCTATCATCCAAGGCTCAGGGAAACGTTGCATTTCCGACTGAGCCATACGTTCGCTCCATTTGATTTCTTCGGTCTGTTTAGGAGTGGCAGTACATGCACACATTCCACCTACCAGCAACAATGAGCAAATAATGTTTAATCCTGTTCTTTTCATATTTCTTCTTTTTACTATTTTTCATCCTTACAATCAGTGCAAGAATCATCACTTACCTAAGAATATATATTCTTCACCTGCTTTGGTTTCCAGATCATAAAGATAAGTTTTTTTCAACTCAACTTTATTCAATTTCGCTTCTTTATTTATAATCGGTTGCAAGATTTCGGGTATGGCATACAATTTATTCGGATTCTCCCCTTTTGCCGTTCTCAGCCCTTTGCCTGCCAGCGGATTTAAAGAACGCAAACGACAGTTCCCCCCATTACGGGATTTCACCACCAACCGGCTCACTTTACCATTCTTCCAACTCAAATCCAATTCAAAACCTCCACGAGCTATAATCCCGTTCACGCTTCCTTCTTTCCATTGCGCCGGCAATGCGGGAAGTAAATAAATAAAACCATCGTGGCTCTGCATCAGCATTTCTACGATACCCGCCGTACAACCAAAATTACCGTCAATCTGAAAAGGTGGATGGGCATCAAACAAATTAGGATAAGTTCCTCCTTTTTTCTTCTCGTTACGTACGAGAGTCAACTGATCGGTTATCAGTTTATAAGCATGATCACCATCCAACAGACGAGCCCACAAACATACCTTCCATCCCATACTCCATCCGGTAGACGGATCGCCACGATGGATCAGCGAAGTACGTGCCGCATCAAACAATTCGGGAGTACGGTAAGGAGAAATCTGATTACTGGGGAACAAACCATAAAGGTGTGACACATGACGGTGCACATCCTGCGGATTGTCCCAATCTGTCATCCATTCCTGCAATTGCCCCCAACGTCCTATCTGCATGGGTGCCATTTCCTTTAAACGCTGTTCCAAATGGGTGGCAAATTCAGCATCCGTACCCAATAATCGGGCGGTAGTGATTATCTGATTCCATAAATCGAATATCAGTTGGTTATCCAAAGTACACCCGGCAGCCGTAGTCGCTTTTCCATTACTGCCCGCATGAGTATTCTCCGGAGAATTGCTCGGGCATACCACCAACCAATTATGTAACGGTTCCTTCACCATTATTTCATCAAAAAACTTACCGGCTTCTTTCATGATAGGGTAAGCCGAACGGAGAAACTCCATATCGCCTGTATAAAGATAACGTTCCCACAAATGACGGCACAGCCAAGCTCCACCCGTAGGCCATAATCCCGACGGAGCCTTGTCTATAGCTCCGGTAACACGCCATATATCCGTATTGTGATGCAATACCCAACCATCCGCCCCATACATAATCTTTGCTGACTCACGCCCTGTTTCACTTACTTCACGAATCAGCTGTATCAAAGGCTCGTGCAATTCGCTAAGATTCGTCACTTCGGCCGGCCAATAGTTCATTTCAACATTGATATTACAAGTATATTTACTATCCCAGGAAGGAAATAATTTATCATTCCAAATGCCTTGCAAATTAGCAGGCTGCCCACCCGGCTGTGAAGAACAAATCAACAGATAGCGGCCGAAACGGAAATAAGTGGCCACCAGAAAATCATCCTTCGTTTCCTTGAAATTCTGTACACGCATATCAGTGGTTACCCCTGCATATTTGTCTATGCCTAAATCCAAAGAGACACGGTCCATATATTGCTTGAAAAAATCGACGTGTGCCTTACGTGATGTCATATAATCTTTACTTACAGCCCGGCGCAGATAGTTCTTCGCACGCTCCACTTGGTTACCTGTTATATCCTTATAATTAGTAAAGTTGGTAGCAATGGAAATATAAATCACAGCCTCATCCGCCCCTTCTATACTCAAGACTCCGTCACGACAAGCCTGGGTCCCTCCTTGACTACGTGCAGTCATACGTCCCTGAAATTCGACTTTCCCTTTTAGCCCCTCATGCCAAGAAGATACGCCCGAAAGGGTAACCTCCTCCCCTTCCGTCGAGACCATCACATCCTGATGCGGAGTAGTAAGATTGGCATTACAAGTAATCTTTCCGGGTTGGCTGGCAGTAAGACGCACCATAACTACCTGATCAGCAAACGAAGTCAATGTTTCACGCTGATAAGTCACCCCGTCCACCTTATAACGTACAATGGTACGAGCTGAGTCCAGGCTCAGTTCCCTATAGTAATCGGAATAACGTGTATGCCCCGGAAAAGAAATATGCAGATCGCCAAACGATTGATAGGGCATACCGCTATTGGTCTTCGCCATTACTTTCTCGGTAGCCAACGTTTGTGCTTCAAGATATTTTCCCTCGAACACCAACCGGCGCACTTTGGGAATATATTCCAACGCATCGGGATTAGCATTATTATTGGGACGTCCTGCCCAAATAGTTTCTTCGTTCAACTGGATATGTTCCACACCGGGATTGCCGAATACCATCGCTCCCAACCGCCCGTTACCCAGCGGAAGCGCTTCAGTCCAAACCTGAGCGGGTTCGTCATACCACAGTTTATATTCCTGTGCGGCAGCCTGCAAGTAAGAACTTGCCCATAACAGCCCCCCCACTATCCATTTTATTTTCATATTGATCTCTAGCTTTTATTAAAGGGAGACGAAAAAAGAAGACGGATGTACTCTGTGGAAAGAAATAAAAAAGTAAATATCATGAAAAAACTTTCCCTGGCACCTCAACAAATCCGGCTTCTCTATTGTTATTAAAATAAAACCATCTTATAAAATTAGAATTATATGAAAATAGCAGAGATTAAAGGAAGAGAGATTTTGGATTCACGTGGTAACCCCACTGTGGAAGTGGATGTGATATTGGAATCAGGGATTATGGGCCGTGCCTCTGTCCCATCGGGTGCGTCAACCGGTGAACATGAGGCTTTGGAATTACGTGATGGCGACAAGACCCGTTACGGAGGCAAAGGCGTATTAAAAGCTGTAGAAAATATAAATACTCTTATCGCTCCGGCATTGAAAGGAATGGACTCTATGGACCAACGTGGTATTGACAAAGCCATGCTTGATCTGGATGGAACTCCAACTAAATCAAAACTGGGCGCAAATGCTATTTTGGGCGTATCCCTAGCCGTGGCAAAAGCTGCAGCCAATTATTTGGATATTCCTCTTTACAGATATATTGGCGGAACAAACACCTATATCATGCCTGTTCCAATGATGAATATCATTAATGGAGGCTCACACAGCGATGCCCCTATCGCTTTTCAAGAATTTATGATTCGTCCTGTCGGTGCTAAAACATTCCGTGAGGCCTTGCGGATGGGCGCAGAAGTATTCCATGCTTTAAAAGAGGTATTGAAAAAACGCGGACTAAGTACAGCCGTAGGAGACGAAGGTGGTTTTGCCCCTGCATTGGATGGCACCGAAGATGCTTTGAATTGTATCCTTGCCGCTATCGAAGCTGCCGGATATGAACCGTTTAAACATATCACCATCGGCTTGGATTGTGCTTCTTCCGAATTCTATCATGACGGCATCTATGACTATACCAAGTTTGAAGGCCCAAAAGGGGAAAAGCGCAGTGCCGCCGAACAGGTTGCTTATCTGGAAAAATTGAGTTGGGACTACCCCATTGATTCGATAGAGGATGGTATGGCAGAAAACGACTGGGAAGGATGGCGCATGCTGACCGAGCGTCTGGGCAACCGTTGCCAGCTGGTAGGTGATGACTTGTTCGTTACCAATGTGAAGTTCCTGGAAAAAGGAATCAGTGAAGGTTGTGCAAACTCTATCCTGGTAAAAGTAAACCAGATCGGTTCGCTGACTGAAACTCTGGATGCTATCGAAATGGCCCAACGTAACGGCTACACCACTGTGACCAGCCACCGCTCCGGTGAAACGGAAGATGCTACCATTGCAGATATCGCCGTAGCCACCAATAGCGGACAGATTAAAACCGGTTCACTGAGCCGTAGCGACCGTATGGCAAAATACAACCAGTTGCTCCGCATTGAAGAAGAATTGGGTAACCGTGCCGTATATGGATATAAAAAAATAGCACGCAATTTTAAAGCGTAAGCGGTTTGTATCCCCAATTCCATAAACGAAGAATGCCTCAAGACGGATCGTGATGATTCCGGCTTGAGGCATATTTTTGCACTATTATTTAATCACAACAGGGTTACAATGTTTTTCCTCCCATTCCTCCACCGTCATGGTTTCCGATGAAAAACTGATACCAATTCCCGTAACTTTGCACGTATCTGTCAGATAAGGCTTAGCATATCCTTTGTCCTCTATCTGCTGTAAAGCTTCAGCAGCCGTACTATCCAGTTTAAGCTCAAATATATATACATAATCCTTTGTTTCCAATATACAGTCCACTCTTCCTCTTGCCCGAGTTTTTTCCACATGCAATTGACAATATAGCTTTCTGCCGCCTCAGCTGTCTTTATCGAGCCGTGAAAATCATACGGTATTTCAGACCTTACACAGCCGGCATTCCACAACACAAGAATATTTTTCTTTCAATCCCTCCAAACTCATCCCCGTAAAATAATCCTCTATAAACTCCCATCGCTGCTCGTCACTTAACTTCGTATTGCCAAAGAACAGCCGGAACAACTCTATCTGTTCCTGGAATATTTTCTCATTATTCTCCAGCACACGGTTCTGATAGCCCTCCGAGGCAGCTTCCTTTTTCAATATCTCCGCATCACGAACACGCACTCCAACAGAAGGAACACCCCCCTCTACGGTAAAGTCCACCACATTGAGCATAGACAGCAAGTTGAGCAGCATATTGAGATCGGAGAACGGAGTGACATAGAACAACAGCCGGTCTCCTTTCTTTCCTGTGATACGCTGGGCACACAACTTCTGGTAACGGGAAAGCAACAAATCAAAACCACGGGTAACGGTAAACATCAGTTTGTCTTCATCTTTCTTCTTGGCACTGGTGATGTAACTCACACTTCTGCCCTCCTCTACCCTGGACTCCAGTAACGAAGTGATAAAACGCTTGGCAGAAGGAACATCCATATCATACGCCGCAAAAATACTACGCAAATCGTCCTCCTCGAACTTTCCTTTATTACCATACAGACTCACCGTCAACAAATCTTTCAAACTCTTCAAGAGACTTGCCAGCTTGGAGCAGATATCCGCCGCACTCTCTTTTAACAAGACATCATGCTTACCCACAGCCGCCGCACGAACTCCCTCAAAGAGATTTCCATTGTATAAATCGCGCTTAAACTCACGATACCCCATCTCCGAGAAACAATTTTCCCACAAAGATTCAAAAGCCACCTTATAGACTCCTTCAACCCCTTCCACGGGAACCATATACTGCTTGTATTTTTTACGGAAAGCGGCATCACCCGTCTTTTCCTGTACATAGCCATCGGCAAACAGAGTCTGTGAATTGATTTCAACAGGAGAACCGCCATGCCGGAAACTCAGATCCTCTTCTATCCATAACAAAGCCGTCTTGATGACTTGCTCCAAATCCGATTCATATTCCAGCTTGTTCTTTTTACGAGGCAGCCTCACTGCAAATTCAAAATCGGATAAAGACATCTGCATTTCATCACTACAGCCTTTCATCAGATATATTTCCCATACTTTCTTCAGAATCATCCCCAACTGTTCCTGGGAGATGGCACCTGCAGAATGCAGGCGTTTCATATAATAAAAGTCGCGTTCATTAAAGTCCGTCGCTGCCACACCAGAAATGTTCTTATCACGGGCTGCACGGCCAATCTCCTGAATATAATCGACAAAGGTACCGGATGGAGCCACATGATACACACGGTCAATATCGCTGATATCCACCCCCATGCCAAAAGCTTTCGTAGCAACGATTATTTTTTTCTCACCCTCCTTAAAAGCTTGTATAATTTCGGCTTTTTGCTCTTTATCCTTTTTACCATAATAAGATGCCACCCAATGCCAGTTAGCCGGATACACCCAAGTCTTCAGTTTCATATCTATACCTCCGGCAAAAGGATAATAAATGATAGTCTTATGCCCGTCCAGAAAATCCTCCACCCGGGCGGCAACAGTACGTTGCTTGGCCTTATCGTAGGTTTCCCCCTCCTCTATGGTCATGGCGGTAATGTCAAAGCCGATATTTTCACGCTTCACCGTGCCCACATACAAGGCACACGGAGCAAGATGCAACGACCGGATGGTATCAAAAATCATATCGTTCCCACCTTTGGGATTCCACACAGCAGTGGCTGTCAATGCAAAAACAGGGAATACATATCCCAACGCATTCTTTAAAGCTTCCAGATGACGCCCTAGAAACCAATAATCCACCCGGAACTCTTTACCCCAAGTAGTCACGGTATGAGCCTCGTCAACTACTACCAATCCAATGCGGCGTTCACCTACGAAATAACTAATATCATACGCCAACAATAATTCAGGGGAAAGATAAAAAAGATCAACCTCCCCGTCACGGACACGACGATATACTTCGTTCTTTTGTTCAGGTGAAAGATCGGACGAAGCATACGCCACACGTTCATATCCTAACTCCTGCAACGCCTCAACCTGGTCCACTATCAATGCTTTCAGCGGAGAAACCACAAGAGTAAGAAGCTTATATTCATTACCCAGATAAATGGCAGGGAGCTGAAACAACAATGATTTTCCGGCTCCGGTCGGAGCTGTCAGGAGCAAATTATGAGCAGACGAGTCACCCTTGATCCCTTTTTCGGCTTCCATGATGACCTCCTCAATTAATTGCCCTTGAGACAATTGCAATTTTTCCTTACCTTTGAACAAGTCATCATAAACTTCTAAATTACGGAAATCTTCATATCCGTACACTTCCTGCAAAAGAACCTTTACCGCTTCACGGCATTTAGACGGCAATACTCTTGCCGCAATCTGTGACTCTATCATACAAAAGAACTCTTAAATAACGGTTGTACCAACCTTAAAACTAATATCAGCGCAAATATAATAAAAAAGCGAGAAGAATGAAGATTTCTTCGTCCTTCTCGCTTTTCTGAGCCTCTTGTCGGATTCGAACCAACGACCCCGAGATTACAAATCACGT
>ERZ1673702.3407-NODE-3407-length-12447-cov-4.256536_pt1 | contig 12447 bp, 12 predicted proteins | sample MGYA00580232_ERZ1673702 | MGnify/ENA primary metagenome ERZ1673702 (study PRJEB41218, sample SAMN15661792) | gut metagenome | host: Homo sapiens | place: Canada: London | collected 2015-08-20/2019-03-30 | study: EMG produced TPA metagenomics assembly of... | reverse complement strand
CCAGAACGATTCCGTCCTTTGTGCGGAGAGCCCGGCGAAGCACGGTCTTATAATCGTATTCGTTGATGGAAAAGGAAATACGGCTCTTCTGATAATATTTTCTCGCCAAAGGAGCGCGCCAATCGACAATTTCGAGCTTCACGTCCCCTTTTTTACCGATATAGTAACTGTTATAGCCTTCTTTCGGGTCAGTTAAATCCATGCGGGCGAAATACGGTTCATCAAAAAAGCAACGAAAGGAATCTATCGCTTTTTTATGCGTTTCGATTTCTTTCAAGAGCTCCGTGACTTTGCAATAATTTTCCGCATTGTGTTCCTCTTCCGTCTCGATTCGCTTTATTTCCGCTTTTGTCTCTAAAATTTTGAGTTTATGTCCCCGAATGTGCGAAATTTTCAGCATTTTCATTACGGCGGAAATATGTCCGTCCTCATAAATCTTTTGCTTTTCCCCGTCCAGAAGGTCGAGAAACCAAGTCTTATCAGCCTCTTTATGTGGATTAAGAATCTCTGTTAAATTTTCGTAAGCCGTCGTCTTTCCCATATCCCCTCCTACAATACTCTTTTTATAATACCATATTTTACATCAAAAGGGAATACCTTTTTCGAAAATTTTTGAAAAAATTTGTAAAAACAAAAAAACGTTCCCCGAAAATCTTTCGGAAAACGTTTTTAATAAAAATTTTCTGCATACGCAATTTTCAAACTTCAAGCCTTTTCTTACATTTTTTCGGGAATTCCGATTCCGAGAAGCGAAAAGGCATTCTTCAAAGTCTGCAAACAAGCCGCCGTCAAAGAGAGCCGGAAGTTCTTTTTCTTTTCGTCCTCCGCGGCAAGAATTTTGCAATCGATATAAAATTTATTAAATTTCTGCGCGATATCGACCGCAAGACGGGCTATATAGGACGGCTCATATTTTTCTGCCGCGTCCTTTACCGTCTCCGGAAAAGCTGCCAAAGCCTTGACGAGCTCGAATTCCGACGCTTCCGGTCGGATAATTTCCCGACGTTCAGGAATTCCGCCCTTCTGCAATACGGAATTTGCCCTGGCGCAGGTGTACTGGACATAGACGCTGGTTTCGCCTTCAAAACTCAATACTTTGTCATAGGAAAAGACGATATCTTTGATTTTGTTGTTATAGAGGGCACCGAAAATTACGGCACCGACACCGACCTTTTCCGCCACTTCGCGCTTGTTTTCCAGCTCGGGATTTTTTTCGTCGACAATCGTATATGCTTTTTCGATACACTTATGGATGACGTCTTCGAGAAAGACAACGTTTCCCTTTCTCGTAGACATCGTCCCTTCTTCCAAAGAAACCATTCCGTAGGCGACGTGCACGAGGTCTTTCGCCCATTCCTTCCCCATCAATTCGAGAACTTTGAAAAACTGCTTGAAATGCAGATTCTGCTGATAAGCTACCACATAGAGACATTTATAAAAATTGTAGGTATTCTTACGGTAAATGGCCGCAGCCATATCCCGTGTCGCATACAGGGAAGAACCGTCCGATTTCAGAATGATACAGGGCGGCATGCCGTAGGCTTCGAGATCGACGACCTGCGCTCCGCGGCTCTCCACGAGCAAGCCCTTTTCTCTCAGTTCGTCCACCACGGGCTGCATTTTATCCGAATAAAAGCTCTCTCCCGCGTAAGAATCGAAACGAATATCGAGCAAATCATAAATTTTCTGTACGTCTTTCAGCGTGAGTTCTTTGAACCAATGAAAGAGTTCCAGACATTCCGAATCCCCCTGTTCGATTTTCTTAAAGTACGCACGGGCTTCGTCGTCGTATTCGGGATGTGCCTCCGCCTCGCGGTGGAAACGGACGTACAGCTCATTCAGAGCCCGAATCCCGCCCTTTTCCACGGTATCTCTATCCCCCCAACGCTTATAGGCGGAAATGAGTTTTCCGAACTGCGTACCGTAGTCTCCGAGATGATTGATTCCTATCGCCTTATAGCCGAGAAAATCGAAAATACGATAGAGCGCCCCGCCCAATACGGTCGTGGAAAGATGACCGATATGAAAGGGCTTGGCGATATTGATGGACGAATAATCGATACAAATCGTCTTTCCCTTTCCTTCCTCCGAGGCGCCGTAGGCGTCTCCTTCCGAAAAAATCCTGTCTAACACCTGACGAGTCAAAGAGGTTTTATCGACTTTGAAATTGAGATATCCGTTTACCGCGGAAACCTCGGAAATTACTTCGTCTATCGGGAAATTCTCTTTAAGATTTTCCGCAATGGCAACGGGGCTTTTGCGGAGTATTTTCGCAAGTTTGAAACAGGGAAGAGCGTAATCTCCCATATCCGACGTGGGAGGAAGCGCGATGAGTCCGTAGATCTCCTCAGCACTCATACCTTCTATTTTCAGTTTTTCCGAAATGTATCTTTTATAATCCATGTCCTTCTTTTCCTTCTCCGTAAATTTTACAAGAGATATATTAACATATTTTTCGATTTTGAGCAAGTTTAATTTGCTTATTTTCCGATTTTATATTATAATATAGCAGAAAAATCAAACGAAAACTTTTTAAGGAAACTGTAAAATTATGAAACTCGGTGTCGTAGGACTTCCCAACGTGGGAAAATCCACTCTGTTCAACGCAATCACACATGCCGGCGCGGAATGTGCCAATTATCCCTTTTGTACGATAGAACCGAATGTCGGCGTCGTCGCCGTTCCCGACGAACGGCTCGACAAGCTCGCCGCTCTCTACCAAAGCAAAAAAGTCACCCCCGCTGTCATCGAATTCGTCGATATTGCGGGACTTGTAAAAGGGGCTTCCCGCGGAGAGGGGCTCGGAAATAAATTCCTCTCCCATATCCGCGAAGTCGACGCTATCGTGCATGTCGTCCGCTGTTTCGAGGACGCAAATATTACGCACGTGGAAAATTCCATCGATCCCGTTCGGGACATAGAAACGATCAATCTCGAACTCATTCTCTCCGATATGGAAGCCGTACAGAACAGGTTGGGAAAAATTAAGAGCAACGCGCGCGGCGGAGCCGATAAAAAAGCCGCGGAAGAATATGCTTTTCTCGAAAAGCTGTACGCACATCTCGAAGCGGAAAAGCCTGCGCGGACTTTCCCCATACAGGATACGGATGAGGAGTTTTTGAAAAATCTTTTTCTGCTCACCGTAAAACCGGTAATCTATGCCGCCAACATCAAAGAAAGTGATATGGGCAAAGACGAGGAAGCTCTCCCCTTTGTCGTCGAGGTGAAAAAATTTGCCGCGAAAGAACACAGCGAGGTTTTGGTAATCTGCGCGAAAACGGAAGAAGAGCTCTCTCAAATGGATCCCGATGACAAAGCCGTATTCATGGAGGAATTCGGACTTGGAGAAAGCGGACTCGACCGCCTCATTAAAAAATCCTATGCGCTTTTGGGGCTCATTTCTTATCTGACGGCGGGAGAGAAAGAGACTCGGGCTTGGACCATCGTCAAGGGAACGAAAGCGCCGCAGGCAGCAGGGAAAATCCATTCCGACTTTGAAAAAGGATTTATTCGGGCCGACGTCGTCAATTGGGAAACGCTGGTTGAACTCGGTTCCATAGCCGCGGCAAAGGAGAAAGGAAAGGTTCGTTCCGAAGGGAAAGAATATGTCATGCAGGATGGAGATGTCGTAGAATATTATTTTAACGTCTCCAAAAGCTCAAAGTAATTTTTGGCGAAAAACATTTCAAACGAAAAAAGCGCGGAATTATCCGCGCTTTTTTATGTTTTGCTGCCTTAAAAGTCAAGCCGGTCTTTAAGAAAAAACGAGCTGTGCTTTATAAATTGACGTCGGGGAAATCTTACGCCAATGCTTTTTTTAGATCCGAAATAAATTTCTTTTGCTGTTTTTTCAAATAAAATTTTATCATCGGTTTCAGAAAGAACTTTTTGGCCGTCACGATTTCCGTAAACTCTATTTACGTTTCTTCGCCCCTTTGCGCAAAAATTCCCGTCCAATGCCCTTTCAGATTGTCGTTTTCCAAATCGAATTCCCAGCGTTCAAACGGACTGCAATGCGTAATCGTGAAAGTGGTGGCATAACCCGCTTTGGGGTATTCGACAAACTGCCGCGGACTTAAAATTTCCGTTCTGTCCAAATCACTGCGCCAGCTATCGTAATCCGCAACCGAAGTCACGAATTTCCAGACTTTTTCGACATTGCCCGAAACGGCGGCTTTTATCTTCGAAACGATCATTTTTCCCTCCCTATTGAAAAATTTATCTGTTCATTTTTCAGGACGTATATCCTTTTGCGCTTCGAGATATTCTTCTAAAATTTTCGCCGCCGAATATACGAGCTCGGGACAGGGACGTTTTTTATAATATTCCGCAGTCCGTTCTTCTGGGACGGCTTCCGTACTTGCTTTCAAATGCGCTCCCGAGAGAAGTTCGCCGCAAACGACGCTGCCGTTTTCCGTCTTGAATTTTCCCGCAAGTTCCTGTACCGCCGCATAAACTTCTCTCTTATTGGACGAATCGACCTCCGCACGGGAAAGTATCAACCCGAGTGCCATCACCATGCCGCTGACGGCTCCGCAAGTGAGACGCATTCTTCCCATTCCTCCGCCGAACGGGAGAGAAATTTTCATCGCTGTTTCTTCGTCCGTCCCCGTAATATCGGAAAAAGCGAGCAAAACAGCCTGCGCACACGTATAACCTTTGAGAAAATTTTGTTTTGCAATATCCGCTCTTGACATTTATTTGTACTCCTGTTATAATAATTTTATGGAAAAGGTATTTTTTGCGAAAACCGAAAATTTTTCCGACAGCGAGCGAATGATACGAAAGGTATTTTTCGAGCACTATCGAATCAGAGACGCCGTAATTTCGAGGAGCGAAACGGGGAAACCTTTCTTAGAGAATACCCCTTTATTTTTTTCCGTCACGCATACCAAAGAAACGCAATTTATTGCCGTTTCCGACGAAAATATAGGAATAGACGCCGAATTGATTTCAAGGGAAATCGATTATCGCCCCATCCTTTCCAGATTTCCTTTCGACGAGCGGGAAGAAATAAAGGGAAAAGAAGATTTTCTCCGTCATTGGACCGCAATCGAAAGTACCGTCAAATGGTTGGGCGGGTCTCTCGCGGCGGATCTGAAAAAAATTTCTTTTATCGGCGGAAAAATTTTCTATTCGGGATTGGAGCTTCCCGTATGCCTTTCCATGTATGAAAAAGACGGACATATCGTTACCCTTTGTCGAGAAAAAGGCTGCGACAATACCGAGTTTCTCTCATTATAGCACTTTTTTTTGATTTTTTCAAGAAAAAATCTATGCGAGGCGAAGGCGAAAGAATATTTCAGCCTCATTTCAACTGCCCTTATAAATCTCATTATAAAAATGGAAAATTGGTTTACCGTCGAGCCTATTGACTCGGATACTTTTATTATCAGCGAATACAAGCATTGGGAAGAAACGCACTGTTATCTTTTATGCGGAACAAAAAAAGCCCTTCTAATCGACACGGGATTGGGGATTGAAAATATTAAAAAGGTCGTGGAAAATCTGACAGCACTCCCCGTTTCGGTACTAACTACACACGTACATTGGGATCATATCGGAGGCCATAAATACTTTGACGATATTGCAGTACACGAAGCGGAAAAAGATTGGCTGTTCGTCAAGTTTCCGATTCCGCGGCAGGCGGTAATCGATACCCTTACGAAAGTCCCTTGTCCGTTCCCTTCGGGGTTCAATATAGAAAAATATCGGATTTTTCAAGGTTTTCCCAAAAAACTTCTGCATGACAAAGAGCGAATCGATATCGGCGGCAGGACGGTAGAAGTCATTCATACGCCCGGGCACTCGCCGGGGCATTGTTGCTTCTATGAACCAAATCGTAAATACTTATATTGCGGAGACTTAATTTACAGCGGCTGTTTAGACGCTTTTTATCCCACTACAAATCCGCAGCAATTTCGGGATTCCGTCAAAAAAATCCGTGCCTTGGAGATAAACAAGCTTTTTCCCGGACATCATAGCTTAAATATTTCTCTAAAGATAATTGAGCGGATAGGCGATGCTTTTGACACGCTGTATGAAAACGGACTTTTGCATCGGGGAAACGGTATTTTCAAGTATGACGATTTCCAAATCCACCTTTGATTTTTTCTGACAAAAATAAATCGGCCTGACGTTCTGTCTGAGCGTCGGGCCGATCAAATTACGGAAATTTATACGTTGTCTAATCTTTAAGCGTCCTTGACTCTGCCTACGTCCGTATTGTCCTTGGTACGTTTCGAGAGCGCTTCGACGGGATGCGCTTTATTCTCTATCCGATAATCCTTGCCGAATTCGGAAATGGCGAGATTGATGACGGAATGAGTCCCGACCTTTTCCAAGTTTCCGTTAACTCCTTTATTATAGGAAAAATAGCGAAAGTTATCGGGCATAGCCGAAAGCTCCCTGAAGCCCTCCTCCACTGCCGTCAAGCGCACGCTTTTAAGCACTTCCCGGATATATTCTTTTTGGGAGCGGAATTTGAGAAGTTCGGGAAAATCTCCGCCCTCGGGAAAGAGCTGCTGCCATACTTTCCCTTCGTATTTTAAGAGCAATTCGGCAGCTTTATGCAGATGCGAGATTTCCTCGGTAAAATGTTGCTCCCAAACTTTTTTGATTCGGGGATCCTTTTCGTCCTCGTAACAGGAATAATAGAGATAACATTCGGTATATTCGTTCATGACGAGATTTTCCAGCCACGTGCAGGAAGAATCTTTAAGAGAGCCGTATCCCGTGACGTGCTGTTCCTCGATCATGGCAATTTCATTGTACAATTTTCTGCCCAAATCGCTCACGTACAGATTGGCGACGTTCATATAATAGTTCATCGTCTGTTGTTCCGCGGCGGTAATGATGTTGACATGAAGTCGGGTAAGCGTATTATTCAGATAATTGTTGATATTGAATTTTACATCGTCGAAAGGATGACGATATTCCGCTACCGTGGGTCTGCCGGGCATAATTTCTGTATAATCCCCCACGAGAAGCGCGGGATCGCCCGATTTTTCCAATTCCATTAAATCGGAATACCGGTACAAATGGTCGAAATCTTCCAAAAGCGCAAAATTTAATTGTTGTCTCACGTAATCGTTCTTTTCCGATTTTGCGAGATTTGCCGTTAAATCGACCGCCAGCTGCTCGTACCCGATAGTATGTTCGAGAATATTTTCATCCATGGGTTTTAAGGAAGCGATTCTCTTTTGCTGAATCTGCTCGCTTCTGCGAATGAGCGCCAAGTCGCGACGAATATCATTATTCGTACAATTCCGCGTATAACTGTGACCGAAACGCACGGATTCAAACTCTGTACCATCCATTAAAATGATGCGTAAGCGAGTATAAGGATCAACCGTGTGTTTGTCGTAGGGCTTGACGAGAACGTCTTTCCAGCTTTGAAAGCTTTTCTCAATTTTTTGCGGTTTTTCTTCAAATGGATTCATTTTTTACCTCCGAAAGGAAATTTCATAGGTTTATTATCTACATTCGCAAAAAAACCTATTCAACCGTTTGATTATTTTCGCAAAATCTGTTACACTATTATAATGGTTGTACATTTTATATGGACTCAAAAAAGGAATTTTACACAAGAAAAGGAGAATACTGATTATGCTTGGAATTGTAGTCGCTTTGGAAAGCGAAGCGGAAATTTTATTGGAAGAAATGGAGACCTTCCGTGTCCTTACTGTGAGCGGAAAGACCGTTCATGTCGGCCGTGTATTCGGAAAGGACATCGCCCTCGTAGTCTGCGGAGTCGGAAAAGTAAATGCCGCGCTCGGAACACAGCTTCTCGTCAGCAAATTCGACGCGGAAAAATTATTTAACTTCGGCGTTGCGGGCGGACTGAACGCTTCCACGGAACTTTGCGGCGTATATCAAATCAAAGCTGCCGTTCAGTTCGATTTCGATCTGACACAGTTAAACGGAACAAAAATAGGTACCTTGGACGAATATACGGAAAATTATTTGAAATTGTCCTCTTTCAAAGCCCCCTTAAAAAAGAAAGCCTTGGGAACCGCCGACCGCTTCAACGATTCCCCCGAGGATTATCGACTGCTTACAGAGACTCTCAAAGCAGATATTCGGGACATGGAGGGCGCGGCGGTCGTTCAGGCGGCTTATGCGGCTCAATTGCCGGTCTATTCCGTCAAAGCGATTTCCGATGTTGCAGGTAGCGGGAGCACAACTGAACAATATCTGAAAAATAAGGTTAAAGCGCTCCAAAATCTGAAAACATACCTTCCGACTTTGTTGGAAGAACTTTAAAAAACAAATATAAATACAAGGTAGGGAAAGAAAATTATGGTCGATTTAGGCGATTGGAACGAACTTTTAGCCCCTCTCTTCGCAGATGAACGATATTTGAAAATCCGAAAATTCTTGATAGACGAATATAACCATTATACGGTCTATCCGGATATGTATGATCTTTTCAACTGTTTTCGTTATACCCCGTTTGAAAAGGTAAAAGTCGTACTTTTGGGGCAAGATCCCTACCATAATGCGGGACAAGCGCATGGACTTTGTTTTTCCGTGCGTGAAGGCGTGGAAAAACCTCCTTCTCTCGAAAATATTTTTAAGGAACTTCATTCCGATATCGGGTGCGACATTCCCGAATCCGGCGATCTCACAAAATGGGCAAAAGAAGGTGTGCTTTTGATGAACACCTCCTTGACCGTCCGTGCACATCGGGCAAATTCTCATTCCGCATGTGGATGGGCATGGTTTACCGACAGTATTATCCAAATGATTTCAGAAAAAAAGGAACATGTCGTCTTTATTCTTTGGGGCGGAAATGCCCGCAGTAAAAAACCGTTGATCGACCAAAGAAAACATCTGATCCTTGAATGTCCCCACCCTTCCCCGCTGTCCGCATTTAACGGATTTTTCGGGTGTCGGCATTTTTCAAAAACAAACGCCTATTTGGAGAAAAACGAAATTCAGCCCATAGACTGGGATTTGACGAAATAAAAATATACGGATTTTTGCAAGGCATAAAATTTTATATTTCTTCTATACCAAACTGCGGCGAAAATTTTCCGGGTTTTGTTTTCCTATATAAAAAAATTGAAACGAAAATATCTGCACAATATGCAAATTGAGCAATTCCGCAAGATATGCACGACTGCGCCGGAAGAAGTTTTGCCTCTTTTACTCTTACAACCGCGGCTGCACCGATGATTCCGCTTAAAAAAATAGAAATTCCGTCATAGATAATTAAAAAGAACGTAAACGAAAACGTAAAAATCGTTACTAAAAAATAACTCCCAGACAAAATATAGCCGGTATCCGTAAGAGTTTGATAATCATATTGAAGCGAAAAGTAAATAACCCCCACTATAAGTGGGGGCTTTATTTTTCGCCCTAAAGGGCATGAATACCAGCGGGTGCTCAAGCACCACACAAGACGCCTACCGCACATAAGTAAGCCTTTTTCTACTTCTTCGGTCTATTCTTCTTTACGCCATTTGATTTCAACCATTTCTCAAACGGGTCGTAATATTCTACCATACTAATTTGGGTTGAAATCAAATCTTCTTTTTCTTGGTTTTGGATATACTTTTGCACGGCTTGCTTATTACCTCCTACCTTGCTTACGAAATATCCTCTACTCCAGAAATGTCTGTTTCCTAACTTATATTTCATATGAGCATACCGCTCGAATATCATCATTGAACTTTTTCCTTTCAGATACGCTACAAACGACGATACCTTCTCATTCGGCGGTATGCTCACTAACATATGTATATGCTCTGGCATTGCGTACGCTTCTATGATGTCTACATCTTTCCGTTTACATAATTCCCGCAATATTTTTCCAATCTCCGCACGCAATGCCCCATAAATTATTTTCCTATGATACTTTGGCGTGAACACAAGATGATATTGACATTTCCACCGTGTGTGTGCTAATTGTCCTTGGGGATTTCTCCCCAAGGCAATTCTTTTATTCTACTGCTGCGGTATGTTTACTGCTCCTACCAACTTATAGATAATCTTTACCTCCTGCACTCTCTGCCCGCCTATTCGTTCGGGCTTGCCGATGTAAATCTTATCTATAAAGCTATTCAAGATTTCGGGCGTCACCTCGGTTACATCGATGTAACTTCGTACTAATGATATAAACTTTTCAATACTGTTTTCATTTTCCGTAGCCACCGTAAGACTTGACTTTAACGCAGTTATCGTTTGTTTGAGTTCCGCTTGCTCGGTTTCATAGTTTTTTGCGAGAAGTTCAAACCGTTCTTCGGGCATTGTTCCGCACACTTTTTCTTCATAGAGCTTTACTATGATCCTCTCTATTTCCGAAAGCCTGCTCTCCGCCTTTTTCAGCTCACTTTTTGCCGCCGCTTGTAACTTTGCATTTTCTTTCACAGAGCATTTACGAAAATCCTCAACAAACTCTTGTTCGTACTTCTTGACATACGCACAGACTTTTCGTATATCTTCAAGCACGATTTGTTTAAGAGCGTTTACCTTAATTGCGTGTTCCGTACAAAGTCCCTTCTTCTTTTTACGGTATGTCGAGCAAATATAAGCGTCTTTTCTTCGGTCCTCTTTCCTGCGGCGTATTGTCATTCTTCCGCCGCAATCGGCACAATATAAAAGCCCCGAAAAGATATTGACTTCATTGAACTTCGTATATGCACGTTTCGTCCCTCGCATTTTTTGTACCGTCTCAAAGGTTTCTTTGTCGATAATCGCTTCCTGCGTTCCCTCGAATACCGCCCAATCCTTCTTGCTTTGTATAAACTGTTTCTTGTTCTTAAATGATTTGCGCTTTGTCTTGAAGTTTACTGTGCTGCCTGTGTACTCATAGTTGGATAAGATATACTCTACGGATATCCTGCTCCATATTTCCGGATAGGTCGCCGCCTTATAATGCTTTATCCCTCTGTTCTCGGCGTACAGCTTCGGTGTTTCGATACCTTCTGCCGTAAGCATACGGGCAATACTTCCCATATTGTTCCCGTCAAGATACATTCGGAATATCTTTCTCACGATTTGCGCCGCTTCTTCGTCGACTATCCACTTATCTTTGTCGTTCGGGTCTTTCTTATATCCGAACGGCGGAATAACGCTTAAATGCTTTCCCGAATTGCCTTTCGCTTTAAGTACGCTACGGATTTTCTTGCTTGTATCCTTTGCATACCACTCGTTGATGATATTGCGGAATGGCGTGAAATCGTTATCCGCCTGATTCTCACTATCCACGTTATCGTTCACCGCTATGAAGCGAATATCCATTTGCGGCAGCATTATCTCGGTATAATACCCCACCATGATATAATCCCTTCCGAAACGCGACATATCCTTTACCATGATTACACCGATCAATCCTCTGTTCACGTCCTCCATCATCCGTTGAAAATCCGGACGATTAAAATTCGTTCCCGAATAGCCGTCATCCACATAGAAACGAACATTTTTGAAATCGTGCTTTTCAGCATACGCGGAGAGTATTTCTTTTTGGTGTACGATACTGTTACTATCCCCGCTTAACTCATCGTCTCGACTTAAACGACAGTAAAGCGCCGTTATTTTTTCACCTCCATAATATTTATTTTTTATTGCTACCGTTTGTGTTCCTAACATACTTTTTTACCTCCGTCAGGTTCCAAACAGCAAATTCGTTCCTTATTGTTTTGTATTAGTCGATGTATTGCATCGTAGGGTGTTTCTCTTGCATTAGTCGTTTCCTCCACTAATACCCTATATACAATTCCGTCAATTTTTAATAGTACGAGGTATTTGTACGCCGAAATTGCCCAAAAGATATACCGCCTCAAGATTATCGCTCTGTCTAAAATCAAACGCAACGGTAAGTACATTTTTGCCCTTTTTGACCTGCACGCGGAAAAGACGGAAGCATGAATCGACCCAACGCCCATCCTCGCGGTGTCCTACGACACCATTGCAGGCGATACCATCATACTCGGTAGCAACAAGCGCGCTGCATTCTATCTCTGAAACGAAGCAATATTCGAGACTGACTTTCCCTAATATGACGTCCGGTTTTCCATATTTTGCTGCGAACCAAGGTTGTACCATTTCCCCTCCGCGGGGCATGAGTCCTAATTTTTTACGCAAATCTCGGTCAGCAAGAAGCACATCTGCAGGCTTTCCAGCATTTTGTAATTCACCATTGAAGGAAAGCGTCACATAATCGAGCACCAAAACATTAGGTTCGTTCAATGTATAGGGCATTTTTTCGGGTAATGAAACCCTTTTCCATTGCCGAATTGTGGGAGTAGGTAATTTCTCCTGTGTCAAACGGAAAATACGCATTTCTCCCGCGGCGAAAGAAAGAGCTTCAAGTCCGCAAGCACCGCGATTTTCAAATGCGACCATATCCCATTCCTCTACATTTAGGCGCGCCAACTCAGGCACGAGTTCCACATGCCCGCAGACAGTCTCCGTTTCGCTTAAATTGCACAAAAACATCCA
>ERZ1673702.3401-NODE-3401-length-12455-cov-20.792419_pt1 | contig 12455 bp, 9 predicted proteins | sample MGYA00580232_ERZ1673702 | MGnify/ENA primary metagenome ERZ1673702 (study PRJEB41218, sample SAMN15661792) | gut metagenome | host: Homo sapiens | place: Canada: London | collected 2015-08-20/2019-03-30 | study: EMG produced TPA metagenomics assembly of... | reverse complement strand
TGTCCAGCCCGTAGTGCTGGCAGACGGCATAGGCCACGCTTTCGGCCTGCACCTCACGGGTGCGGCTGTCGGGGCGGTCGGCCTGCTCTATGGCCGGGGCTTCCGGGTCGATGGCGTGGAGCTTGGAATGGGCGATCTCATGGATGGCCGTCTTTAGGGTCTGTAATTCGCTCATGCCCTCCTGAATGGCGATCCGCTTTTCCGTCAGGTGGTAGTAGCCGTGGGAACCGCCCGGAATATCCTCAAAACCAATGGGAACCGGGGAGGTCTGTTCCAGCGCCTTGAAAAATTCCCCGTAGCGTTCCACGCTGCCGGTCAGTTCTTCCACGCCGATAGAGGGCAGCGGTTCCCCCTCGGTCTGGCTCACATCAAAGACGGAAACGATCTTAAAGGCCGGAACCTGTATTTCCTGTACTTCGGTAACAGGCTTTCCGTCCTTTCCCATCACCGGCCTGCCCTGTGCATCCAGCTTTTGCACTTCCTTTTTCGCCTTGAACGGGGCCGGGGCCAGTATTTTGATGGCCTTTTCGCCTTTCTTTACATTGCGGTGAAAATCGTCCCGCCACTTGTTGTAGCCCGCCACAAGCTGTCCACCCTGCATGGCGATCAGGAGGGTATTGTTGAAGCTGTAACTGTGGAACTTGGACATGGTGGTGAGATAGGCTTTGTAGCGTTCACTCTCGAAAAGCTCCTGTATGCCGGTTTCCAGCCGGTCGGTGATCTCTTTCATGCGCTCGGCGCTGTTCTGGCCGTTTAAGAGAATGGGGGTGACAGGCTGTGGGGCCTTTGTAGGCGCTGCCGCTTCCGGCTGCACCTTGCTTTCCTCCCGCAGAATTTCCGGCGCGGGATAGGCCATCACCCGGTATTTCTCCGGCACTGGCTGGCCCTCATGGACACGCTGCCATTCGTCGCTGGTTCGCAGAATATAGCCGTAATCGGTAAAGGTTCCCTGTTCCTCGTTGGCGATAAAACTTCCCAGCCGGTCGGTGTCAATGGCCGGTTTCCACGGGTCGGGGACGACAAACAGCCCGGAATCATTCAGATAATATTCCCCCAGACTGCGGTTGTCCTTGGCGTTGATTAAGACAAAACAATCGGTGTTTTCGGCGTAGTCCAAAAGCTGCCCAATGGTCTGCATTTTTGCCGGGGACTGCATGGCGGCGTTCAGCTCCGCCAGCTCCACGGCGTCCAGCTTTTGAAGCTGGGCAGCAAGGAAGTTCAGTTCGTCCACGCTGGCGGCTCTGATTAAATCCTCCGGCAGTTCCAGCGGTTTTCCCTCCGGGGTGGAAAAGCCGCCAATGAACAAGTCCTGCTGGTTGTCGGCGGTAATGTGGATTTCCTTTAGGGCTTCCTGTACCTGTTCGGCGGTAGTCGGCAGGGAAAGCCAGTACCCATGCGGCCCGCCGGTCTGCGCTTCGGCGCGGTTATCAAGAAAAATAGAAAATACTTCGTTCACGGGTTCCCTCCTTTCCGGGGTGGTTGTGGTCTGCTGCGGCTGCGCGGTTTCTTCCTGCGCGGGAAGCTCTGCGGCTTTTGCCGGTTCCTCTCCCTCAATGGTGTAGCCGGGGAGCAGGCAGCCGTTGACCTTAAAGCAGTCGGCGTATTCCTTGGGGATGGCCGGGGAAATTTCGGTAAAGTAATGTTCGTGGGCTTTGATCCGGCCATTCAGGTACTTGTCCAGTTCTTCCCGGCTGGCAAAGACTTTCCGATCCTGTCCGGCGATCTTTTCCCGCTGGTTTCCGTGGGGCGCGTTGGTATAAAGGCCCCAGCGGAGCGTCCACGAGTAGGGAATAGATTTTTGGGCGGCGCTGTCATACCGGGTATTCTCGGAAATGGAGTAATCCATCTGGTAGACCATGTTGCTGCGGATATGGCGGTACTCGTCCGGGGCCTCCCACTGGTTTGCGGTATGGGTAACGGGAAGCGTCCGGGCATATTCAAGGGCTTTGTCCAGAAACAGGGTTCTTCCGGCCTGTTCCTCCCATGCGGCGGCCTGTTCTTTCAGGCGGTCAAACACTTCCTGTTCTGCGGCGGCGCTTTCCGCCCGCAGGGAAAGAAGCTCCGCAAGGGGCAGCTTTACCATTTCGGAGAGATCGGCCTTGCCGCTTTCAAAGTAAATCCGGCGCTCGATCCGCATGGTGCTGGCCGGTTCTAAATCGTCGTGGTCGTAGGAGCTGTAAGACATTTGGGGTTCACATCCTTTCTGAAAAATGGCATAAGAAAAGCAGGAAACCTTTGAAAAATTTCCTGCTGGGTGGGCCGATAATAAGCGGCTGATATTCAATTTTGAAAGTTTGGGTTAGATTGATTGAAGCTGGGGACAGTCTAACAAATTAAAGCTTTCTACTTCTTCAACATCAATAACTTTGATGCCTCGTTCTTTTAATGCCTTTGCAAACAATCCCATTCCAGAAATCAATTTTCCGGTAAAGCTACCATCATATATTTGATTTACTCCGCAGGTAGGACTTCTGGATTGTAGTATAGCTAACTCAATATCTTCATGTTGAATTTTGGATAATGCCATTGATACTGCTCGTTTATATTCCAAATCAACATCATTTCCATTTTCGTCTGTTACTACACCATTCACAATCTCTGCACAAGGTCTGGGAGTAGCCATACCTGCTAATTGCTCTGGACAAATGCAAATAATTTCTTTATCTTTTAAGTAGTTGATAGCTGCCAGATTTTTGTTATTTTTTCCATTGTATTTACAATCCACTCCCATAATACAAGCACTAACTAATATTTTCACACTTATCACCTCAAATGGATATTATCGTTGGCTTTATTATACTATGACATGGTGTATCTTGGAATAGATGAATTGTAAATTTGCTGGATACAAGGGGTTTGGGGCTTCCCCAAAGAGACAATCCCCGGCCCGGCAGGTGCGCCGGGTCAGGGATTTTGCCGGGAGTGTGGCTACACTCCCTATGCTTGCTGTTTTTAGTTTTTGTCCCTCTGTTCCACGCGGTAGTTCACATACTTGCCGCCGGTATCGGCCAAAAGCACCGTCCCGTCATAGGTCTTGCCGGTTTTCATGGAGCGCAGGCCCTTTACCTTTGCTTTTCCGTCTTTAAGTAGCGCGGCGGCGATCTTCGGGGTGAACGCCTTGCCCCGTTCCTCAAAAAATCGGTCATTCTTCCACATGACAAACTGGCAGCCCCGGTTTCCGCAGTAATAGTTTTTCTTGCCCTCGTAGACGGCTTCGCCGCAGCGCGGACACTTGCCGATAACCACACGCTCGGTTTGAAACAACTTCTGCGCGTCCTCGCTGATCTGGGAGTAGTTTGCGATCAGGCCCCTTGTCATTTCTGCAATGCCAGCCATGAAGCCCTCCGGGTCGGCCTGCCCCTTGGCAATGGCCGTCAGCTCCGTTTCCCACTGTGCCGTAAGCTGGGGAGAGGTCAGCACTTCCGGCAGCACGCAGGCAAGGTTGTGGCCGTCCTTGGTGGGAACAAGCTGTTTGCCCCTGCGCTCCACAAAGCCCATCTGCACCAGCTTTTCTAAGATGGAGGCGCGGGTGGCCGGGGTTCCCAATCCCTGCCGCTCGGCGTCCTCCGGCAGATCGTCCGTACCGGCGCGCTCCATAGCGGAAAGCAGGGTATCTTCCGTGTAGGATTTTGGCGGTGCGGTGAAATGTTCGGTGACAGCGGCAGTTACCTTGTCAAAGGTCTGCCCCTCGGTGATCTCCGGCAGTTCCCGCGCAGGCTCCGGGGCGGTGTCGTCACTGTCTGTTTTGAACGACGCCTTAAAGCGGCGGTCAAGCTCTTTCCAGCCGGGGGTCAGGATGGTCTTTCCCTTGGCGGTAAAGGTGTTCCCGGCACAGGTGAATGTGGCGGTGACAGCCTCGTACACATGGGGCGCGGCCACGGCGCACAGCAGCTTGCAGCACACAAGGGACAGCAGTTTCTTTTCTCCCTCGGTCAGCCCGTCAAAGCCTTTCTGCACAAATTCCATTGTCGGGACAATGGCATGGTGGTCGCTCACCTTTTTGCTGTTCAGCACCCGGCCAAACTGCGGGGACAGGTCAAGCCCCGCCGCAAAGGGAAGCAGCGGCCACAGGCCGGACACAAGACTTTCCGCCGTTGGCAGCATATCATCGGTCAAATACTGGCTGTCGGTGCGGGGATAGGTCAGCAGCTTCTTTTCATAGAGCTGCTGGGCATAGTCAAGGGTCTGCTTGGCGGTAAATCCAAACAGCCGGTTTGCCTCCCGCTGCAAGGTGGTGAGGTCATAGAGGCGGGGCGGCTGCTCCGTCTTTTTCTCCCGTGTCACAGACACACAAACGGCCTGCGCCGTTTCACAGGCGGCTTTCAGGGCCTTGGCGTCGTCTGCGTTTCTCATGCGTTCACTGGCCGCCTCCATGCCGCCCGCCGCAATCTGGACGATGTGGTATTTCTCTTTCTGAAAGCTGCTGATCTTGGCCTCCCGGTCAACCAGCATTTTCAGGGTCGGCGTCTGGACACGGCCCACGGTCAGGGTCTTGTGGTAGAGGATGGAGAAAAGTCTTGTCGCGTTGATCCCCACCAGCCAATCCGCCTGCGCCCGGCAAAGGGCCGACTGATACAAGTTGTCATAGTCAGTTCCCGGTTTCAGATGGGCAAAGCCGTCCTTGATGGCCGCGTCCTCCATGCTGGAAATCCAAAGGCGCTGAAACGGTTTCTTGCAGCCCGCCATCTGGTAGACGAAACGGAAAATCAATTCCCCCTCGCGCCCGGCGTCAGTGGCGCACACAAGGCCGGTAACATCGGGGCGCTCCATCAAAGAACGCAGGGTGTCAAACTGCTTTTTCTTATCGTCGGGAATGATGTACTGCCATTCCTGCGGCAGAATCGGCAGGTCGTCATAGCGCCATTTTTTGAAACGCTCGTCATAAGTCCCGGCGTCGGCAAGGGAAACAAGGTGGCCGATACACCAGCTCACCAGATAGCCGTTTCCCTCCATGTAGCCGTCTTGTTTCTTGTCCGCGCCGATCACGCCCGCAATGCTGCGGGCTACGCTTGGTTTCTCTGCAATTATTAACTGATAGCTCATACTTCGTCCTCCTTATTTCCATCTTCACTTGTCATATCCTCGTCCGGCTCCGGGGCTTCGTCCTCGTCGTCCTCGTCCTCTCCAAAGTCATACTCGGCCAGATCGTCATTGCCTGTGGTGTCGGCTTTTTCCTTTTTGAATTTCAGGAAGTAGAGGGCTGCGCCGCCGCCCAGCAGCACCACCACAAAGAACACCACAAGGCCGCCCATGCCGCTTGGCTTTTCCTCCTGCGGCTTTTCTTCCTCCGGCTGGGGCTTCGGCTCCGGCCCGTTGCAGGCGGTCAGGTTGTTTTTACAGACCGGGCAAGCCGTATTGACGGCCCCGGCTTGACACTTGGCCGTACAGGTGCAGACCTCTGGCTCTTTTTTCCCGTCCTCCAACAAGGCTTGCAGGTCGGCGTCGTCCACTTGGTTGAGGAAATGCACCGCCGTTTCCTTGTCCTCGTTGGCCCGGTCGATCAGGATGTAAAAATAATTCCCGGCCTTGGTGGTAACAGTGATAAGCTGCTTATCCCCGAAAAAATCATCCACCAGCGTAGCGTTGCCCTGCGGGGTAACGGGTACGCCCTCCGGCTCCATGCCGCCGGTGGTGGGTTCTTCGGTTTCCTCCGGCACCTCTGCGGGGGCCTCGGTGGTTTCCGGCAGCGGCACCGGGTCAGGGTCAGCGCCACCGGCGTAGGCGGTAACGGTCGTGGTCGCCATGCAGAGCGCAGCGGCCACAGCCAGCGTCAAGGTACGGAACAGTTTAGATTTCTTCATGGGCGCTGTCCTCCTGTTCAAAGTCCGGGATCGGGGCCGGGGCCGCCTGCAACGCGCCGCCGCGCACAAAGGCGGCGAACTCCTGCGGGGTCATGTTGAGGCCGCGCACAAGCTGGACGATCTGCAAGTTTTCCTGTTCGGTCTTGGCTGCTTCCAGCTCCCGAAGCTGCTTTTGCAGCTCCGCGATCTTTCCCTTGGTTTTCTCAATATCCTTTTCAATGCGTTCCAATTTGTTCATTGCCATAGTGATTTACTCCTTTCTGGCGTTTAAGGTAAACGCCCGTAACAATAAAAATGCTGCTGCCAGTAGCTTGAATTGAGGTTCGTGTAGGAAATGGGGTCGCCGCAGTGCAGCATGACCGAATTTCCCACATACAGCCCCACATGGGACATCCCGGCAGTGTCGTAAGTGCCGACGAAAAATACAAGGTCACCGGGCTTGGCCTGCTCCGGGGAAACGGGGGTGCAGATGTTGTAAAGCCCCTGCGCCGTCTGGCGTCCCACATTCCAGCCGGAATGATTGATAACCCAGCTAATGAAGCCGGAACAATCAAAGCTGGTGCTTGGGGAGCTGCCGCCCCACACATAGGGATAGCCCACATACTTTTCTGCCTCGGCAATCATGGCGGCAAAGGTTTCGTCCTTTAGCGCCTCCGGGGGGATTTCATAGTAGGTCGGCTCTTTCGGGGTGGAGGCGTGGGGATAGCTGCCGTTGGGAAACAGATCTGGCCGGTTGCCCAAAGTCTGCATATAGGCAGCATAAAAGCCCATCTGTTCCTCGGTGAGAATGTAGATGGGCAGGTGGGACAGGTCAAAGTTTTCCAGCTTCACATTACAGATATAGTAGGTGTAGGGGACTTCCACGGTGTAGGTGTTTCCCTCGCTGTCCGTCCTCGTTTCGGTGCGGTAGCGGGTTTCCGTTTCGATGGTCTGGGTCAGGATGTACTGCTTTTCAAAGAGCATGGCAAGGTCGCCCTGTACCTCCCCCAAAGTGAACACGCCGTTATGCAGCGCGGAGAGGATGGAGGTCAGCACATAGGGGTCATGCTTGATCTCGTCCAGATCGAAACGGTATTCGTCATAGCCGGGGTGCAGGCTTTCGTAGTTGCCAAGTTCGTGCTGCAAGTCTGCTTCCAGCGCGGCATAGGCGGCTTCGGCTCCCAGCATATCGCTGTCCTCGGAGAGATAGGAGGTGGCGGCAAGGCCCGTCCCGGTGCTGCCAAACATGGCGGTGCAGGATTGCAGGCCGCCCATCACCAGCAGGAGCATGAGGCCCACGCCGCCGACGATCAGCGCCCCTTTCCAGTGCCGGGCGGCAAAGGACGCGGCCTGTCTGCTTTTCTCTGCGGCTTTCTTGGCTGCGGCAGCCGTGGTCTTGGCGGTGCTTGCCGCCCCCTGTGCGGTCTGGCCCGCCGCCCTTGCTGCCTTGGCATATTCCCGCTTAATGTGCTGTTTCTGCCAGAAACGGGAAACGGGGTTCTTGGCCGCCTGCGCCAGCTCCGGGTGATCCCGCAGGGATTTTTGATACGCAAACTCGGCGTTGGCGGCGATGGACTTTCGCTCGGCCTTGGCTGCGGCCCGGTAGGGTTTGAGCTTGTGGCGGTGGACGCCGCTGCGGATCATGCGGCCCGCCTGCCGTTCCGCCAGTTCCTCCCCCTTATGGCCGCCCTCCACGCCCACATTTTCGTGTTCTACCTCATGGATTTTTCCGTGGAGGTAAAGCCCGGCTTCCTGTATGGGGCGGCTGGCCGGGTTTGGTTTGAGCTGGGGAGGGGCTTTCTCCACCTTGTCAAAATACAGCCTGCTTTTGGCCTTGCCCTTGGCTTCGTCATAAACGGTTTCCTTGGTAATGACGCGCTTTTTTGGCAGGGCTTCTTTGGCCGCTTCCAGCTTATCCGCCCGTTTTTCTGCCTTTTTGATATACGGGGCCAGCTCCGGGGAGGCCCGTTCCTCGGCGGTAAACTGCAACCGGGAAACGGGGCTGGTGGCCTGCGCCACGGTTTCCCCGGCGTCCTTGGCCGCTTTCTTTGCCTTGTGGCGGTCGTGCAGTTCGTCCGCCCGTTCCAGTATTTTTTCCGCCGCGCCCTCCGGCTGGGTAGTGTATTCCTGCTCGGCCTCCCGGCTGGACACATTGACGCTTTCGCCGGTGGTCTGGTTATCCAGCGTCAGGCCGTCGCGGGTCATGTGCTGCGTCACCTTATCGCGGGGTTTTAAGGGTTCCATGACTTCACCTCCTTGTGCCTCATACCGTCGCCCCCTCGCCTAACCGGGTCGTCATGATCTGGTAGAGCTGGGTGTTTTTCGGGATGGGGTTCTTAAAGGGCAGGATCACATTTTCGTAAATGAGAAGTCCCTCGCCGGGTTCGGAATTGTCCACATACCGTAATTGCTGGGGCGAAATGTTCAGCCGTTCCGCAAGGATTTTGCGGTCGCCGCTGGCCTGATTGAGCAGGCAGATAAAGTCGCTGTTTTCCAAAATGTTCTCAATTTCCGGGGAGGAAAGCAGGTCTTTTACATTCTGCGTCGCACCTGTGGGAATCCCGCCCCACTTACGAAAACGCTTCCAAATCTCACAGGAAAAGGCCGCCGTCTGTTCCTCACGCAACAGCAGGTGGAACTCATCACAGAAATACCATGTCGCCTTGCCCTTGCTGCGGTTTTGGGTGACACGCCCCCAAATCTGGTCTTGGACAATGAGCATACCGATTTTCTTTAGCTGCTTGCCCAGCTCCTTGATGTCAAAGGCCACAATGCGGTTTTTGATGTCAATGTTGGTTCTGTGGTTGAACACATTTAAGCTGCCGGACACATACAGGTCAAGGGCCTGCGCCACCCGGTCGGCCTCCGGGGTATGCTGGTCTAACAGGGCTTTGTGCAGGTCTGCAAGGATGGGCATATTTTCCGGCTTGGGGTCTGCCAGATAAGGCCGGTAGATCACCTGTACCGCCCGGTCGATCACCGTCTTTTCGATGGCTTCCAGCCCATTCTTGCCGCCCATGACAAGCTCACAGAACGACAGCACAAAGTCGGATTTTAAGGCCAGCGGGTTTTCATCCTCGGAGTAGTTCAGGTTGATGTCCAGCGGGTTCACATAGTTTTTGCTGGTAGGCGACAGCTTCACCACCTGCCCATGCAGCCGCTTCACAAGGGGGTAATATTCGGCCTCTGGATCACAGATATACACATCGTCCGGGGTGCAGAGGAACACGCTCACAATCTCCGATTTACAGCTCATACTTTTGCCGCTTCCCGGTGTCCCCAGCTTTAGCCCGTTGGGGCAGCGCGCCCGCTTGCGGTCGAGCATAATCATGTTGCCGGTCTTGGCGTTGATCCCGTAATACATGGCGTCGCCGCCCTGAAAAAGCTCCTGCGTCACAAAGGGGACGAACACGGCCACGCTGGAAGTCGTCAGGGAGCGTTCAATCTGGATGTGGCTGGCCCCCAGCGGCAGGCTGCTCATAAGCCCCTGTTCTTGCTGGTAGTCCAGCCGCACAAGGGAACAGTTGTATTTCTGTGCAATACCGGCAGCCCAGAACACATCATTTTCCAGCTTTTGCCGGATGTCTGCGGTGTTCAGCACCAAAAAGGTAAGCTGGAACATCCGTTCATTCCGGCTCTGCAAGGTCTTTAACAGCTCCTTGGCGTCCTGCCCGTAGGTGGCAAGGTCGCTGGGAAGTATATCCATGTCGTAGCCGCTGCGGACAGCCCGTTTCTGTTCCTGAATCTTCATGGCGTCAAGGTCGGTGATCTTGCGCTTGACCGTCTTAATGGCGTCGCTCTGGTCGATGGCCTGCACATGGAGGTTCACCACAATACCGTTTTCCGTGTTGAGAAAATCGGCCAGCATTTCATCCGACAGCTCCGGGGAGAGGATTTGCAGGAAGCTCACCGCCCCGTATTTGCCGCCCAGCCCGAACATCCGGGCATTGCCGAAGCGGAACGAGGACGGGGCGATAAAGTCCTTGGTGGAAAGCCCCGACGGGGCAAGCCACTTCCAGTCAAAGGAGAACGGTTCCCCGTCCGGGTGGAAAATGCTGTGCATGACTTCCAGCCGTTCCTTGGCGTCCAGTCCCCACGCGGAGGCCCCCATGCTCTTGAAATAGCCCAAAAGGTCGGTTTCGATCCGGCGCAGTCTGGCGCGGGCCATTTTCAGGCTGTCCGCCTCAATGGTGTAGGTCATAAATTTCCGCTTCATCAGGCCGTTGTTCCCGTTCACAAGCTGGTCTTGCAAAATGTCGGAATACTCGCTGCGGATGTCGTCGAAGTCGTCCCCCTGCGCCCGGATTTCAAAGCTCTTGGCGTACTGCTTGGGGTCGATCTTGCGGTTGATAAAGGAAAACTGCACATGAATGGAGGCGTCCAGATAGTTGTAGAGGTCGCACAGGTTTTCAAAGATGGCGGTCTTGGTGTCCGCCTGCGCCAGTTGGTAGCTGATGTCCGTAAACTCAATGCACTTGGAAAAGGTGCGGGGCGTCACCCGGCATACGCCGTCCTGATACATGGCCTCATAGGGAATACTGGCCTGCGCCGAATGGGGCTTGCCGTCGCCCTTATACTTTCGGATGACGGCCTGAATTTCTTTCTTTTCGGCGCGGGTGAGCTTGACCGGCGCTTTTGCGCTCGTTTCGTTCTTTTGCTTTTTGGACAATGGCGTTGACCTCCTTTTCCATTTGGGATTGCCGCACAAGGGCGGTATAAGCGTTGTTGGTCTGGTAGGGGCGTTCCTTGGGCTGGATGAAGCAGCACTCTACGATCTGGCGCACCACCACTTCAAGGGGCTGGCCGTGTTTTTCGTAAAGCGCCAGCAGAAAGCCCGGCAGCATGGCGAACACCATAATGAGCGCCGCCGCGCTGGTCGGGACGCGGCCCCGGATCAAAAAGAAAAGCGGAACGCCAATAAGCAGCGCACCGCCAAAACAAATGAGCTGGCGTTTCGTCAGCCCGAATACTACCTTGGATTTGACCTTGGTTAAATCCTTGGGGACAGTTACATAAGCCATAAAAAGTCACCTCGTTTCTGGTACGGACAGGGAAAAATCGCTGTCCACTTCATTGCCCCACACATCCCAGCCGGGGATTTTCTGTCTGGCAAACAGTTCTGCGCGGGGCAGGTCGCCCGCAAGGGCTATGATTTTCTCACGGGTAATGTCTGGTTTCTTGCTGTGTTCCGCCACCGGGGAAATGATAAACTGATGGACACTTTTGGAGTAACGCTTGGGATGGCCCCGCTTGGCAAGCAGGCAGATTTCCGCGTTTCCTCTCGTCCAATAGCCCAGCCCGTAAAACCATGTGGGGCTTTTGCGGTTCAATTTCAGCCAGACAAAGGCCACGGTCTTAAAGGTGAAGCCCCACGCCTTAATCAGACGCAGCGCCTCCGGGAGCTGTGGGAAAGTCGCCCACAAAAACAAGAGGCAGTCTTTTTCCGCCAGCGTTTCCACCGGCAGGGCGCACAGCTCGTCAATGCTCATGGTGGGATAGTGCTTTTCTGCTGCACCCTGTACTGCTTTCTGTTCATATCGCCACGGCGGGTCGGCGTAAAGGATGTTGTAGGTTTTCTTTTGTGTTTCTTCGATGGTTGGTATTCCTCCTGTCTGTCAATGTGCGGTAAATACGGCTTTCGATATGCTGCCGGTCTTGAACAGACAGAAGCAAAGCAAAACGGTATAGCCCATACAGCCCCAGATCGCGCCGGATATGTCGTCGGCGGTTCCGATCTGCTGGATCAGCACCGCATAAATCCCGACAACCACCATGATTAAAAAGGCTTGGAAGCCCAGCGCAAGCAGGGATTTCAAGTAGTTCTGGCCCATGCCGCGCCACTCTGCATTGCCCAGCGTGGCAAGGGGGATCGGCCCCAATGCGGTCACGGCGTAAATTTCAATCATTCTTCCATAGGTCACAAGGAAAATGCAGATGGAAAGAATGTTCATCGTCAGCCCTACAACAAGGGTCTGGAACCACAGGCCCAGCAGCGGCCCAATGTCCATTGCTTCAAGGCGGCTTTCCAGATCGGGGAGCAGCGTGTCAAAATCAATGCTGGTATCTCCGATAATCACCCCGGCGCTCTGGTTGACGACTTGCTGGGTGGCGTCAAACACACCCATGACGATATTCCATGTGTTCGTCACAATGAGGATGGCAAAGGCGCTTTTGAAAATCCAGCGGAAGAACATGGAGCTGTCGAAGTCGTGCATATTGTTCTTTTCCACAATCATGTCGATCAGCTCATAGCACATCACAAGGGCGAGAATGGCCGCCGCAATGGGGACGATCACCGTTTCGGACAGGTTTTGCAGCATGGAGAAAATGCCGCCGTTCCAGTCCTGCGGGGTACTGCCCACATCCGACGCGATTTCCCCGACTTTGGTATTAACTGTGTTAAACAGGCCGGACAGGTTGCCCATGATACCGTCGATCAGGATTCCCTTGATCCATTCCCCGATTAAATCACCGATCATGTGGGGACACCTCCTTTCCCGCGCCCTCCCAGATCAGAGAGGGCGCGGAGGGTTTTCTAAGGCACATGGGGTTATCCCAGCAGCCCGGACAGCAGCGGAACAAGGGTCATGCCGATGAGGGCAACGCCGCCTCCGGCGACAAGCTGTTTTATCCCCAATTAGGTGTAAAACTCTGCTCGATGGCGGGCGGCGGCGT
>ERZ1673702.3398-NODE-3398-length-12464-cov-28.462809_pt1 | contig 12464 bp, 6 predicted proteins | sample MGYA00580232_ERZ1673702 | MGnify/ENA primary metagenome ERZ1673702 (study PRJEB41218, sample SAMN15661792) | gut metagenome | host: Homo sapiens | place: Canada: London | collected 2015-08-20/2019-03-30 | study: EMG produced TPA metagenomics assembly of... | reverse complement strand
TCTGCTGCACGTTGACAGCGGTGCCCCACTCGTAGGGGATCTCGTTCATCTTACGATAAACGTTTGCACGGGGGTTGTCCCAGCTGCGGAAGACGGCCTTGACAGCCTCGATCAGCTGATCGCGGGGATCCTGCGGGAACGGTTTGCCCTCGTTCTCTTCGTAGATCTTCTTGAAGACGCCGACCAGTTCCTTCAGGTCGTCAGCCGTCAGGTCCACGTCGTTCTTGACGCCCTTGGCTTCCTTCATCTTATCGATCTCGACTTCGAACAGGCTCTTCGGGACCATCATAACGACGTCTGCGAACATCTGGACGAAGCGGCGGTAGCAGTCATAAGCGAAACGGGCGTTGTTGGTCTTCTTTGCCAGACCCTCAACAGCCTCGTCGTTCAGGCCGAGGTTCAGGATGGTGTCCATCATGCCGGGCATAGACTGACGTGCGCCGGAACGGACGGAGACCAGCAGGGGGTTCTCGTTATCACCGAAGGTCTTGCCGGTGATCTTCTCCAAGCCCTTGAGGTGCTCGAAGATGTCAGCAGTGATCTCGTCATTGATCTGACGGCCGTCTGCATAGTACTGGGTGCAGGCCTCGGTGGTGATGGTGAAGCCCTGCGGCACCGGCATGCCGGCTGCGGTCATTTCAGCCAGACCGGCGCCCTTGCCGCCCAGAGTATTCTTCATGGTGACCTTGTCGCCGCCGAAGGCGTTGTTGCCCTCGCTGAAGTAGTACAGATACTTTTTGCTCATGCGTTGTTTACCTCCCAATTGTGGCCCCCGGTGCTTTGCTCCGGCGGTCTCATCGTTTGCTCACAATTCTGATACGATGAACATTGTCATGTGAATGCTAAACCATTATACCAGAAAATCCACGTCTTGCCACCATGCAAAACACCGAATTTGTTTGATAATTTTTGTGCAATCCCTTGCATTTTACTCAGTTTTTGAGTAATATAGAATGGGAGAGATTTCGAGAGGTTTTTGGTTTCTGGAGCCGTTTTTCGGCTTGTTGGATACAACTTTCTATCCAATGTGCAGGATCGTGGACAATGTACCAGAAATTTGTCGGAGTTTCTCCTCGTCATGGATACAACAAAAAGGTCATTTCGTCCCGAAGGAGGGATCAGTTTATGGAATCTGTTTCCAATAACGCGCTGGAGGCTGCCCGCGCAAAGCTGGCCGAAGCCGAGGCAAAGCGGGAAGCGCTCCTGCTGCGCCACATCGCAAACGGCGTAAACATCGCAAGCCGCACCGTGGAGATCGACGAGGGCGTGGTCATTGCGCCGGGTGCCACCATTCTGGCGGGCACCATCCTGCGCGGCAAGACCGTCATCGGCGCGGGCTGCGTCATCGGCCCCAACAGCCTCATCGAGGACAGCACCGTGGACGAGGGCACCACCGTCAACGCCAGCCAAGTTTACGGCAGCCACCTCGGCCCCCACAACAACATCGGCCCCTTCACCCATGTGCGGGTGAACACCGTCACCGACTACGGCGTGCATCTGGGTGCATACGTGGAGACCAAGAACTCCAACTTTGCCCGGGGCAACACGGTGAGCCACCTGACCTACATCGGCGACAGCGACGTGGGCAAGTACTGCAACTTCGGCTGCGGCACCGTCACCTGCAACTACGACGGCAAGGATAAGTTCCGCACGCAGATCGGCGACTATTGCTTCATCGGCTGCAACACCAACTTAGTGGCCCCGGTCAAGGTAGGCGACGGTGCCTACACCGCTGCAGGCAGCACCATCACCAAGGATGTGCCCGCACAGGCGCTGGGCATCGCCCGCGACCGCCAGACCAACCTCGAAGGCTGGGCTGCCCCCAAGATGGAAGCCTACATCGCCAAAAAGAAGAAGCTGGAGGATGCGCAGGGCAAGTAAGCCTCCGTTCCCGTTTTCACCGCCGCACCGCTGGGCTGTGTGGCGGTTTTTTCGCGTTTGACGATATTTCGATTCAAAATGTATATCTTTTTACCCGCGCGTATGATATACTAAGAACTTGCTTTCAAAGCATCATCAAAAAACAGGAAAAGGCAAATCACGATATGAATGCAACTGACATCTGGCTGATCGCCGGGCTGGGCAACCCGGAGCCCAAATACGACGGCACCCGCCACAACGCCGGGTTCGCCGCGCTGGACTCCCTCGCCGCCAAGTGGGGCATCGCGGTCAGCAAAACCAAATTTCAGGGCCTGTGGGGCCAAGGGGATGTGGACGGCCACAAGGTCGTGCTGCTCAAGCCCCTGACCTACATGAATCTTTCGGGCGACTCCATCGCCCCGCTGGCGGGCTTCTTCAAAATCCCCGCTGACCACGTCATCGTCCTGTGCGACGATATCACCCAGAACCCCGGCAAGCTCCGCATCCGGCCCTCCGGTTCGGCGGGCGGCCACAACGGCCTGAAGAGCATCATCGCCCGCCTCGGCGGCGAGAACTTCCCCCGCATCCGCCTCGGCGTCGGAGCCAAGCCCCGCCCGGACTACGATCTGGCCGACTGGGTGCTGGGCAAGTTCCCGCCCGACGATGCCAAGGCCATGGCCGACCGGTATCCCGATTTGGAGGCCGCAGCGAAGCTCATCATGGATGGCAAGCTGGGGCTGGCACAGAGCAAGTATAATGGATGATTGCGCTGCGTTGCAGCGCAATCATCCTCAGCCCACTGCGAAAGGAGGTCCACGATGTACGAATCCCTGCTGAAAAACACGGCAGAGTACCAGAAAATTTCTGCGAGCCTTGCCGCGCCGGGCCCGGCAGCGCTGTTCGGGCTGCCTCCGGCGGGCCGGGCGCTGCTGTATGCAGCGCTGCAAAAAGACCTTGGGCGGGTGCTCTGCATCGTGACGCCCGGCGAGGCTGAGGCCACCCACTTTGCAGATGACCTCAAGGCGCTGGGGCTGACGGCAGCGGTCTTCCCGCCCCGCGACTTCATGCTCCGCCCGGTGGAGGGCGCGGGCCGCGAGTACGAGTACCGGCGGCTGTCGGTGCTGGGCGCACTGGCGGGGGGGCGGCTGAATGCCGTCTGCGTTCCGGCAGAGGCGCTTTTGCAGTACACCGTCCCCCGCGACGAGTTTTTGAAGAACACCCTCACCCTCAAGCCCGGCATGGTCTACAACCGGGAGGCGCTGGTGGAGCGGCTCTTCTCCGCCGGATACGTCCGCCGCAGTCAGGTGGACGGCCCCGGCCAGTTCAGCGTCCGCGGCGACATCGTGGACATTTACGCCCCCGATATGCGCCAGCCCGCCCGTATCGAATACTGGGACGACGAGATTGATTCGCTGGCCTCCTTTGACCTGCTGACCCAGCGGCGGGACGGCGCACTGGAAAAAATTTACCTTTCCCCCGCCCGCGAGGTGCTGTTCGGCAGCACGGCCGACACCGCCGAGGCCCTGCGCGCGGCGCAGAAGAAAGCCCGCGGCAAGCACCGCGCCGCACTGGAAAAGGCCATGGAAGCCGACCTGTCCCAGCTGGACTCCGGCCTGATGCCCGAAGCCATGGACAAATACTATGGTCTCCGCTACCCCGCCCCGGCCACCCTGCTGGACCACCTCGACAGCCCCCTCTTCGTGCTGGACGAAGTGGGCGGCATCCGGGACGCTCAGAAGGCCACCGAGTTCCGCCGCAGCGAAGAGCTGACCGGTCTGCTGGAAGAGGGCGTCCTCTGCCCCGGTCTGGACGTGCTGTATCAGACCATGGACGACCTCGTCATCGCCGCCCAGAAGCAGAGCACCCTGCTGTGTGAAAACTTCCTGCGCGGCATGAACGAGTTCCAGTTGAAAGCCCTCATCAACGCCGAGGCCTTTGCCGCCCCCAACTGGGGCGGTGACATGGCGTCCCTCCGGGAGGACCTCGACCCCCTCATCGCGCAGGAGTATGCGGTCACCCTCTTCGCCGGCACGCCCAAGGGCGCAGCGGCTCTGACCCGCGACCTTGCGGACAAGGGCTACGCCGTCAGCATGAGCCGGGACGTCCGCCCCGCCAAGGGGCTGGTGCAGGTGCTGCCCGGCCACCTGACCGCCGGGTGCACCTTTCCCTTCGCCCGCATGGCGGTCATCTCCTCCCGGCGGCACGGGCTGGACGAAGCCTCCGCCGAAGCGAAGAAGCGGAAAAAGAATAAAAACGCCCTGTCCAGCCTGTCGGACATCAAGCCCGGCGACTATGTGGTGCACCAGAGCCACGGCATCGGCATGTATGCGGGCATCCAGCGTCTTGAGGTGCAGGGTGCCATCAAGGATTACCTGAAGATCCAGTATTCCGGCTCGGACGTGCTGTATGTTCCCGTCACCCAGTTGGACCTGCTCAGCCGCTACACCGCCCCCGGCGACGAGGAAAAGGTGAAGCTGGCAAAGCTGGGCGGAACCGAGTGGCAGCGCACCCGCGCCAAGGTCAAAAAGGCCACCGAGGAGATGGCGCAGGAGCTCATTGAGCTGTACGCCCGCCGCCGACAGGCCACAGGCTACGCCTTCCCGCCCGACGGCGACTGGCAGAGCGACTTCGAGGCCCGGTTCGAGTACGACGAGACCGACGACCAGCTCAACGCCACCTCCGAGATCAAAAAGGATATGGAGCGCGGCTATCCCATGGACCGTCTGCTCTGCGGCGACGTGGGCGTGGGTAAGACCGAAGTGGCCCTGCGGGCCGCGTTCAAGTGCGTCATGGGCGGCAAGCAGTGCGCCATCCTTGCGCCCACCACCCTGCTGGCGTGGCAGCACTACAACACCATCCTTTCCCGGATGGAAGCTTTCCCCGTCAAGGTCGGGATGCTCTCCCGCTTCCGCACCGCCAAGCAGCAGAAAGAGACCCTGCGGGGCTTGCAGGCGGGCAGCGTGGACATCGTGGTGGGCACCCACCGGCTGCTGTCGAAGGACGTCCGCTTCCACGACCTCGGCCTTGTCATCATCGACGAAGAGCAGCGCTTCGGCGTCAAGCACAAGGAAAAGCTGAAGGAAAACTTCATCGGCGTGGATATGCTGACCCTCTCGGCCACCCCCATCCCCCGCACCCTGAACATGGCCATGAGCGGCATCCGCGACCTCTCCACCATCGAGCAGCCGCCCATCGAGCGCCAGCCCGTGGAGACATTCGTGTTGGAATACAATGACGTCATCCTCGCCGAAGCCATGAAGAAGGAGCTGGCCCGGGGCGGTCAGGTCTACTACCTGCACAACCGGGTGGACAACATTGAGTCCTGCGCCGCCCACGTCAGCCAGATGGTACCCGGTGCCCGCATCGGCATCGCCCACGGCAAGATGACCGAGGAGGAGCTGAACCCCGTCTGGCAGCACCTGCTGAACGGCGAGATCGACATCCTCGTCTGCACCACCCTCATCGAAACGGGCATTGACGTGCGCAACTGCAACACCCTTATCATCGAGGACGCCGACCGGATGGGTCTGGCTCAGCTCTACCAGATCCGGGGCCGGGTAGGCCGTTCGGGCCGGAAAGCCTACGCCTACTTCACCTTCCGGCGGGACAAGACCCTTTCCGACATTGCCCAGAAGCGGCTTTCCGCCATCCGGGAGTTCACGGCCTTCGGCTCCGGTTTCCGCATCGCCATGCGCGACCTTCAAATTCGCGGCGCGGGCAGTCTGCTGGGCCACAGCCAGCACGGCCACATGGAGGCCGTGGGCTATGACCTCTATGTCAAGATGCTGGGGCAGGCCATCGCGCGGGCCAAAGGCGAGCCCATCCAGCGGGACAAGAGCGAATGCCTTGTGGATCTGCGGGTGGACGCCTACATCCCCGAAAAATATATTGCCGACGGCCCCGGCCGGATCGAGGCCTACAAGCGGATTGCCGCCATCCAGACCCCCGAAGATGCCGCCGACGTGCTGGACGAGCTGATCGACCGCTACGGCGACCCACCCCCCTCGGTCAGCGACCTTGTCAACGTCTCCCTTGTCCGCGTTCAGGCCACCGCCGTGGGCGTGTATGAGGTCACCCAGAAAAAGGACACCCTCGTGCTTCAGGTGGAAACGCTGGACGTGCCCATGATCCGGGGGCTGCTCGTGGCCTTCAATGGCCGCGTCACCGCCGGGGCGGGCAGCAAGCCCTACCTCTCCGTCACTCTTCAGAAGGATGAAAAGCCGCTGGAATTGCTGCAAAGCATCCTGAAGGCAATGGGAGAAATCTTAAAAGATAAATAACTCCTTCCGTCATCGCATTCGCGATGCCACCTCCCTCCCGGAGGGAGGCTTTTGGCCCCCTCCCAGAGGGGGCTGTCGAGCGAACGCGAGACTGAGGGAGTTACAAAAAATAGGAGTAATATTATGAAACGCAAACTTCCTGCACTTCTCTGTGCACTGGCCCTCATCCTCAGCCTTGCGGGCTGCGTCATCTCCACCCCGGACACGGTGGGCACCATCGGCGATATGGAGATCACCTCCGGCCTGTATCTGCTGGCCCAATACAACGCCTACCAGTCCGCCGCGAACCTCGCCTCCTCCGATCAGGACGCCGCCAACGTCAAGAGCTTTTTGAAGGAGACCATCACCACCGATCCCGACAGCGGCGAGACCGCCACCGTCAGCGACTACGTCGCCGACCAGACCCAGAAGAATCTGGAACTGTACGCCGCCGTGGAGTCCCGCTTCGACGAACTGGGCGGCCAGCTCACCGAGGCCGAGGAGTCTCAGGCTGATAGCTACGCTTCGCAGCTGATGGACCAGTACGCCGACACCTACAAGGCCAACGGCATCGGTCTGGAGACCCTCAAGCGCTTCGAGCGCATCCTGCTCAAGAGCAATGACCTGCTGGAGCTCGTGTACGGCCAGAACGGCGAGACCCCCGTCTCCGATGCCGACCTGACCAGCCACCTCGAAACCAGCATGTACGAGCTGGCTTACTACGCCATCCCCCTCTACAACACCAGCACCTACGCCTTCGCCAACGATGACCAGAAGGCCGAGATGCTCTCGCTGGCACAGGCCGCCGTGGACAGCTACAATGCCACTGCCCCGGACGATGCCGCCGCCCAGTTCGCCGCCTTCAACGCCGCCGCGTCCAACGCGCTGAGCGGCATCTACGCCGTGCTGGATTCCACCGTCCCCGATGACAGCACCACCTCCCTGCAGACCGAACTGCTGGGCAGCAGCACCCTCGACTCGACCTTCACCACCGAGGGTTCTGCCGACGCCATCCGTGCCCTGCACTGCGGCGACGCCGTGGCCGTGCAGTATTCGTCCCTCTCCCTCATCATGGCGGTCCGCCTCGACCCGCTGGACGGCTCTTCGCTGGACGCCGTCCGCTCGCAGGTTCTGAGTGACCTGAAGAGCGACGAGCTGGCCGACGCCCTTGCCGACTACGGCGCTTCCATGGAGCATCACCTTGATGCTCCCGCGATGAACAAACTCCCCGCTTCCAAGATCGAACCGGCAAGCTCGTCCAATCGCTAAGATCGCTCCAATATCTTCTACAGCCCCCTCGGGACACCTTTTCGTTCCGAGGGGGCTTTTTTCGCAAAAATCGCAGCGCCCTTATTTTTTCTCTTCATGACTTGACCCCTCCCCATTAATATTGTATACTAAATCGCAAGAACTTGACATTTTTATACAATTTTAACGGGTAGGACGTAGGACATTCATGAAACAAAATCATCATTACACATTTGAAACAAAAGCCGTTTTGTATAGCGGTCTTCTCACATTCGCCCTCCTCTGCATTCTGTTTGCAGTCGGCGGCCTTGCCCCCTTCGGCTCAAAATCATTGGCCGTTATGGATGCAGACATTCAGTATTTGGACTTCTTCTCCTATTTCAAGGATGTCCTTTCCGGTAAAAACACGATCGGCTATACGTTTGGAAAAACTTTGGGCGGCTCCAACATTGCTGTTTTCAGCTATTACCTAAGTTCTCCCTTTAATCTTCTGCTGTTCTTTTTCAGCAACCAGCAACTGCACACTTTTTTCGATCTTGTGATTGCGTTGAAGCTCACACTTGCTTCTGTGGCTTTTGCCTATTTCAGCGTACACCGTTTCAACCGTTCTTCCGATGAAAATCTATGCCTCTATGTCCTGATTTCCACTGCATACGGCCTGTGCCAGTACAATTTTGCTCAGGCCAGTAATATTATGTGGCTCGACGGCGTTTATATGCTGCCTTTTATCCTGCTTCAGGTCTATTATATCGTCCGCGGCAAAAAGTCTTGGACGCTTTCCTTTTTAGTCGGAACCGCTATTCTTTTCAACTGGTATTCTGCCGGAATCGACTGCCTCTTCAGCGGCTTCTGGTTTTTGTTTGAGTGTGGATTGTTGTTCATCGAAAAGCATCCCCAGTTCAAACATCTTGTAAGACTCGCTCTGCGCTATGTTGCCGCCATGATTCTGGGCGTTCTGCTCAGCGCCGCTTTATTCTTCCCGACGATCGGCGCCCTTCGGAAAAGCACGCGCGGCTCCCTGCACTTGGGGCGTTTAGAATTCCTTGGTAATTTTTCAACTGCATTTCAGAACTACACTTACGGTTCGGTCAGTAAACTGGGCAGTGTTGCCTTATTCTGTGGAAGTCTTGTCATCATCCTTGTTATCTTCATTTTCTTTAACAAAAACATCTCCGTTCTCAAACGCATTTGGCTGGGTGCATTGTTTGCCGGTTCTCTCTTGATTTTTTACTGGAAGCCCTTTTATCGAGCATTTTCGCTGTTTCAATGGGTCAGCAGCTACGACTACCGTTATTCCTATGTGACGATCTTTGCACTGCTGTTCTTAGCCTTACACGGGAGCCGCGCCATTACGAAAGCCATGCTTCCCCGCATCGCTCTCATAGCAGTCCTCTATTCGCTATGTCTGGTCACATTATTCCATCTGCATCCGGTCAACACACGCGCAAATGTTTATGGAACCGCTCTTTTTATTCTGCTGACGTCCGGACTTTATATTCTGCTCAAACTCGCTTCTGTGCAGGGGGCTGCCATTCCCCGCCGAATCTTTGCGGCCGCTCTTGTTCTTGCATTTTCACTGGATCTCTCCATCAATGCAAAGCTTCTCATTCCCATCTATTCCTCTGACAATGTCGCGTCTTACCAGTCCTACCGAACCAATCAGGAAGCCTTGATTTCCTCTATTAAAAACTCCGATCCCTCGTTCTACCGTATTTCACAAACCACAACGCGCAGTTTCGGTGGCAGTCACCTGACCGCTTATTATAACGAGGCTCTCGCATACAATTACGCTTCTATCAGCGGTTATACTTCTTCTCCTGACGATAATCAACGAGCATTTCTTGACCGCCTCGGCTACCCAATGTGCGGCGAGAACATGTGCATCACGAACACCTCGATTCTGGGTGCGGATTCTCTTCTTGGCGTCAAATACATCCTTTCTCCCTACCCCATTCAAGGTTTGGAAGAAATCAGCACCGCCTCTGACAACGGAAAGGCGATTTATCAAAATCCTCACGCACTTCCGATGGCGTTTGTCTATCATTCTGAGCAGGGTTCCCTTTCTGACTCTTCTCAAAACCCGTTTGAATTTCAAAATGCGCTGTATAAGCAGTTGTTTGATCTGCCGGACGATGTTTATACTCCCTTGGCCTTCACATACGACATTGACGGCAATTCTTTGAACATCCACTTGTCCGTCCCTTCCGGCTCGAATTATACCGTTTATGGAAATCTCCCGTGGAATTCCGAGGTAAATGCGTCCATTTCCGCAGACGGGCAGTTCATCACGCAGTATGCATGCTGGCTTTCTCCTTCCGTTTTCTATATTCCGACCTCCGGAGAATCATCCATCTGTGAAATTACTGTTTCCGCCGGGTCACTCGACTTCAACTTGGATAATATGCAGTTCTATGCACTGGACCAGAATGTTCTGGCTCAATGTGCCGCACTTGCCAATTCGCAGAAGGTCGAAGCCCTCTCCATTGAGAACGGCTCCATTCAGGCAGACCTTACTGCACGTTCGGGCGACAAGCTCTTCCTCTCTGTTCCGGCAGATGACGACTGGGATATTCTTCTGAACGGTGCTCCTGCCGAAGTTGATTTGATTGGAGATTGTCTTTACAGCATTTCACTCTCCGAAGGGTCAAACAAGTTGTCTATGGCTTACCATATTCGATATTTAAAACCGGGCATCGCGATTTCTTTGCTGACTCTTATTTTGCTTTGTACGATCGAGTTCATGAAGAGAAAGCAATTTTTTCTCAAGACAGAGGAGGACGTCACAAATGAAGATTTCAATTATCGTACCCTGCTATAACGAAGAAGCGGCGCTTCCAATCTTTTACAAAGAGGTCAAAAAAGTGCTAATGGGTCTTACCAGCACTTATGAACTCATCTTTGTAAATGATGGCTCCAAAGACCACACCTTGCCCCTCCTTCGCCAGTTAGCAGAAGAAGATAAAAATGTAACCTATTATTCCTTCTCCCGCAATTTTGGAAAAGAAGCCGCAATGTATGCCGGATTTTGCAATGCACATGGTGACTATGTTGCTGTGATGGATGCGGATATGCAAGACCCTCCCGGCCTTCTTCCGAAAATGATCGAGATTCTCGAAAGTGGCGATTACGACAGCGTCGCAACACGCCGCGTAAGTCGGCAGGGTGAGCCCCCTATCCGCTCATGGTTTGCCAGAAAATTTTATAAGATCATCAATAAAATTTCCGATTCCGATATTGTGGACGGCGCACGAGATTTTCGACTGATGAAATCTGACATGGTAAAAGCAATTGTTTCCATGAGCGAGCGGAACCGCTTTTCAAAAGGTATCTTTGGCTGGATTGGTTTTAGAACTTATTGGCTTCCCTATGAAAATGTAGAGCGCGTTGCCGGTGAAACCAAGTGGAGCTTCTGGAAGCTTTTCAAATATGCGGTCGAGGGTATCATTGACTTTTCCGAGGTTCCACTCAATATCTCTTCGTGGTTTGGAATTGTAATGACTTTTGTATCTGTCGTTATGTTGATTTTTTTAGTCGTCCGAAAGCTTTGTTTTGGCGATCCTGTTGCCGGATGGGCATCTATTGTTTGCACTCTGCTGTTGATTGGTGGTATCCAGCTCTTTAGCCTCGGAATTATAGGACAATATCTCGCACGAACGTATACTGAAGTCAAGCACCGTCCACATTATATCATTTCAGAATCCAATCATCCTGATTTTGATTCTGTCAAATAACAACGCCAAGGCCCCCGGAAGCAATAACCTTCCGGGGGCCTTGGCGTTCTATACGATCATCGGGTCAGTCTCTCAAACTCCGCTTCCAGCGCCTCATTTGCGGCGCGGACAGCGGCGGGGTCGGGCTTGAGGGCCGCGCGGTCGTAGGTGAACAGGCCGTTTACCTCGTCCTCCACATCGCTCACTTGGGTGTACACCAGCGCGGACAGGCCGTTTTTGAGCTGAGGGAGCACGGTGTCCCGCTGCAATTTCTGGTAGCGTTCCGTCAACTCGGCGCGGCTCTTGGCCGTGCCGTAGCCGTAGGTCCTGCGGGGCGGCTCATGGCCGGGCATGGGCCACGCGATGCCGCCGTATTCGCTCAGGGCCGCCACCCGCTTGCCGGGCCGGACCCGGAGGGGGTAGAAGTAGTTGTGGCGGGAGTCCACATCCCCGCCGCCTTGGTCGTACCAGCCGCTCGCCTCGTCCACAAGGCGGCTGGGGTCGAGGGCGCGCAGGGCTTCCACAGCCTTGGCCGCGTCGAACTGGCCCCACCCCTCGTTGAAGGGCACCCAGCAGCCGATGCAGGGATGCCCCCGCAGAGCCTCCACGGTAGCTTCCAGCTCCCGGCGGTATGTTGTTTCCCGGCTGGCCTCGCTCCGGCGGCTCAGAAGGCCCCGCAGGGCCGCGCCGTCGGGCAGGTGCCGCAGCAGGGGCTGGAACACGTTGGTCAGGTAGGTCACGAACCAGAGCTTGTAGGGCTCGCCGCCGTTCACCATGTCCTGCCAGACGATGAGGCCCAGCTTATCGCAATGGTAGTACCAGCGCTGGGGTTCGATCTTCGCGTGCTTGCGCAGGAGGTTGAAGCCCAGCTCCTTCACGGTCTGCAATTCGTGGACCACCGCCGCGTCGGAGGGCGGAGTGTAGAGGCCTTCCGGCCAGTAGCCTTGGTCCAGCAAGCCGTTCAGCAGAATAGGCTCCCCGTTCAGGCAGAAGCGCAGGATGCCCTTCTTGTCCGGCTCACAGCTCCATTTCCGCAGCGCGAAATAGCTGTGCACCGTGTCGAAGCTCTCTTCGCCGCCCTGCGTCGTGCCCACGGTCAGGTCGTAGAGGAAGGGGCTGGCCGGGCTCCACGGGAAGAAGTGCTCCTCCGGGATGGTCAGGGTCACCTCGCCGTCTTGGCCGGCCTCGTCGCTGCCCCAGTCCTCGGCGATGGTCACGCCGCCCGCCCGCACCACGGCCCAGAGGTTCGCCGCGCCGCCGGGCTGGGCCGTGTGGGCCTTGACCGTTACGGTGCGGGCATCGTAGTCCGGGGTGACGGTCAGGGTCTCGATGTAGTTGTCCGGCACCCGCTCCAGCCAGACGGTCTGCCAGATGCCGCTCTGGGCCG
>ERZ1673702.3394-NODE-3394-length-12473-cov-4.756724_pt1 | contig 12473 bp, 7 predicted proteins | sample MGYA00580232_ERZ1673702 | MGnify/ENA primary metagenome ERZ1673702 (study PRJEB41218, sample SAMN15661792) | gut metagenome | host: Homo sapiens | place: Canada: London | collected 2015-08-20/2019-03-30 | study: EMG produced TPA metagenomics assembly of... | reverse complement strand
TCGTATCTTTTCAATACGAAACAGTTCGCACCACCTTTTGGGTCATTTATTACAATGTTATTAGGTTCTCTTTCTCGAAGCCACATCAATATGTTATCATTAAGCTTTTTATCTTAATATCTATATCATTACAATATAGTTCAGCATATCTTTTTACCTATAAAAATATATTCGCAAACGGTAATGAAGTCTCGTGGAGAAATTATATTCTTATAAAATAAGGTTCATTCTCTATGCGTTGCCCCTGACTATGTTTTTAAACAATAGCCTTCGGTTCTGATTGCACTTGTGAAGTGTTTCCCAGCTTAATACTTCATTGATAATCTACAAGATTTATATTGCGAATTTCTTGTAGACGACATGTTTTAAATCAATCACACATTTATAAGATTGATTAAAATTTTATCTATTAGTGGCTCAATATAAGTTTGTCATATTATCTTTGAAATTAATCGCAAATTAATTTCCCGTTTTCACGGCTCACACTTTCATGTGAGTTGAGAGCACATGTTTATCTTAAATTTTTTAAGATATTATATTTTTCTTCCGTCATTAGCTTACGGTTTTACATTAAGGCTTTCACCACCCTCACAAAGGGTTGCTCGTTGAACCTATTGCTTGATTAAAAATTTTAGCAATGTGGCTGCTGAAGACCCATTATTAAGATTACTTAGGATTTAACCATATAATCATATTAATATTTTTTTCTACTTTCGTAACCTTCATAATTCAAACTTTCGTTTCATTTATTGTGGTATATTAATCTTTAGGGATTCTCAGCAATTAACATAAAGAACTTACAGCTCACGCTATAAGCTGGGACAAATCTCCCTTTCCGGCTCTAGTTATTGCAAGCTTATTGCATTATATACTTTCGCATATAAAATAGATTATTTGTTAAACATGTTTAATAACTATTTTCAGGAAAATCTGAAATAAAAGATTTATAATTACAATCATAAAAATCAAACCACTTATAAAAATCAGACAAATCATTTTCCCAAAAAACTAAATAATTTAAATTATTATTTTTTGCTTTCATACGTTTTGAAACATCATCAATAGTCCATGTACGAATAGCATTTTTATATGATTTCTTATCAAATTGAGATAAATGTTTAACTCTCAAATTATCATCATGATTTTCTGAATCAAACCAATGAGCACCATGAGACCAATGAGCGTTTATTTCAATAAATAAGTCTAATGGTTTTATATAAAAATCACAAGAATAAGGATATCTCGAATCAAAAGGATGAACGCCGTATTGATAATAAACATTATTTTTTCCAAAACGGTCAACCAATTCAACAAACACTATTTTCTCTAAAGGAGAAAATTTGAACATAGTATCTGGAATTACCCCTGTTGATTTATAAAAATTAAGTTGATTTTCTGAATTAATAAGTTTTGTTTTTATTGCTTTTTCCCTTGTCTTTTTATCTAAAAACGGAGATAAATAATTTTTTGAAACACTTAATATATGCATTGGATTGTTTACACCGTACTTCGAGTATAATGTTTTATTATATTTATCATAAGTTTGTTCAGAGTTTAAACCAATGCCACCATACAATTTTAATTGAGTTTCTTCTATTTTTTTTAATCTCGCTTTTTCTGAAAGCTTACGATATTTTGAAGAACCCAATAAAGCCTTAAATAATCGAGCGTATTCCCTACCAAATCTACAATTAAACAATTCAATACCCACCCAACGATTCTCATTCATTAAATAAGTTGATAAATATTTATAAATTTCAGATTCAATTATGTCATAACTGTAATTTGAACGAATATAAGAAAGTCTGTATTCGTCAGACCATGATTTGGTTAATTCCTCTAAACCAAACTCTCTACGCTTTTTATTTAACCCTTTAACACGAAAACCGTATTTCATAGTATCGTGCCAACCTAAAAGATATTCTTTACTAATTCTTTTTATCTGATCTAAACTCAATGATTCGAGTTTTTTATTAATTGTCACCATAAAATCAAATTTCCTTTTTTATTTATATAAAAATTAAATAATATTATTAAACATGTTCCTGGATTTTTCTTCTGTAAATAAAATACAGTTCTACATTAAGGCTTTCGCCGCTCTCGCAAAGAGCTAATCGTTGAACGTCTTCCATATGTCAAACAACACTTAGGACTTTCGCTGCTAAACAAACCATATATTCTTAAACTTTTTAAACCCGAAAAAAATATTTCCAGCTTATCGTTTCCAATTACTGTTTTGGTGTTAAGATTTTAGGTTCTTCAAAGCAATTAACCCAGAGTATATTTATATTTCGCTATAAATATAGTGCTTGTATTACACCATAGTATTAGTAGGCGTTACGTCTACCATATAGAACCCAGCGGGTCTTTGTGGTTCATACCACGGAAGTTCCCAATCCTTGTTAATCATTTCTGAAACAGTCTTAAACTTTCCTAATCTTTCACGTCTAGTACCACTTGAATTATAATCAGTACTAGATATATCAAAGAACCCTCTAACATCTTCAGGTTGACCACTCGCTTCAAATAAAGCGTCACCAAATTTTTCATCAATAAGATCAACCTTAGTTTGTTGAATACTTCCATCTTCATTTCTAACTGGCTCACCTTTATAAGCAATCACTTCGCCAGTTTCTTCGTCAATTACATCAGCTTTATGCCTAACAGTAAACATTGTCTTATTTAATCCTTTATTTTTTATAGCAAAATGCGATATTAAAGCATTTGGGGAAACACTGCTTACACATCCTGCGTCAGGGAAAATATCGAAATCTTTATACTGTAAAATTTCTTCAGGCAACATTATGTGTTGGTCATTTTTAAACTGATTTATGTCATCTGTTCTGTAAAGCACTGTTTGTGCTTCATAATTTCTCTTAAACAATGGATACAAAGCTCCAGCAAGTATTGCACTTGAAGCTGATGCAAGTAATAAACCAATTAAATTAAAAGAAAAAGCCTTTTGCTTTTTAGCTAATTTTTTGTTGTATGCATCAATTTCAGATTTCTTTTTAGCATACAATTCATTGTATTGCTTTTCAGTTGCAACATACCAACTAGGCTTTGGAACTTGTTCTTTTTTTGCATAAGTTTTTCGTTCTTCGAGTGTTTTGTACTCATAATTTTCCGGATCATCTTTTGCATAATAAACAGTCTTACCGTTTAGTTTATCCGATTCGACCCAATAATACTTTTTGTCAGGTCTATAATTTTCAACCTGTGGTGTAGGATTTTTAAAATGTTTATAAACTAAAGCATCAGCTCTCAAATATCCGAAATAAACTACAAGAAATAATAAAATACTTAAAATGATTATAATATTTCTTCTTGAATTAAAAGTCGGAACATGAGTTAAATCCCCACGCTTAAAGTCTTGATCGTAATAAACATCACGATAAGTTGATTTATCGGAAACATCTTGATTATCCAAATACTCCCAATTTTCCTTCGAGACGTTTTTCTTAGGTCTAGCTCTTTTCGGAAATTTATCGTTAAATTTATCCTTCAAGCCCACCAAACATCACCATCCTTTTAATATATTTATATTAAAGAAGTCGAAAGAAACTTTCGACCTCTCAAATAACTAATTAGAACTTTCCACTGATTGTTCTTGTTGAATTGGTTGTGGTTGAGCAATACTATCAACTTTAGATCCAAACAACATACCAACAAAAAGTGAAGCTAACACAGCAACAACACTCATAGTCAATATGAAGAAATGAGAATTTCTAGTTTTTCTTTCAAACTTGTTGTGAGCTTCAATTAACTCATCACGTTCTCTATTCTTTTCTTCAAGTCTATTTTTGAAATCATCACTACGTTCTTTATCAAGTTTCTTATAATCTTCAACAATGGATGCAAAATGTTCTTTTTGAGCATCAGCATTATGTTGTGCATCAAGAACTTTTCTTTCAGCGTCTTTCTTGATTTCTTCAATTTCTTTCTTAGAATCTCTCTTGATTTGTTCAATATCTTCAAGAAGATTTTTCTTGTTGCGTTCATAATCCATAGCTTGTTCATCAAGTCTACGTTTCATTAAATTTGTGATATCTTCAACTTCTGTTGAATGTTTAAGTTGTTCATGTTGAAGTGTATTATAATTAATTTCATCTTTTTGATGTAAATCAATGTATTCCCTAGCTTGTTGTGATAATTCAAGATAAAGTGCATTTTCTTCTTCAAATTTATTTCTTAATTCTTTATTGATAATATTCAAAGCTTCATTTTGGCATAAATCAAGTTGTTTATTAGCAATAAGTTTACGCTTATCCAATAATTTATCCAAATTATTTTTCATTTCTGAATCAACTTTTTTACTAATATCATTTGCAACATCATCTAACTCTTTTTTGTGTTGCGTTTTATTTCTCAAGTCAAAATCAGATAAAGCATTTTCTCTACCGATTTCTCCAGCTTTTTCACGTTTCTTTTCATATTCTTCAATAACTTTTTCTTTAGCTTCGGAAATCATTACTGCTGCTTTTTCGCCATATGAATCATTAATAGCTTTGATTTCTTCATATTCATGATAAGAAATATTTTCAGGATTTGTATAATCTAAACCTTTAATGATATCATCGCAAGCTTTACTCATAATTGCTAAATATTTATTACGTGCATCAATTACATTTTTTTGATGTAATAAGTTAAGTCTATCATTGTTGTTGATGTACATATCCTTTAAATAATCATTTAACCAACTAGTGGCAAGCATTTCATTAAATGGTCTATATTCAAATCTATTAGCTATCAAATCATCAAAAGGTTGTGTAGTTACTTCCAAATTTAAATCATCACTACTAAACAATCTTTTAACTGCACTATCAAATTCCTGTTTATCAATAACACGAGTATCGATCATATCGACATCGTCTAAATTAACTTCATCATTAGGAATATAAACATCATCAGAAGTAAAGTCTTCATCATCATTTGAATAATCCACCACTTCATCATTTCCGAAAGGTAAGTCATCATCTTCGTCATCATCTGTATAATAACCATCTTCGTTTTGTTCATCTTCAACATTGATTTCAGAAATTTCTTCATCTATAGAACTATCTTCATCAGCTTGAATTATTTCATCTTCTTGTTGATTTGGTTCAGATTCTTCTTGAACAACTTCATTATAATCTTGAGTTTCTTCAACTAACTCATCTTGTAAATTATCTTGATTTTCATCAATCAATTCATTTTCAGACACATCATATTTTAAAATACCTTTTTGGAACAACAAGTTATTTACAGGTTGTTCACTTACATAAAATAATCTCAATTCTTGATATAAAACACTAGCTTGAGTTATTTCATAATTACAATCTTCATCAACAAATACAATATATAAAGGCTTGTCATGCAAGAAACTGAATTCACCAAGATGAGATATCGTATCTTCTTCAGGTAAGAAAATTAACACATTATCTTCAAAAGTCTGTTCTGTAACCAAACACTTGATATGAGCGGCGTTGATAAGTTCAATAAGTTGACCTTTATCTTCATCATTTTTAGACTTTTTATTTAAGCCCCCAATATCATCAGTCTTAAGCATAAATGCTACATAACGTGTTTCACCCTTATCATCAATATAAGTAAATCGTGAGTTATTAGTTAACTCCTCTAACAATGTCTCAGGAACAGAAATATTCAAAACGCTTGAAAGATTATTTTCATCAACTTTCTTGCTTCTCTTTTTATCCTTGTTACTCATCATGCCTTTAACTTTACTAGACTTTGGTTGTTTTTCTTCTTTGTTGCCATTTTTCTTAAAAAATTTAGAAAAAAGACCACCTTGTGCTTTTTCTTTAGTTGATTTTTCAACTGGTTCTTCAATTATTTTTTCTTCTTTTTTTCGTTTAAACGGATTCATTATTTTTTTTCTCCTATCTTATTTTATATACTTTAACAGTAGCTCTCGAGATTCTACTGTTTTTATCTTCATTTCGCATTACACCATCAACTTTAACTCCAACATGTTTATCATTTGGGTGTTCGTTGATATATTTAGCTACATTGGTTGTAACTTCTTCTTCAAGTTTTGCTATAGCTTGTCTAGCACCCCCAGCATTTGAATCAGTACTAATGTTATCGCTAACAATAAAATCTATTAACTTAGCATCTAGTATTAACTCAACTGAATGTTTTAACATAACTTCTCGTTTAAGTTCGAAAAGTTTAGATTTAACAATACGATTCATTGTCTTTTCACTTAAAGGTTGAAAAGGAACAATACAATCAATACGACCCAAAAGTTCTGGTGGGAACTTATTAGCACCTGTAGTTTCTGTAATAGAACGTCTGATAAGTGCCATATTTTCATCTACCATAGATTTATCAGCGAAATCTGATGATTGATAATTTGAAATATTCTTAAAAACTTCACTACCTGCATTAGTCGTCATTATAATGTATGAATTAATAAAACTAACTTCACGACCGTTTCTATCAGAAAGTCTACCATCATCTAAAACTTGTAAAAGTATTCTAGTAACAGACCCACAAGCTTTTTCAATTTCATCAAACAAGATTATACAGTTAGGTCTAGCCCATACCTTCATTGTTAAGTCTTCCCTAAAACGTTCCAAACTTGACTCTTGCGAATATTCAGTCATATCAAAACGAATCAATGCTCTTGAATCGTTAAATAGTAATCCAGCTAAAACCTTAGAAACTTCTGTATTATGTGTGACTATAAAATCACCAGCTTGATACAAATGTTCATCATTATCTACTAAAATACATTGTGCATCTTGTTTACCAATATAATCAATTGATTTGATTCCAATTAAATCAAATTTTTTCACTCTAACTCTTTCATCTTTTTCAATCCATTTTTGAATAATATTTTTCTTACGAGATAAATGGAAAAATTTCAATTTATCTTCTCTCGAAGCTTTTACACGAACAACATATTCAGCTAATTCTCTCAATTCATTGTTATCATTTTTTCTTGTTCTTCTATAACAATTAATTGAAGATGCAAAACCTAAAGAATAAAGTAATTGTTGTAAATCTTCAGCAAGATTTTTACTAAATGTTGAATAAGATATATCACATCTATCATCATCATGAGCCACACCATCCGTATCAAACAATCCACGAACAAGTTCCCAACGTTGATCAATAGAACTACATAAATACTCTTGAGGAATACGTCTATCTTTAGAATACTTGTTATAAATTTCTTCTAAATTGCCAAAAATCTCTTTTGTGTAAATATATTTTCGTTTAGCATCCCTATATGGGTTAAGGAAAAGCCATGAATAATTACCTTCCTTATGACAAACATCAGGAGCTTCTAATAATTCCTTAATTCTATTAACAGTTTCTTTATCGTTACTTGAAAATGTTAACTCATTTTGAGTCATACAACCATTACCCAAAAATGCACCAACAATATATGGATCTACGTCATAATCTTTTGCATTCCATTCAACAGCATTATTTGCTGGAACAAACCACTTAAGATGTTTAGAACCATTATCATATTGTCTTAAAACACCTTTTTCTAAAATATCTTTAGTAGACATAACCATAGGTTTTACATCAGTTTTATTCTTATTTTGAATATTATCTCTCTGTTTTGCTGAATAAACTGACCACAAATGTTCAGCACCCACATCCAAAGTTCTGCCATCTGTTAAAGTAACTTTATACATATCAACATTTTTATGCTTAAAAGTTGCTAAAATTTTAGTAGGCTTTCCATCTCTAGCAAAAACATAATCACCTTCAACCAAATCGCCATGATTTTTGAAAAAAGTTTTACCGGATTTATCATAAATCGGCACTTTTTCATAATCAGCAATCATTTTACCTACTCCAGTCGACCCACAAAACAAGAAAGATGACTGTGGTTTTTCTTTGTCATTCAAATCTGCAACACATAACTGAAGTCTTTGAGCCAAAACACTCGCAGCAAATTCTTGAGCGAACACTTTTTTATTTATCTTCTCCTCAATAGACGTAGCATCTATTTTAAACGCCACATCGACCCCTTGCGTGTCGTATAACACATCAGCTAATAGTTTCATATCAATTTTAGCTTTCGTGCTCTTATACCACCCTATAAGTGCGTCTAAAAGCAATATGCTCTTTCTAGGTTGAGAATTAGAAGGCATATAGCGATTAGTATATTCGTAAATCAATTCGAAAACATTATTGTTAGGGAACTGCCTTTGCATATCATAAGTTTCGACTATATTCCTAAGTATAGCTATCGTCATAGCCTTATCAGGTTGTCTTAAGTTAATTCTTACGAAACGTTCAACAAGAGGTTGGTTTTTAGAAACTTGTTCGTTGAATTCTTCATAAGTAGTAGCAGCAATAACCCTAATTCCACGTCTTCCACTTTCAGCAAGAAGTGGTTTTAATGCTTCAACTCCGGCAGAAGATAATTGAACGATTTGATGAAACTCGTCAATGAATAAAACCATTTCTTTTCCTTCGGTTTTCCCAAATCTTTCAGCTTCATCGAACAAAGCCTTTAAACGTGAAGCCATTTCATTTTGGTTATTAAGCTCAGTTAACATACGAGCTAAATCAACTTCCATATACACACGATTTTCATCTATCTGTCTTGCAAGTTTTACAACACTTGTTTTACCAACACCAGCTTCAGCTAAAAGCAATATGTTTGAAATTTCAGGTCTACAAAAAGTAGCTAAAATCAATTTAACTTCCTTATCACGACCAAGTATTTCACGAGTAGGTCTATGGATGAATGTCGTATAATTGTAAATGTACGGATATTCATTTTTATCAATTTTTTCATGATCCAATGTTTTTGTCATTCAATTTCCCCTCACGTTCTTTAAGAAGCCTTTCAACACTTTTTTTATCTATCACCCAAACTCCACTAATTCTTTTGCACACCAATTTATTGTCGTGACAAAAATTAGAAACAGCCTGTTTAGATACTCCAAGCATTTTCGCAGCTTCTATACTTCCTATAATATCCACGAAAATATCACAACCTTTCAATCTTTATTCCTATCTAAAATTATACCACACAACTTGTCGTATGTAAACTAAAAAAATAAATTTTTTTTCCTTGACATATACCCCCCTCCAAGTATATAATAAAGTTGTGAATAGAAATTTTTTAACTATTCATGTGGTTTATACCCCACTATGCTCAAAGAGGAGAGATATATATGGCTAAATTCGAAAAAGGTAGTTCAATGAAACAAATGAACCTTATTGGTATCGTTAAAGAAGGAAACGAAAAAGGTAAATATATTGCCTTCCAAGTTGACCAATCTTTAAAAAACCCAGATAAGGTTAGAGAAGGAAAAACTCAAGCTGACACTAATCCATATTTAGTATCAAATGAGGTTGAAGGACAAAACGGAAAATACGTTTCACACGATAAATTCTATCAACAATCTCAAATTGACAAAATGATGGAAGCAGCAAAAGTTACAACTGTTGAAATGAACGGAAAAGAAAGAACTGTCATTGGATTGAAAGCTGACGTATTCCCTGACAAAAATGAAAAGGGAAAACCAGACTTTAGCAACATTGTTGTAAACACTAAATCTGATATGTCTAAAACTGATAACCCAAGATTTGGTAAAACAATTATAGACAAACAAGCAAGTGTTAATGCCGCAGCTAAAGAACATAGAGCAGCTGAAATCAAAGCTAAAGAAGCAGAATTAAATGCTGAATTAGAAGCTGACGGTGTAGAAAAAGAAGCCGAAGATACTATGGAATTATAGTATCAAACAAAAAAAGAGTTATGGAGAAATCCATAGCTCTTTTTTAATACAATTCTTCTGTAACATTATTTACAGCAAGTTTTATAGCCATATCTATTTGATTGTTAAGATCAATATCAAGGCTAACTGTCTTAGACCTTTTATATTGATTTGAAGAATTTGTAACTTTAGACTCTAGTTGAGGTTTATGATTTAATTTATCAGCAACTTCTTTCATCAAAGCCACATCTTTCGTAGGAAGTTCAACAAGCCCTAATTGATTTGTTGACTTTAAGTATGAATAAGCACCATTAAAAGCATTAATTCTCTCATCTGTTGCTTCAATAAATTTATTAACATTCACAAGAGATATATCACAGCCATAAGGAAAGTCGTAATCTAAGTGATGTATATCTAAATATTTCACATCATTAAAATCATATTCAAAATCCTTTTTAATCTTAGTTTTACCATCTTCATCTACCATGACAAAACCATTTTCAATTAATTTATTCCTAAAATCATCTTTTTTCTCATTATAAACATTATTCATTTTTTCAAGTCTATTTTCTAAAATATGTTTACTGTTTTTAACTAAAGCACCACCACTTTGATTATAAGTTTTTAAACCATATTCTTCTGCATTTTCGACTTTTAACCTGTTAAAAGTCTTATCCTCCATCATATCGTTTAAATTTTTCATTCTTGACTTATAATCCATTAATTTTTCAAAATCTTCTTCGAAGTCATCCCTAGACGGGATAAAATTTAAAAAGTGTTGGTACTTTACCATAAGTTTTTCATTATAATTTTCATCAAACTTAAAAAAATCTACAAGATCTTTAGAACGATCACTAATATTTTCATCACCATTAGATTCTGCTTTTTCATAAGATTTTCGATATTCTCTGTAATACGAACGTTTTTCCTTATGATAATTAAGCCTTGATGAGTAAGCTCTTAATTTAAAACCAAACTCAAAAATATCATCCTTTTTATCTAAGCGTTCATCCTCCAACTCATCTAAATTCATGCTCATGATATCTAAAACTGGCGTTTTAATGTTTTTATCAGATTCAGGAATATCTTTTAAAACCTGATAAACATTGTTCATAGAATCTTCTAAAAGCTTTTTCTTTCCATTAGAAATAAGCTTTCTAGTCATTTCAGGGCTTAAATCTTCGCTTTTAGTTCTCTCTAAAGCATATTTGTTAATATGTTCAACAGCTTCATCATAACCTGAATTAGGTTGCTTAAAAACCTCTTTGATGTATTCCTTTACTATCATATTAGGTTTTTTCATTTCAACCCTATTAGTAGACGCTCGCCATAAAGTTTTATCTTCAGGTAGTGTAGAGATAAGAAATTGAGAAAAACTACGCTGATCCATCAGATGATGAGCATATCTTTTAACAAAGCTTTTCAAATTACGTTTATCATAATTAATATTAGATGTAACAAATTCTAAATCTTTGTTTTTATCTAAGCTATTATTAACTCCCCTTCTTAATCTCATGAAATCAGTCGAGTTAAGTTTTCCTCTCTGTTGGTCAAACTTACTCATTACTCTACCTTTACCTTTGTCTACCATAGCAAGGTGGCAATGAACTTGTTTAGTGTCTAACTGAATTGTTCCAACCCAACATAAATCATCAAAGCCCTTAGACATGTTTTCAACACCATTGCCAATAGCTGACCTTAATTTAAGTTGATCGACTAAGCCCTTGTAATCTCCTGGTTTTTTAACTTCTAAATCTTTTGGAACTATGTTATTTTTCTTTAAATAATCAATGTCAAAAGATAACACCGTTTTTAACACTGTTTTGTTATTGTCGAATTGTCTTTGGATTTCCTTAGAAACTGTTCTGACCTTTTCATCACTCATTGAAATATCGAAATCGTCATACTTTCCTAATTTTCCAAACGCAATACCTCCGAGTTTTTCGTGTTTTAGATTTTTATTGAGTTTATTAAATTTTGTACTATCACCATCTACATCATCTTCTAAAAGTGCCTCTACGGCAGAACTTCTAGCCATATATTTTGTAATGTATGCCTCGTTGTCCAAATACTTAACAGGTGCTAATCTTTCAACTGCGTCTTCTCTTGACATCTGAACTCCCCATAACAAAAGTCACAAGGTTTTAAAAATTCTAAAAATTTCGTTTAAGAAGTTTGGTCGGCTAAGCAACCCTTATTCTTATAGGCGTGTCCAGTTCGCCTCTATTGTATAAGACTGTTAAGTCTACAACTTTACTTTTACTAAGTATATTTAACGCACCATTTACATCTGCATTTAATAGTTTTCCATCTTTTGTTTTATACAATCCTCTTTTTACTCTTTTACCACTAAATACGTATTTTTTAGGGTTATCGTCATTGTATAAAGGAATGTTATCCTTATCAAAAAAACTTGCTTTAGATGTATAACTTTCTTCTTGCTTGATAAATGTAATGCTATACAAATTACAAAGATATTCGATCTTTTCTCTAAGCTTACCAAATGGAATATGTGTAAATGATTGATTATTTTTCTTTCCAATATTGGAACTTCTTTGAAAAGTTTCATTGTAGCCACATACAATATTTCCAATGTTATGTTCCAAACAATAGCTTATGATTAGTCTAGCTGTTTTATTCATGTAATCATTTATCTTATTATTTCTTTTCATAACATTTTTTAATTGCCTATTGGTGTACTTAGCTTTATAGCCTTGTTTATCTTTTATTCTTTGTAATCTTTTATTTTCTTTGTTATACCATTGATTTATAGAT
>ERZ1673702.3364-NODE-3364-length-12568-cov-6.229761_pt1 | contig 12568 bp, 6 predicted proteins | sample MGYA00580232_ERZ1673702 | MGnify/ENA primary metagenome ERZ1673702 (study PRJEB41218, sample SAMN15661792) | gut metagenome | host: Homo sapiens | place: Canada: London | collected 2015-08-20/2019-03-30 | study: EMG produced TPA metagenomics assembly of... | reverse complement strand
GACGGATTCGACGTCCTCTCCCGCGATGATGAACTTCGGGGGGGGGGTACTATTCCGACTTTGAAACAGTCAGCGACTTTGAAGATACGAGATGGCCGGGCGTTGAAATCAATAACGAAACCGTAGGCTCCTTCGGCGGCAAAGCCAGCTATTCGGGCGGTTTTTATATCGTCGAGGCGGAGGGAATTTATACGGGCTATAACTATTACGAATCTCGGTATTACGATTGCATCGTCAATCCTTCGAGTAACGCCTCCTCGGCGAAGGGTTCGACGCAGGACGACTCCGCTTGGAGCTATGATAAAGAGGTTTCGTATACTTTCGGATACGGACTCTCCTATCTCCCTTATGAACAAAAGCTGACGGGTGTGACGGTAGAGGACCGCGTCGGCGGCAACGTGACGGCGACGATCGAAATCACGAACAACGGAGACAAGAGCGGCATGTTCCTCGCGCAGCTTTACGTGCAGACGCCCTACACGGCGTACGATAAAGCGAATAAGGTAGAAAAGAGCGCGATTCAGTTCCTGAATTCGGGAAAGGTGGAGGTCGGAGCGCACGAAACGGAGACGGTCACCGTCACCATTCCCACGAAGTATCTCGCGAGCTATGACTATACGACGGCAAAGACGTACATACTCGACGGGGGTACGTATTATTTTGCGACGGGCAACGGCGCGCACGACGCTTTGAATAACATTCTTACGGCGCAGAACCATACGGAAGGACTGACGGACGTCAACGGCGAAGCGACGACGGGAAACACGGAGTGCGTCGCGACGTGGAAGAACGGGGACGAGAGTGCGACGGACACTTCGACGTTTGCGATTTCCGACTCCGGAACAAAGATAACCAACGTAGCGGATAATGCGGATCTCAACTATTATCTGCCGGGCACGGTGACGTATCTTTCGCGGACGGATTGGGACGCCACCTATCCGGTCAACTATAATACGTTCAAAAACGGCGGCGGGGTAACGCTTGCAGACAGCCCGAAGAAAGACGAGTGGCTGAAAGAGCTCCGCAATCAGCAGCATGTTTTGGCGACGGATGACCCCGTAGAGAACGTGGACGGCATTCCGAGCGTTACCTTCCAGGATATCGGTTACGAACAGCAAATCAATATCGAAGACGAATTCTGGGATCAGCTCGTCAACGCGATTTCTCTCGATCAGGCGGTCGGTGCGGTGGCGCACGGCGGCTCGCAGTCGGATACTTTGGATAATATCGAGAATCCTGTCGTAAAACAGAACGACGGACCGATGGGCTTTAACGGAAAATCTCTTTCGACGAATAACGGGGAGCCGGGATCCGATCCCTACTATGTAGATCCTGAATCGGAAGCGGGAAAATTCAAGGCGAACGTCAATTCTCAGACGTTGCTCGGCTCGTCCTTCAATCCCGAGCTGGCTCTCGAATGGGGCAGAATTTTGGGAAATACGGGACTTTGGATCAAGAATTATCAGATTTGGGGCGGCGGACTCAACTATCATCGTTCCCCGTATAACGGAAGAAATACCGAATACCTTTCAGAAGACCCGATGCTGACCAACGTGCTCGGCACGGAGCTCATCAAGGGAACAAACGAATTTGGTATCATCAACGGCCCGAAGCACATCGGCTTCAACGATCAGGAATATGACCGTTCGGGTATCTGCGTATACATGAACGAGCAGAAATTCCGTGAAACGGACCTTCGCGGCTTCCAAGGAGCGGTGGAAGAAGGCGGAGCGCTGGGGCTCATGGTAGCGTTTAACCGAATCGGCGCCATCAACGCTTCCCATCACGTGGGAATGTTGAGAGACCTCGTCCGCGGCGAATGGGGCTTCAAGGGGCTGATTTCGACGGACATGATGAATAATAAATACTATTTCAATCCCGAAGGCTGTATTATGGCGACGGTGACGCAGATGGCGGACTTTGCCGGAGATAACAGTACCTTGGGCGGCGCCGGAGGAACGGACGCGACATGGACTTATCTTTCGGTAGATAATGTAAAGAATGACGCCGAACTCGTAGATGCGGCGAGAGAGTGCATGAAGTATCAGCTCTATGCCTTTGCGAACAGCGCGGTGCTGAACATTACGACGACTCCCGTAGTTCCCAGCTGGGAGAAGGCGCTTCGCGGCGTAATCGGAACGACGATAGTGCTTTCGGCAGGATTTGCGACGCTTTGGGCTGTGAGCGTTGTGCTCGGTAAAAAGAAGGAGGAAGAATAATCATGAAGGCGATTAAGAAACAAAAACTCGGAACGTGGCTGACGCTCGCCGTCATAATCCTCGGTATCGTAAGCGTAATTATTTACTCCGTAAACGGCAGTGTAGAGGGTTACTTCAAAGGAACGAACCAATCTTCGGTCGTAATCATGTCGGTTTTAGCGATTGTTTTCGCCGTAATATCCATTATTCTCGCGCAGTTTTCTGCAAACGGCGCGGCGGGGAAAATCCTTTCCGCGATTACCGATATTCTGCGCATAGCGGCGGCGGTGCTTCTCATCGCTTCGCTCATGGGCTTTGTCTCCACGAGGGTAGAAGGTCTCGGCTATATTTTCGGCTCCGACGAAAACGTGCTCGACGAAATCCAGACGGAGGAAAATATGCGCTCCGCCTATACGGCAATCGCGGGCTTCGTATTCTATGCAGTAACTTGGCTGGTCGCGCTCGTCGCGTGCTTCTGCGGAATGACCAAAGCGGCAAAAAAGGCGAACGCATGACGAAGTAAAAACTTTTCTGCGGACTTTCCCGCCGACTGTTCGACTGTTCGGCGGGAAAGGAGCAAAGCGCTCCGCAATCTGAGAAAAGGAGAGGCGGCAGAGCATACGGCGGTCTCTCCTTTTTATAAGAGCGGGCGAGGAGGATGAGAGATGTTGAAAATAGCGAAATTCACATGCGAAAATCTTTCTGAGGGGTGTGTGACGGACGAATCGAATCCCCGTTTTTCCTTTTCGCTTTCAAGCGACGGGCAAGGCGGGCGCTTAAAGCGTGCGACCTTGAAAATCAACGGCGAAACGATAGACGCGACGGAGCAAATCGGCGTCCGCTATAAAGGCGCGCCGCTGAAAGCGTTCACGAAATACACGGCGACGCTGAAAGCGGAATCCGATAACGGAGACCGCGCAGACGCCTCGCTCGAATTTGAAACGGGCCGCATGGGTGTCCCGTGGAAAGCGGAATGGATTACGGACGACGGCTATCGCTTTACGGAGAAAAAGACGTCTCCCGTCCCGATGATTTTCCGCAAGACGTTCTCTTTTGAAAAAGAGATTCGTTCCGCGAAAATTTACGCCACGGCAATCGGGATTTACGAGCTGGAATTAAACGGAAAAAGGGTCGGCAAGGACTATTTTTCTCCCGGGTTTACCTCCTATAAATCCCATTTGCAATATCAGACATACGACGTAACGGAGCAGATAAAAAAGGATAACACGCTGACGGCGACGGTTGCGGGCGGCTGGGCGGTAGGCGCGTTCGTAATGAGTCGCAAAAACCGAATCACGGCGCCCCGACAGGCATTTTTGGCGGAGCTTCGTGTCGTCTGTGCGGACGGAACGGAAGCGGTACTCGGAACGGACGAAACTTGGCAGGTGACGCGGGAAGGGCCTTTGCGCTTCGCGGAATTTTACGACGGGGAAATTTTCGACGCGACGGTTTCCCCCGAAAAAATCTCTTGGACGAACGCCTCCGCCGAGCGCTTGAAAATCCGCCCCGCCTTGGAAGCCTCTTATGGGGCTCCCGTCCGCGCCCACGAAACCTTCCGCCCCGTATCCGTCACCCGCGCAAAGAGCGGCGAACTCATTTACGATTTCGGACAGAACTTTGCAGGCGTGGTGAAAATCAAGATAAAGGGAAAGAAGGGACAAAAAATCATCGTCCGCCACGCAGAAATTCTGACCTCGGAAGGAGAGCTTCATACGGCGTTTCTGCGCTCGGCGAAGTGTAGGCTCGTCTATATTTGCCGCGACGGCGAGCAGGAATATTCTCCCCGCATGACCTATATGGGTTTCCGTTACGCGGGAGTGACGGGCGTTTCGGAGGAGAATATCGAGCTTAGCGCGACCGCGTTGTATTCGGACATTCCCGCGGCGGGTGCGTTTGAATGTTCGGACGAACGAATCAACCGCCTGCAAAAAAATATCGTATGGAGCGGGAAATCCAATTTCGTGGATATTCCCACGGACTGTCCCCAGCGCGACGAGCGCATGGGCTGGACGGGCGACATCGCGGTATTCGCGCCGACGGCGTGTTATAATTTCGGCATGGAGCGTTTTTTGAGAAAATGGCTGAAAGACGTGAAATCGGAGCAGACGAGAGGCGGAGGAATCCCCAATACCGTCCCGTCGCAGGGTTACGGCTTTCCCGAGACCATGCCGAAAAAAGCGGTGGCATTCTGGGGCGATGCTTGCGTGTTCGTGCCGTGGGCGGAGTACATGGCTTACGGGGATAAAGGCGTTCTCGAAGAAATGTATCCCGTCATGAAAAAATACGTCAAGGCGTGCCTGTTTTGGGCAGGACTCCTTTCTTTTGGAAAAAACAAATATATTTGGAACGATATCCCCGCGATGCAGTTCGGGGATTGGGTAGCGCCCGACGTCCCGAAGATGTCGGAATGGCAGGCGCGCTGCAAATGGACGGGAACGGCGGCGCTGGCGCGTTCGACGCGGTTGCTTTCCGAAATTGCGTCGATTTTGGGCAACGCAGAGGACGCGGCGAAGTATCGGAAAATCAGCGAAAAGGTTTCCGATGCCTATTGCAGTATTTTGACGGACGGCGACGGAAAATTGAAGGAGGAATTTCAGACGGCTTACGTCCTGCCCCTGCACTTTGAAATGTTTCCCGATTCCGTTCGTCCCAAGGCGGCGAAAAATCTTGTCTCGCTGATAGAAAAGAACGGCTATCGAATCGGAACGGGTTTTCCGGGTACTCCCTATATCCTGTTCGCGCTGAGCGATAACGGCTATGCCGACGTCGCGTATAAAATGCTGGAAAATACGGAATGTCCCTCGTGGCTGTACGAGGTGGAAGCGGGCGCAACGACGGTATGGGAGCGCTGGGACGGACTCGATAAAGATGGAACGTGTCCGATCGGCGACGACGGCACGGGCGGCATGATTTCTTATAATCATTATGCGTTCGGCGCCGTGGGCGATTTCCTGTATCGCCGCGTGACAGGTATCGAAGCGACGGAGGGCGGCTATAAAAAATTTCGAATCGCGCCGCTCGCGGGCGGCGGACTGACGTTTGCATCGGGCAGCGTGGAAACGCCTTACGGAAGGATAACTTCCGCGTGGAGGCTCGCGGACGGGGAATTTCATATCGAAGCGGAGATCCCTTTCGGAACGGAGTGCATCTTGAAAATGCCTTCGGGCGCGGAACGGGTGCTGGAAAGCGGCCGTTATGCGTTTTCGGAAAGCTATGACGGCGGGGCAAAATGAGGTAAGTAAATGAATCATCAAACGACAAAAAAGAGCTTTTTCTCCAATCCCGTGCTCCGCACGCGGATTACGTCGGCGAACGTGAAGCCGAAGGAGATGTTTCTCGGATACTTTGTGGGGCCGTTCTGCGCGTTGATATCCAATGCGATTTTCGGCTCCTTCCTGAACCGTTACTATACGGACGTCATAGGCATCACTCGTCCCGAATACGGCGCATTTTCGGCGCTGTATCCGATGATTTCGGTCATCTTCGTCGTCCTCGGCAATCTTTTGGTCGGCCAGCTCATCGAGCGCACCCGTACCAACCAAGGCAAAGCGCGCCCGTGGCTCCTGCTTTCGGCTCTGCTTGTGCCCGCCGCCATCTGCCTGTTGTTTCTGGTGCCCGTGGGCTCGTCCCCGACGGCGCAGATGGCTTGGATAGCCGTTTCGTACAATCTCTATTATGCGGTCGCGTATCCCTTCTTTTATACGGCGCACAGCTCTCTTGTAGGGCTGTCCACGCGCAATTCCAAGCATAGGGGTCTGCTCGCTACCTTCTCCAACGCCTCGGGCGTGGCGGCAGTCGGTATCGGCGCGAGTATTCTCGTCCCGCTCCTGTTGCAGTCCCTGCTGTTCGTGGAGGGCGCGGGCGGCGGAATCGATACGGCGGCGAGCTATAATAATTGGCGCATTGTCATGCTCGTGCTTGTCGTTCTCACGTTTTTCGCCATTCTCATCGAATATTTCTTTACGAGAGAACGCATCACCGAAGAAAACATGAAGCTGAATATCAAGGAAGAAAAGATTCCCATGTTGAAACAGCTCAAAGCGGTTGTCAACGAGAAATATTGGTGGTTTATCATTCTGTATTTCCTCCTGTTTCAGTTCAGCGGCCTGTTGAAGAACAGCTCTATGACCTTTTATTGCAAGTGGATGCTGCAACCCGTCAGTTTGGGCGGAATGCAGCTCGACCCCATGTTTCTCTTGGGACTGGTCGGCGGAATCCCCACGGCAATCGGAATGGTAGTGGCATGGCCGATTGCGGCAAAGCTGGGCAAAAAGAACGCGGTCGTCGGCGGGCTTGTAATTTCCGTTTTGGGCGGTCTCGTCAGCTTTATCGACGTACATAATCTGTATATCGTCTGCGCGGGGGTGGTTCTGAAAGGTATCGGCTCCATACCCGCCATGTACGTCACGCTCGCCCTCCTGTCCGACGTCCTCGACCATTTGGAGGCGAAAAACGGTTTCAGGAGCGACGGTTTCACCATGTCGGTATACGGCGCCATCATGGTCGGGCTTTCAGGACTCGGAAACGGAATTTTGAACGCGCTTCTCTCCGCAAACGGATATAATGCGGAGCTCGCCTCCCAACCCAAGGGCGTGGAAACGGCGCTCGTCGTTTGCTACTTGGCCATGGAGCTCATTTGCTATGCCGTCATCGCGGTGTTGCTTTGTTTCCTGACGGTAGAAAAGCACATCGACGAGGACCATAAAATTATCCTCGAACATCAGCGGCAGGCGGTGCTTGCCGCGGGCGGGGAATGGATAGAGCCCGCCGAGCGTTTGAGAATGGAGCAGGAGGAAGCAGACCGGCTCGCGGACGAAGCGCGCCGCGCGGAACTCAAAGCGTGGTGCGAGAAGAAAGGGAAATCCTTTGAAGAGGAAGAGAGCAAATACGAAGCCGCGCAGGAAGCGAAGCGCCGCCGTGCGGAGGAACGTGCCGCAGCGAAGGCGGCGAAGAAAAAATAAGGCGGTCATAAGGTTGTCGGTTCGCCGCAGCGGCGAAGGCGGTCGAGCCGCCGTAACGGCAAAACAATCAAAAAAATAATTGCGTTCGGGTTCTCGCGGTAAAATCCCGATACCGAGCGCAAGACGCTCAGGCGGCGCCGCGCAAAACAGCGGTGCCGCCCGAATGTGCAAAGAGGGGCGGCAATATGGATAAAGAAAAAATTATATCGCAGATGACGCTTAAAGAGAAGGCGGAAATGCTGACGGGGAAAGATTTTTGGTCAACGAAGGATTTTCCGAGCCTCGGAATCAGGAGCCTGTTTCTTTCCGACGGTCCGCACGGGCTGAGAAAGCAGGCCGCCGCGAGCGATCATTTAGGACTGAATGCGTCCATTCCCGCGACGTGTTTTCCCACGGCTTCGGCCATGGCATGTTCGTGGGACGAGGAGCTGGGCGAGCGAATCGGCGAAGCGCTGGGCGAGGAAGCGGCGGCTTCGGACGTAGACGTTTTGCTCGGGCCGGGGCTGAATATCAAGAGAAATCCTCTTTGCGGGAGAAATTTTGAATATTTTTCAGAAGACCCGTACTTATCGGGGAAGATGGCAGCGGCTTACGTGCGCGGAATCCAGAGTAAAGGGGTTGCGGCGTGCGTGAAGCATTTTGCGGCGAATAACCGCGAGTATCGCCGCATGACGAGCGATTCGGTCATAGACGAACGCACGCTTCGGGAAATTTATCTTCGCGGCTTTGAAATAGCGGTGAAGGAAGGCGGAGCGAAATGCGTAATGTCGGCTTATAATAAGGTGAACGGCGAATTTGCGAATGAAAACCCGCATCTTTTGAAGGAGATTTTGCGGGAAGATTGGGGCTTTGACGGAGTAATCGTGACGGATTGGGGCGGATGTAACGACCGTGTAGACGGATTAAAATGCGGTAACGAGCTGGAAATGCCCGCTTGTAAATATGCAGTCGAAGACGTGATAAAGGCGGCTGAGGACGGTCGCATAGAGGAAAGTCTTTTAGACGAAAGCGTCTATCGCCTTTTGGAACTTTCGGAATTTACGTCGCAAAAGCAAAGCGAGGCATACGATGAAAGGGCGCATCACGCTCTTGCGCGGGAAGCGGCGGAAAAGAGCGCCGTCCTTCTCGAAAACGACGGTATACTTCCGCTGAAAGCGGGGACGCTCGTGGCACTGGTCGGAGATTTTGCTTTTCAGCCGCGGTATCAGGGCGCGGGGTCCTCGCTCGTAAATCCTACTTTTTTGTCGGCGGCGGAAAAGGTATTTACTTCTCTCAATTCGTCTCTTTCGTCATCTGTGACAAAGCCCGATTCAGACTTATATCCCGATTCAGGTCTGTCGTCCAATTCGGTTCCGTCGCCCGATTCGGCTCTGTTCTCCGATTCGGGTTCGTCTCCCGCGGAGGGCTCACAGTCCCTTTCGGCTCGTCCTTCCCTCTCCGCGCCGCCGCTTTCTCCCGCCCCTTCTGTTCCTTTGTCCGTCGTGGGGTGTGAGCGCGGTTTTCATCGTTTCGGGAAAAAGAGTGGGAAACTTTTCCGCCGTGCCTTGCAGGTTGCAGCGCAGGCGGAAGTTACTCTTTTTTTCGCGGGATTGGACGAATTTTCCGAAGCCGAGGGCATCGACCGTGCAGACATGAAGATTCCGCAAAATCAAATCGACCTTTTTAAAGCCTTAATTGCAGCGGGAAATAAAGTTGTCGTGCTTTTGCACTGTGGTTCGTCCGTTGAATTGGATTGGACGGAAGGCGCTGCGGCGGTCTTGTGGCTGGGGCTTTCGGGACAGGCGGGGGCGGAAGCGACATTTCGGCTGGTCACGGGAGAAGTGAATCCGTCGGGCAAACTTGCGGAGACTTGGTGGGGGAAGTACGAAGATTGTCCCACATCCTCTCCTGAGCTCTTTCCGGGCGGAGAAGATCGCGTTGAGTACAAAGAGGGACTGTTCTTGGGATATAGATCCGGACGGAAAGCGAAATATCCCTTCGGTTACGGTCTTTCGTACACGAAATTTGAGTACTCGAATTTGCGCATTTCGGACGGAAAGATTTTCTTCGTCGTAAAAAACGTCGGAAGCCTTGCGGGAAAAGAGATTGCGGGCATTTATTACGGCAAAAAAGACGGAAAGTTAAAACGCCCGAAACGCCAATTATTTTCGTTTATAAATGTATATCTTAAAGAGGGCGAGGAAAAAGAGGTCTCTGTGCCTTATGATATAAGGGATTTCGCGTATTACGACGTCGGCGCGGAAAAGTGGCTGACGGAGGCAGGAATCTACGATATTGAAGTGGGCGCTTCCTCAGAGGACATAAGGCTTTGCGGGCAATTATTCATAGAGGGCATTACCCCTACGGAAAAGGCTTGCATAAATGTAAGTTTTCCTCCACGGAAGGAAGCGGAAAAACGGAAGGGAATGTCCATTCACGAAAACAGTACGGTAGGGGATCTCCGCTATGCAAAAGGCTGGACAGGAAGGGTTTTTTCGGGCGGAATCCGGTTCGCGATTGCCTTTTGTAGGGCTTTCGGATTGCGCTCAACGGCAAATACTTTGGTCATGGGTGTATTGCATCAACCCGTCCGAGGGCTTGCAAAATTTGGCGGAATGAACAGGAATAAAATGGAAGGACTGCTTTTGATGTTCAACGGATATTTCTTTAAGGGAATAAAGCAATTTTTTAAAAAAGAAAAGGGCAGGGTAGAGGATAAATGAAAACGATTGAATGGAATGACGGCTGGAAATATCGGCGGATAAACGAGGAAACTTTTCGAGAGGTCATTTTACCTCACGACGCCATGCTTTCGGAAGCGCGCGGAAATTCGTGTGCGAGCGGCACGCACGGCGCTTGGTTCGAGGGATACGATTACGAATATGTAAAGGAATTTTCCCTTTTGCCGGAGTGGTCGGATAAAAAAGTCATATTGGAATTTGAAGGGGTATATTCTCATGCGGAGGTATACATAAACGGCAAAAAAGTCGCGTATCGTCCGTATGGCTTCACGAATTTTTATGTCCCTTTGGAAGAAAGCGGAGAAATTCGCGTGGTGGCGCATAATTCCGATCAGCCGAATTGCCGCTGGTACGCGGGGGCAGGGATTTATCGTCCCGTAAAGTTGCATATTCTTCCCAAGGAAAGCTTGGCTCTCAACGGCGTAAAAATTCGGACAACGGACTATATATCTCGCGAAATAGAAGTATTTTTTATTTCCGATTCAGATATTTATTCCCGTCCCGATGCTGCCGATTTTTCCGCTAATCCCCCTGCCTCTTCTGTCGCTGATTTTTGCCATATTCCTGCCGCGCAAACGATATTCTTTTCCGTCTGCGACGGGGAAAGAACGCTTTACGAGGGCAGTACGGGAATTGGAGCAAAGACTCGTTTCAAGCTGGAAAATGCAGAACTTTGGTCTCCCCAAAACCCTAAATTATATACGCTGAAAGTCCGCTACGGGGAAGATGAGCGCGAAATCCCGTTCGGCATTCGTCAAGTTACGGTGAGTAGGTCGGAAGGATTTACACTGAACGGAGAGCGGATAATTCTTCGCGGCGCGTGTATTCACAGCGACAACGGTCTTTTGGGAGCCGCGGCTCATCCCTTTGCCGATCGGCGAAAAATCGAACTTTTGAAAGCCACAGGGTATAACGCAATACGCTCTGCTCATAATCCCTGCTCGAAAGCGACCTTGGACGCTTGCGACCGATTGGGCATGCTGGTATTAGATGAATATACAGACGGATGGTATATTCATAAAACTCGTTTCGATTATGCTTCTTATATGGAAGAGTGGTGGCAGAAAGATTTTGTGGATATGGTCGATAAAGACTATAATCATCCCTCCGTCGTCATGTATTCGACGGGTAACGAGGTTTCGGAAACGGCGCAGAAAAAGGGAATAGAGCTTACGGGAAGAATGACGGAATATCTTCATTCTTTGGACGATACCCGTCCCGTTACCTGCGGTGTCAACATTTTTTTCAATTTTCTGTCTTCGCTCGGCTTCGGCGTTTACAGCGACGAGAAGGCGGCAAAAGGAGAACACGTCGGCAGTGCTTTCTTTAATAATATTGCAGGCATCTTCGGGGATAAAACAATGAAGCTCGGAGCTACGTTGCATGGCTGTGACGTAAAGACAAGAGAAGCCTTTGCAAAAATGGACGTGGCGGGATACAATTACGGGATTTTACGATATAAAAAGGATTTGAAAAAGTATCCCGAGCGCATTATTCTCGGCAGCGAAACTTTTTGCAACGATACATATAAATTTTATGAGTTTGCGAAAAGAAATCCCGCGATTATCGGCGATTTCGTCTGGGCAGGTATGGACTATCTCGGAGAAGTGGGAATCGGTTCATGGGAGTATGCGAGCTATGCGAAGGATTTCTCCCCTCGCGCGGGCTGGATTTCCGCAGGATCGGGAAGGTTAGATCTCACCGGACGACAACTTGGTGAGGCTCTGTATACCCGCGTAGCCTTCGGTTTGGATACTATCCGCATGGCGGTAGTGCCTGTGGACGACTTCGGAAAGCCTCATTCTCCCTCTGCCTGGAAAATGTCCAATGCAAGAGAAAGCTGGGCTTGGAATGGCTGTGAAGGAAGGAAAACTCGCGTGGAAGTCTATGCACGAACTCCGTTTGTAGAATTAAAATTGAACGGAAAAACGATAGGGCGGAAACGTGTCAATCTGAAAAAAAATTGTCTCGTTTCCTTCAAGGTAAAATATTTTCCGGGAGAATTGACTGCAATCGCTTATGACCGATCGGGAAAAGAACGCGGTAGGACGTCGTTATTCAGCGGTAAGGGTACGCCAAGACTTCTTCTTACTCCCGAAAAAATGTCGGTAGGAAAGGATGAACTCGCCTATATTCGCATTCGCTATGCAGATGAAGACGGGAAAACGCTGCCGCTGTGCCGAGGAAGGGTAAAAGTCTCGGCGGAGAATGGACAGCTATTGGCTTTGGGGCATGCATGCCCCTATAATCCCGACGGGTATCTCAGAGAGGAAACGGATACCTACTACGGGGAAGCCTTGGCTATCCTTCGCCCTTCGTCATCGGGAGAAAAAATCAGGATTTCTGTTTCAAGTCCGTTTGGAAAAGCTCAAACGACTGTGGATGTGTTATAATCATTTGCCGAAATTCGCTCGTATTACAAATAAAGCCCTTCGGAATTTTCCGAAGGGCTTTTCCGCTATCTTGGGAAAAAACAGTATTAAAAAAATGTTTTATTTTATATGAAAAGCAGTAATTGATTAAATGTTGACAAAATAAAAGGCGTTTAATAAAAAATTTTGAAAGATTTATAGGGACATAACCAATGAGCTTTACTTTCTTCGGAAAAAAGTGTATAATAAATTTCAGAACCAAAGGGAGGAGAATGAAAATGGTAAAAGATCATGAGTCTGAGGAAATGTATCTCGAA
>ERZ1673702.3358-NODE-3358-length-12593-cov-3.934679_pt1 | contig 12593 bp, 12 predicted proteins | sample MGYA00580232_ERZ1673702 | MGnify/ENA primary metagenome ERZ1673702 (study PRJEB41218, sample SAMN15661792) | gut metagenome | host: Homo sapiens | place: Canada: London | collected 2015-08-20/2019-03-30 | study: EMG produced TPA metagenomics assembly of... | reverse complement strand
AAAGGAGAGTCAAATGTTAATAGAAGCGAAAGGCGTATCCATCACAAGTAAACCGAGACGGGACGGAAGGTTCCAAGGGTATATCATTCAGGATGACGGACAACGCAAATACTTTTACGGGAGGAATTACGAAGATGTTACAAACAAAATCAGAGAATTTCTGAGAAACAACCGAAGCAGAAGACAGCGCACCCCTCAAAAGGTAAAACCGCGCAAAAAATCGAGCCCTATGTTTCTTACCTATATGTCCGAATGGATCGAGATCTATAAAAAGCCCAATTTGAAACCCTCATCGTTACAATCGTTGAAGAAGTCGTTAAAATACGCGGAAGAAGCATTTCAAGATAAGACGCTGGACGACATAACTTCAAACGATATTCAAAAGTTGTTGGTCGGAATAAAGGCGGAACGAATAAGAGACATGTGTAAAATAAATCTGTCTCAATTATTCAAAAAGGCGGTAATACAAGGGATAATCAAAAATAACCCCTGCGATGCCGTGGAAATCAAAAGACATAAGGCTTCGCATAAAAAAGCACTCACGAGAGCCGAACAAGAAATCTTTTTGAGCGCAGCCTCCCAAACGAAATATTCTTTATTGTATCGATTTTTACTCAGTACGGGATTGCGTATAGGAGAAGCTCTCGCGCTGAAACGTTCCGATTTCGATTTCGAAAAAGGTATTGTTTCGGTCAATAAAAATGTAGTGTTCGTAAACGGAGAAAAAATCGAACAAACGCCGAAATCGGATGCGGGATATCGCATCGTACCGGTTCCCCGAAGTATATGTGATGAAATCAAATGCATGAGCGGCGACGCCATCTTTCCGTATTCTTACAATGCAGTCCGTAAGGCAACCGAAAGAATCGCGAAAGAAACGGGATTAAATGTTACTCTCCATATTTTGCGGCATACCTATGCGACGAGATTGGAAGAAGGAAACATACAACCGAAGCTCAAACAATATTTGCTCGGACACGCATCGTTGGAAGTTACGCAAAATATATATACGGATACTACGACGGAATACCTTGAAAGCGTATCCGGAAAGATACAAAATGTCTTTTGCGGCATATAGGCTCGAAAAATGACACCGTTTTTGACACCTAAATTGACACCAAAAGCGGAAAAAGTGCTCCGAAAACAAGATTTGTAAAAATAAAAAAATCCCATATATTGTGTCAGTATCATTGAAAAACCACAATATATGGGATTGATGGAGCTACTGGCCGGATTTGAACCGGCGACCTAGTGATTACGAATCACTCGCTCTACCGACTGAGCCACAGTAGCAAGTGCTTGTTCATCAACAAGCTTATTTATTATACTGAATAAGAAAGAAAAAAGCAAGCGTTTTGATAGTATTTTCTCTAAATATTTTTATTATTTTTTGGAACGAGAAGCGGAACCTTTCTGTGAAGAATTTCAATGTCTATACAGCCGCTCGCCCCCTTTTCTCCGTCATAATTCCAAACCACATCGTCAGGAACTTCAAACCGTAATCTTTCCCCCTTGAATCGAAGAAGATTTTTCTCCTTAAAACGATATCCGAACACAAAAAGACGGACAAGTGCAAACAATGCGCGAGCTTTATTATAGAGATTAGGGCTTATTTTTTGTTTGACGACCGCACATTCCATGATACCGTCGCTCATGGAACCTTCGCCATTCATTTTCCAGCCAGCAACACATTTGGTGTTCATAATCAATGTAAAAACACTTTCAGTCTCTGTCCTTTGCGCTCCGTCCTCAACCACCATAGGAAAAACTTTGAACGGAAGATTTTTTCGGATTCCTTCTAAGCCATAAGCGAGAAGCCCCAGCGCACGCTTTGCCTCCTGCGGTGTCGTATAGGCAGCGCTAGTAAAAGCCCCTGCTGAAACGGAATACATGGCGTATTCTTTACCATTGATGCGCATGCAATCGAGATATTCTTTACGACCTTTAAGAACGACTTTTACCGCTTTGCGCACGCTTTTTCGAGCAATTCCCAAGCTATGCGCGATATCGTTTGCCGTTCCGCCGGGAATATATCCGAGAAGAGGTAATTTTTCCATATCGCCAATTCCGCGTAAAACTTCGTTAAAGCTTCCGTCACCCCCTGAAAACACGACGCAATCGTATTTATCCGCAATTTCTCGTACTTTTTGCGTCAAATCCCCCTTAGCTTTTGTAGCGTATACATCTACCTTCTCGTATTTCGTCTTCAACTTTTTTACGATATACGAAAGTTTTTTCTCGATCTTTCCCCGTCCGCTGTTCGGATTGTAAATAAAAATACATGTCATATTTTTATTATAGCACAACTGAAACCGTGAGACAACTTTTTTGAGGGTCAAATAGAAAATTCGGAGGCTAATAAAAGATAAGAATCACACAGGTAAACTTGAAGATATCGGATATCTTTTGCATAGATCGTTCCACGAATAATTTCTTCGGCCATTAAAGCCGCCTGCGCGGCACAGGCGGAAATATCTGTAAATATCCCTCCGGAATTTTCCTCTGCCAGGCAGGATAAAACTCCGCCCACGGAAGACAGCGTCCGTCTCAATGTCTGTTGCGTATATTCCCCTGTTTCCGCTTTATTGGCTATATCGTATAACAGATGAATACAACTACTCAATGTAGAAAAACACCCAGAAAGTTTTTCGGCATTCTGTTTTTCCGAACGTTTTTTCAAATACAGAACGGATACACTCTCTTCAATAACCGAAGAGGGTATGTCCTTGTCATTCAAATTATTTCGTACGGTCTTTGCATCCGTTTCCGTAAAATAACAGGAATATACGGCATAATTTGTGCGGCCCCGACTCATCACATATCCCGCCCCGCCATCGAGATATACTTCTTCGGCCGAAGCCGCGACATTTTCTTCTTCGGAAATGAGAAAATAAAAACTTTCTCCTATATTTACCTCTACCGCTCGGATGAGAGCATGTGCGTAAAAAATCCCCGAAATTACCGTCGCAATCGATAATATTCCCGCGAGAATAAATGCTTTTTTACGAAAAAAATCCGTCTTCATATAAATATTGTATGCGACGGATTTTCTCAAAATTACCTACGGCTTTTTTCCTTTAAGGGCAATAACGGATTTTCCAATCTCCGTTCCTGTAAAATGAACAAGAGAACAGTAAGAAGCTCAAACGGCAAAGGACAAAATTCGCCGGGGTTTACCTGACTCATCATCAATATGCCGAGATAAGAAATGCCTAGACACAGAGACCAAGTACAGTAATTGCGGAAAATCAATTTTACTCTGCCGATAAATTGAAAGAGATACGCGGCTACGCCGACCAAGCCCATACTGCCGATGATTTGAGGAATCATCATATGATACCAAGCCATGGAGCCTTTCTTTTTATATTCGCCGTAAACGATATCGTTGTCGAGGATCCCGAATCCTACTAGCGGATTCTTTTTGAACTTTTCGATAGCCTGCAACATCATTTCATAACGAGCGTCTCCGGTGATGACGTCATCCGCGAGGAAACGATCCTGAATGACATCAATAATAATTTGTCCGAAGCAAAGGAATATTAACAACAAAGCCGCAAGACATAACAAAGTTCTGAACAATCGTTTTTTTCCTCAAAATACCCAATAGGCACAGCAGACTAAAATTTCAACGCTCCCGAATAGAAGCCCTCCCCGCGACGTACTGACGGCAATCGCAGCATAGAACACGGGAGAAAGGATCGCGGTCCAAGGGCGCTTTAATGCAAGAAAAAGCGGAAACGGCATTGCAAACATTAAAAGCGTAGAAATGTTGTTTCGGGAAAAGCCCAAGGCATAGGAAGTAGGAATCCCCTTATAGCTTTTGTAATATCCCGATGCGATGATAAATACGCATAAAAGGCCCAAAAAGGTCATGATTGCGGAAAAACGAATTTTAATATCGTAATCTCGTTTTACGGAAAACTGAGATTTCATCAGAAAATAAGTGGCCAACATTCCAAAGCCAAGCCCCAACATATAATAGGAGCCTATGGCATATTCCTTCAAGGAAAAATTCCCAATCCCTCCGAGCATGATAGCCACTCCGACAGCCAAAATGCCATAGGCACTCTCCCCCGTTTTCATGGGTTTGCGATAAAAAATAAAGTGGAAAATCAAACAGAGAGCAACAGCCGGCGCATACTTAATATAGGGAAAGAAGGTATCAAAAGAATCGTAACAATTTGTCGTAAAAGCAGAAATCAATAGAAAGGGCAACGTCGTTGGAAGAATATCGTCGCAAATCAAAAGAATAAAGGCAATAAGGGCTACAAAACAAACCGCCCCGACGACTTCCTGACTCGTTGCGACGAAGAGACAAGCTGCAAGCGTCTCAAAAATATAGAACACATAGCTATTAAAAAATTCTCTTATATTCTTCAAGAGCACTTTCCAATCCAAGGCTGCCCAGAAATCTCCTACACTTTGTAAAACTTTATTCATATATATCCTCATTAGTAATTTCTGCAATTTTGGCGAACGGAATACTCAAAGTTTGTGATTTCCTTATTTTTCAATTCTTTTTCCGCAAAAAGGACAAAATCACATCTGTGAGAAATACGTTTTCCGCAGTACTCACATATAAAAGTATTCTTTTTTACTTTTTTCCTCTCCTTTTTCAAATGAAAAAACGCATTACACAAAAACAGACGGAACAAAGAAGTATTCCGCCCGAAAACAGAAGCAGAAAAAAATTTTCGGTCTGCCGACTTTGAAAATATTTCCTCCGCCCCTAAAAAAGAGAATCCCCGCCGACAGGAGCGACAAAAATGCCAAGACAAAACACAAAATTGAAATGATGAAAGCCATTTTTACCGCATTGTCGCGCTTTGAAGACATAAATTCTCCTTACAGATCAAAATCTTCCGACTTAAAATTACTATAATAACGTCCCTTTTCTGCTGTAAATTTTAATACACAATAATCAGGATCTTCGATTCCTCCGGGATAGTACATCGTATCCCCCTCTCTCCAAATTCGTTTCTTGGCCTCCACAGTTTGCAAAACTTCGATATATCCGGCTAAACTTACGCCCCGAAAAAAACGCCGATCAATAAAATAAATACTCGATTTAGGGTTACAAAGAAAACACTTTACCTTATTGGACGACGTGTTCGTAGAAAACCAAAAAGTTTTTATCCCTTCGCGTTCTCTCGGTTTAAGCATAGCTTTCGTAATCGGATACCCCTCTGCATCAATATAGCAAATTTGAGTTAAAGGAGATTTATCGATTAAAGCGCCTATCGTTTGTTCGGGATCTCTCATGTTTATTTCTCCCCTCCAAAAATAAAATACCCACTATCTATTATAGCAGGTATTTTTCGATTAATCAAGATATAAAACGGGCTTTTTTTCCGAAATTGATTTTTTTACGTCGAGAACTCGTTGATTGGACGAGCCGCGAAACAAAAGCGTTATCTTTTTCAGCTCTTCCACAAACGGACCGTCTACCAAAACATCAAAGAGAGAAATCAATTCCTTTGTCGCCGCCGTATTTTTGTTTTTCTCAAAGAGGTCTCCCGTTTCCGGATTCAGTGTATAACCCGTATAACACCAAATCGTCTTTTTAGGATGTATCTTTCGAACCTCTTTCACAAAGGGAAACAATGCCGCTTGATTTTGAGGTTCTAACGGTTCTCCGCCGAGCAAAGAAAGCCCCGCTATATATGATGCGCCTAACTTATCGAAAATCTCCCTTTGGATTTCTTCGTCAAAAGGACGCCCGTAATTGAAATCCCAAGCTATTTGATTGAAACAGTTTTTACAATGATGCGTACATCCCGAAACGAAAAGGGAAATCCGAACCCCCTCTCCGTTCGCGATGTCTGTCCATTTAATCTCGGCGTAATTCATAGGCGATTATAAGTGCAGGACTCTGTCCTTAATTTCCTGCGTTCTGCCCTGATTCCAGAACTGCGTTCCGATATATCCACAGGTGCGCCTTGCAACGTTCATCTTCGATTGATCACGGTTGCCGCAATTAGGGCATTCCCACACAAGCTTACCATTTTCGTCCGTGACGATTACAATTTCTCCGTCGTAGCCACAGACTTGGCAAAAATCGCTCTTAGTATTGAGCTCCGCATACATAATATTTTCATAGATGAACTTCATGACTGCGAGCACTGCGGGCAAATTATTCTGCATATTGGGAACTTCAACATAACTGATTGCCCCGCCGGGAGAAAGCTGTTGAAACTCACTTTCAAATTTCAGCTTTGTAAAGGCGTCTATCTTTTCACTTACATGCACATGATAACTATTGGTAATATAATTTTTATCCGTGACTCCGGGAATAATTCCGAAACGATTCTGCAAGCATTTCGCAAATTTATACGTGGTGCTCTCCAACGGCGTGCCGTAAAGGGAAAAGTCTATATTTTCCTTGGCTTTCCACTCTTTGCATTTATCGTTCATGTGCTGCATCACGGCTAAGGCGAAAGGCTTCGCTTCTTCATCCGTATGGGACTTGCCTGTCATGTATTTCGTACACTCGTAAAGTCCCGCATATCCCAAAGAAATCGTGGAATATCCTCCATACAGAAGTTTATCGATGGTCTCTCCTTTCTTTAAGCGAGCGAGCGCTCCATACTGCCAAAGAATAGGCGCCGCATCGGAAACGGTTCCTTTCAGCCTGTTGTGGCGATACATGAGTGCCCGATAACAAAGTTCGAGCCTTTCATCAAAGATTTCCCAGAATTTCTTTTCGTTTCCGCCCGAAGACAACGCGACATCGACCAAATTGATGGTTACGACTCCCTGATTAAAGCGGCCGTAATACTTCGGTTTACCGTTCTCGTCCACATAAGGCGTCAAAAAGCTCCGACACCCCATGCAAGTATAACAATGTCCCTCCCCATTCTTATCTACTTTATATTCCAGCATTTTCTTTTCGGAAATATAATCGGGAACCATACGCTTCGCAGTACATTTGGCCGCGAGCTCCGTCAAATACCAATATGGCTGCTCCTTGGAAATATTGTCGGGCTCCAAGACATAAATGAGTTTGGGAAACGCCGGCGTAATCCATACGCCCGATTCATTTTTGACCCCTTGGATTCTCTGTTTCAGCGTCTCTTCAATAATGAGAGCTAAGTCCGATTTTTCCTGCGCGGAACGTGCCTCGTTCAGATACATAAATACCGTCACGAAAGGCGCCTGTCCGTTAGTCGTCAAAAGGGTTACTACCTGATATTGAATCATCTGTATTCCCTTGCGAACTTCGTCGCGCAGGCGTTTTTCCGCAATTTTGGCAATATGTGCTTCATCGGAAATGCCTACCTCAGCCAATTCTTCGGCGACCTCTTTTCTGATTTTCTTTCTGCTGACATCAACAAAAGGCGCCAGATGCGTCAAAGAGATACTCTGTCCGCCATATTGGTTGGAGGCAACCTGTGCAATAATCTGCGTAGCGATATTGCAGGCAGTCGAAAAACTATGCGGCTTTTCGATAAGCGTCCCTGAAATTACCGTCCCGTTCTGCAACATGTCTTCAAGATTGACAAGGTCACAATTATGCATATGCTGCGCAAAATAGTCCGCATCGTGAAAATGAATAATTCCCTGATCATGAGCGGCGACGATGTCCTCGGGTAAAAGAATACGCCGAGTGAGGTCTTTAGAAACTTCCCCCGCCATATAATCCCGCTGAACGCTGTTGACTGTGGGATTTTTATTGGAATTTTCCTGCTTTACCTCTTCATTATTACATTCGATGAGTGTAAGAATTTGTGCGTCCGTCGTGTTGGATTTTCTGACGAGGGCGCGAGAATAACGATACGTAATATATTTGCGAGCAAGGATAAAGGCCTTCATGTCCATCAAGCGATTTTCTACCATGTCTTGGATTTCTTCCACATTGACGGAACGCCCCATCTGAGAACACTCTTTCATCACGTTGTCCGCAAGCGCACGGATTTGTTCTTCTGAAATGCGCGAAACCTCATTGACTTCTTTATTCGCCTTTCTCACAGCATTTACGATTTTCTCTTCATCAAATATCGCTTCTTGTCCGCTTCTTTTAATAATTTTCATAGCCTTCACCCTCTCTTTCCTTTCTATTCATTCCGCAAACTCTTACCACAATATATTGTGCCATATTTTTATTTTTAACACAAGATATTGTGTTTTCTCAATCGGTGCCTTTATATTATACCACATCTTGTGGTAAAGTCAAGAGGATTGCACAAGATATTGTATAGAAAAAACTTATAACCCAAAAGTGCAAAAGTGTCGATAATGATATTTTTTAAGAGAAAAACCTCAAAATCCATTTTTTGAGTTTCGAAAATCAAATATTTTCACTTTTTCACAAAAAATAGCGGCCAAAATAGGCCGCTATTTTCATATTTTTTTAATCTCAATTTTATTATTTATTTTTCTTTAACCGCAGAAGAAGCTATTTTATAGAGTTGAGCGGAACTTGTACTCTTTTCGATAAGTTGTGCTAAATCTTCCGCTTCGAAGGCGGAAAGATAGCGATTGCGAATGAAAGTTTCGCACTTCAATTCTTCCGGCTTCAAAAGCAAATCGCTGCGCTTTGTCTGCGAATGCGCTACATCGATAGCGGGGAACACATTTTTTGCGACGAGCATATCGCTCAAACGAATTTCCGAATTTGCAGCTCCGAGAAGTTCTCCAGCCAAAATATCGTCCATGGGATTGCCCGTATCGACGGAAAGCGTACCGAGAATGGCGAGAGAACCACCTTGCGAAAGGCATCTCGCCGAACCGAAAAACTTCTTAATATAATGGAGTGTCTTGCTCTCCAAACCGCAGGAAAGCGTCTTCCCGCCGGAAGATTCTTCCGTTTCATTATAGGCATGAGCCAAGGCCGTAAGAGAATCCACGAGCATGAGAACGTCCATTCCCATTTCCGCGAATCTTTTTGCGCGTTTCAAAAGAAAATCCGCGGCGAAAACATGGGTTTCAGCCTCATCGTCATAGGTGGTATAAATAAAATCTGCTTTCGGAACAATCTTTTTGAATTCTCCGACTGCTTCGGGAGATTGATCGGTAAGCAATACCAGCAGTCGAATATCGGGGTGCTCCTCAGAAACCGCTTTCGCAACCTCTTTGAGTAACATGGTCTTCCCAGCCTTCGGAGAAGAAGTAACGACACTGCGCTGTCCTTTTCCTAAAGGAATCAACCAATCGATATATTTTAATGCGGAAGAATTAGATTTTTCCGAATAGAAAGAAATGCGCTGATCGGGATAGCAAACCTCGCTGAGTTCAAAACGAGAACGTTTATCCTCGCCGACAGGCAAACTATTTACGGACAGAATTTCCGTGGCAACGAGTGCCGCGTGACGTTTTTCCGCGTGACAAACGACAATATCGCCATCGCGCAAGTCATGCTTTTTAATTTCGGAAACCGTGACGATTATCTTTTCGACAGACGCATCGCGACCATTGAGCGGAAATAAAGAAGATACGCCATTTATTGTTTCCAACTGTCCGGTGTAGACTTCTTGCTCAAAATAATTTTGCTGGGGCTCGTATTCCGGGGAACGAAAGTCGATGACATTATCCGCCACCACCTCCTGTTTCTCTGCGGCTTCGGGAATATTTGCCTCCGTATCATCTTCGGTAATTCCGGAAAGATACAGAAATTTTATTTCATCCAATTTGCTGAATATCTTCGGATCGATATAGGCATCTTTGACAGGCGCGCCACGATTGGTCTTAGCGGCGGGAGGAACATTACCGATTAGTATTTCCACGATATCCTTTACCAGCGCACCCTTCTTTTTCAACGTAGACTGATTGACGCCGACATGCCTGCCGACCGAGCGTAAACTTCCAATACTCAAAGTGGAAAGATATTCTGTGTAAGCTTGTTTGAGTTCTTCCAAAGCGCGTTCATTCATCAGTGTTTCGTCCTCTCCATTAAGATTATTTTTGTTTTTTCTTCTGTCAAATCGTCGCGGGAAAATTCCAAGACATCTCTATGACTGATTTCCGTTTCTTCATCATCGAACAAGTCAAGAAAATTATCCGCTTTATCGAGATCGAGCGAAAGGCTGCGCGTCTTATAATGCATGGGAATCACGATTTCCGGCATCATTCTGTCTACGTATTCTTTCGCCAATTTCCCGTCTATCGTATAAGTTCCACCGACAGGAATAAGAAGGATATGCACGGGAAGCAACATCTCCAAAAGCTCCGAAGAGCACTCCTCGCCCAAATCGCCCATATGGCATACTTCCAATCCGTCCATGCGGAATTTATATATGATATTTTCTCCTCTCTGCCGGCCGCCTTCATTGTCGTGATAGCTTCTGATTCCCGTGATTTCCACGCCCGGCAACTCATAGAAGCCTTCCTTATCAATTATACGGGGACTCCCGCCGATTGCTCCGACATTATTATGATCGAAGTGTCCGTGACTTACCGTCACAGCGTCCGCTGTGAGTCCTTTGGGCAAGTCGTACCCGATACCTTTATAGGGGTCTGTGACAATCGTCGTTCCCGTACTCTCGGTCAATTTGAAACACGAATGTCCCAAATACTGGATTTTCATTGTTCCTCCGAAATTTGTTTGCTTCGCGCGACAAGTTTCAAATGCATCTCTTGTTTTCCGCTGTCAAATAACAAAGTATATTTCATCGACATCAACAACGAATTTTTTTTGATTACAAATCCGATTTTATGCGTTACCGTCTCCACTTCTCCTTCTGAGCCCGAAATTCCGATTATTCCTCGGTTTTTCTTACCTTCTTTTAAGAGAAGTCGCAAAATATAATCTCCCTCCCGCGCAACGGTAACCTGCCCGTTTGAAATATGGAGACTGACTTTTCCTCCGTTTTCAAAATAGCGCAGCTTTGCAGATTCAGAAAAGAGTTCCATTTCTGCTTCCTGTGAAAAAATACTCTCTTCACCGTCAACTACGGTCACTATTTTGAGAAAACAAGGTTTCATCATTTCGATAACTGCCGATTATTTTTACTTTAACAACTCTATTATAACAGAGTTTATGAAAAAAGTAAACCCTATTATGCAATATTTTTTGAAAAGAATATAAAAAAATCACTCTTTTCCACTTTTTATCTCTTCTCGCAATAATCTTCCCGTTTTCAGCTCGGCAGACAAAGTCCTTTCATCGCCTTGAAAAATAGCATCTCTATATACTTTCAGATTTTCAATGAGTCCGTCGAGCTCCGCTAAAATATTGGAACGGTTATAGAGATAGAGCTGTGACCAAATACGCTCGTCCACGCCCGCTATACGCGTCATATCTTGAAAACTACCGCCCGTAAAACCTTCGCAGCTTCGAGCTGAAGGGCTCTTTACATAGGCGCTGGAAACGAGATGCGCAAGTTGAGAAGTCAGCGCGATCTTTTTATCGTGTTCCTCGGCACTACATTCGGTAATTCGGCCAAAATTCATCAGTTTCGCGTACGCCAATGCTTCTTCTATCGCGCTCTTCTCCGTATTTTGGGAAACGACAACGACAAGATTGGCTCCGTCAAACATTTCCTCTGAGGAAGACAGTATACCGCTCGTCTCTTTACCCGCCATCGGATGCAGCCCTATGTACCGATACCGGCGGGGAGCGGAGAAAACTGCTCGTTCTATCTCCGCCTTAATCCCGCAGACGTCTGCTACAAATGCTCCTTCTTTGAACTCCGCCGATTCCAGCAAAGCGATAGCCGAGCGAGGCGGTACGGCCAAAAAAACCGCGTCGTACTCTGTAAAATTTTCAGCTTCCTCTTGAATATAGCCTTGATTTTTGGCATAGGAAAGGGTCATTTCATCGAGGTCGCTACCCGCGACGAAACATCCCGCTTTTCTCAATGCCCTGCAAATCGAGCTTCCAATAATTCCCAGCCCGATGACCGCTGTCTTTTTCATAAATTCCCCTCGGAATCTTTCAGGCCTTCACCTTTGCGGAGAGGCTCTTTGCAAGCTCCTCGAGCTGCACGAGCTGCTCTTCTTTCAAGGAGGAACGTACGGTGACAGAGATATCCTCAAAAGTACAGTTTTTCAAGGTAGAAAGTTCCGCTGTCATCTGCGCTTTTGCGGCGGGAGCCCAGCTTCCGTTTTCGATAATCGCAAAATTTTTGTTCTGTACCGCCAAAGCCTTCATATCTGCAATCAGATTTTTCATGGGAGTATAGATTTCCGCATTATAGGTGGGCGAAGCGAGAACGACGTTTTTGACGCGGAAAATTTCGGAGATGAGTTCGGAAACGTGCGTTTTGGAAGCATCGTAAACGCGCACGTCCTTCACCCCGTTTTCCGAAAGCTTGGATGCGAGAATTGCCGCAGCATTTGCGGTATGCCCGTACAGGGAACCGTAAATGATGACGACGCCCTTGGATTCTTCTTCGTAACGACTCCACTTGTCATACTTGTCCAAAAAATAAGCAAAATTTTCCCGCCAAATCAAGCCATGCAACGGACAGATATAGGCGATGTCAAGCGCGGAAAGTTTTTTGAGTGCCATCTGTACCATGGCGCCATATTTTCCGACGATATTCGTATAATATCTGCGCGCTTCATCCAGCCAGTCGCGATCATAATTCACCTCGTCGCTGAAAAGATTTCCGTCGAGAGAATGGAAAGAACCGAAGGCATCGGCGGAAAAGAGA
>ERZ1673702.3344-NODE-3344-length-12643-cov-5.532571_pt1 | contig 12643 bp, 13 predicted proteins | sample MGYA00580232_ERZ1673702 | MGnify/ENA primary metagenome ERZ1673702 (study PRJEB41218, sample SAMN15661792) | gut metagenome | host: Homo sapiens | place: Canada: London | collected 2015-08-20/2019-03-30 | study: EMG produced TPA metagenomics assembly of... | reverse complement strand
AGACCGGCGAGGGCATCGAGAAGAAGCAGGAGGACTTCGCCGCTGAGGTCGCTGCTCAGATGAACATGGGCAAGTAATTGCCGCTGATCGTATGAAATTACGCAGGGGAGAGGCTTTGTAACAGGGCCTCTCCCTGCGCTTTTTTGCGCGGGAAAACGACACAGAATGGCGACGGTCGGATCCGGCTGCCGCAGAGAAAGGAGAACACTTATGACAAACGAAGTGCTGCAAACCATCAAGTCCCGCAGGACGGTCCGCGCATATCGCCCCGACGCCGTGCCGGAGGAGCTGCTGCAGGCGGTGCTGGAGGCGGGAACCTACGCGCCTACCGGCCGCGGCCGCCAGTCTCCGACCATCATCGCCGTGACATCCGAGGGCTATCGCCAGAAGATCTCTGAGCTGAACGCGGCGGTGCTGGGCAGTGACTCCGACCCCTATTACGGCGCGCCGGTCATCGTTCTGGTACTGGCGGACGGCACGGCCAACACCTTTGTAGAGGACGGCAGCTGCGTGCTGGAGAATATGATGCTGGCCGCCGCATCCCTGGGCCTGGGCTCCGTTTGGGTACACAGAGAGCGGGAGATCTTCGACAGCGAAGAGGGCAAGGCGCTTTTACAGGCGTGGGGCCTTCCGGAAACGCTGCGGGGCGTCGGCAGTATCGCGCTGGGCTATCCGGCGGGCGCCATTCACGAAGCGGCAAAAAGAAAGGACGGCTACATCGTCCGCATATAAGGACAAAAAACATCCCCCGTGCAGCAGCATGGGGGAGGTTTTTGTTTTTTTGGCCGGATGGGCGATTTTACGTGGATTTTACACGAGGACGCTTTTTCATTTTACCTGCCCGCCGTATTCTGTGAACTGTAAGGGACATCCGAAAACAAATAAGAAACGAGGTACGAATATGAAAAAGATCCTTGCATTTGCACTGAGCGCCGTCATGGCGCTGGCTCTGCTGGCCGGCTGCGGCAATCAGGCCGATAACAACAGCAGCAACAACGACAACGGCGGCGATGCCGGCGATACCCCCGCCGCCTCTGTCAGCGGCACCGTCTCCACCGACGGCTCCACCTCCATGGAGAAGGTCATCGGCGCGCTGAGCGAGTCCTACATGGCGGCCAACAAGGACGTTACCGTCAACTACAATCCCACCGGCTCCGGCGCAGGCATCACCGCCGTGCAGGAGGGCACCTGTGACATCGGCCTTTCCTCCCGCGCCCTGAAGGACGAGGAGAAGGCGGCCGGCCTGAAGGAAACCGTGCTGGCCTACGATGGCATCGCCATCATTGTCCACCCCGACAACCCCGTCAACGACCTGAGTATCGAGCAGATCGCCAAGCTGTACACCGGCGAGATCACCAACTGGAAGGACGTGGGCGGCAGCGATGCCGAGGTCGTGCTGATCGGCCGCGAGGCGGCCAGCGGCACCCGCGACGGCTTCGAGTCCATCACCGGCACCAAGGACAAGTGCCAGTACCGTCAGGAGCTGACCTCCACCGGCGATGTCATCACCGCCGTGAGCCAGAACCCCGATGCCATCGGCTACGCCTCTCTGGCGGCCATCAAGGACAGCGTGAAGGCCCTGAGTGTGGACGGCGTCACCCCCAGTGAGACCACCGTCAAGGATGGCAGCTATCAGGTGCAGCGTCCCTTCGTGCTGGTGACGGTGGAGGGCAAGGCCCTCTCCGCTGCGGCACAGTCCTTCTTCGACTACGCCACCTCCGCTGATGCGGCAGACATCATCGCCAAGGCCGGCGCAGTAGCGGCCAACTGAAAGTAAGGCGCGGCAGGCGACGCTCGGCGACGGGCGCCGCCTTGCCCCGTATGCGGAGGTACGCACATGAAAGTAAAACGAGTTCTGGAGAACGCCATACACGGTTGCTTCCTGCTGATGGGCCTGGTGACGGTGGGGTGTGTGCTGCTGATCTCAGTCTACCTCATCATTTCCGGCATCCCCGCCATTCGGGAGATCGGACTGGTGAAGTTCCTGTTCGGCAAGGTGTGGGATTCCAACGCGGCCACGCCCCAGTTCGGCATCCTGTCTTTCATCCTCACCAGCGTGTACGGCACGGCAGGGGCCATCCTGCTGGGCGTACCGGTGGGATTCATGACAGCCGTGTTTCTGGCGAAAATGGCGCCGCCGCGTCTGAAAGCGGTGGTGTCCTCGGCGGTGAGCCTGCTGGCGGGTATCCCGTCGGTGGTGTACGGCCTGGTGGGCATGCTGGTGCTGGTGCCGGGCATCCGGAAGCTATTCCACATTCCTGACGGCTCCGGTCTGCTGGCGGCCATCATCGTGCTGGCCATCATGATCCTGCCATCCGTCATCAACGTGGCTATGACGGCACTGGAGGCGGTGCCGCGGGAGTACGAGGACGCATCACTGGCGCTGGGCGCCACGGCCACGGAGACATGGTTCAAGGTGTCCGTCCCCGCCGCCCGCAGCGGTATCGCGGCAGCGGTGGTGCTGGGCGTGGGCCGCGCCATCGGCGAGGCCATGGCCGTGATGATGGTGTCCGGCAACGTACCCAATATGCCGAAGCTGTTTGAGAGCGTGCGGTTCCTGACCACCGCCGTGGCCAGCGAGATGGGGTACGCGGCGGCGGGCCTGCAGCGGCAGGCGCTGTTTTCCATCGCACTGGTGCTGTTCCTGTTCATCATGCTCATCAACGCGGCGCTGAATTTCTTCCTGCAGCGCAGTAAGGAGAAGTAAGACATGGACAAGACGAATTTTACCGCCCGCCGCAGGGTCTGGGGCGCTGTGATGCGGGGACTGATGGTGCTGTGCGCGGTCATCACCTGCGCGCTGGCGGCGTTCCTCATCATCTATGTGCTGGCCAAGGGTGTGCCCAACCTGTCGTGGCAGCTGCTGAGCACCAAGCCCAGCTATCTGGACGACACCATCGGCATCCTGCCGGACATCATCAGCACCGTCTGCATGGTGCTGACCACGCTGCTGATCGTCCTGCCGGTAGGTGTGTGCGCGGCGGTGTACCTGACGGAGTACGCGGGCAACCGGAAGCTGGTGGCGGTCATTGAGTACGCGGTGGAGACGCTGTCCGGCATCCCGTCCATCATCTACGGTCTGGTGGGCCAGATGTTCTTCTGTCAATTTCTGGGTATGAAGAAATCCCTGATCGCCGGCGCTATGACGCTGGTCATCATGAACCTGCCCACCATCATGCGCACCACGCAGGAGAGCCTGAAGACCGTACCCCAGAGCTACCGCGAGGGCGCATTCGGCCTGGGAGCAGGGAAGTGGCGTACCATCCGGACGGTGGTGCTGCCGGGCTGCGTGGACGGCGTCATCACCGGCTGCATCCTGGCGGTGGGCCGCATCCTGGGCGAGACGGCGGCGCTTCTCTATACCGCAGGCTTCGCCCACGCGCTGTACGGCAGCCTGGGCGAAACGCTACAGGGCGCAGGCGCTACGCTGTCGGTGGCACTGTACGTCTACGCCAAGGAGCAGGGTGAGTTCGATGTGGCCTTTGCCATCGCCGCCATCCTGATGGCGCTGGCACTGCTCATCGATCTGGCGGCCAGCCTGACGGGACGCTATTTCAAGAAACGGAGGAGCCTATGAGCAATATCATCACGGTGGAGGATCTGAACCTGTGGTACGGCAGTACCCAGGCGCTGCACCATGTGAGCATGGAGATACCGGAAAAGAGCATCACGGCTCTCATCGGGCCGTCCGGCTGCGGCAAGTCCACGTTTCTCAAGACGCTGGACCGCATGAACGATCTGGTGCCGGGCGTGCGCATCGAGGGTACGGTGCGCTACGATGGCAGGGACATCTTTGCCCCCGATGTGGATGTCAATGAGCTGCGGCGGCAGGTGGGCATGGTGTTCCAGAAGCCCAACCCGTTCCCCATGAGTATCTACGACAATGTGGCCTACGGGCCCCGTACCCACGGCGTGCGGAACCGCGCCAAGCTGGACGAGATCGTGGAGCAGTCCCTGCGCTCTGCGGCCATCTGGGACGAGGTGAAGGACCGGCTGAAGAAAAACGCACTGGGCCTCTCCGGCGGCCAGCAGCAGCGCCTGTGTATCGCCCGGGCGCTGGCGGTGGAGCCGCAGGTACTGCTGATGGATGAGCCCACGTCGGCGCTGGACCCCATCTCCACATCGAAAATAGAGGAGCTTGCAATTGAGCTGAAAAAACAGTACACTATTGTTATCGTCACACACAATATGCAGCAGGCGCTGCGTATTTCGGACCGTACCGCGTTTTTCCTGCTGGGTGAGCTGATCGAGTACGACGACACGGAGCGCATATTCTCCACGCCGTCCCAGAAAAAGACCGAGGATTACATTACGGGGAGGTTTGGCTGATGAGGAGCCGCTTTGATGAGCAGCTGGCCCAGCTGCATCGGGAGCTGATCGAGATGGGCGCGCTGTGCGAGCGCGTGATCGCGCTGGCCGCCAAGGCCCTGACCACAGGGGATAAGGCGCTGGCCCAGCAGGTGCCGCCGCTGGATCGGGAGATCGACCGGAAGGAGCGGGACATCGAGAACCTGTGCCTGCGGCTGCTGCTGCACCAGCAGCCGGTGGCCGGTGACCTGCGCCGTATCTCCGCGGCCCTGAAGATGATTACGGACATGGAACGCATTGGCGATCAGGCCGACGACATCGCCGAGATCGTGCTGTATCTGGCGGACGTACCGGCGGAGAGCCACGTGCTGCTGCAGAAGATGGCGGAGGCCGCCATCGGCATGGTCAGCGACAGCGTGGACGCCTACGTGCGGCAGGATGTGGAGCTGGCGGAGCAGGTCATCACCCACGACGACACGGTGGACGACTACTTCGAACAGGTCAAGCAGGCGCTGATCCACCGCATTGCCAACGATCCGGCGGAGGGCGGCACGGCCCTGGATCTGCTGATGATCGCCAAGTATCTGGAGCGCATCGGCGACCATGCCACAAATATCGCCGAGTGGGTGGAGTTCTCCGTCACCGGCGTACACAAGGAGGGATGACCCATGATCTGGTGCGTGGAGGACGACGCCAGTATTCGGGATATCGAAGTATACGCACTGAACTCCACGGGCTTTTCCGCGGAGGGCTTTGCCGATGGCGCGGCCTTCTGGGCGGCGCTGGAGAAGGACCGGCCGGAGCTGGTGGTGCTGGACGTGATGCTGCCGGAGATCGACGGCATCCAGCTGCTGCGCCGCATGAAGGCCGACCCCGCTCTGCGGGATATCCCCGTCATCATGGCCACGGCCAAGGGCGCGGAGTATGACAAAATACTGGGGCTGGATCTGGGAGCGGACGACTACCTGACCAAGCCCTTCGGCGTCATGGAGCTGGTGTCCCGCGTCAAGGCGGTGCTGCGCCGGTGCAGGCCGGTACAGCAGCAGGTACTGCGCTGCGGCGGCCTTGCCGTGGACACCCAGGAGCACACCGTCACCGCTGACGGCGTGCGGGTGGAGCTGACGTACAAGGAGTTCCAGCTGCTGCGGCTGTTCCTGTCCCACATGGGTACGGCCTTTACCCGCGACCAGCTGATGGAGCAGGTGTGGGGCATGGACTTCTGCGGTGAGAGCCGCACCATCGACATGCACATCCGCACCCTGCGGCAGAAGCTGGGGGCCTATGGCGAGCATATCGAAACGGTGCGCAGCGTGGGCTATCGATGGAGGGCGCAGCTGTGAACAATACCATGACAAGACGTATTTTCCGGTCCACACTGCTGGTGGGCGTGGTGGTGCTGCTGGCGGCGCTGACGCTGGTGGTGGGCGTGCTGTACAGCTACTTTGGCCGCGTGCAGGAGTCCCAGCTGCGGGACGAACTGAGCCTGGCGGCGGTGGGCGTGACCCAGAGCGGTGAGGGCTACCTCCGCCAGCTGGAGTCCGACCAGTACCGCATTACCTGGGTGGCGGCGGACGGCGCCGTGCTGTACGATACCCAGGCGGATGCCTCCGCCATGGAGAACCACGCCCAGCGGCAGGAGGTGCGGCAGGCCCTGGCCTACGGCGAGGGAGAGAGCAGCCGGTACAGCAGTACCCTGCTGCAAAAGACGGTATACTACGCCAAGCTCCTGCCGGATGGCACGGTGCTGCGCCTGTCCTCCGTCCGCGTGACGGCGGGTGTGCTGATGCTGAATATGCTGCAGCCGCTGTTGCTGCTGGTCATCGCGGTGCTGATCCTGTCCGGCGTGCTGGCCGGACGGCTGGCCAAGCGAATCACCGAGCCTCTGAACCGCCTGGATCTGGAGAACCCTCTGGAGAACGATACCTATGAGGAGCTGGCGCCCCTGCTGCGGCGGATGGAGCACCAGCGCCGCCAGATCGACCGGCAGATGGACGAACTGAAGCAGCGGGCCGAGGAATTCCAGCAGATCACCGGCAGCATGAACGAGGGCCTGGTGCTGCTGGACGAGAACGGCGCCATCCTCAGCATCAACCCGGCGGCCCAGCGCCTGCTGGGCACCGACAACGCCTGTGTGGGGCAGGATATCCTGACGGTGGACCGCGATGTATCCCTCAGCGATGGCCTGCGCACTGCGGCGCAGGAGGGCCACAGCGAGTTCCGCGGCCGGCGCGGCGGCAGAGAGTATCAATTCGACATCAGCCGCATCCAGACGGAGGGCCGTACAGCGGGCACGGTGCTGCTGGTGTTCGACGTGACGGAGCGCGCCTTTGCCGAGCAGAACCGGCGGGAGTTCACCGCCAACGTTTCCCACGAGCTGAAAACGCCCTTGCAGGGTATCATCGGCAGCGCGGAGCTGCTGGAAAACGGCATGGTGAAGCAGGAGGACGTGCCCCGCTTTGTGGGACATATCCGCTCCGAGGCCCAGCGTCTGGTGACGCTGATCGGCGACATCATCCGCCTGTCCCAGCTGGACGAGGGCGAGCCCATGCCCACGGAGACCGTGGACCTGCTGGAGGTGACGCGGGAGGCTGCGGAGAATCTCCAGACTGCGGCGGCGGCCCGTGACGTGACCGTCACGGTGGGGGGTCAGCCGGCGGAGCTGGAGGGCGTGCGCCGCCTGCTGTACGAGATCGTGTATAACCTGTGCGACAATGCCATCAAGTACAACGTTACCGGCGGCCGCGTGGACTTGTCGGTATCGTGTACCGGCGGTACTGCCGCTGTCATGGTGCGGGATACGGGCATCGGCATCCCCGCCGACCAGCAGGATCGTGTGTTCGAGCGGTTCTACCGCGTGGACAAGAGCCATTCCAAGGCATCCGGCGGCACGGGCCTGGGGCTGTCCATCGTGAAGCACGCCGTCCAGTACCACCACGGCGTCATCGAACTGAAAAGCGAGCTGGGGAAGGGCACGGAGATCCGCGTCACGTTCCCCGTCAAGGCATAACGCGGCGGTGCGCTTCCGTTTTCAGGGAGCGCACCGTTCTTCCTGCCCGCTGTGTTGACAGAGCAGGGGACAGCCCGTATAATAAACTCGTATGCGACCATCCATTGGACCGTCCGCGCCTGTTGGCGGCGCGGCACAGAGGAGAGTATTATGCTGAAGATCCAGCACCTGACCAAAACTTACGGCGATAAGAAAGCCGTAGATGATCTGAGCCTGCACATCCAGGCGGGGGAGATCTACGGCTTCATCGGCCACAACGGCGCCGGTAAGACCACCACGCTGAAGGCGGCGGTGGGCATCCTGCCCTTCGATGAGGGGAACATCACCATCAACGGCCGCTCCATCCAGACTGAGCCGCTGGCCTGCAAGCGGGAACTGGCGTATATCCCCGACAACCCCGACCTCTACGAGTTCATGAGCGGCATCAGATACCTGAACTTCATCGCCGACATCTTCGGTGTCGGCGCGGCGGACCGGCAGGCCCGCATCCGCGACTACGCGGCGCGGTTCGAGCTGACGGACGATCTGGCCCAGCCCATTGCTGCCTATTCCCACGGCATGAAGCAGAAGCTGGCCATTATCGCCGCCTGGCTGCATCAGCCCAGACTCGTTATTATGGATGAGCCCTTCGTAGGTCTGGATCCCAAGGCGTCCCACCTGCTGAAGGGCATGATGCGGGAGCTGTGCGATCAGGGCGGGGCCATCTTCTTCTCCACCCACGTGCTGGAGGTGGCGGAGAAGCTTTGTGACAAGGTGGCCATCATCAAGGGCGGCCGCCTCATCCGCTCCGGCACCATGGAGGAGGTCAAGGGTGACGACTCTCTGGAGCAGGTGTTCCTGGAACTGGAGGACGAGACATGCTGAGCGTCCTTCTGAAAAAGCAGCTGACGGAGATCTTCCGCAACTATTTCTATAACCCCAAGACCAACAAGGCCCGTTCCAAGGCGGCGGTGGCCGCCTACATCGTGCTGTTCGCGGTGCTCATGGTGGTGATCCTGGGCGGCATGTTCACGGTCCTGTCCGCGGCCCTGTGTACGCCGCTGACCGCCGCGGGCCTGGACTGGCTGTACTTCGCGCTGATGGCTCTGTTGGCCACGCTGCTGGGCGCCTTCGGCAGCGTGTTCAACACCTACTCCGGACTGTACCTGGCCAAGGATAACGATCTGCTGTTGAGCATGCCCATCCCCGTCAACACCCTGATGGCGTCCCGCTTGCTGGGCGTGTACCTGATGGGCCTGATGTACAGCGGCGTGGTGATGCTGCCGGCGGTCATCGTCTACTGGGTGGCCACGCCTGCACCGGCCGCCGCCGTGATCGGCGGTGTGCTGCTGGTATTCCTGCTGTCCGTGTTCGTATTGGCGCTGTCCTGTGCGCTGGGCTGGCTGGTGGCCAAAATCAGTCAGAAGCTGAAAAATAAGAGCTTCATCACCGTGGTGCTGTCACTGGCGTTCTTCGGCGCTTACTACTTCTTCTATTTCAAGGCCGAGGACCTGCTGCAGGAGCTGCTGCGCAGCGCCGCCGTCTACGGCGCACGGATCAAGGGCGCGGCCTATCCGCTGTACCTGCTGGGCAGGGTGGGCACCGGCGACATTACGGCCATGCTGACGGTCTCGGCGGTGATACTGGCACTGTTCGCGGCACTGTGGGTCCTGCTGCGCCGCAGCTTCATCCGGATCGCCACCGCCACCGGCCAGTCGGCCAAACGGGCCTATCGGGAGAGGGCGGCGGTGCGCCGCTCCGTGTCGTCGGCGCTGCTGAGCAAGGAGCTGCGCCGCTTCACCGCCAGCCCCAACTACATGCTCAACTGCGGGATGGGCGTCCTGCTGATGCCGCTGGCGGGCTTCACCCTGCTGTGGAAGGGGCCCGACATCCGCGCCGCTTTGGGTGCGGCTCTGGGGGCCGAGGCGGGGGCGTACCTGTCGGTGATGCTGACGGCGGCGCTGTGTATGCTGGCGGCCATGAACGACATGGCGGCGCCCTCCGTGTCCCTGGAGGGAAAGAGCCTGTGGCTGCTCCAGTCTCTGCCGGTGACGCCGTGGCAGGTGCTGCGGGCCAAGCTGCGGTTCCAGCTGCTGCTGACGGCTATACCGATGCTGGTGTGCCTGGTATGCGCGGTCATCGCGCTGCCCATGGCGGCGGCGGAGACAGCACTGATGGCGGTACTGACCCTGCTGTTCGTGGTGTTTTCAGCCCTGCTGGGGCTGACGCTGGGCCTGAAGATGCCCCACCTCCACTGGACCAGCGAGCTGGCGCCCATCAAGCAGAGCGCCTGCGTGGCCATCACCCTTCTGGGCGGCTGGGGCTACGCGCTGGTGCTGCTGTTCGGCTTCCTGCTGGCGGGGCAGCATCTGGGCGCGGCGGCGTACATGGGCATCTTTGCCGTGCTGACACTGCTGGCCTGTGTGTGGCTGTACCGCTGGCTGAAAAAGAAGGGCGTCGTGTTGTTCGCGGCCCTGTAAGCGCAAAAAAAGACGCCTTTGCACGTGCAAAGGCGTCTTTTCGCATCTCTTACAGGTGGTCCCGCGCATGGCGGCAGATGGCCTCGAAGCTGGTCTGGCTGATGTCGTGCTCCATTTTGCAGGCATCGGCCTCCGCCGTCTCCCGATCCACGCCCAGCGCCATCAGGAAGCGGGTCAGCGTATGGTGCCGGTCCAGCATGCTGGAGGCGATGGACATCCCCTGCTCCGTCAGGGTGATGAGCCCGTCCTTATCCATGGTGATGTACCCGTTCTCCCGCAGCCGCTTGGTGGCATACGTCACGCTGGGCTTCGTCACGCCCAGCTTCTCTGCGATGTCGATGGAGCGGACATACCCGTGCTCCTTCTGCATCATCAGCATGGCCTCCAGGTAATCCTCGGACGCCCTCAGTATCTGCATAAAATTCACCAACGTTCCGTTTCAGAGTACCTATACGTTAACATAGTTTAACCAAATTTGCAAGGGGCGAAAAAAATTGATAACAGGGGCTTGACAAAAGCGGTTAGATGTACTAAACTATCTCCGCTGGTTAGATATGGCTAACCTCCTGCATAAATGGCGGCAGTGACAGCCATTCTTTTTCAGACACAGGTTAGTGCAGACTAACCGCAGAAAACGGAGGGAATAACATGATGCCTTTGGCTTTGGCAGATGTGGGAGCGGAGAATCTGATCCTCAAGGTGGGCGGTTCTCCGGAGGTCAAGAAGCATCTGGAGGATCTGGGCTTTGTGGCCGGCGGGACCGCCACGGTGGTGGCGTCTATGAGCGGCAACATCATCGTCAAGGTGAAGGAAGCCCGTGTGGCCATCAGCGAGGAAATGGCCCGCAAGATCATGGTATGAACAAGGTCATAAAAAACACATAGAAGGAGAGAAGAACAATGAAAACGTTACGTGAAGTGAAGATCGGCGAGACCGCCAAAGTCGTAAAGCTCCACGGCGAAGGCCCCGTCAAGCGCCGGATCATGGACATGGGCATCACCAAGGGCGTGGAAGTTTACGTCCGCAAGGTAGCGCCTCTGGGCGACCCCATGGAGGTCACTGTCCGCGGCTATGAGCTGAGCCTGCGCAAGGCGGATACCGAGATGATCGAGGTCGAGTGATTTTTGTGAGTCATGGTTAAGTTAAACTAACCGAAAGGAGAGACATATGGAAAAACAAATCAAGATCGCGTTGGCGGGCAACCCCAACTGCGGTAAGACCACGCTGTTCAATGCGCTGACCGGCTCCAACCAGTTCGTTGGTAACTGGCCCGGCGTCACCGTGGAGAAGAAAGAGGGCCGTCTGAAGAAGCACGAGGACGTGGTCATCATGGACTTGCCCGGCATCTACTCCCTGTCCCCCTACACGCTGGAGGAAGTGGTTGCCCGTAACTATCTGATCAATGAGCGCCCCGATGCCATCCTGAACATCATCGACGGTACCAACCTGGAGCGCAACCTCTACCTGACCACTCAGCTGACCGAGCTGGGTATCCCCGTTGTCATCGCCATCAACATGATGGACGTGGTCCGCAAGAACGGCGACCAGATCAACGTGGCTGAGCTCAGCCGCGAGCTGGGCTGCAAGGTGATGGAGATCTCCGCCCTGAAGGGTGACGGCGTCATGGCCGCCGCAGAGGCTGCTGTGGAGGCTGCCGGCAACACCAAGACCATCCCCATGCACACCTTCTCCGGCCCCGTGGAGCACGCCATCGCCCACATTGAGGAGGCCGCCGTACATAATATGCCCGAGGAGCAGCAGCGCTGGTACGCCATCAAGATCTTCGAGCGTGACGACAAGGTGCTGGAGCAGCTGAAGATCGACGCCACCGTCATGGGCCACATCGAGGAGGACATCAAGGCTGCCGAGAAGGAGCTGGATGACGACGCGGAGAGCATCATCACCAACGAGCGCTATGTCTATATTGCCCAGATCATCAAGGGCTGCTACAAGCAGAAGAAGGCCAAGGGCGAGCTGTCCGCTTCCGATAAGATCGACCGCATCGTGACCAACCGCTGGCTGGGCCTGCCCATTTTCGCACTGGTCATGTTCCTGGTGTACTGGATCGCCATGGTGGCTGTGGGCGCCCCCGCTACCGACTGGGCCAACGACGGCGTGTTCGGCGACGGCTGGCACCTGCTGGGCATCGGCTCCAGCGCCTACAACGACGCCAGCGACGAGTACACCGCCTCTGTGCAGGCTGTGGAAGCTTTCCTGGGCATTGAGATCGACACCGAGGCGGAGGACTTCGATGCTGATGCCATTCTGGCTCAGGTGAATGCCTTCACCTCCGACAGCAACGCCACCGCTGCGGTGGACGTGGAGGACGAGGAGACTCTGGCGATCAATACCATGACCGCCTACTACGACGCCATCCCTGACGGCGCCGATAAGGACACCACTATTGGCGTCACCTACGTGGATGCTGCGGCTTACCTCAATGAGAACGGCTTTGACGAGCCCGACCCCGCCGACTACGGCGTGTGGGTCCCCGGTATCCCTGTTCTGATCGGCGACGCGCTGGAGTCCTCCGGTACGGCTGACTGGCTGAGCGGCCTGATCCTTGACGGTATCGTGGCCGGTGTCGGCGCCGTTCTGGGCTTTGTTCCCCAGATGCTGGTGCTGTTCCTGATGCTGGCTTTCCTGGAGGCCTGCGGCTATATGGCCCGTATCGCCTTCGTTCTGGACCGTATCTTCCGCAAGTTCGGCCTGTCCGGTAAGTCCTTCATCCCCATGCTCATCGGCGTGGGCTGCGGTGTGCCCGGTGTTATGGCCTCCCGTACCATTGAAAATGAGCGTGACCGTCGTATGACCATCATGACCACCACGTTCATCCCCTGCGGCGCGAAGGTGCCCTTCATCGCCATGA
>ERZ1673702.3337-NODE-3337-length-12660-cov-3.944308_pt1 | contig 12660 bp, 10 predicted proteins | sample MGYA00580232_ERZ1673702 | MGnify/ENA primary metagenome ERZ1673702 (study PRJEB41218, sample SAMN15661792) | gut metagenome | host: Homo sapiens | place: Canada: London | collected 2015-08-20/2019-03-30 | study: EMG produced TPA metagenomics assembly of... | reverse complement strand
AGTCATTCAAAATTAATTATTGACAAATAAAAACAACAATGGTAAACTTAAATTAACCAAAAGAAAGAGAAAGAAAGAGAGCGGTTTTTTGGATAACAGAATTGAGGAATATAGAAAGCCTTTAGGCTTATCTCAACATAGACTAGGCAAAAAGGTTGGAATATCAAGAATAAGTATAAATAAAATTGAAACAGGAAAGACAACACCTACATTAAAAGTAGCAAATGATATAGCAAATACTTTGGGTGTTTGTATATATAAAATCTTCGACTTGGATGATACAGGTAGTTATAGATGTTCAGACTGTGATTGTTCAAATAATCAATAATGGTTATTTGTTACATATATAAAAAGGGAGACAGTGTTATGAGTAATTATAAGAATCCTCAGAGGTATAAAAACGGAGACTGATTACTTTTCGATAGACAGGTTTAGTAATTTATATGAATAAAATCGAAAGGGAGGTAAGTAAAATGTTAAAGAAGAAAAAGAGAATGTTTGCTACAGTATTAGCAATGATGATGTTAATAACGACAATGGTAGTTCCTACTAGTGTATTTGCAGAAGAAGAGACAAATGATGTTAATATGAGGCAAGGCGAATTATTCAGGTATAATGGAGTTGATGAAGTTTATTTGGGTGCCTTCAAATCCGATGATGCAGAGCCAACTTTATTAAGGGATAATTATAGAGAGTTTGACACTTACAAGGTATATGATCAAGGAATAACATCAAAATGGACATGGTTATCAAATCCATATTTTATAATAAGCATTGCAAAAGGGGCTAGTTATACGGGTTCAAGAACAGTAACAGCTACTATATCTGGCAATATAAGTGGAAATTTTCCGAGTGGAGCAAAAAAATCCATATTTAACGCGTTTGGTATAAGTGCCTCTGGTAGTAAAACTGTTTCTGAAACAGTACATTTTTCTGGTCCTACTGGCAGTGCCAGAACAAGAGATTTTTATTATCAAAAAGGCACACATAAGCATTCAGTAAAAGTTGTACAAGAACATAGAAGTAATTGGGACGGTGTTCTATGGACTAAAACTTATTATGTTAGTGTAAATGTACCAGCTATTCGTAGTTATTCTGAAGATCATTAGGCATGGCTATGAAAAACATTGTTTATATTTGTAAATGCTGTTTGGGAGTAAGTTTTGCATTAATCACCATGTATATAATAAAAGAATGTGTATTTGGTCTTTATATCCCAGAAGCAATAGCTGATAGGGCGTTACCTCTATCAATAACATTAGTAGCTATATCAATTCTATATTTCTCTATGAGACATGAAAAAAGAGAATAGATAGTCTTCGTTGAAGATTGTACAAAATATGAGTTAGGGTGAATTTAAAACCCTGACTCTTTTTTTAGTATGACGAGTATGCCGACAGTCTGTGGTGAAAGTCCACGTAGGGCGTAGTTGCCTACGAACCTCATAACAACTTGCAAGGCTATCACCGTGAGGTGATGGCGAGAAGAAGCGTGAAATTATCGAAAAACAGATAGCATCTTTAAACTCAGGGGAGAAAAATGGACACAAAAAATAAGAGTCATTTTCCATCTTCTGAAACAACTCTTATTTTCCGAGCAAACTGCACTTAAACTGAAATTTTGGTTCGATCATTTCCTTATCCACTCCTTAATAGTAATCTATCAGATAAACTTGCTTTTCAAGATATAACGAATCAATCTTTAAATCTTTAATTAACTAAAGTTTTCGATACTTAGGATAAAATTTTAAATTTTAATGTTTTAAGTTTAAATGTTTAAAGGTTCTAGTTTTATTTGTCTTCAAATAAAACGGGTAGTATTCCTGCATTTTTTGTTTATATATCCTTTTCATCGGAATCAATAAACTAAAGTAACAGTTCTGCTCTACAATTTAGATATCTTTTATTGTAGTATATATATACCCACTGAAAAATGTTTTAAACACTTTTTTGAAGTTTTTTGAAAAATATTTAAAAAAATTTGAAAAAAATAGATTTTGTTTTAAATTTCTTGAAATGAGGTATAATAAAAAAAACACATGATTTAAAATCATGCGCATATAAGAAAGGAGTAAGGGGAGTCAACTCTGGAAAATTTTGAAGGCATGAGAGTTTTCCCCTCTAACTTATTAACTAATTTAGATGTGAAGTAATTGTTTGATGATAAACCAAAATATTGGAATAAATATTGCTGGAATGTAATCCATGATTTTGAATTTTTTGATTTCTAGCATATCTATACCAAGTAGGACTATCAACAATGATCCTACTACGGAGATGTTTTCAATTACTTCTGGTACTAAGACTTTGCTTAGTGATGTTGATAATAAAAATATTAGTGTGTTCATCACAAGTCCAACAACGCCTGACAGTGCAACTGTGAATCCGTATGTTGCTGAGAACAAAAATGTTGTGATACCGTCTAATATTATTTTAAATTGCATTATGTCAGCGGATCCGCTTAATCCTAAATTCAATGGAGCAAGGATTGCCAATGATCCGATATTTTGTAGCATTATTAATGCAATGGCGCCTTTCATGGACGAGCCAGACGAGTCTGGAACTTTGTTTTGCAAATACTCTACAAGGTTGGCTAATTTCTTATCCAAATCAAGACCGTTACCTATTATAGCACCGATAACTAAGGAAATCAACATAAAAATAAAATTATTTGTTTTGACACTTCCTTGGATTCCCATTATTAATATACAAACGGCGACAACGTCCATTATACTTTTTATTAGTTTTTTTGGTAGGAAAGATTTCAAAAGTCTTCCCAAAAGGGCTGCGACTGCAACCGCTACAACATTTATTAATATGTAAAACATCATAATCCTCCACGAAATATGATAATATATTTTATTCAATTTGTAAAGTAATATTTTTAATAATTAACAATGTAATATTTGAAAGTGGTAAAAATATGTAAATATAATATCACAATAAAATAATCTGCATAAAAGCTACATACTAAATAAGTAAAAATATGTCAATAATTTGTAAAATTTAGGAGTTCGATATGAACGAAAAAATCGAATTAATCAAAACTAAAGAGATAAATTTCCTCAAAGAACTGGATAATTCTGTCATCAGATTTAAGCACAGTCTTCCTCATCACAATGACAGTTTGTTAAATAGGGTTCTTGTGGAAAAATTCATATCTCAATCTAAGATTGATTTTTATGAGGAATATAAGGATGTATCTTCTCAGTATAATTACATATACACTAAGAATAAACTTGTAGAAGAAAGATGCGATGAAATCATTCAGATTTTTCAAGATATGGAAAATGATATGAGTTTTTTGGACGATGCTATCAAAAATTCTGGAGATATAGAAAAAGGATTTAATTTTAGGTTTTATTTGAAGAAAATTGTAGAGAGTTATAAATTTTCACGCGATAATTCAATAGACACGGATAAGAAAAGTAAAAGAGCTCATCTTAAATCGAAAAATAAAAGGGAGTTCATAGTAAGTGAGTATTCAAAGGATAGCGTGTATTTGTACAGTGTTAAGAGAAGCCTGAAGCATGTGTACAAAAAGAGAATAAATACTGAGGTGAACAAGCTTAGGCGTGATTTGTACGATTTGAGAAAAAATATGAAGGTCGATCCCAAAGATTACGATACAAAATTCAAGGCTTTGTATTTAATTCCTGGTGTGGGACAACTTCAGTTCAATCAACTGTATAAGTTTTTGATTATGATTGCGATATTTTTGGCGAGTGTGTTCATTCTCATTGGAGATACGCATATTGATAAATTGGATGAGTTTATGATTGGCATATTGGTGGTTTTGGAAATTATCAATATAGTAAATTATAAAAAAATCGTCAGAGATATTAATCAAGGAATTCGTCCGAATAATTTTAGAGAGTCGATTATTAACATCAAATTAAAGGTTAAAGGATTTTTCATTAATAATATTAAACTTATTTACTGGGTAATGTGTGGAATAGTTGCCGCTTTTAATATTTTTATTGTGATTGCAACTGTTTTGGGAGAGGATTTGACACCTGTTCTGAAAAATTACGAACGATTTTACATTCAGTTTGATTTGAAGATAGTGTGTGCGTGTGCTCTACTTAGTGTGATGGTGTTTTCGATTGGAGAGATTGTATCTTTGATTGTGTGGAGGATTTTCTCCAGAGTTGACAAGGCATTGAATCTTTTCATGTGTATTATGTCAATTGCATCACTGTTTGTATTGCTGATGTTTCCAAATGATTTTGTGTTTACGAAAATATTTGGGATATTTGAGCAATATGTACTTCACGACCAAAGTTTGATGCTAGTTTTCTGGTTGACTTTTTGGTTACTTACGGGTATAGTCACAGCTTACAATGTGTATTCTATGCAAAGAATAGGATTTTTCTCTAATAATATCAATTATTTGATGCACAATGACGATATGAACAAGTTTGAGTATTATAGATGGGTTGTGTTCCCGATTTATTCTAATAAGGTTAATTTAATTACGATTTTGTTGAATTTTATGGCTTTTTATGTGATGTTTTGTTTCACTGGAGTGTATTTTTCTCACATGGTCGATATTTACAATGAGGGAGCTATGGATATTCTCATATTTTTTGTAAGAAAGCTTAACAGTAATTATTATTACTTGATAGGTTTTATAATTGTGGCGATATTTTCTGTTGTCAATTTGTGTTGGGATATTATAACTAAGATTAGGGTTAGAAGGTAGTTATGGATATTGTATTTGAAAATTATAGTACGAATTATTTTGAAAATTTGACAGGGAAAATCTCTCAGAATTGTCAGGTTTTTTCAAATAAAATAACTTTGGATAAGTTCATAGCTGTATTAATGAATGTAAAATACGCAAATGGGAAGATGTTAATAGATGGAAAAATTTCAAACAATGTGATATCGAAGTACCGTGGATTTTATGTTGTGGATGAGTTTATGTTGTATCCTCATTTGAATGTGTACGATAATTTGTCGTTGGTGTTGCGTTCAATGAAGATGTCTCCTGTGACAATTTACAGGAAAATTGAGAGTTTGAATGAAAGTCTGAATGTGGATTTGGATAATAAGTTAAAAGAATGTGATGATGATAGTATCATCAAACTTTTTTATGCGAAGGTTGTGTTGGCACAGAGTCAGTTTGTGATTATAAAAAATTACAATAATTACACAAAAATTTTTGCTAAGAAAAACATGAGAAAACTTACTCAAATGTTTGATGAGAAGAATATTAACTACATTATTTTGTGTGACAAGAAGAAAAAATTAGTTGATGATTTACCGATTTTGAAGCTAGGCAAGAGTAGTATTTCTGATGTAAAATGATTTGAACATTTTATTAAAATTATATATTTTTAGCTTTTTGAAAAATTTTAATACTATATTTTCAGTGTTATTTCACTTAGATTTGTGGTAATATTTAATAGGAATTAATACTATAAATTGTAGTTGGGTTTTTATAATCCACTATATACACGATAAAAGGGAGTAATAATGGAAATAAAAAAGAGAGATGGCAATATTGTCGATTTTGATAGATTGAAGATAAAATTAGCCATGAAAAAAGCTTATGCTTCTGTAGGAATTTACACAGAGGAAAATGAACTGGAAGCTATGGCACAAGAAATTGAAAACACTATTGTGAACAAGTATCCGAAAAATCATGTGGTTACTGTGGAAGAAATTCAAGATTTGGTGGAATTGACTTTGATTGATCACGGTCAATACAAGGTTGTAAAATCTTTTATTTTGTATCGTGCAAAACATACCACAGATAGAAAAGTTATCGAAGAGTTCGAAAGATTTATCACAGATGAAGATGTCATCGAAATCATTAGATATATTCAAGAACACTACGATTCTACTAGGTATTCGATTGAGAATTTGTATTTGAAGTTTGAATCATTTGTTAAGCCTAATCTGTCACAATACGATATGGTGAATTTATTGTCCAAGGCTTCTGGGGAACTTGTTAGCAAGGAAGCTCCAAATTGGGAATATATAGCATCTTTGTTTATGAATTATAATTTGAAACAAAATATTAAGAAGTTAGAAGTTCAATACGATCTTCAAGATTTCAAATCAAAGATTAAGTTTTTGGATGAGAGAGGATTGTATGGTTCATACATCAGAGAAGTGTATACTGATGATGATATTGACGAATTGGAAAAATACATTGATGACGATAGAGATAAGTTATTCACATTCAGTGCTTTGGATTTGATTATAAAAAGATATTTGATTAAAACTCATGACAACAGAGTGATGGAATCTGCACAAGAAATGTTCATGGGGATTGCGATGCATTTGGCACTTAAAGAAAAGGATAGAATTCATTGGGCAAAGAAGATTTACGATAATTTGTCCACATTGAAAGTGACTGTGGCAACTCCTACGATGAGTAACGCCAGAAAGCCATTCAATCAATTGTCAAGCTGTTTCATAGACACTGTTCCTGATACTTTGGAAGGAATTTATCGTTCGATAAATAATTTCGCACAAGTTTCTAAGCATGGCGGTGGAATGGGATTGTATTTCGGAAAAGTTCGTGCAAATGGATCGGACATTCGTGGTTTCCAAGGTGTTGCAGGTGGAGTTATCAGATGGATTAAACTTGCAAATGATACTGCTGTTGCAGTGGATCAATTGGGAGTGCGCCAAGGTTCTGTAGCTGTGTACTTGGATGTATGGCACAAAGATATATTGGAATTTTTGCAACTTAGAACAAACAACGGTGATGACAGAATGAAGGCACATGATGTGTTCCCTTCTGTTTGCTATCCTGATTTGTTCTGGAAGATGGTTCGTGACGATATAGACGGAACTTGGTATATGTTCGACCCACACGAAATCTCTGTGAAAAAAGGATATAATTTGGAAGATTACTACGGAGACGAATGGGAAAAAAGATACAACGAATGTGTGCTTGACGAAAGTATTTCCAGACGTAGCATAAAAGTAAAAGATTTGGTAAGACTTATCATAAAATCATGGACAGAAACAGGAACTCCATTCACATTCAACCGTGATACTGTAAATAGAATGAATCCAAATAAACACAAGGGAATGATTTATTCTTCTAATTTGTGTACAGAAATTATGCAAAATATGAGCGAAATTCATTCTATTAGTGAAACTATAGAAACAGAAGACGGAGACGATATTATAGTTACGAAAACAAAACCGGGAGATTTTGTTGTGTGCAACTTGGCTTCTCTTGTTTTGGGAAATATTGATGTGAACAATGATGAAGAATTAGAAGAAGTTGTGGAAACAGCGGTTAGAGGACTTGATAATGTTATTGATTTGAACTTCTATCCATTGGAATACGCAAAGTACACTAACAAAAAATACCGTCCAATCGGACTTGGAACAAGTGGATATCATCACTGCTTAGTAAAAAATAACATTATGTATTCAGATGTTGAAAAACATTTGGAATTTGCAGATAAATTGTACGAAAAAATTAATTACTACGCTATCAAAGCAAGTAATAAAATCGCCAAAGAAAAGGGATCTTATGAATATTTTGAAGGTTCTGATTGGGAAAATGGCGAATATTTCAAATTAAGAGATTACAATTCTGAAAAATGGAATGAATTATACCATGATATTAAGAAAAACGGAATGAGAAATGGATACTTGATGGCAGTGGCACCAACTGGTTCAACTTCTATAATCGCAGGAACTACTGCAGCAGTAGACCCTGTAATGAGCAGATACTTCCTTGAAGAAAAGAAGGGTACAATTGTTCCACGTGTTGCTCCAGGACTTAGCCCACAAACATTCTGGTTGTACGAAAATGCCCACGAATTGGACCAAAATATAACTGTAGATGCTACAAGTATAAGACAACGCCACATCGACCAAGGACAATCGGTCAACATTTACATCACGACTGATTATACGATGAGAACAATATTGAACATCTACATCAGAGCGTGGGAAAAAGGAATCAAATCCATCTATTATGTTAGAAGTAAATCATTAGAAGTGGAGGACTGCGATAGCTGCAGTGCATAATTTTTATGAAAAAATTATTATCAGTAATGTTGAGCTTGGCGCTTGTACTTGGAGTTACAGGTTGTAACAAAAAACAAGAAAAAGTGGAAGAAAAACCACCCGTAGAGCAAGTTCAACCAAAAGACGATTTGAATGGCAAAAAGCCAAGTGAAATTGATTCGTCTATAAATTACGATGAATACGTGGATACGAAGGACAAATTAATCAAAGTCATTAAAAAATTGCACGAAACACGTGGTAAAGAAGAGATAGTATTCTTGGGCAATGACAAATCGCAAGTCGAAAATTTCATGAATGAATACGACAAGAACGATAAGAAAACTGCCGAAGATAATTTAGTGGTTGGCGATATGAAATTTGTGAAGGATTCTTCAATCGGTAAACCAATTTTCTCTATGAAATTAAAATCGGTGTTGAACGAAGATTTCAGAGATGAGCCTTATAGCTTGGAATTCACTTACAAATACATCGATAAGCTAAACGAATTGTCAGAAAAAGTAAAAGGCAAGGATGATTTTGAAACAGTAAAAAATTTGGCGAAAGTTTTGATTGACGATTACAGATACGATCCACAACTTTCATCGACATTTGGTTGTGATTTGTTGTTGAACAAAGAAGGAACTTGTAATTCGTTCAGTGAACTTGCCAACGATGTGCTAAATAATTGCGGAATTTATTCTGAAATTTGGTGGGTGGATTCATTGCCTGACGATGAATTGGACAAAAATTCCAACCCATACCGCAACCATTCAATCGACAGAGCAAGATTAAATGGCAAGATGTATTTCTTGGATTTTACTCATTCTACGATTTCTCATAAGAACGCAAAAGACTACGGATTTGAAAATAGACCGAAACTGATTATGGAGAAATTACCAGAAGTAGAACGCGGCAAAAACCAATTATACACTGGATATTCAAAAGTTCGTGAACCTATTTTGGTTAACAAAGGATTCTGTGATGGACATTACAGCATCGACAATCCTTATGCAAAATATTCTGACCTAGGTTTGGGTTGGACAACATACGGGCAATTACTGGATAATTTGCGTAAAAACCCGTACTTTAAGTAGTTATAATTAAATGATAAAAAAGTTTTTAAAAGTTTTTTGAAAAAAAGCTTGACAAAAGATTTTTGAGCGTGTATTATATATCCATAAGCTAAATGAATAAACATTAACGTTGATAAGAAGAGTAAACAATGAATGCTTTTTCAGAGAGTCTCAGTTTGGTGAAATGAGATAAAGAATAGTTGTTGAAAATGGTCTTGGAGTTAGAAAAGTCGAACAGCATTTGCTTTTAAACTTTTCCGGTTGCATCCGATATCTTGTGCTAGGTATGAATACGTACTGAATAATGAGAAAATGCATATGTATATATGTATTTAAAAATAAGGTGGTAACGCGGATATATTCGCCCTTATGTGATGAATGTCACATAAGGGCTTTTTTTATTATAAAAATGAGGTGAGATTATGATTGAAGTATTAAATTTGAAAAAAACTTTTAATACAAGTGAGAAAGAATTTAATGCAGTTGATGATGTAAGTTTCAAGGTAAATAAGGGTGAAATTTACGGAATAATTGGTTTGTCAGGAGCTGGCAAATCGACACTTGTAAGACTTCTAAACAGATTGGAAGAACCGACAAGTGGTAAAGTCATCATCGATGATGTTGACATAACATCGTTGAAGCAAAAGGAATTATTGGAAGCAAGAAAAGAAATCAGCATGATTTTCCAACATTTTAATTTGTTTAATCAAAAAAATGTCTACGAAAACATTGCTTATCCGTTGAAACTTCAAAACATTCCAAAAAATGAAATAGAAAAAAGAGTTAACGAATTATTGGATTTCATTGGACTTAGAGACAGAGCAAAAAGCTATCCTAGCCAATTATCCGGCGGACAAAAACAAAGAGTTGCGATTGCAAGAGCATTATCCACAAATCCTAAGGTGATTTTGTCAGATGAATCTACAAGCGCACTTGATCCACAAAACACACAACAAGTTTTGGAGATATTGAGAAAATCAGTAGACAAATACAAAACGACGATAATAATGATAACCCATCAAATGGAAGTTGCAAAAGACATATGTGACAGAATTGCAGTAATGGAAAATGGAAAAATCATCGAAGAAAATTCTGTAGAAGAATTATTCAAAAATCCAAAAACAGATGTCACCAGAAACTTCATCAGAAAGCTTGTAGAAGAGGATGAAGAAGAGATAATAACTGACGATTTTAAGGGAGATGTCGTTAGATTAACTTATTCAAAGAAATCCTACAACAAACCATTATTATCACAAGCAGCGAAAATTTCCAGAATAGATTTCAGTATTATATCTGGAAATATCAACAAACTTCAATCCACAGGGGTTGGTTACACAGTTGTTGAACTTATCGGTGACAAAGAAAACATACAAAAAGCAAAAGACTTTTTGACAGAAAATGATATTAGAGTAGAGGAGGTTAAATAATGGATAATTTACTAAATTTGGTATTAGAAGCTACAGGCGAGACATTGTACATGATTTTAGTAAGTACATTCTTCACAATATTATTTGGCCTTCCGTTGGCACTTATTTTATATACAACTGGACAATCGGGACTTAATCCAAAACCAAAACTATACGCTGTGTTGGATGTAATAGTTAACATTACAAGATCATTTCCATTCATCATATTGATGATTGTATTACTTCCACTTTCAAAGTTGATCGTAGGAACAAAAATAGGAACATCAGCATCCATAGTTCCATTGACAGTCGGTGCAATTCCATTTTTGGCGAGATTATTCGAACAAGAATTCTTGAATGTGGACAGAGGAATCATTGAAGCGTCCAAATCAATGGGGGCAAGTAATTTTAACATATTGACAAAAGTATTGATTCCAGAATCATTGCCGCAATTGGTGTTGGCAATAACAAACTTAATGATAACATTGATTGGTTATTCTGCAATGGCAGGAACAATCGGTGGAGGAGGCTTGGGAGCCTTGGCAAAAAGATACGGCTACGACAGATTTAACACAGAAGTATTATTGTGGGCAGTAGTTGTAATTATAATCTTGGTTGAAATTGTACAAATATCAGGTACAAAAGTTTCAAATAAATTAAACAAAAAAAACATATAGGAGTGGTAAAAATGAAAAAGAAAATTTTATTAGCAGTATTGGCATTAGCATTGGTATTAACATCATGCGCTAAAAAAGAAAGCAAAAAAGAAGACGGACAAACAACAAACACAGATAACAAAAAGGTTGTAATTGGAGTATCTCCAGCACCTCACAAAGAAATTGCAGAAAAAGCAAAAGAAATCTTGTCAAAAGATGGAATTGAACTAGAAATCAAAGAATTTGACGATTATGTAACACCAAACACATCACTTGAAGAAAAAGACATCGACTTGAACTTCTTCCAACACATACCTTATTTGGAAAACTTCAACAAAGAAAGAGGAACAAAAATCGTATCATTAGGTGGAGTTCACATCGAACCATTGGGAGTTTATTCTAAAACTTACAAATCACTTGATGAATTAAAAGACGGAGACGAAGTTATAATCCCAAATGATGCTACAAATGGAGCAAGAGCATTAAAATTATTAGAAGAAAACAATGTAATCAAATTAAAAGCAGATGCAGGATTGGAAGCTACTGAAAAAGACATTGCAGAAAATCCTAAGAACTTGAAATTCACGCCGGTTGAAGCTGCGACAATTCCAAGAGCATACGAAGACGCCGCAATTGCTGTAATCAATTCAAACTACGCATTAGAAGCAAATCTATCACCAAAGAACGATGCAATTGCAACAGAAAAAGCTGAAGGAAACCCATTTGCAAATGTAATAGCGGCAAGAGAATCAGACAAAGACAACGAAACTTACAAGAAAGTATTGGAAGCTTTCCAATCAGACGAAGTTAAGAAATATATCGAAGAAAAATTTGAAGGTGAAATAATACCAGCAAAATAGGAAACATTAAGGGGGAGATTGAAAATGAGTTTACACGTACCATTTAGATATGATTATGTAGGAAGTTTCTTGAGAGATGAAAAATTACTAAAGGCAAGATCGGACTTCGAAAAAGAAATAATCACAAAACAAGAACTAAAAGAAATAGAAGATGAATGCATCAAGAAATTAATCAAAAAACAAAAGGAATTGGGCTATCACGTAATAACTGATGGAGAATTCAGAAGAAAAAGCTGGCATTTGGATTTCTTCTGGGGACTTAACGGAATTAAAAGAGTTGAACTTGACCATGGATACTACTTCCATGGCAAGGAAACTTATCACACATCCGTACAAGTTGAAGGTAAAATCACAGGAGAAAATCATCCATTCGTAGAACATTTTAAATTCGTAAAACAATTTGAAGATGACAATACAATCGCAAAACAAACAATACCTGCACCAGCACAATTAATCGTGGAATTATTCAGAGAAGATAATGCAGAAATTACAAAACAAATCTATCCAGATTACGAAAAGTTGGAACAAGATATCGCGAAGGCATACAAACAAGTTATCAAAGATTTGTATGAAGCAGGTTGCAGAAACATACAATTTGACGATTGTACATGGGGAATGTTAGTAGATTCTGATTATATCAACAGAAAATACGGCGAATCAGTTTCATTGGATGATGA